>Ga0116217_10003415_pt1 | contig 14392 bp, 13 predicted proteins | sample Sb_taG_6_FD_89697 | JGI IMG/M metagenome (GOLD analysis project Ga0116217, IMG submission 89697) | Peat soil microbial communities from Weissenstadt, Germany - Sb_50d_4_PS metaG | ecosystem: Environmental > Terrestrial > Soil > Wetlands > Peat | place: Germany: Weissenstadt | collected 2010-09-21 | reverse complement strand
GGTCACGCTATCCGGCAACTCAGTGGCTACCGCGCCCGGCGAGATCACTGTCGTGCGAATGTTGTAGGGCTTCACTTCCTGACGCAATCCTTCGAAGCGGCCCCGAACGGCATATTTGGTCGCCGCATAGACTGCGAAGCCGGGACCGACTTTGTGGCCAGCCACTGATGAAACATTGATGAAATGTCCGGCTTTCTGCTGCTTCATATGCGGCAGCGCCGCGGCGATGCCGTAAAGCACGCCCTTGATGTTCACGTCGATCATCCGCTCCCACTCGTCGATCTGGAGCCGCTCCAGCGGCGCCTGCGGCATCAGTCCGGCATTGTTGATCATCACGTCGATGCGCCCGTAGGTCTGCACGGCTGCGTCGACCAATTTCCTAACTTGATCGCAGCGGGTTACGTCGGTCGTCATGGCAAGCGCCTTGCCGCCGCTCGCGGTCGCCTCGTCCGCCAGTGACTTGATGCGATCGCCGCGCCGCGCACCCAGCACAACACTTGCGCCCTGCGCGGAGAGAAGGCGGGCGGTCGCCTCGCCGAGCCCGCTGCTCGCGCCCGTGACGACGACGATTTTTCCTTCGATGTTATTGCTCATAATCTTGACTCTTGTTTGCCATGACGGCTCATCGACCGGTCATTCGCGCCAGCTTCGGAGACGGTCGCCGCGGAAGTGGACTCACTTGCGGTATTGTTCGTCGCTGACCTTTTCCATCCAGTCGACGACTTTGCCGTTCAGCGCTTCCTGAACGGCGATATGCGTCATCGCCGTCGTGGGTGAAGCGCCATGCCAATGCTTCTCACCGGGCTGAAACCAGACCACATCACCAGGCCGGATTTCTTCGATCGGGCCACCCTCGCGCCGCACCCATCCGCAACCGGACGTAACGATCAATGTCTGGCCGAGCGGATGGGTATGCCATGCCGTGCGGGCGCCTGGCTCGAATGTGACGCTGGCACCACGAACACGCGCCGGCTCGGGCGCCTGAAAAAGCGGATCGATGCGGACCGCGCCGGTGAAATAGTCCGCCGGTCCCTTGCCCGACGGCTGCGAGCCAATTCGTTTGATTTCCATTGTTCCATTCCTCCGCGTTGTCGCGACAGCCGATGTCGACACCTCTGCGGCCGCGGGTCCCGCTGCAGCCAGCGCGGCGAGGCCACCAGTGGCGGCGAGCATGCGTCTGCGCGTGAACATGACGTCTCCCTCGACGGTTGCTTGCATCAGCTTCGAGATGACGACGGCGGCGCTTGCGCAAGCTTTTCGCTATACCGCTCCGGCAGGCTCACCGCGCCCATTGGTCATCTTTTAGCGCGTGGCTTCGTGGCGACTAGACGCTATAATCCGCATAGACTTATGAGCAGACGCCATAAATGCAGCGCGGAATTTTGGATGACCTCTTGGCCTTCCTGGCCGTAGGACGAGAGCGCAGTTTCACCAAAGCCGCAGCGAGGCTGGGCGTTTCCCAGTCGGCGCTCAGCCATACCATTCGCGACCTCGAAAGCCGGCTGGGCGTTCGGCTCTTGACCCGCACCACGCGCAGCGTCTCACCAACGGAAGCGGGCGAGCGCCTGCTGCACACTCTGGGCCCTCGGTTTGCAGAGATCGACGCCGAGCTTGCGGCCTTGGGCGAGCTTCGGGAGAAGCCCGCCGGCACCATTCGGATCACGGCCACAGACTATGCGGCCGACACGATCCTCTGGCCGAAACTCACGAAGTTTCTGCACCAGTATCCGGACATCAAGGTCGAGATCATCATCGACTACGGCCTGACCGATATCGTCGCCCAGCGGTTTGACGCAGGCGTGCGAGCCGGCGAGCAAGTGGCGAAGGACATGATCGCGGTGCGGATCGGGCCGGACATGCGCATGGCGGTCATCGGCGCGCCGTCATATTTCAGCAAGCGATCAGAACCAAAGAAGCCGCAGGACCTGATCGGCCACAACTGCGTCAACTTGCGGCTGCCTACACATGGCGGGTTGTACGCCTGGGAGTTTGAAAAAGGCGCCCGCGAAATGAAGGTGCGCGTCGAAGGCCAGCTTGTCTTCAACGGCACATTCCAGATGCTCAATGCGGCACTTGCCGGATTCGGGCTGGCCTATGTGCCGCAGGACCTGGCGCAGCCCCATCTCGCCAAGGGTCGTCTCAAGCGGGTGCTTGAGGATTGGTGCCCTCTCTATTCGGGCTATCACCTCTATTACCCCAGCCGACGCCAGTCCTCGGCCGCCTTTGCACTCTTGGTCGACGCCCTGCGCTACCGGCATTGACCTGAAAGCCTGCCGGGGCACCGCGAACACTCCATACACAATTAAAGTGGATTATATCCAGGCTTCTTGTAGATCGTCTCGGGCTTGCCCAGAATGTCCGGCTTATAAACCTTCTCTGTCCAATCCTGCGGTACAACGTCTTCGATCCCGACCGAAATCGATTCCTCGCCTTGCTTTAATGCGGCCATGACAGCTTTGGTTATTTCCTCGGCAAGTCTGGCTTTTTGCTGGTCTGATCTGCCGGAATAGAGCTTTACGATAACATGAGGCATTGTTCGCTCCATCGGGGTTCGCAGTGACGACGCTCACCCCCTAGACTAGCGGGGACGTTTCTCGAAGACCTCTTTTGCAACCGGCAGCGCCGAGAAGGTATTTCGGGCCACCCGACATGGAAGGCCAGGTGCAGTACCTCTTGTGATCGCCGAACACGAGCTTGGTTATATGAGGCGCCGCGGCATGCGATTAGCGGGCGGAATTCGCACAGACTTATGAGAGCACTTCATGTGTTTCCGGCGAACGGAAGCGCCCGCGGGCCTATTGCCAGCCTTCTTCAGCGAACCCGATTTCGCGCGGCGGGCGCATTCAAAACGTGGCACCCTGGCGCACCGGCCGCTCGCGATTGGCGCCGCGCTCGATCAAATACTCGCGATCAAGCAGCTTGACCGAGTGATTCAAATCGGACTGCGCGATCAGCACGGCCACGTCCTTGCCGCGAAGCATGCCGATGACTTCGGCCAGGCGCCGCGAGAGCGCCGGCGCTACGCCTTCGAAGGGTTCGTCCAGCAGCAGAAGACGCGTACCGACAGTCAGCGCGCGCGCAAGCGCCACCAGTTTCTGCTGTCCCCCGCTCAGCACCAGCGCCTTGCGCTCGCGCATCGCCGCCACTTCCGGCATGAGGCCATAGACGAAATCGAGGCGGGCCGCCGGGTCGACGCCGCGCGTAACCCAAGTCGGCAGCAGAACGTTCTCCTCGACCGAGAGCTGCGGCACCAGACGCCGATCCTCAGGCATGTAGCCGATGCCGAGCGCGGCACGACGGTGCGTCGGCAGCGCGGTCAAATCCGCGCCGCCGCAGGTGATGCGGCCGCCGCTGGCGGCAACAAGGCCCATCACCGCACGTAGGGTCGTCGTCTTGCCGGCGCCGTTGCGGCCAAGCAGTCCGATCATTTCGCCGGAGCCGAGCGCAAGGCTGACGCCGCGCAGCACTTCGACCGATTGCAGCTTGACGCGCAGCGCTTCGATTTGCAGCAAGGTCACAAGGTCACCCCCGTGACGTAACGCTGGACCTCGGCATTACCCAGCACCGCGTCAGGCAGGCCGTCGGCGATGATGCGTCCCTCGTAGAAGGCGACGACGCGATCGGCATAGCGGCCGACGATCTCCATGTCATGCTCGACGAAGAGCACTGTGGATTCGCTGCCTTCGATCGCGTGCATGATGACGTCCATCAGCGGGAATTTCTCTTCCACCGCGACACCGCTGGTCGGCTCGTCGAGCAGCAGCAGCTTGGGCCGATGCGTCACCGCCATGGCGATGTCGGCGAGCTTGCGAACGCCGCCGGGCAACACGGCAATCGTTTGGTCTCGGTAGTGACGCAAGCGAAAGCGATCCAGGAGGCTATCGAGTTCGGCCATCATGGCCGTCGAACGCGCGGGCCGCCAAGACGACATTCCTTCCGCGCGCAGAATGCCGAGCGCCATGAGCAAATTCTGCTCCAGCGTCAGACTGGTGAAAAGCTGAGGTATCTGGAAGGAGCGGCTGACCCCGTTGCGGCGCACCTGGCGCGGAGCGAGGCCGGTAATGTTCTCGCCATCCAGCAGCACCCGTCCCGCATCCGGCCGCAGGTGCCCGGTGACAATGTTGACGAAGGTGGTTTTGCCGGCGCCGTTATTGCCGATCAGGCCGAGCCTTTGGCCCCGTTCCACCGTGATCGAGATATCGTTCGCCGCGACCACCGCGCCGAACCCCTTCCGCAGCCCGAGCGTTTCGAGAAGCGCGGTCATTCAACACTTTCCGTGGGCATCTGCACCGCCTTGGCGCTCCTTGGCCCGCTCCTTGGCCAGTTCCCTGGCCATGGGCGCCGCATCAGCGAGCCCAGTCCTTCCGGCAAGAACAGGATGATCAGCAGGAGGAATATGCCGAGCGCACCTTGCCAAGTGTTGGGAAAATACTGGCTGGAGAACGAGCGCACCAATTCCAGGAGAATTGCGGCGACGAACACCGCGGTGACGCTGACATAGCCGCTGAGGATCGCCAGGAAGACGAATTCGCCCGATGTCGTCCAGAACGCGAAATCGGGATCGATATGGCCGAGCGAAAGCGCCGACAATGCGCCGCCGATGCCGGCAAGGAAGGCGGCAATCGCGAAGTTTGTGCCGCTGACCCAGCGTACCGAGGCGCCCAGATATTCGAGGCGAATTTCATTGTCGCGCGCGGCCAGCGAAAGCAGCCCGCGAACGGAAGCGAAATGGATCCGGCACAGCGCCGCGGCGGTCGCCGTCACGAAGCTGGTGAAGAGAAACAGCGCATAGCTGACGTCATGCGGCGTCGATGGATGATAGCCGAAGAAAGTCGGCGCATGCAGATTGAACCCATCGGAGCCGCCGAGCGAATAGGTCTTGTTGAGGATGCCGTAGACGATCATCGACAACGCAAGCGTCAGCGTGGCAAAGAAGATGCCGCGATAGCCCGCCAGCAGCGGCGCGATGAGCAAGCCAAGGATCAGCGCGGCGACCGCCCCCAGCGCCACCAGGACTGCGGCATCGGCGACGCCTAAGCTGTGCATTGCCAGGCCGGCGGCATAGGCGCCGGTGCAATAGAAGGTGCCCTGGCCGAAAGAGACGAGCCCTCCCCGCATGAGCGCGACGATGCCAAGCGCCACCAACCCCTTGGCGAAGGCCAAGGTGGTGACGAGAATGAGCCAGTTGGGCAGCAGATAACCCAGCACCGCCAGGACCGCGAAGGCGATCAGCGCGGCTGCAAGCGTCCCGACGATGCCGGCCATCAGATTTTCCGCGCGGAAACGCGCTGGAACAGCCCCTCCGGTCTGAACGCCAGCACCAATGCCATGACAAGATAGACGATGAAAAGTTCCGCCCACGGCACCAGATGAATGGCCGCGGCGCGGGCGAAGCCGACAAACAGCGCGGCGATGGCCGCTCCCTCCACGCTGCCCAGGCCGCCGATGACCACGACGGCAAAGCTGAGCAGGATGACCGTGATGCCGATGCCCGGCTGCACCGATATCTTCGGTGCGGTAAAGGCGCCGCCCAGCGCGGCCAGGAACACGCCGAGGGTGAAGGCGAACGCAAACACCCGGGTGACGTTGACGCCCATGGCGCGGCTGATATCGCGATCATGGATGACCGCAGACACGACCTTGCCGGTGATCGTCCGGTTCAGCCCGAACCAGAGCAGCAGGCCTGCGAGCAACGCCAGGCCGACCAAGGCGAAATCGTAGCCTACATAGCTGAGACCAAAAAACGAGACATTGCCGAGCAGGCCGTAAGGCTCCGAAGCGTAGTAGGATTCGGCGCCCCAAATGAGCTTGGTGGCGTCCTCGAGGATGAGGAACAGCGCGTAGGTCACCAGGACCAGCACCACCTCGTCGCGACGATAAAAGAAACGCAACACGCCGCGCTCGAGAAGCGGTCCCAACGCCAGCGCGACCGCGAGCGCCGCGCCGAGCATCAGCAGGTAGCCGACGAAGGGCGGCCCGATATCGCCGCCATAATACCAGCCGACCGCGCTCGCCGCGGCATAGGCGCCGACGGCGAACAGGCTGCCATGGGCGAAGTTGAGAATGTTGAGGACGCCGAATACGAGCGTCAATCCGACCGCCACGATGAACAGCCAGGACGCGTCGATCACTCCGTCGATCAGGATCGCTGCAGCGAGTTTCACGCTCTGTCTCTGGACTTAAGGCAAAGGCGGAGCGGGCGACTTGCCGCCCGCTCCGATTCTTCTGCGCGACCGCCGCTCAATCACACTTGGCGCTCAATCACACTTGGCGCTCAATCGCACTTGGCGCCGGGGAAGCCTTGAGCGATCCAGTCGACCGATTTGATGCCCGGCGGCGGATTCACGCACTCGGCGGGAAAATGAACGATGTCGACCAGCCTCACCATCTTGGCGTCGGGATCCCACTTCGTCTGCCCGGCGGCGTTCGATTGGATGGCTTGATGTCCGTCGCCAAGCGCAAGCTTGATATGGCCGGGCGGCGCATCCCATTCGATGCCGACCATGGCCGCGGCCATTTCCTCGCTGGTGGGTTTCTTGCCGCCGTTGGCGGCCATCGCCTTTTCGACCGCTGTCTTCAGCCCGAGCAAGCCTTGCGCCGCGCGGTAGTGCGGCTGCACCGGGATGAGCCCGGGATGGGCACTGGCCAGAGCCGCCACGTACCAATCATTGATCGGGCTCTTCTCCGCGAACTGGCCGTTTGAGCCGCGCGCTCCCACGATGACGCCGTCCGGCATCTTGTTGCCGAGCGGGGGCAGCACATGATCGGAGGCGCTCAGCACCACGACGCGGTCCTTCATGAGACCGCGCGGTGCTGCCTGCAATACGAACGCCTGCAGGTCGCCGCCCCAAAGGCTCGAATAGACCAGGCCCGGATTCTCCTGCAGCAGCGTCGAGATCTCCGTCCCGTATTGGCCGGCGCCGAATTTCGGCCAGAGCTCGACTTTTGCCTTCGCCTCAGGCTCGAGCTGGGCGAGGCTGCCCTTGAAGTCCTTCCACGAATCCTGGCCCCAGGCGTAATCCTGGTTGATGGCGCCGACGTCGCTCACTTTGATCCCGCGCTTTACCAGGTAGCGGGCCATGGCGACATTATCCATCGCGCCATGGGCGGCGGTGCGGAAGACGTATTTGAACTTGTTCTCCTCGAAGATGCGCGGTGTACCGCAATCGAAGAGAATCAGAAGCCGCTTGAGTTCCTCGGCCGCCGGCGCAACGGCGAGGCAGTCGCCGGAACTGACATAGCCCAGGACCGCGTCGACATGGTCGCGCTCGAAGGCGTTACGCAATTCCTCGACTTGTTTGGTGGCGCCGCCAGCCTCGTCGATGAGCTGGACTTCAAGCTTGAGGCCGCCGAACCCGATCTTGTCGTAGGGCTTTGGCAAGGTCCCGGCATTGAGCGCATCGATGACCGTCTTGGCGCCTTCCCAGGCCGGCTTGCCGAACGATTCCGCCGCCGGCCCCGAAAGGAAGGCGACAAAAGCCAATTTGAACACCTTGTCGTCCTGAGCCGCGGCGCCGGTCGTGAATGCGCCGAGCACGCCGGCGCCGGCAACCAACGCCGCCGCAAATCCACGAAAATTCATGGTTCGGCCCTCCCAATTGAAATTTTATTGCTGCGGCGCGCTCATACGGCCCGTCCGCTTGGCAAACAGTGTGCCCGATGCGCGCGGAACTGTCCACGACCTCGGCAAGCATCTGCCCCGGCCACGAAACATCTGGAGTTCTTGTGCGTCTCGCTTCGAGCCGACGCCGTGACCGGCGGCCCGCCACGCACGTCCCGCGCGGGCTAAAACTTCTCGAGCTGGCGGTGCTCGGCCCTGATCCAGCGCACGGTGCCGGTGACGGAACGCATCACCACCGTCTGCGTTTCGACGATGCCGTCGCCGAACCTGACGCCTTGCAGCATGCGGCCGTCGGTGATGCCGGTCGCCGCGAACAGGCAGTCGCCGCGCACCATATCTTCGATCTGATATTTCTTGCGCGGGTCCCTGATGCCCATTTTGGCGACGCGCTCGCGCTTCTCGTCGGTATCGACCACCAGCCGGCATTGCATCTGGCCGCCGATGCAGCGCAACGCCGCCGCCGCCAGCACGCCCTCGGGGGCCCCGCCGATGCCGATGAAAATGTCGATGCCGGTCTTCTCCGGCTCGGCGGTATGGATGACGGCGGCCACGTCGCCGTCGGTGATCAGGCTTACGGCGGCGCCGGTCTTGCGCACCGCCGCAATGATATCGGCGTGGCGCGGCCGGTCGAGCAGCATGGCCGTGATGCCCTCGGGCTTCACACCCTTGGCCTTGGCGAGCGCGCGTATGTTTTGATCGGCCGGCGCATCGAGGTCGATCACGTCCTTCGGATAGCCCGGGCCGACCGCGATCTTGTCCATATAAATGTCGGGCGCGTGCAGCAGCGTGCCGCCCTCGGCGATGGCGATGGTGGCGATCGCGCCCGGCATGTTCTTGGCGCAGAGCGTCGTGCCTTCCAGCGGATCGACGGCGATATCGACTTTAAAACCGCCCGGGGCGCCGACCTTCTCGCCGATGAACAGCATCGGCGCTTCGTCCATCTCGCCTTCGCCGATCACGACCGTGCCGTCGATCGGCAGCTTGTTGAGCTCGCGCCGCATGGCATCGACGGCGGCCTGATCGGCGGCCTTTTCCTCGCCGCGGCCGCGCAGCCGTGCCGCATTGACCGCGGCGCGCTCGGTCACCCGCACGATCTCCATGGCGAGAATGCGCTCAAGCATCATGTTGTGCGGCACGGTGATCGACGACGCCATTCTTCGTTTTCCCGTCTTGTTCTGTGCGCGAAGCGCTAGTTCTTCTCGATCCGGATGACTTGCGGCCGCCCGGAGATTACACGGTCGCGGCGCACGGCGGCGAGCGCCTTGTGGACGGCGTCTTCGCTGGTCGCATAGGTAATGAGAATGACCGGAACCGGAGCACCGGACTTGCCCGGCTGGCCGGCTTCTTGCGGGCGGCTTTCGTGGCGCTGCACAATTGACTCGAGCGAGATTTGCCGCTGCGCCAGCCGGCGCGCGATGGTTGCCGCGCTGCCCGGGCGATCGCGGGCCAACAGCCGGATGTAATAGCCGCCTTCGTGCCGCTGCATCGGCGCTTTGCGGATCGCGGTCATGCGCGCGGCCGGCCGCCCGAAAGGCGGCGTGCGCACGCCGCGGGCAATATCGGCCAGGTCCGACACGACCGCCGAGGCCGTCGCCATGCCGCCGGCTCCCGGACCCACCAGCGTGATTGGCGCCAAGCCCTCCGCATCCACCGTCACTGCATTGGTCACGCCCATCACCTGAGCGATGGCGGATTCCTTCGGCACCATGGTCGGATGCACGCGCTGCTCGATGCCCGCTTCGGTGCGCACCGCAACGCCGAGAAGCTTCACGCGGTAGCCGAGCTCGGCCGCCGCATCGAGATCGGCGAGCGTGATCGAGGAGATGCCCTCCACGTAAACCGCCGCGGGATCGACCTTGGTGCCGAAAGCGAGACTCGCAAGAATTGAAAGCTTCTGCGCGGTGTCATGGCCCTCGACGTCGAAGGACGGATCGGCCTCGGCATAACCGAGGCGCTGCGCCTCGCGCAGGCATTCCTCGAACGAGATACGCTCCTCCTCCATGCGCGAGAGGATGTAATTGCAGGTGCCGTTGAGGATGCCGTAGATGCGCGCAAAGGAGTTGCCGTTGAGGCCTTCGCGCAGCGTTTTCACGATCGGGATACCGCCGGCGACCGAAGCCTCGAAATTGAGTGCGACGCCATGGCGCTCGGCAAGCGTCGCAAGCTTGTGACCGTGGCTCGCCAGCAGCGCTTTGTTCGCCGTCACCACCGGCTTGCCGGCGGCAAGCGCGGTTTCGACCGCGCGCTTGGCCGGGTCGCCTGCTCCGCCGATCAGTTCGACGAAGACGTCGATGGCCGGATCGGCGGCAAGCTCGACCGGATCGGCGACCCAGCGCATTTTTTTCAGATCGACCGCACGCTTCTTGCTGCGCGAGCGCGCGCTGACGGCGACCACCTCGATCGGGCGGCCGCAACGCGCCACGAGCTTCTCGCGCTCACGCTCCAGAAGCTGGATCACGGCCGTGCCGACAGTGCCCAGTCCGGCAAGACCGACTTTCAACGGCTCGACCATAAACGTCGCCAACCTGGAACGTCGCTAACAAGCGTCGCTAACGAGGGATGGAGCGACGGCCGACTAACGTCGCGTCGCCAGGGGTACGACGTTGTGCAGCATTTCCGGCCCTGTTTCAAGAAAGCGCCGGATGTTGCGTGCGGCCTGCCGAATACGCTGCTCGTTCTCGACCAGCGCGATGCGTACATGGCCTTCGCCATGCTCGCCAAAGCCGGCCCCCGGCGAAACGGCGACGCTCGCTTTTTCGACCAGGAGCGTCGCAAATTCGACGCTGCCCAGGCTCTGGAACGGCTCCGGAATCGGCGCCCAAGCGAACATCGAGGCCTGCGGCGACGGCACCGGCCAACCGGCGCGGCCGAAGGATTCGACCAGCGCATCGCGCCGCCGCTTGTAGGTCGCGCGCATGTCGTGAATGCACTCGTCGGGACCGTTGAGCGCGGCCGTGGCCGCGACCTGGATCGGCGTGAACGCGCCGTAGTCGAGGTAGGATTTTACGCGTGCCAGCGCGGCGATGATCCGCTCGTTGCCGACCGCAAATCCGATGCGCCAGCCCGGCATCGAATAGGTCTTCGACATCGAGGTGAATTCGACCGCGACGTCCATCGCGCCGGGCACCTGCAGCACCGACGGCGGCGGGTTGTCGTCGAAATAAACCTCGGCATAGGCGAGATCCGATAGCAGCAACACACCGTGCCTTTTGGCGAACGCGACCAGATCCCGATAAAAATCGAGATCGGCGACGCAAGCGGTCGGATTTGACGGGTAACAGGTGACGATCGCGATCGGCTTGGGGATGGTGTGTTTGATGGCGCGCTCGAGCGCGGCGAAAAACGCGGCATTGGCCTCGACCGGCACCGAGCGGATGGCGCCGCCGGCCATCAGGAAGCCGAAGACGTGGATCGGATAGGTCGGGTTGGGAACGATGATGACGTCGCCCGGCGCGGTGACGGCCTGCGCGACATTGGCGAAGCCTTCCTTCGAGCCGAGCGTGGTGACGATCTGCGTATCGGGATTGAGCTTCACCCCAAAGCGGCGCGCATAATAACCCGCCTGCGCGCGGCGCAGCCCGGGGATTCCCTTGGACGCCGAATAGCGGTCCGTGCGCGTCTTGCCGATCGTTTCCTTGATCTTTTCGACGACATGGGCGGGCGCCGGCAGATCGGGATTGCCCATGCCGAGGTCGACAATATCGGCGCCGCCGTTGCGGGCGCCGGCCTTGGCGCGGTTGATCTCTTCGAACACATACGGCGGCAGCCGGCGGATGCGATAAAATTCTTCCATGGGTTAGGCACCGAACGTCGAGGGGATGAGCCCCTACTCTATCACTGCCTGGCGTAAGCGCTGACGCCGGAGGCAGATTGCTGGGCCGCTGGCTGCGCCGAAGCGGTCGACTTCTTTTGCGGAATGGACCCGGTCGTCGCCGGCGCATTAGACGCGGAAACCGGCTGCACAGTGGCTTGCGCCTGCGCTTCGGTGCGGTCGCGCTCGGACATGAGATCTTGGGTCGCCTGCTTGACTTGATCGGGCGTCAGCGTCGTTTCGGTCCGCGCCGCCGGCATGTCGTGCACTGCGGGATATGCTGTCATGTCTGAGGAACAACCGGACACGAGCACTGCAGCCGAGGCCGCAGCCAAGGCTGCGAGCGCAAGCTTCGCGATACGTCGGTTACCAGTCACCCTCGTCCCCGTCGGCCCCACTTGTCCCACTCAGAGCCCTTTCCCACTCAGAGCCCTTTTTCCCACTCGGAGCCCTTTTCGACCCCAGGCCGCCCCTCTTGGCGTCGCTGGAACCCCACAAAGCCATTCAAGCCAGGCTTGGTAACACCCGCTTGACGATGTCAGCCGCCCCCTCGGCTAAAAACTTATCCCCTCAATGGTTTACAAAAGCCAACTTAAATGTGACGTGCTTGTTTTGATAACGGGGTAATATGGTGGAAACAAGGTCCGGCCCAGGGAGTGAAAGCGCCGGCCAGTACCGGCGCCCAGCCCCACGCCGATATGCCGAGTTTCGCGGCAGTTCTTTCCCCGGACGCCTGAAAACTCGCCTTGCGTAGCGGATTTGAGCGGGCCATCTCTCCATTAAGGGCCCAGAGCCTCATGGGGAATTCGAGGAAACGCTGGTGCGAGCTCCGTCGCAAGAGCCGGTAAGGATTGGCGCCGTCGATGTCGAGACGTTGTCGCGCAATCTGGCGCGCGTCGTCGAGGAAGGCGGCCGGGCGCTGGCGGCCTATCTCAAGCCGCGCGAGCAGGGTCAGGGGAACCGCGAATTGGCTGAAGAAGTCGGCGAAGTCACCAAGACGCTCGGGCAGGTCGCGCAATATTGGCTGGCAGACCCGCAGCGGACGCTGGAGCTGCAGACCCGGCTGGGCAAAGCCTATCTCGACCTGTGGGCCTCGGCGGCCAAGCGGCTCGTCGGCGAAACCGCGGCGCCGGTGGCGACGCCTGCCGTCAACGACAAGCGCTTTGCCGACCCGGCATGGACGTCGAACCAGTTCTTCGACTTCCTCAAGCAGCTTTATCTGCTCACCACGCAGTTTGCCAATCAGATGGTGAGCGAGGCGGAAAACCTCGACCCGCATACCAAGCAGAAGGCCGAGTTCTACGTGCGGCAAATCGCCAATGCGATCTCGCCGTCGAATTTCGTCCTGACCAATCCGGAATTGCTGCGCGAAACCATCGCCAGCAACGCCGAGAACCTCGTGCGCGGCATGCACATGCTGGCCGAAGACATCAAGGCGGGCGGCGGCGACTTGCGGATTCGCCAGTCCGACTCCTCGATGTTCGAAGTCGGCCGCAATTTGGCGGTCACGCCCGGCAAGGTGATCTTCCAGAACGAGATCATGCAGCTGATCCAATACGCGCCGTCGACCGAGCGCGTGCTGAAAAAGCCGCTCTTGATCGTGCCGCCCTGGATCAACAAATTCTATGTGCTGGATTTGACGCCGGAAAAATCCTTCATCAAGTGGTGCGTCGATCAAGGCATCACGGTCTTCTGCATTTCCTGGGTCAATCCCGACGCCCGCCTCGCGCGAAAAAGCTGGGAGGACTATATCCGCGAAGGCCCGCTCGCCGCGCTTGAGGCCATCAAGCTCGCGACCGGCGAAGACAAGGTGCACGCCGTCGGCTATTGCGTCGGCGGCACGTTATTGGCCATTGCGCTGGCGGCCATGGCCGCCCAGAACGACGATCGCTTCGTGTCGGCGACCATGTTCGCCGCCCAGGTTGATTTCACCTATGCCGGCGATCTCAAAGTGTTCGTCGACAAGGACCAGCTCAAAGTGGTCGAGCAGCGGATGGCTGAGCGCGGCTATCTCGAGGGCAAGTCGATGGTGACCGTGTTCAATTTGCTGCGCTCGAACGATCTGATCTGGCCCTATATCATCAACAATTACGTCAAGGGCAGAGCGCCCTTCCCGTTCGACCTGCTGTACTGGAATTCCGACGCCACCCGGCTGCCGGCGGCGAACCACTCGTTCTATCTGCGCAACTGCTATCTGGACAACAAGCTCACCAAAGGCGGCCTGACGATCGGCAACACGCCGATCGATCTGAAAGCGATCAAGATACCGGTCTACAATCTTGCCACGCGCGAGGACCATATCGCGCCGGCCAAGTCCGTGCTGCTGGGCAGCAAATATTTCGGCGGACCGGTGCGCTATGTGCTGTCCGGCTCCGGCCACATCGCCGGCGTGGTCAATCCGCCGGACAAGCACAAATATCAGTACTGGACCGGCCCGAAACCGCGCAGCGCCAATCTCGAAGGCTGGCTGGCCAAGGCGACCGAACATCCGGGCTCATGGTGGCCCGACTGGCTCGCCTGGCTCAAACGTCAGGACGACACCGAAGTCCCCGCGCGCATCCCCGGCCAGGGCGCGCTCAAAGCCATCGAGGACGCGCCGGGCAGTTATGTGAAGGTGCAGGCCTGAGAGAGGCCCACGAAGCGTCCTTTAGCGCCGGACGGCGACGCTCACGGAAACAGCGCCACCTGTTCGAGCCCGGCCGTCTCGGGAAAGCCCAGCATCAGGTTCATGTTCTGCACCGCCTGCCCGGAGGCGCCCTTGGTCAGATTGTCGAGCGCCGAAATGATAATGGCGCGGCCGGCGACGCGATCGGCGGCTACCCCTACGAACGTGATGTTCGAGCCGCGCACGTGCCGGGTCTGCGGCAGCCTGCCGAACGGCAAGACGTGCACGAACGGCTCGCCGGCGTAAGCCTTTGCCAGCAGCGCATGCAGATCCTGCGGCGAGGCTTTGGGGCCGC
>Ga0116217_10003409_pt1 | contig 14410 bp, 19 predicted proteins | sample Sb_taG_6_FD_89697 | JGI IMG/M metagenome (GOLD analysis project Ga0116217, IMG submission 89697) | Peat soil microbial communities from Weissenstadt, Germany - Sb_50d_4_PS metaG | ecosystem: Environmental > Terrestrial > Soil > Wetlands > Peat | place: Germany: Weissenstadt | collected 2010-09-21 | reverse complement strand
TCAGTGATTACGATTGCTTGATCCCGCCGGCTTCGAAAATCGCTTTTACTCACCATACAGTTCCACCGTCCGCTTTTTAGATTCCTCCAGCTTCCACCAGGTCCAATAAATCGCGCCTATTTCTTCATACATATCGATACACGATATACTGTTCCTTGGGTTGGGCGCCTCTATGATCAACACCTCCAGACTGCTCGTCGTTGTCGACGGTTCGCCCGCTGGCCAGCGCGCAGTCGCATACGTTGGCGCTCTTGTCGGCAGACGTAAAGGTTTCCGCATATGCCTGGCGCACCTGTTGCCGCCATTGCCGGCTGAGTTGCTGGAATTTGGTGGTGTCGAGAATCCAACCGAAGAGACCCGCGAACAGGCGCAGCTGCGCGCCGAGCAGAAGCGGTATCGCCGAGCTGAGAAGCAGAAGGACCGCGGCGTGCTGGAAGCTGCAACCGATGTGGTGCACAAGGCCGGAGTGCCGAGATCAGCCATTGAAACGCGGTTCTGGGCATTGCCGGCAAGCCGCGATCCCGCCGATGAGGTACTGGAGATGGCGCAGGCTCGCCGCTGCAAGACCGTGGTCGTGGGCCGCTGCACAACTTCCTGGATCAGGGAATTATTAGGCGGCGATCTGGCGGAAAAGCTCGTTCGGCGTGGCGAGAGGATCACCGTCTGGGTTGTGGAGTAAATCGATTCTCCGGCAAAGGAGGAGTCTGTGGTCGATAAAACCGTGCGCTTCGTCATCAAGCGCCAGCCGATCCCAGACGCAAAACCGCACTGGGAGGAGTTCAACCTCCGTTTCCGTCCAGGGATGAACGTGATCTCCGGTCTGATGGATATCGCCGAGAACCCGGTGGACCAGTTCGGCCGGCCGACTACCCCCATCACCTACGATTCGAACTGCCTTGAGGAGGTGTGCGGCTCCTGCGCCATGCTGATTAATGGTCGAGCGGCCATGGCCTGCTCCGCGCTCGTGCACCGGCTGAGCCAGCCGGTCCGCCTGGAGCCGTTGTCACGCTTCCGCGTGATCCGCGATCTATCCGTCGATCGCAGCGTCCTCTTTGAAAACCTGAAGCGTGTCAAGGCCTGGGTCCCGGTGGACGGCACTTACGATCTGGGACCGGGCCCGCGAGTCTATCCCGAAAGCCAGGAGAAGATGTACCCGCTCTCCCGGTGTATCTCCTGCTGCCTCTGCCTTGAAGTCTGCCCGCAAGTGACAAGGGCGACCGGCTTCGTTGGCGCCGCGATCATCAACCAAGTACGCCTTTTCAACGAACACCCAACGGGCAAGTCGCTGAAAACCGAGCGGCTGCGCGCCATGATGGGCGATGGCGGAATCCACGAATGTGCGTATGCGCAGAACTGCGTGCAAATTTGCCCCAAGGGCATCCCTCTCACCACCTCGATTTCCATCGTGAACGGCCAGGTGATGAAACAGGCGCTGCGCGATCTGTTCCACAACCCCGAACTGGCGTGGCAGGGCGAGGCTCCTCATAAGCATCCACAGAAGTAGGGTCGCATCGCCCTACAGCGACGCGACGGATTCCGGCAATGCCACAGTCAGCAGAAACGCGCTGTCTTCCCCGATCGCCTCGACGTCGTGGGTCACAGCGCGGTCAAGTACCAGGACTTTTCCCGCGGGAAGATCAAACAGCTTCCCGGCTGCTTGCATGCGAATGCGCCCTACCACAGGCTGTACGGAGACTCGACCGGGATTGTGATGCTCCTCGATTCGCCGCTCCTTCTTGAGCGCTATCAAGCTGATGCGGAAATCGGGATAGCGCGCTAGGCTCTTGCGGCTGATGCCAGTTTGCTGCCATGCATCCGTCTGCTGGAGAGCCGACAGCTCGTGTTCGATGTCAAGCTCCACGAATGCCCCAGGCATGGTGATGGGGTGCGGTGAGGTGTGCGACTCAGCTTGGGCGTTTTTCGACATACGGCATCCTTCCCACTTTGTCAATCACGGCAAATCCTTCTTGCAGCCGGCCATCGATTCGCGATGCATGACGAGGTGGCCTCCGGCCGCACGAGCGCTTGCCTCCAGCCGCCCCCAATCGCGCTGCAGATCTTCCAAGAGGCCGAGACCAACCAGTTTCGACTGGGCGAGCGGAGGACACTCAGTTTCCTCCGATATCGGGCAGCCCTCGTGCAGCATGCGGTGCGACAGCAGAATGTCGCGAAGTGGTACCTCGTATTCCTGCCCGCACGCCCGGCAAGGCAGATGGATCGCAATGGAGTCTAGTATGTCCACCTCTGAGTCAGGCGGCCCGTTTACGGTGCGGACGCAAGTGTGACAGTTCACGTTCCAGATATTCCTTCAGCGCAACGGCATTATTGTGTTCCTGGTCGTGGGAGCTGTAGACGAGTGTGACCTTTCCCCGTCCCGCTGCGTCCAGCAGTGGCTCCAGCGAATCTCGGTGCGCATCAAGCTCCACAGAGTAACGGCGGCGAAACTCGTTCCACTTGTCGGGATCATGGCTGAACCATTTGCGCAGGTTGGTGCTGGGCGCGGCCTCCTTCAGCCAGCTCGCGATGTGCAAGCTGTTCTTCTTCACTCCACGGGGCCAAAGCCGCTCCACCAGAAATCGCCGGCCATCGCTGATGCTGGCAGGTTCATAAGCTCGTTTCAGTGAAACCACGTGCAACCTCCTCTCAATGCCCGAATTAATGTCCGCCCCCTAAAGCGGCCATTCCGGAGGCTCACATTCCGGGCATTGGCTGTTGATGAATGAGAGCCCGTTCACGATCTCTTCCAATCCGGTCCGCGCAGATCGGGAGCGTTGGCAGCCCTCATCGCAATCTCCTCATCGCACGCAGGAACTGCCTTCGTGCACGGAACGGTAAAACTCCTCAGCGGCGCGGGAGTCCTCGGCAAATACTCCACGCAACGCAATGGTGGTCATAGTCGCCTCAGGACAACGTACGCCCCGCGCTGCGACGCAGTCGTGCTTGCCGATCGCTTTCACGGCACAGCCCCGCGGTTTCACCGCGGCCATGAATGCCTCCGCGATATCTGCGACCAATTCCTCCTGCACCACTGGACGGGCAGCGAGCGCCTGGACCAGGCGCGGAATTTTGGAGACACCGACGATATGGGTGTCGGGGATGTATCCGAAGTGAATCTTCCCGCCATAGATCAGCAGGTGGTGAGGACAAAGCGAGTAGAACTCGATGTCGGAGACCACCACCAATTCCTGGCTGCGCGCGCGGAATGTTTTGAGGATTTCCAACGGCTTGGCGCGATACCCGCCGGTGAATTCGCGGTAAAAGCGGGCCACGCGCCGGGGTGTCTCCCGGAAGTGTTGGGAGGTCAAATCAACTCCAAGTTCTGCCAGCAACATGGCAATGATCGCTTGCAGGCGCCCTTCCGTTTCAAATTCGCCTACACTCCCAGGAAGTGCCGCGGCCACATGGCCTACGTCCGAGGTAGCCAGCGTGACCCTGTTCAAAGCATGTGTTCCATTTCCATTTTCCTGCATCCGTACCTTCTTCTCAATTGGCGCTTGCTTACCCAGTGCCTAGTAACCGGAAAATTCCTCCGTGCGAATATCGTCTTCGTCCACGCCTGCTTCGACCAGCATCTGCCGCATGGCCGCAACCATCGCTGGGGGCCCTGCGATGTAATAGATCGGACCCTGCGTCGAGGGCAGATAGCGCCGGAGCATATTCTGGTCGATAAACCCGGTTTCACCTGTCCACGAGCGATGCGAGCGCTCCGTCTCCGTCATCGTTGCGATGAGATGGAATTTGCTGTTTTGCCTGGCTGCTTCTTGCAGCACGTCCAGAAAAGCTGCGTCCTCGGGGCGGCGGTTGGAATAGAAAAGATAGAACTGGTGAAGCAGATTCTCCCGTGTGGCTTGGCGGATGATGCTCAGGAACGGCGTAATCCCGATTCCACCGGCCAGGAAGACGGCCGCGTTCGAGCTGTTCTTGTGCAACGTGAAAGAGCCGCTTGGCCCTTCCATCTTTACCGCCATCCCCGGCGACGCGCTGCGCAGCACCCGCTTGAATGCGGTGTCGCGCATGCGAGTAGCAATCATCAGGTCGGCATCGAACGGAGCACTCGCGATCGAAAAGGCGCGCGTGTTGCCCTCCGCATCGGTTTGCGGGGGATTCACGAGCGTCAGGTCAATTGACTGGCCGGCCCGAAACTGGAAGTCGCGGGGTTTGGCAAAGTAGAACGCCATTGTTCCCTCGGCGATCTCTTCACGTTTCTTCAGACTGGAGATGTGGGTTGACGTGGCGGTTGCCATTGCGGCACCTCCTTACACTTCTGAGCGCGGTCCGATGCACACGATCACCGGTGAGGGCAGTGCGATCAGAACCGGCAACTAGTTAAATATCGTAACACGATACACGCCACTTTGCTGACGCAGTCGATTTTGGGCTCACGCTGCCGAAGAGCACAGCGGACAGCCACCTGAATCGCGATATTCCACGACAGCTTCGAGCTTCTCTGCCAGCATTTCGAAGGCGTTGTGCACGTCGACGCCCACCTCGAACTCGACTTCTTCGAACTTCTCCTTCAGATGGTCCTGCTCAGCTTCGGAGAGTGCCTGCTGCGCCATGGGGAGCAGCAGGTGGTCTTCTTTCCATATATGGGCAGGATAAATTTCCGCCAGGCGACGAAGCACAGCAGCGAGCCGGTGGCGCAGCGCCAGCGGATTCTGCAGGTAGGCAGCCGAAGCCTCCGCCAATTCGTCGAGGAGCTGCGCAGCCATGCGGTGCTCCTCCTCCAGTGTTCTCAGCTCGCGATGTGCGCCGGCACTGGCCTTAGTCTCGAGCAGCGGGAACAGATACTTCTCCTCTTTCGTGTGGTGACACTGGCCGGCAAAGATCCTCAGAAACTGGACGACATCGGCGAGGATACTGGGCTCGACCTGCTTGCCCGATTCGAGCCGTTCCGCCACTGCACTCATGCCGGCGGCAACTTGTTGGATCACCTGGTGATCGTGTTTCAGCTCATGGATAAAGTCACTCATTGCGTTTCTCCTTTCTACCCGGCGCTCGGGTCGGATGAAGGCTTTCACCCGCAGCCAGCGAAATTCTCAGAGCATGACATCGCAGCGGACGAACGCATGCTCGTCAGACCTGCTCTTGCGATTTCGGCCAGGCAATGATCAACAGGAACGTGCTTTGCTGGACGGCCTCAACGTCGTGAACAACGCCACGGTCGACGGCGAGCAGCTCTCCTGCGGGAACTTCGACAGTAGCCTGGGGCAGGTGCAGCCGCACGTGTCCACCAAGCGTCAGAATTGCAAACCTTGCATCCGTCTTGTGCCGCTTCAGGCGCGTGTTGGCCTTCATCGAGACCAGCACGATGCGCAGGTCGGGATATTTCACCAACGTCCGCGCACTCCGGCCGGACTCCGCTTGCCACGCATCTTGTTTCCAGAGGTTTCGCACTTCATCAGGAATTAGGACTTGCAATAGCGGACTCCCCAGGTGGGGGAGCCTGTGTAGACCATAAGGAACTTGTTGAGCGTCTGGAGTTACGGGTTGCGCAGCCATTTTCTCCTCCTCATCGAAGTTAATTCATTCGGCATCGGCGACGTGGGCGACCACAGGATTGAGTCGGTGAGGAGGGTGTCCCAGGGGCTGAATCGCGACACCTTCGCGCGACGAGAACTGGACCGTGTACTTACGCGAGCAATTGCCGCAGAGCCAAAAGTAAACGCTGACGTGCGAAGGCTTGCTGGCACAGATCGCGTTTGGAACATCCGAGCAGGGTTCCATTGGCCGTTGCAGGTCGAATCGGTACAGTCTCCCGCGACGAAAGTGATGAAAGTCTGTCCCGCATTCTGGGTTCGCGCACTTGGAAATCATCGGTATCTCCCGCCGTTTTGCCGGCTGAATGCACTGTGCACCCAATAGAAAAAGCACACAATGGAGCGTTCGTACCGCCAAGTGGGACGGGTATACCGGCGACGGGGAAGTGTTAGATAAGCTTGCGTTGGATGGCGTGCATCACGGCCTCAAGTCGGGTGCGAGTCCGTAGCTTCTGATTGATATGGTGCAGGTGGTTGCGCAGGGTCTGCAGGCTAATGCCAAGCTCAGCAGCCGCTTCCGGAGAATCCTTACCCTCGGAGAAGAGCCGCAGAACGTGTTTCTCCTGGTCCGAAAGTGGGGATACCGGCGCTGCGCGGCCGACCGTACTGCCCAGTTCGGTCAATTGCTGCGATAACTCCTGCATCCTGTGGACGAGTTCCTCGGTCTTCTTCTGTTCGGTGATTTCGTGTGCCAGGTGAATCAACAGCCTCCGACCGGTGCGCGGATTCTGGAACCTTACCGTGGACATGTTCACCCAAAGCCTCCCACCCGATCGCGTGCGCGTGTTCAGGTCGAAGTTGGGGATTTCCTCTCTTTTCCCGACACACTCCAGCACGCTGCAATTCTCATGGCATACGGGGGTGCCCAGCGTCCCGCGGCCCTCCAGCACTTCAAAGCAGGTCTTGTGCAGGACTTTCGGGGCGGGATAACCAAACAACTTCTCTGCAGCTTTATTCCAGGAGCAGATTTCCCCCTGTTCGGTGACGACGAACGCCGCATCCGTCGTGGCTTCCAGCAATTGGAACAATTCGCTTTCAAGCATTGGATCCCCCCGGACCCGGCGACTCAGCGGCAGTACCAATGTTGACTGGCGATGGTACGCGCGCTCCATTGCAGAATATCGGGCTACGAGACAAGTATACGACTGAGAAGTCATGAACAGGGCGGGCGGAAGTTGTATCGGAGGTTAGCATATGCATAAAAGCATTCATTCAATTCAGTTCAGCGTTGCAGTATTCATGGCCGTGGTACTTTCTTTCCTCATCCTCGGTGGCAGCCAGGCGCTGGCCCAAGGCGCGGAGGCCGGGGCTTCATCGCGGCATGCTTCCGCCCAGGCGGTCGATATTGTTCGGGATCCCGCCGACGTCCCGCCGCCGGTCGGGAATCGTTCCGCGACAACCGTGAAGGTTGAACTTACCGCCAAGGAAGTTGTCGGCGAGCTCGATCCAGCAAACGGAACCATTTACCGGTACTGGACGTTCAGTGGCAAGGTACCCGGCCCCATGATTCGCGTCCGGCAGGGTGACATGGTGGAGGTCACATTGCGCAATGACGCCTCCAGCCACATGGTCCACTCAATCGACTTCCATGCGGCAATCGGGCCCGGTGGCGGCGCAGCTCTATCGCAGGTCCTGCCCGCACAGGAGAAGACGTTCACCTTCCAGGCGATCACGCCGGGCCTGTTTGTCTATCACTGCGGGACGCCCATGATTGCGGACCACATCGCCAACGGCATGTACGGCCTGATCCTGGTCGAACCGGCGGGCGGATTGCCGCACGTTGATCACGAATATTACGTGATGCAGGGCGAGGTGTACACAACGGCTCCGAAAGGCAAAGCGGGGCTGCAGGGCTTCAACGAAGCCAAACTGATGCAGGAATCGCCGGAGTACTTCGTCTTCAACGGCGCCGTAGACGCACTGACGAAGAAATACCCGCTGCATGCGAACACCGGTGACACCGTGCGTATCTTTTTCGGCGATGCGGGGCCGAATGCGACATCTTCCTTGCACGTTGTTGGCGAAATCTTTACTCGCGATTATGTACTGGGCTCGCTCACTTCGCCTCCCCTGAATGGTGTTCAGACTGCCAGCATCCCTCCCGGTGCGGCCGCCATCGTCGAACTCAAAGCTGCAATCCCTGGGCAATTCACCTTCATGGATCATGCTATGGCGAGGATGGCCAAGGGGCTCATGGGTACGCTCGATGTCACCGGTGCGCAGAATGCGGCGCTGATGCATGCTGGTCCAGCCTCGCCTGCTGCTGCAACGACAGACTCGAACGGGGTAAGCGGGATGAGCCAAGCTGATACCATCGCAGCCGGTTCGGCAAAAGCGGACAGTGATGCAGTATCGCTCACCGCCGGGCGCGGCAAACCAGCTATTGACGGGGGGAGAGCCAAAGCAGATGCAATCTCAAATATGTCGATGCAACATGCCGGAACGGCCTCGGTGAAGATAGGGCGCACACCGCGAGAAAATCTCTCATCGCCCTCCGGGCCAATGTCTAACAATGCTCCCACCGCGCTCAACGGATGCCTCACGCTGCTGAGCGACGGGAAAGTCATGCTCAAACTTCTCCACTCCGAAAAGACTTATCGTCTGGAAGCACAGCCGCTGCTCTTCGATGAAAACGACAACCACCTGGTCCACGTCACCGGATATTTCGGCAGTGTCGTTCCCGTTGAGAATCCCCACATTCCCAGCTTTGTAGTGGACACGCTCGTGGAACTCGCTCCTACCTGCTCCGCAAAGATTTCGCCTGCGGCTCTTCGAAAGCTTTCGGACGGGACCGCGGGCGGACAACCTGGGACTGCAGGCACCGTGGGCATGGGCGAGTTTAGGTTCCTGCAACCTGACATCGTCGTCAACGTCGGGGAGGTAGTCACATGGAAGAACACTTCTACGAGCACCCACAATGTGGTTGCGGATCCCGCTAAGGCCACGGTGGCGGCGGACGTCCATCTCCCCCACGGGGCGCGGACATTTGATTCCGGATTTATGGAGCCGGGACAAACGTTTACTCACAAGTTCACAGTCCCCGGGGTGTACCGCTACGTCTGCACGTTGCACGAAGGCAATGGAATGAAAGGGGTGGTCGTCGTAAAGGCGCCTGGTGCTACGAACATAGCGCGCGACCTCCGGGCGGGTAGCGATTAAAAAACCCTGCATCCGCAGGCCGCTTTCTGGCGCTGAAAACCAAGAAGTTCAGCGCCGATGCAAAGCGGTTAAGAAACTGATGATTTCCGCTCGCTTCTTCTTTATCTATGCACGCAGCGTTTGCCCGGCCATGTGTGAGCCAGTGGCCACATAATCAGACCTGAGCCGTAGTCGCACTCCCTGCGGTTCTCACATCTGGGGGAATCGGCTGCGTCAGGCTGGCGTCCAGCCGCCCCGGTGAGGAGCACATGTCCAGCGAACTGCTAACAGCCGAAGCTGCTGCGGAAGTGAAGCACCCTGAGCGCAAAACTCTGCGATGAAAACTGGTATCCGATCGCCTCTGCCCCACGCAAACCCCCATCCAGCAGGAGCGACCAGGTAATGCGTCAACCCGATACGCGGGACACGGCCCAGTCTAGGCACTGGCAAATGCAGTAACAACGAGTTGGGGGGGTAGTATGTTTCGGGAAAAATTCGGCTACACCCCCTGCCTTGAATGGCGACTGGAGAGCGGGCGCGCGGTGCGTCGGGGAAATGGCGCTGGGCGTGCGTGCACCTGGCGGGCGCGTTGGGGAACTGGGGGCGAGCCGATCCGCGTGCGTGCGCTCGGCGGGCGCGCGAGTCGGGCTGACATGCGAGCGCGAGGGTGTGCTGGGCGTCCGCTCCCGGTTCCCGCATCGGACGTTGTCACCGCCCAAGGGCACCGCTGGCGTTCTCCCTGTTCGGTTGCCGGACTCGTTTACGAGTCACTCCTGATGCGGGCTACAGGAATACATTCTTGCGGTGATGTTTTCTTCTGGTAGTGGGCTACTTTGAATCCTCCCTCGGTTCTAAAGCAGCTTTAGCATGTCAAGCGAAAAAATTAACAGGAGCGTATTATGATTGTGCTAGCATCTCAGTCGCTTAACGGCCAGGGAGCATCAAACAAAGGGGAGCACGCCATGAACCCGGTGCAGATAATCCAAAACGCGCTCGACAAGAACCCGGAGATGCGCTTGGTTCTTGAAATCGCCGCGCGGGCTCGCGAGGTAGAGTCGAGGGAACTGCCACGCGACATCGGCCTTGCCACAGACATTGCCGTTGTGCCGACTAACTCGCAGAGTCTTGTCCCACCATCGACGCACGACTAGATTCGAAGAGTCTGGTTTTGATTTGTCCGGGCTGAACCTGAACGTTCATTTGAACTTCAGCCCGGATGTAGTATTCCCAGAGCTTCAGCCACAAATCTTCGTCTCTCCCCAGCAGTTCGACTTCCAGGTCTAGCTTTTGCGCGGTTGGGCCGTCGATAAACTGACCGTGTACTGGAAACAGCGCCTTCGACAGAAGCTTCTGGGCTATTTGCTGGGCCTTTCGTCTTCGGATTCGTGCGTTCGGAAATCGCGCAACCAACATGTACTTGTAGAGCAGAGTTTCAGCCGTTTTTCCGGCGAAATAAACCCAGTTCTCCATTTCTTTTGTGAACGGGATGTTCAGCCCAGCCAGTTGTTGAAGGAATCCGGCCAATGGCTGTTTCTTCTTGGTAGCTTCGTCTATTTCGTCCATGAGGCTGTCCCTGGCCTCGACAAACGACCAAGCGGATACCCAGTGCGTAACACCGGAAACAGCAATCTGGACTTGGGGATCAATGGGGCCAATTTCCGAACAGTAGCCCATCAAAATCTTGTCAGACCCGAGTGCCAGCACCGTAGCCGCACTCTTGGCGACGTTCGGCACAATGACGCGAAATTTCTTGTTGTTTCCGGACAGATGAGACCTGCACATGTCCACGATTTTTTCGATAATCATCGGGTCGCCGCCAGGACTGTGCAGGAGCAGATTTAGCTGCTCAGCGCCGGAAATCGAGTTGAGAATTGTTTCTAGGGCAGGAATATCGGCAGATCCCATGCTCGTTCGCGTGTGCCCAAAACGAAGGACGTAGGCGACCAACCGGTTGGCTGCCCCATAGCGGGCCGTGAGCAATCCCTCAATTTCGGTAAGCAACCGCTGCCGTTTTTGGAGTTGATCCTGATTAACGTTGAGTTCGTTTATCACCGCCGCAAAGACTGGCGTCGCTTTTGCTTTGGCAGTCGGGTCAGGCCCGGTAGGCGGAGGTGGAACGGGCGGAGCGGGAGCGGCCATGCCAATTCTCCTATGTCAGAGAGGCTTGATTATAGCCCGCTGGCTACCGTGGCCTATTCCCTTTCTTCCAACGAACCTTGGCAGCCCTGCTGGCCGCTCTCCGGCGTTGCTTACTGGTCATGGTCTGTAGCCGCCGTTTGCCGCCGATCTGACCACCCTTACGGCCAATTTCCGCCATGTACTGGGAGACGACCATCGAGCGAACATCAGGATATTCCTCCGGCTGGAGGGACTCCCGCGTTGACAAATCAACCAGATCATGGGCAAGCTGGTTTATGTCTTTTGGCCTGTTGGTCTTCTCAACCCGCTTTGGCATGTCTCCATGATGCCACATCTCGCAAGGCGACGCGAGTCGAAGGGGAGCCCCGGAGTTTCAAAGTAGCCCACTACCTTTCTTCTTGACAATTCTGCGCTTGGGCGTATCCTCGTGTGGTTTAGCCGAACCCACCATCCTGCTCCTGTGAATGAAGTCCGACTGAACCGGCCCTCGGTTCGATTCCTAGGCAAGCCAGCTTCTTCGTACCGGCGTCTTTCGGTCCTGGATACCCAGGCACCACTGACTCCGGCTCGGAAGGCTGACTTCGTCTGAGTTGCATTTCCTCGCGATGGGCGTCTAGAGCCTGTTTCCAATCAACCGCAACCACGGAGGACATGGCAAACCGGTCCTTCCGAGAGATCGCAAGCCATTTTGTCAGTCAACCGGAAATCATCGAGGCGCGTGAACGCGTTGCGTGCTCACAACTGGGAATAACTTCCCAGACAATGACAAGGAGTGCGACATGTTTAAGAAATTGTTGACGCTTTTGGGAATCGCTTTCGCAATTGGTGTCCTCGCGGCCGCTCCTGCGCGTGCGACAACGTGCGCCGCTGGCACGACCGTAGCGACGACAGCCGGCCCGGTGTGCGGCATCGTGGTGAACGGCATCAACGAATGGCTCGGCATCCCCTTCGCAGCGCCCCCGGTCGGGAGTTTGCGCTGGGCTCCGCCGCAGCCGCACGCACCTTGGGGCACGGCCCTTGGCCCACCCTTAGCCGCCACTGCCTATGCCAACGAATGCACGCAGGCGGCCGTGGGGAAGTCGGGTCCGAATACTGGGAGCGAGGACTGCCTTTACCTCAACGTCTTTGCGCCACCGGGCGCACAGGGCCTCCCAGTCATGGTGCACATCCATGGCGGCGGCTTCTTCAAAGGCAACGGGCAAGGCAACTATACGCTGCTGGCGACGACCGGGAACGAAGTAATCGTTTCCCTGCAGTATCGCCTCAATATCTTCGGCTTCCTCGCCCATTCGGCGCTCGGCCCGAACTCCGGAGACTACGGTCTGCAAGACCAGCAGGCGGGGCTGCGCTGGGTGCAACAGAACATCAGCGCATTCGGCGGCGACCCGCATAACGTGACGATCTTCGGAGAGTCGGCGGGCGGATCGAGCATGTGCCACCAGATTGCGTCGCCGACCGCCGCGGGGCTGTTCCACAAGGCGATCAGCACGAGCGGCGAATACAACACGCTGTTCGGCGTACCGGAAGCGCCGCGGCCGGGCGGCTCCGAGGACCTCGAGGTCCAGGATTGCAAGTCGAAGCTGCCAACGCTGGCCGAGGCGGAAGCCATCGGTGCCGGATTCGCCGCCGCCGTGGGCTGTAGCAGCGCACCGAATGTGGCGGCATGCTTGCGCGCGGTGCCCGCGCAGACGGTGTCAGACGTATCCTCCATTCCCGGCTCCGGGTACCAGTACGGCGCACAGGGTACCGTCGCGCCCACCCTCAACGGCACGACGCTCCCGATGACGCTCCGGCAGGCGCTCAAGACCGGCCAGGTGAACCGGGTGCGCGTCATCGCCGGCACGGACCGCGACGAGAACCTCGTCGGTTTCCCGGTCACCGCGGCGGATTATACGGCGCTCGTCGAGGCACAGTACGGGCCAATCGCGTCCCAGGTGCTCAAGCGTTACCCGGTGGTGCGCTTCAACGACCCGTTCGTCGCCTGGCGTACGGTCGCGGCGGATTCCGATACCGTCTGCAGCGCGCTTCGCACCGCCCGAGAGTTGTCACGCTGGATGCCGGTGTTCGAATACGAAATCGACTTCGGAGATGTTAGCGGGGCCCTCACGGGCGAGTCGATGGGCGCCAGCCATGTGGGTGAGTGGGTTCTGACGCCCGTCTCCCCTGCCTACGACGTCGACCGTCAGGTGCTGCAGAACCAGGAACTCGCCTACGTGACGACCTTCGCTCGTACGGGGAACCCGACCGCTGATGGGACCCCCATCTGGCCTAAGTTCAAGGCCGACGATGGCGACGACAAAGCGGGCCTTGTGATGTCGCTGACCGCCGGCGCTGACAGCCAGAAAACGCTCGTCGCCCAAATGCGCCTAGTTCACAACTGCGCATTCTGGGACGAGGTGACCCCCGAGCCGTAACCGCGACTACGTAGCGGAAATCAAAAGGGTCGGCCGAGCAGATCGGCCGGTCCTTTTGGGTCAGGCGGCGGTGTGGCTCTCTGGGCCCAAGGGCTCTAAGGGGGAGACGGCAGACACTCGACCGCCTCCCCTATTTTCCGATTCCGACCGGGGCTGTCAAAACGTTGGACCCTCAAGTTCTCCCGTGCTCGACTGCCGACCCTGTTTCGATGGTTTAGGAGCACGAGTGCCGCGAATCGCAGCGGAGGATATGCCCACATCCTGATTATCACCGGGCGTGGGGACACTCACGCTGGCGAACCCCGTGAGCAGCACGACGCCGAGTTCGACCGCGAGAGCGAAACCGCCAATTCCCGCCAAGACCTTCCAACGGGCGTGCTCCTGGCGGGCGCGCGGGGGCGAGCCGCTCCGGGCCGCGCACAAGAGGCGTTGTGAGATAGGATTGCGCCAAGTGGATCCCTTTATTGTCGGTTTCGAGAAGAATCGGAGACATCTGCCACGGGTATACGGCTTCATCTGGCTCATGGTGATGGCTGCTCTTGTTTGTCTGTTGTTCTTTGTATCAAGGAAATAGAACAGGCGGGTTCTATTGGGCGGGTGCCCCGGCCTAGACGCGCCGTGCCCCCAACCTGAAAAGATACTACGGCAGCCCGCTGCGCGAAGGATCGTGCCAGCCTTTCAGTCACCGGACCTGGCGCCGGCTTGTATTGGTGGTCCTCGATGGAGCTCACAGCCTGCACCTCCCGGGTCGTGGAGCTGATGAACACCTCGTCCGCCGCCCACATCTCTTCGATTGTTATGTCCCGCTCCGCGATGGATACACCTGCGCTCGCCAGCAGGATCTCCCGGCTTACTCCCGCCAGGCATCCGGCACTCTGCGCCGGCGTGCTCACTATACCACTGTGTACGAAGAAGAGGTTGGCTGCGGTGCACTCCGCGACACATCCGTGTTCATTTACCAGCACCATGTCTTCGAAGCCGCGGCCACGGGCCTTTTCTGCTGCCCACACGTTCTCGAGCCATGAGGTGACCTTCACCCCCGTCAGCGGATGCGCCGCATAACGCCCATGTTCCAGCAACCCCAGCCTGACCGGACCTGACCGCATGGGCAAGTCCACCGTGTACATGATGCAATCAGTCACCGGCATCTTCTCTTGGCTGCACCAGATGCCGATCTGG
>Ga0116217_10003404_pt1 | contig 14422 bp, 14 predicted proteins | sample Sb_taG_6_FD_89697 | JGI IMG/M metagenome (GOLD analysis project Ga0116217, IMG submission 89697) | Peat soil microbial communities from Weissenstadt, Germany - Sb_50d_4_PS metaG | ecosystem: Environmental > Terrestrial > Soil > Wetlands > Peat | place: Germany: Weissenstadt | collected 2010-09-21 | reverse complement strand
ATTATCATGCAGTCAACCCTCGGAGCAGCGCTTACCGTGTCCGAACAGCGCTTCGCTGGAACCGCGCTGGGTGCCGTGATGGGCGCGCTGCTGACGACCTACTTCGGATCAAACTTGATGGTGTTCGGCTTGGGCGTATTCGTGATTGGATTGATCTGCGCGGCGCTGCGTCTTGAGGACGCGTACCGGCTTGCCAGCGTTACATTAGCAATTGTGATGCTCATCGCGCGCACGAAACAGGCCTGGATCGTTGCGGCTCATCGCTTTGTTGAGGTCACCGTGGGAATCGTTGTGGGGTTAGCGTTGACGGCCGTGTGGCCAGGGGATGAACCAGGGGCAAGTTTCCGGCCGCCTGGTTCCCCTACGGTGTAGGGCTCATTCGACTACTTCGCCGGCGCGGCCACAGCCGCGTGCTCGCGGTCGACATCCTTGAGGCGGGCAGCCTTGCCGCGCAGCGCGCGCAAGTAGTACAGCTTGGCGCGGCGAACCTTGGAGGAACGGACCAACTCTACTTTGTCGATCACGCGGGAGTTCTCGGGAAAGATGCGCTCGACCCCTTGACCGAAGCTGATCTTGCGCACGGTAAAGCTGGCCTGCGGGCCTCGCGAACGCGAGATCACGACTCCTTCGAAGGCCTGCAGACGCTCCTTGTCGCCTTCCTTGATCTTGACGTGTACGCGGACGGAATCGCCCGGAACGAATTTGGGAAGGTCGGTGCGCTTGGTTTTGGCCAGCAGTTTTTCAATGATGAGGTTCGACATGATCCTGTCCTCTGTTCTATAAGTTCTTGCCCGTGATCTGGGCCAGCAATTTCTGGTCTTCGTCGCTGAGCGCGGCCTTGTCCAAAAGATCGGGCCGGTTGCGCAGCGTTTTCTCAAGTGCTGTACGATGCCGCCAGCGCCGTATTTCTTCATGATTGCCGGACGCCAGCACTTCCGGAACTCCCATGCCTCGGAAATCCGCTGGACGCGTGTAGTGCGGGTAATCCAGCAATCCGCCCGAGGTGCACGTCGAACTCGGGCCATCCCCACTTTCCGTTTGCGAGAACGTGGTGAACGATTCCTGCTGCGTCGAGGCCTGATTGCCCACTGCGCCCGGGATCAACCGTGTGACGCAATCCACAATCACCGCCGCGCCCAGTTCGCCTCCGCTTAGCACGTAGTCTCCGATAGACAACTCGCGGTCTGCCAAATAGTGGCCCACCCGTTCATCGACGCCTTCGTACCGGCCGCAAATCAGCACGATCCGTTCCAGCGCGGCGAGTTCATTGGCCACACTCTGATCGAATCGCTTGCCCTGCGCCGAAAGCAAAACAACTGTTTGGCGCACATCGTGGCGTCCCTCTCGGGATGCGACATTCAGCGCTTCAATACATTCAAAGATCGGTTCCGGCTTCAGCACCATGCCTTCGCCGCCGCCGAATGGGCGGTCATCCACGGTCTTATGGCGATCATGCGCAAACGCGCGCAGATCGTGGACTTCGATTGCCGCCAGACCGGCTTCCTGAGCCCGGCGGATAATTCCGTGATCCAGCGGTCCGCGAAAGAAGTCGGGAAAGATCGTTACGATGTCGATCTTCATCGCGGAACCAGACCAAAATCTTTCACCACAGAGAACACAGAGTTCACAGAGTTTTTTTGTTCCTTGGTGCTTCTCTGTTTGCTCCTGCTTGTTGCTCCTTTTCTTCGGCCGTCAGTGGAGCGTTCAAGTCCAACATTCCCTCGGGCAGTTGCATTTGTATCTGCTTGCGCTCGAGGTCTACGCTTTTCAAATACGCCTCGGCGTAGGGGATCTCGTGTCGTCCGTCTCCGCCGCCGACGATCAGCAGCGGCGCTTCGCCCGCACCAAACTGAACGTCTTCAATCTTGCCAATCTCGCGACCTGAATCGAAGACCACGCATCCGACTAAGTCGCTGACGTAATTCCATCCCGATTCAAGCTGCGCCCGCTCGCTGCGCGGAACCTGTAATTCGCAGCCGATCAGAAGTTCCGCATCCGAAATGGAATCGACTCCCGCGAACTTCAGAACCAGGAGCGCTTTGTGAGGCCAGAGTTCTTCGACCCGTAACTCACGCCGGCTGTTGTCCTGCGCGAGAGCGAACAGCTTCAGGCCAACTCTGAACCGGTCGGGAACGTCCGTGTGCAACTCCACCGCGACTTCGCCATGGCGTCCTTGCGTTTTCCGCACGCGGGCCAGGGTGATGAAGTCGCCGGCGATTCCTGACTCTCCTATTCCAATTACTCCAAAATCTCCAGAGTGAAATGCTTGTGCAATCGAACTCCGGCTGCGTCGATCAAGGAACGCAAGGCGCGCGCCACCCGGCCCTTGTTTCCAATCACCTTGCCCACGTCGTTCGGGGCGACCTTGAGTTCAAGGACGTCGCCTTCGAGCTGGCTCACCGAAACCTGTTCGGGTTCGTCGACGAGCGACTTCGCGATCTGCTCGATCAAAGCTCGCACGTCGCCGCTTTGCACGTTCATATGCGGTTCCTAATCGGTGGCTGGAAAATTCCTACTGGCACGCACGCCGAAATCAGGCGGCAGGGACGGCGCTAGGCGCGGGCTTGGCCACAATCTTGCCAACCCGGTCCGACATCTTTGCGCCCTTGGACACCCAGTAATCAATGCGCTCGCGCTTGAGTTCGATGCTGGCAGGGTTGGTGCGGGGATTGTACGTTCCCACCACCTCGACCGGCCGGCCATTGCGCGCCCGTTCCTTCTCGATGACGACCACGCGATAATGCGGTTGTTTACGCGCACCGGTGCGCGACAGACGAATCATTAACACAGAACTTTGGTTCCTTTCCTAGTTCTACTGGCAGGGGTTGGACAAACAGTTATTTTTGCAGAAGTTGGCGGGATTAGCAAGGCGCTGTTGGAATTGGCTGCGCGGAGACCCGATCCACAAAACCTCGACTTGGTTGGTTGCGTGTGTAGGCTGACCTCGCGCTGACGTTTACTATTTAGTACTGGGTATATATCGAAAAAACACGTTTTCTTGCCAGATCTATGAAAACAAAGGTGCTGTTTTCGAGATACCCTCGTAAAATATCCCTTCTAAAGGACTTACGGAGGGGATATCCGCGAGCTTTTCTGCTTCGTAAGTCATTGAAAACAGGCAGCGGGGTGGAGATACCCTCTAAAATATCTCTTTTAAAGGACTTAGCGGGTACCCTCTCTCGGCGGAAAGTGCGTGTTCTTGCGAGGCTGGACGCGCCTGCGAGGAACACCTCAAATTGTCAAAGAGCCGGAATCGCTCACTGCTGTTATCGAACAGCTAATGTGTTCTTCTAATGTTATCCAAATAGAAATGCCGGGTCAAGCTCAAAAAAAGGTGGGCCGGTCGCGGCAAGGGTGAATGGAACTCATGACTGGGGATTCGCCTCGCCAGCAGCATGAGCTGTGCCAGCACCCGCCCCTTGAAAAAAACGCAAGGAGCGGGGCACCCAGAACAAATTCTAAGGCTCGCTTCGATGTAGATTCTAGTTAAGGGTGGGCCACCCGTGGCTGCAAGCGGAAGAAGATGTCAGCGATGCTGCCGGGTTCCGATAGAGTTGACGCTATATGATGATTTCTAATTTGGTGAGACCTGCTGCCGTTGGTTCGGCAGCCAGGAGGGAGCAACCATGCGCTGGTACCGGGGCGCTTCCGTGCATACTGGTAATAATGTCAGTTACGCCCAATAAATCCCTTGCCCCGGACTCGCGAACGAGGACCGATAGTGAAACTTCACGATGGCTTTGGTCAGCTTCTCCCGCTGTCGGCTATCGAGTCCGCAGAACTCCAACAATCTTCCGGTTTGCCTGAGTACAACCGTCGGGTGAACAGCGTAGACAGTACTTCACCGAATGGACGCCGAGCTCGATGCCGATCATCCAGTCCTTCGTGTGGCCAAGTCCTATTTACGCGGGGGTATTTCACGATAATCTTCGCCGCGCGTTGTCTTACCGTTATTACTTTGTACAGCCTTCCTCGTACTTGCCTTTGGCGCAAGTCTTGCCATTGGGGGCCTGGGCAACGCCCATTCCATTCTTGGTCTTGGCTTTACCGCCGCCGGTGGTTTGAGTGGTCGTTACCCCGTTCGAATTCTTGTGGGCGGCAGCACCTCTGCCTGTATTTGGGTTGACGGCAGCGGCACTCCGACCATTCCCGCAAACGGTTTCGCCTCGCGCGTTCTTTACGCAATCTTGGCCAAATAAACTTGAAGCAAAAAACATACACGCCATCATCAATAAGACTCTCATTTGCATCTCCCATTTCCGGTTGTGTTCAATTAGTTCCGTTCAACTAAGCGTTCTTGCATTGGTGGTTGCGAGACTACACGCCCATGGGGCTCCGCGATACTGGCAAAACATGCAGTCCGCGCTGACGCATGTCACTATGGGTCGGTAGGGCGTGTACGACAATAGAAGGTCGGCGGCATAAGTGCACCGCCGGTGAGGATGGCGCGCGTGACTCGTCTCGCCTATTGCATTGACTTGCAGTAGCTCGGACCCTAAGATAATCGCGCACGGAGCGAGCCTTATTCATTGATCGGACAGACCATTTCGCACTACCGCGTGATCGAAAAGGTGGGCGGCGGTGGCATGGGTGTTGTCTATAAGGCCGAGGACATTCGGCTGCATCGTTTTGTCGCCCTCAAGTTCCTGCCCGACGACGTCGCCAAAGATCCTCAGGCTCTCAGCCGCTTTCAGCGCGAGGCGCAGGCGGCTTCTGCTCTCAACCACCCGAACATTTGCACCATCTACGACATTGGGCAGGAGAATGGCAAAGCGTTTATTGCCATGGAGTATTTGGACGGCCGGACCCTGAAGCACATGATTGAGGGGCGTCCGCTGAAGATTGCGCAGTTGCTTGAACTGGGGATTCAGATATCGGATGCGCTCGATGCGGCTCACTCGGGCGGGATTGTGCATCGCGACATCAAGCCGGCGAATATTTTTGTCACTCAGAGAGGTCAGGCCAAGATCCTTGATTTTGGGTTGGCGAAACTTACTCCGCAAGGCAGCAATGTTGTGGATGGTTCGGTGCCAACCGTGGGGGCCGCGACCGCGGTCAGTGCCGACCAACTCACTACTCCGGGCACGGCGATGGGAACCATTGGCTATATGTCTCCCGAGCAGGCGCGCGGCGAGACGCTGGACCATCGCACCGACCTGTTTTCTTTCGGCGTAGTGCTCTACGAAATGGCAACCGGTCGGCAGCCGTTCTCGGGAGTGACCTCGGCCATCATCTTTGAAGCGATTCTCAACAAGGTTCCTGCTCCGCCGATCCAATTGAATCCGGGATTGCCGGTGCAGATGGAAGTTGTCCTGAACAAGGCGCTGGAAAAAGATCGGGAGCTGCGCTGCCAAAGCGCGGCGGAGATTCGCGCGGACCTGAAGCGGCTGAAACGCGATACCGATTCTTCCCGTGTCGGAGTGAAAGCCGTTGCCTCGGCAGCCCTGACCAGCGGCGCGGTGGAGGGTCCAAGCGAGACACGGCGGCGGAGTCCTCTTCTGCCCGTGCTGTTCTGCCTCGGTTTTCTGATTGCTCTTGCAGCTGGATTAATCGCGGGCAAGCGTCTATGGGGATCGGCGGGAGCCAGTGCTCCGCTGTACCACGAGATCACTTTCCGCCGGGGTGAAATTCGCTCGGCGCGATTCGCGCCGGATGGGCAGACGATCCTGTACAGCGCCGCGTGGCAAGGGAACCCCGGGGAAATATTCGCCGCGCGGCAGGGCACGGTCGAATCGCGCTCGCTCGGATTGGGCCGCGCCGAGCTTCTGGCGGTTTCGTCGACGGGCGAGATGGCGCTTTCTTTGGACAGCCGCCCCGTAGGAACCTGGGTCAACATGGGTACACTCGCCCGAGCGCCGTTGGCGGGTGGGGCACCCCGTCCGGTACTCGAGAATGTGGAATGGGCGGATTGGTCTCCGGACGGAAATAGTCTGGCAGTCGTACGCAACGTCGGGGGCCGCGACCGGTTGGAATTTCCCATTGGCAAGGTTCTCTACGAGACCAGCGGCGGGTGGATCAGTTATCCGCGCGTCTCGCCGAAGGGCGATTACGTGGCGTTCATCGACCATCCTAACCAGGGAGACGACGGCGGGGCTGTGGCTGTGGTGGATTTGTCCGGCAATAAGAAAATGCTGACTCGCTACTGGTACGGTACGCAGGGTCTTGCCTGGTCGCCTGCCGGCGAAATCTGGTTCACCGCGAGCGAATTGGGTGTCGATCACTACCTCTCTGCAATCAGCATCGACGGGAAAGAGCGGTTGGTGACGCGGATACCTGGCACGCTGGTTGTGTTCGACATCTGGCGAGATGGGCGAGTGCTCCTGGCCCGCGCTGGACGACGACGCGAAGTCATGACTCTATCTGAAGGCGCGACGAAAGAACGAGATCTTTCCTGGCTCGACTACTCCTATCCTGCGGACCTTTCCGCCGACGGCAAGACCGTTCTCTTTGATGAGGAGGGCGTTGGCGGCGGCGTGCAGTACGGCAACGCGCAAGAGCTGACTTACGCGGTCTACATTCGCAACACCGACGGCTCTCCGGCCATTCGACTCGGCGAAGGCGCCGCCAATGGGATTTCTCCCGACCAGAAATGGGTGATCGTGCAGACTCCGGGTTCGCCGGAACAACTTCGCCTGTTACCAACCGGGGCGGGTGAAACCCAGCCGCTCACCAACGATTCGATTAACCATCAGTGGGCGCGCTGGTTCCCGGATGGCAAGCGCTTTGCCTTCTCGGGCAATGAACCGGGGCATGGGGTTCGGCTCTACGCGCAAGATATTTCCGGAGGCAAGCCTAAGGCGATTTCTCCGGAAGGAGTCGATGCCGTGGCATTCGCGGTTTCGCCGGATGGCGAGTCGGTCCTGGGGATTGGCCCTGATCAAAAAGGATATTTCTATCCTTCGGCTGGCAGCGAGCCTCGCGTGGTGAATGGACTGGAGCCGGGAGACATACCGATCCGTTGGAACCAGGACGGGCGCTCCATCTATCTTTACCGGACCGGGGAGGTACCGGCCAAAGTGTATCAGTTGGAGCTAGCCACGGGAAAGAAAACGCTCTGGAAGCAGGTTGTTCCGGTCGATCCTACGGGTGTTTCAACGATCGGACCGATTCTGGTCACACCGGACGGGAAGACCTATGTTTACGGGTTCCATCGAACCCTGGGAGACCTCTATCTGGTGGAAGGCCTGAAGTAGATGTGCTGTGTGGTGCCCCACTCTTTCGCCTTTCTTGTGCGAGGAACTAATCCGCGGCGAGTTGACTGAGAATCTCAGCCGGTTCGGGGCGCTCGGTGTAGTCGGCATTGACCGACGAAAACAACACCGAACCGTTGCGGTTGAGAATGTAGGTCGCTGGAACCGGGAGCTCCCAACTTTCGTCCCCATTGGTGAAGGGCAGGTTAATAAAAACTCGCCGATACACCGCCTGCTGATAATCGGGAACGCGGTACACGAGCCCAAACTGACGAGCCACGTGGTTGTCCGGATCGCTGAGCAGTGGAAAACGTAGCTTGTGTTGGTCCGCCATGAAGAAGGATTGCGAGACGGTCTGCGGGGAAACCGCGATCAATGAAGCTCCAGCAGACTGAATCTGCGGCAGGATTAGATTCATGGCTTCCAGTTGACCGACGCAGAAAGGGCACCAGCGACCGCGAATAAAGCAGATGACAAGATGGCCTTTTGCCAGGAGGTCGGCGGAGGAAACCGGTTTCGCGTTTTGATCTTGAAGTTGAAAAACTGGGGCTTTCGTGGCGACAGAAAGACTATTGTCGGCAATTTTCTTTTCGTTCAGTTCCGCGATTGCGCGAGAATGGATGGCCTGAATTTCAGCAGGAACATATTTCGCGATGAGGTCTTTGCGCTCCGCGAAAATCTCGCGCAAGGGCCGGACGTCAGGGCCGGCAGCCGATTCTTCGAGGGACCGCCATTTCATGGGAGCGGATTTCAGCTATCAGGCTTGAGCTTTACATCCCCGGCAACTTCATCCCGGCCAACTTGCGGGCGAAGCTTGCTTTGCCCATTTGCTTGAACATCTTGCGCATCTGAGCATATTGGCGCAGCAGGTTATTCACCTCTTGCACGCTCGTGCCCGAACCGCGCGAGATGCGCTTGCGCCGGCTGCCGTTGATAACCTCGTGGTGCAGGCGTTCGTGGACCGTCATCGAGTTGATGATGGCCTCGACGCGATTAATTTGCTTCTCGTCGATTTTGTCCGCGTGCTTTTGTAATCCCGCGAAAGGACCGATGCTGGGCAGCATGCCCATGATGCTCTGCAGGGATCCCATCTTTTTCACTTGACGCAATTGATCGCGGAAATCCTCTAGCGAGAAACCGTCGCCGGACAGGGCGCGGCTGGCCATCTCCTGCGCCTTTTTCTTGTCGACATTCTGCTCCGCCTTTTCGATCAGCGAAAGGATGTCGCCCATGCCGAGAATGCGGGACACGATACGATCGGGATGGAAAGGCTCGAGTGCGTCGTACTTTTCGCCCACGCCGATGAACTTGATGGGCTGGCCCGTGACCTGGCGGATGGAAAGCGCCGCGCCGCCACGAGCATCGCCGTCCATCTTGGTGAGCACGACGCCGGTCAGCGAGAGCTTCTTGTGGAACTCATCGGCGGAATTCACGGCGTCCTGCCCGGTCATGGCGTCGGCAACGAACAAGATCTCCTGCGGATTGAGCAACCGCTTGAGCGATTGCATCTCCTCCATCAGTTGATCGTCGATGTGAAGTCGGCCAGCGGTGTCAACGATGAGCACATCCGAGCCGGTATTGATAGCTTCGCGACGGGCTTCTTTGGCCAGACGCTCGACCGTCGCCGTATTGGCTTCGACGTCTGCGCCTTCGTAGATGTTCGCCTTGATCGCCTGCGCCACGATCTTGAGTTGTTCGCGGGCCGCGGGCCGGTAAACGTCGACCGAAACCAGTAGCGGGCGATGCCCGCCATTCTTAAGCCAATTTGCAAGTTTGCCCGAAGTGGTAGTTTTGCCGGAGCCCTGCAGTCCGGCCATCAGCACTACGGTTGGCGGCTGTGAGGCAAACTTCAGACGCGCGGTATCGCGGCCAAGGGTGTCGATCAACTCGTCACGCAGGATTTTGATGACCTGCTCGCCCGGTGAAAGCGCCGTCGCCACCTGTTGGCCAACAGCCTTTTCATGAATGTGGTCGATGAGCTGCTTAACGACTTTGAAGTTGACGTCGGCCTCGAGCAAGGCGAGACGGATTTCCCGCAGCGCCTCCTGAATGTTTTCTTCATTGAGGACGGCCTGGCCGCGCAGGGTCTTGAACGCGCGTTGCAACTTTTCTGAAAGATTCTCAAACATAGCTTTAGACGTCTATTTTAGCAGTTGGAACGCAGAGCATTGCTGTAGCATCAGTGGGACGCCAATTCCCGCGCTAAGCTATTCCTACACCACTCCGACCTCGAAGGAGAATCCATGACTGAGAAGCCGAGTGCTACCCTGCCCGGAACTGTCGAGAAAATCATTAAGTCCCCGCATCCGAGCGAGCCGGAAAAGGTGCAGATCGCCGTGGAAGGCGCCGATGAGCTGTATAAAGAAATTCGCATCGCCAATAATTTGACTGATGAGAACGGTGAGCAAGTGCGTTTGAAGCAGGGCGCCAAGGTGGAAGTCGCGGTGGAAGCCGGTCCGGAATTGTTATTTCCAAGTCCCAGAGCCCTCAGTCTCTCTTAATCTCACTGGGCTGCGAAGATTTCCTTCGCGGCAATCACCGTGTTGCAGTGAATGGTGACGGTGTCTTCGACACGGCGGGCATAGCCACCTGCGAATGTCACCATCACCGGGATGCTGCGAGCGCGGGCCACGTGAAAGACGAGTTCGTCGCGACGCTTGAGTCCGTCGATGGTCAGCGACAGGCCTCCGAGCTGATCTTCGCGGTAGGGATCGGCGCCTGCGATGTAGCAGATCAACTCCGGTTCGAATTGGCGCAGGCCTGAGCTGAGGGCGTTGTCGAGCCACGCCAGATAATCGTCATCGCCGATCTCGTCGGGAAGATCGACGTCGATCGAAGACGGCGGCTTCCACATTGGATAATTATTTTCCTGGTGAAGCGAGATGGTGAACACGTCTCCCGCATGGGCATTACGCACCTTGGCGGGTGCAGCAGGATTCAGAGTGGAAGCAGGGGTCGAAGGCAGCGGCCCCGTCGGAATGCGCACGCCGGCAAAAATCGCAGCTGTCCCGTTGCCCTGATGGACATCGCAATCCACGGTCATGGCGCGAGTGATTCTGTCATCCCGCTGCATGCGGCGAATGGCGACGGCCACGTCGTGAATCATGCAGAAGCCTTCGCCGTGGTCGGGAAAGGCGTGATGAAATCCGCCGCCGATGTTGAAAGCGATGCGATTTTGCAGAGCATAGTCGGCAGCCAGGATTGAACCGCCAGCCGCCAGCCAGAAAGCTCGAACCAGTTCGGGTGAGTAGGGAACTTCCATCTCCAGCTCTTCGCGCGCGGAGAGCGTTCCTGTCTTCAATTTGTTCACGTACTGAGGGGTGTGAACGAGAAGCACATCCTGATCGGATGCGAGTTGCGGCGTCACGAAGTCAGAAGCTTCAGCGGTGCCGGTCTCAAGCAGGCGTTCGTGAATCCGACGATACTTCTCAGCCGGAAAGACGTGCGCTCCGATGGGAAGATAATAGTCGTCGCTATAAACCAGCTTGAATGGGAGCATGGTGGCTTGCGGCGATTTTTATCATACGCGCCCGGTCGTTCAGTCGATACGTTTCTCACGATAACGGGATATTGCACATGTACGGAGATTGGCGAGGGTTGCGAGCGCGAGCTGTGCAGTGATTTTTGTGAACGACTCTAGTAGAACTGCCAGTTTGGGGACGGTTCCGATCTGCGCTATAAATCAAGCGTCGACACTGCCTAACATCTGACAAAAGCTCTGCCCTCGAAAACAGTGCCGCATCCTTTTGTTGCATTTGGTACTTGATGAAGGGGGCGAGTTGTTGGTCCTGAGGGCGTTATCGTGGAAACGGATTCACGCGTCGCCAGAAACGGTGCGGACGAAGCACAGAAATCCCGTCGGCGACGCTGGGCTTCCTTCGGCTTGGCGGGTCTGGCGTTTGTAGCGCTGGGCGTCGTCCTGGTTGCCATTACTGATTCGGCGGTGGTCTGGTCGAGCTCCGACCGATTCTGCGGAACGTTTTGCCATTCGATGACCTGGGCTTCTGCTGCGTATAAGCGAGGGCCACATTATGGAAACCCGGTCGAAGTGAGCGCCAGCTGCGGGCAATGTCACATCCCGTACGAGTCAAGTCGGGCGACGCCAGTCGAGTATGTGAAATTGCTTTTGTTCAAGGCAGATCGCGGGGCTAAAGACTTCTGGAATGAATCCCATAAGACGATCGCTACTCAGGAAGAGTGGGAAAAACGCCGGCCGATCCTACGAGCGACCTTTGAGAATTATCTGACCTCTCATAGTTACATCACCTGCCGCGGCTGCCATAAGTTAGATTCTTTCGGTGGAGTGCGCAGCCAGATGAAGATTCTGGTCCACCAAGAAGTGATCAATGGCACGGCTGTGGATTGCCTTCGATGCCATCGCAACATTGGGCACGTCTACGAGCAGGGTGAGACTAAGAAGGGCGGATGGTACAGCGAAGAGCAGGCGGGGACAGGAGCCAGGACCTACGCTCAGTCGTGCGCAGCTTGCCACGGCGCGAATCTGGAAGGCGGTGCGGGTCCGGCTCTCAAGGGCACATCGTGGCAGCAGTTGTATGGAGGGGCAAAGCTGCTGACGGTGTGGGGCGAGATCAAAGGCCCGATGGCGCAATATGCAGGCACGACATTCACTACTCAGCAGTCGCTCGACCTGCTGGCTTACTTGCTTCGGCAGAACGGGCTTCCCGCCGGGAAGCAGCCGCTAGCGGATACGAGAGAACTCTCCGACACGATTCCAGCTAGGTAGGGCGAAGTGGATCTGATACTCACCCCGTTCGAACTTATTCATGTGTCGAGGCTGTGCGGTGAAACTCCGTGTCCATAACTTCTTCGTGTCTGAACTAGGACTTCTGCTAGTCGTGTAATTCCTTTTTATCGACTATTAATCTGAAAACGACTGCGGAGCTGCGCAAAGGTTGCAGGATCCTGTTAACGAAGATCAAAAGCCTACAGAACGGAATTGAATCATATGAAAATAAAGTTTGTATTCATCGTTGTTTGCCTGATCGTAAGCACGCCATTCTCAGTGGCACAGCAAAAAGGGCAATACGTGCCGGGGCAATATGGGCTCAACGCAGGCATCGCGCCCGATCCCGGATTTACCTATGCCAGCCTGGACATCAATTACTCGGCTGATTCCCTGAAGAATTCTTCTGGAAGCTCTGTTCCGGGCATCACGGGAACATATAGTTTCTGGGCGGTTGAAAACATCTTCTATTACGTACCGGCAAAGAAGATTCTTGGCGGGCATTTCTTCACCATGGCTTCGTTGAATCTGGCGAATGGTTCGCTAACCGCTGACATAACGCCGGCTCAATTCGGTCTCAACGGCGGGGGCGAAGGCATGGCTGACACCTGGGTGCAGCCTGCGAACCTCGCATGGAATTTCAAGCGAGCGGATGTTTGGGTGGGCTATGCTTTTGTGGCGCCGACAGGAAAATTTTCCCCTCTCGCCAGCAATAACGTCGGTTCCGGATACTGGGGGAACAATTTTGCCACCGGGACTACGTTCTACCTGACAAAAAACAAGGGAACCAGCTTGAATCTGGCCACGGATTGGGAGATCCATGGGCAAAAGAGGCAGATCAACATAACGCCGGGCCAGGCCTTCACGGATGAGTGGGGATTGGGACAGATTCTCCCGCTGAAAAAAGATTTCAGCCGGTTGCTCCAGCTCGGTGTCGTTGGCTACGATCAATGGCAGGTTACTGCGAATCAGGGTCTTACTGCCCCGCTTCCGTTCTACTCGGTTCATGCCATTGGTGTGCAGAGCAATTTCATTCTGCCGCCGAAGGGGCTGAACCTTTTCTTCAAGTATGAGGATGAATACCTGGCGAAGGCACGGCCAGAGGGGCGGACCATTGTGTTTGGGTTCTCCTGGACGCTTCGCGATCCGAAGCCGCAGCCCCCCAAGCAATGATCAGCCTTCAAGGCCAAGGTTTCGCGAACCTACATCTAACGATTGCCAAATGTCCAGCTCAACCCCGAGCTGGAACCGTAGTCGCTGCCGGAGAAGTTGGGGGGTGGCTGATTATCCCAGTTGCCGTAGAAAGAGACATTCCATTTCAGATTGCTGAAGAGCTTCACGTAATAGGTCGCATTGGTATTGAAATGCACCCGGCCCGGCTGCGATAGGGCCGGTAACACTGTGGCGCTTATATCCAGGTTGGTTTTGCTGAACTTGAAAAACTTCGCGTTAGCGGCAATCACCGCCGCGCCGAGATTTTGCTGACCTAGCGGCGTGATGGATGGGTCATACACCGTGCTCTGCCAGGCCAGACCCCCAAGCACCGCGATGGTCGCATTGTTGGTGTTCTTCAGGTAACGTCCGATGCCGCCGCCTAGAGTGGTTTGCACTCGGATACTTTGCACTGAGCTCTGCAGAAAATTAGCCAATCCCGCATAGAAGTAATTGTCCCAGCGCAGGAGACGGGAGACGCCCAATTGCAAATCGTTGCGGGTGGAAACGTTGGTTCCGGTGCTGGAAGAAAGGCTCGAACTTAAGTTGGCGGCGGCGTTCCATCGTTCACGAACGTACGCGAGATCCGAGCCTACGTTGTATTGGGTGGATTGATTGCCTTTGGAGTAGATAATTCCCGAGCTGATCTCGCCGTTGAATCGTTGCCAGAAGCGGTCGGAGGTCTCGGCCATTTTGACGATCTGGGTTCGCTCGAGCTCCACTTCATGTTCTGGAGTTTCGACGACCTGAATCCTTACTGGCTGACCGGCGGGCGTTTCGGGAGTGTTGAGCTTACCGGTGTACACCGCGCCGTCTTCTGTCTTCACGATGAACAGCTGATTGCTTTCGAGATGCGCCACCTTCGACCATTGCACAGAGGTTGTGCCATCGATGTAATCAAAGCTGACGTACAGCACGCCGCCGCTGAGTCCTTTGATCTGACAGGTCATACGGTCGCCGTTTTTCATTACCAGCACATCGGTTTTTTCCCGCCCGAAGAGAGGCGCAGCAAGAAGAAGGAGAGTAATCAGAATGAAAGTTCGGTTGTTCATGGCTTTTCTTCTCATGCTATTTGCAAACTCCTGGCAAGGCCAGAAACATCCCGGACTAACGGAGGCAAGCTCCTTTTTGCGGTTGCTCCGGACGAGAGAGGCTGAATTAGTTCCGATGCCGGGTCGCGGACGCCAAAGGCTAACACGGACGCTGCGGAGTTACGCAACGATGCTAAATTGCCTCTCCCGAGCGTCCCACTGCAAGAACTACTAGTGACATCACT
>Ga0116217_10003403_pt1 | contig 14424 bp, 10 predicted proteins | sample Sb_taG_6_FD_89697 | JGI IMG/M metagenome (GOLD analysis project Ga0116217, IMG submission 89697) | Peat soil microbial communities from Weissenstadt, Germany - Sb_50d_4_PS metaG | ecosystem: Environmental > Terrestrial > Soil > Wetlands > Peat | place: Germany: Weissenstadt | collected 2010-09-21 | reverse complement strand
CAGCATATTGCTCGGCGGCACCACGCTTGCGGCCGCTTCGACACTCGGAACGGCCGCGCACATTCAACTCGCGCAAGCGCAACAACCGACAGCATCGGGCCGGCCGCCAAACATCCTCGTCATCATGGGTGACGATGTCGGCTGGTTCAACATCGGCGCCTATCACCAGGGCATCATGTCCGGGAAGACGCCCAATCTCGACAAGCTCGCAGCCGAAGGCATGCGGTTCACCGACTATTATGCCGAAGCGAGCTGCACTGCCGGGCGGGCGAATTTCATCACCGGACAAATCCCGCTGCGAACCGGATTGACGACGGTTGGCCAAGCCGGCGCCGACGTCGGTCTCCCGGATCAGGCAGTCACGCTCGCCACCGTGCTGAAATCACTCGGCTACGCGACCGGGCAATTCGGCAAGAACCATCTTGGCGACTTGAACAAGTACCTGCCCACCGTTCACGGCTTCGATGAGTTCTTTGGCTACCTCTATCACCTCGATGCGATGTCCGATCCGTACTGGTTCGACTACCCGCAGGATTGGATCGACAAGTATGGTCCGCGCGATCTGGTGCATTGCTTTGCCACCGACACGGACGACCCCACGGTCATGCCGCGCTGGGGCAAGGTCGGCAAGCAGCGGATCGTCGACGAAGGACCGCTGGCACCGTTCCCGAACATGACCGCCGATCATCAGAGTTGGCAAAAGGGCCGCAGCGCCAAGTACGACATGGAGACCTTCGACGAGGTGCTGGTCGAGCACAGCAAGGGTTTCATGGACAAGGCCAAGAAAGACGGCAAACCGTTCTTCATCTGGCACAACACCACGCGCATGCACGTCTTCACTTATCTCTCGCCCAAATATCAACAGATGATGAACGCGGAAGACAATTACGGCCTGGAAGAGGCCGGCATGGCGCAGATGGACAACAATATCGGCGACTTGCTGAAGCATCTGCAGGACACCGGCGAGGCCGACAACACCATCGTCATCTTCACGACCGACAACGGCGCGGAGGTCTTCACCTGGCCTGACGGTGGCATGACGCCGTTCCGCGCCACAAAAGGCACCGTGTTCGAGGGCGGCTTTCGCGTGCCGTGCATGATCCGCTGGCCGGGAAAGATCAAACCCGGCAGTGTGGAGAACGGTATTTTCTCCGGCCTCGACTGGCTGCCGACGCTGGCGGCCGCGGCGGGCAATCCGAACATTACCCAACAGCTACTGCAGGGCGTGCAGCTCGGCGACCGGACCTACAAGAATCATCTGGACGGGTACAACCAGCTCGATCTCCTGACCGGCAAGGGGCCATCGGCGCGCCACGAATTGTTTTATTTCGGCGGGCCGCATCTCGGCGCCATCCGCATCGACGATTTCAAGTTCCAGTTCTACCAGCAACCCTACGGCTGGCCTGGAGAGAAGGTGACGACCGACATGCCGACGATCATCAACATCCGCCAGGATCCCTTTGAGCGAACGCCGTCGACCCGTGGCGAGACGGCCAACAACATGGGCGGCGGGTATCTGAACGACTTTTATGCCCGCGAATTCTGGCGCTTTGTCCTCGTCCAGCAGCAGGTTGCGGAGTTGGCGCGGACGGCTATCGAGTTCCCCCCCATGCAGGCGCCTGCCTCGTTCAATCTCGACGCCATCAAAAGGCAAGTTGAAGAGGTGATCAAGTCGCGCGAGGGGCAATAGCCAACAACAACCCGGCGGGCGCACCAACAAGCGTGCCCGCCGAAAATCCGCAATCGCTCGAACTGGCGTGTCGTCACTCAAGCTGAGCGGGCATGAAACGAAGACGATGGCCAGTGCCCATAGGGAGTTGAACCCATGCGTTTCGTGCTGATGAGATCTATTTCTGCCGCCGTTATTCTACTGATTGCGAGTTGGCCAGCGCGGTCGGACGATGTCCCCGAACTCAACGTCGATCCGGTGTGCCGCGGCATTGCCCAGCAGGCAAAGGATCCGGGCGAAAAAGGCGGACCGGATTTGGCCTTCAGTCAATGCGTCAACAGCGAGCTGGCGATGCGGCAGCAGCTGAGCAAAGAATGGTCGACATTTGCGCCGGCGGACAAGGCCCATTGCATTGGCTCGGAGAAAGGCGGCTACGCGAGCTACACCGACCTCACCACCTGTCTCGAAATGGCGAGGGACGCGAGAAAAATGAACAACTGAAGCGTGCGCTCCCGGGAATTTTTCCTTCTGGCCGCCGCTGGCGGCCCCGGCACGGCAATGCTCGGCGTTGTTACGCTACAGCAAGCCAATGGCCAGCAAGCGCCCGCAGGTCCCCAGCAAAGTAGCGGCACCGGCACGGTCAGCGAAAACAACGGCCAAGACTTCATCCGGCCGGAGACTCTCCTCCAGCTACGCTACATCTATCTGACCGCACCGGGAGGCGGCAGCCTGCCAGGCACGATCCGCACCGTCACCACCGATACCGTGGTGTTGCGCTCGGACGTGAAGATGAATCTCGCGCCGCAATGGATTCTGGCGTTGCGCGGCGATCTGCCGTTCGCCGCAAGAGATCCCATCAAGCCCGACAATCCCGCCGGCGGCTACGTTTACGGCCTTCGCGATGCTGACGTCCAAGCGGCGCTTATCAAGCAATTGGACGCACGCTGGGCGGCCGGCGCCGGCCTGCGCATTATCGCACCGACCGGAGCCGAGGACCTGACAAGCGGCAAATGGAAGGCGCTCCCCATCGTCGGCGCGCGGGTCATGTTGCCCGAACTGAGCGAAGGCAGCTTCTTCACCGCTCTGCTACGCTACGATGTCAGCTTCGCGGGCGATCCATCGTCGAGGAACATCAACAACCTGCAAATCGCGCCGACATTGAAAGTCGTCCTGCCCGATCGTTGGTTTGTCACGTTATATCCAGAACCGGACATACGCTACAATTTCGGCGATCCGATAACCGGACAGACCGGCCGACTGTTCTTGCCGATGGATTTTTTGGTCGGCCGCGCTGTGACCAAGAGCGTTGCGCTGTCGCTGGAGATCGGCGTTCCGATGATCAAGGACTATCCGGTCTACGATTTCAAGACAGTCACGCGACTTAACGTCAAGTTTTGACGTGCATCGCGGACGATGGCGCTGCGTCGCCGTTGGCGGTGCTGACGCCACAGATCCGGCGCCCTGTTTAGAGAATCTGATGCTGCTAGCTGCCGCGCCGAACCCGTCACAGTCCATTGGATTTGATATGGTCGTAAGGATAAGGCGCGTAGGGCATGACGCCAGTGATGGAGCCGCCGGTCCAGGGAGCATTCGCAACCCCGCCGAGACCCCAGGTCTGGACCAAGCCACCATAGCCAAACTGATTGCGCAGCAACGGATAGGCATGCCGGCAGTTCCGGGCGCATTGGGCCTGCGCCGCGCTCGCATCCGCCAACGTCGCGGCACCCAAAGCAGCCAACGCCACGCCTGCACTCAGAAGGATTTTCATCACGCCACTCGACGCGCCGGCAGCCCAGAGGCTTCCCGGCTCTACGCGGATTACGCGATGGCACGTTGGCAGGAATTGATTATCGGAGGGTTACGCCCGTTGCCTGAGGCTCGGGCCTATCTGGGCGGAACGGTTTCGTTCAAAATCGCCCACACCGTGTCATCGGGGCATCGTACCGGGAACGCCTCATAAGGCGCGTTATCGACCGGAGAATCGGTGATCATTTTCGGCGTCACCACCATTTTCGCGATTTTCTTGGAATCGGCCTTGGCGTCGCCTTTGGGATCGACTTTGGCGTCGCCCTTGGGACCCGCCTTGGAATCGCCCTTCGGGTCGAGCGTGTATTTGATCGTGGTCGTCCCGGCCAATATCGATCCGTCGGTGTGGATGTTTTTTGTCTCGCACGTGTCGGTCTGCTTCTCCCGATCGAACGTGCAGCGGCCGATAGTTTCGACCTCGCGCTGAATGAGGCCCATCTCACGCTTCTGCGTCCGCAGCCCAATAAAATGGCCGTCGGCAAACCGGATCTCGAAATGCGCGCGGCAAAGCGCGACGATGTCGGATGGTGCGACAGGCTTGCGGGCGAGCGACCAAAAGCCGGGCGTGATGGGGCTTTCGGTGAGCAGTGTCTGCGCCGGCGCCGCCGTGCTGAACCATCCGCCGGCAAGAACGGCCGCCGCTACGACGCGAAAACGCCCCGTCATGATCGCCCTCTAAGCGCAAGTCCGCAAATGACACCGCTGTCAGCTCATTGGCGGCCGCGTGACAATGGGGAACCAATAATGGAATTTTATCATCATGCCGAGCAATTCGCCAAGCGCCTCCGCCCGGCCGTCCGCCTTCACAACGCCGGCTCGCAGCAGACGACCTTACCCTGCGCGTTCTTGATCACGCCGTCCGGCAATCCGGCGATGAAGCCTCTGCGGGCGTTCTCAAAGTCGCGGCGGTCGCCGAACGGCAAGGCGTCAAGCATCTTTTTATTAGCTGCCTTGGTGTGCTCGGTCGGCGGCTTGACGCCGGACGATTGCGCCCAGGCCGCACCGACCGGCGAGAAGCCGCCCGGATGCAACGCCATGCCGCCGATGCCACTCAGAGCCGCGAGCGTCGAACCAGCTACGAAATCTCGCCGCCTCATCGCGCTTCCTCCTCATCGACAATCGATCGAGCGCGCATGTAATCGCATGCGCGATTGCAGACCAATGACGAAATTTGAGAAAATTTCGCAGTTTTTCATTGCAAAGCCCAAAACGTTAGCGAGCAACTTCGTCGTTGAACGTCACTTTGCTTTAAACAATCGGCTCGTCGCAGGCTCGTGATCGGCCCGTCATATCGCTTCGGTGCCGATATGATTTGCTTCGAGCGCGGCTGAACCAAAAAAGCGGGGACGACGCCCGAACGAAGCCGACAGCCGCGTTGCATGGGAGGTTCACATGATCCGCCGTTTCGCTGCACCAGCCGCCGCGCTTTCCGCCGCCATGCTGTTGGGCCTGCCGTTCGCGCGGGCGGACGATCTTTCGGCTGACGAGATCCGGCAGATCGCGCGCGATGGCCGTGCACAAATTCCAGGACGGCATCAAGGCGGTGCCGCTGAGCGCCTACGGTAAAACCTACACACCGCCGCCCGGTTCGGTGAATCCGAAGCAGGATATGAGCGCACCGCCCGAGCAGGTCGAAAAAATGGACGCGGCGACCTTCTTCAGTCTGTTTGCCGAACTCATGAAAGAGAACCCGCCGCACGCCAACGACTATCCGATCATCGACCGCATGAAGCGGATCGGCATCGAGCCGGGCAAGAACTTTTCGCTGGAAACCGCAGCGCCGGAAGTGCAGGAGGCGTTGAAGGCGGCGCCCGCAATATTGCAGGTGGTCAATGCGGCGCTGGCCGGGTCAGCCAATTTTTCGAACGGCTGGCGCACCAACCTGACGGCCGCCGGCACCTATGGCACCGATTACCTGCATCGCGCCGGGATCGCCTATGGCGGACTGGGCGCCAATCCGATCGAAGATGCGGTTTATCCGACGGCGTTCGCCGACGCCGACGGCCAGCCGTTCGACAGCGCCCGGCGCTACACGATGCATTTCGACAAAGACCGGATCCCGCCGGTACGCGCCTTCTGGTCGCTGACCATGTACGACCAGCGCCAGCTTTTCGCCGCCAATCCGATCGACCGCTACGCCATCGGCGATCGGGATAAGCTTGCCTTCAATCCCGACGGCTCGCTCGATCTCTACGTTCAGCGCCAGTCGCCTGGACTGGAGAAGGAATCGAATGGCTGCCGACGCCGGCGAGTGGCCCTTTCACCATGAACATGCGGCTTTATTGGCCCAAACCGGCGGTGCTCTACGGCCTATGGTCGCCGCCGCCGGTGAAGCGAGTGGAATGAGCCAAGCAACGGCCACGGCAGAGATCAAATGGCCGGATGCGCTCCCGGCATTTCGGCGGCTTTTGCCTAAATTTGCGCCAACCTTATCGGCACTGGCATGCGCCGTGCCAGCGCGTGCGCGACCTCTACCGCGATCACTTAAGTGTTATGCACCGGAAATGCTGCGCTCAGGCCTCGGCGCCCTATATGCATAGCCATGGCCCGAACGCTCTACCGCTTTCCCGCTTTCCCGCTTTCCCGTAGTGAGTAAACGGTACGAACGGGCCAACCCGGGTCTTCTCACAGACCCGGCACAAGGCTTCTCGCAACAAGGTTTGCGCAAGAATAAGTCTTAAACCGACACTTGTGGTGCTAGTCGGGCACGTCAGGCGTTGACATCCTGTCGGTTGGCCGCCCGGCTGTTTGGGAGGAACTCCGCGAGGAACACGTAACGAGGCGGATTCGCGTTTGCAGGTCGCTAGATCATGGGCATCGTCCGTTTTGCTTTGAGACTGCCACATACCTTCTACGTGTTGGCCGTCCTCGTCGTATTCCTGGGCACGACCGCTGTCGTGTCGATGCCGACGGACATCTTTCCCGAGATCAACATCCCGGTCGTCACCATCGTCTGGCAATATACCGGGCTGAGCACCACGGAGATGGAGCAACGGGTCACGACCTACGGCCAATATGCGCTGTCGTCGAGCGTGAACGGCATTCAGGATATCGAGGCGCAGACTCTCAACGGCATCTCGGTTCAGAAAATCTTCTTTCAGCCGGACGTCAATCTCGATCTCGCGATTGCGCAGATCGTGTCGGCAACCAATTTTATCCGCATTTTGCTGCCGCCGGGGATCCAGGCGCCGGTCGTGGTCCAGTACAACGCCTCGAGCGTTCCCGTCCTGCAGATCGGTCTATCCTCCGACACGCTCAACGAGCAGCAGCTCTACGACTACGGCATCTACCGCCTGCGCCAGCAGCTGGCGCCGATCCACGGCGTCACGCTTCCCACCCCGGCCGGCGGCAAGTACCGCCAGATCATGGTCGACATCGATCCGCTCAAGCTGCAGGCCAAGGGATTGACGCCCCTCGACGTGGTCAACGCGGTCAATGCCCAGAACCTGACACTGCCGTCAGGCCAAGCCAAGATCGGCGATACGCAGTACACCGTCCGCACCAACGCCGTCCCGACCACGATCGCCGACCTCAACAACATCCCGGTGAAATATATCAACGGGCAGACGGTGTTCGTGAAAGATGTCGGGCAGGTGCACGACGGCAACGCCGTGCAACAGAATATCGTGCGCACCGACGGCCGCCGCTCGGTCCTGCTCAGCATCATCAAGAACGGCAATGCCTCGACACTGGCCGTGGTCAACGCGGTCAAGCAGGCGCTCACTATTTCGCGCAAGGCGGCTCCGCCGGGCATGCAGATCAAGGAGCTGTTCGATCAATCGGTATTCGTCAAAGCCTCGATCCAGGGGCTGTTGCGTGAAGGCGCCATCGCCGCCGGCCTGACCGCGCTGATGATCGTGCTATTTCTCGGATCGTGGCGCTCGACGCTCGTGGTCATGGTCTCGATCCCGCTCTCCATTCTCGCTTCGCTCATCGTTCTCTATTTTCTCGGCGACACCATCAACACGATGACGCTCGGCGGCCTGGCGCTGGCGATCGGCATCCTGGTCGATGATTCGACGGTCACCATCGAGAACACGCATCGCCTTTTGACCGAAGAACACATGCCGTTGCCGAGGGCAACGCTGCACGGCGCCGCCGAGATCGCGGTCCCGACGCTCGTTTCGACGCTGGCAATCAGCTGCGTTTTCGTGTCCGTCGTCTTTCTCCACGGCCCGGCGAAATATCTTTTCACCCCGCTTGGACTAGCCGTTGTGTTCGCCATGCTGGCCTCCTACGGCTTTTCGCGAACCCTGACCCCCATCACCATCGGCCTGCTGCTCAAGGGAGAACGACACGGGCCGGAGGCGTCGCAAGGCTGGTTTGGGCGCCTGTTCGCCAAGTTCGAGCATGGCTTCGAAATCATGCGCGGCGCTTACACGGAAATACTGCATACGTTGCTGACGCGGCGGTTCGTCGTGCCGGTGGCCGCGGCCGCGGTGCTCGCGCTCGGCGGCACCATGTTCATGTTCGTCGGCCGCGACTTCTTTCCGATCATCGATGGCGGCCAGATTCAGCTCCACGTGCGCGCCCCGGCCGGCACACGCATCGAAAAGACCGAGCAGATTTTCCAGGCGGTGGAGGACAAGATCCGCGAGGTCATCCCCGAGGACGAACGCGACCTGATCGTTGACAATATCGGCTTGCCGGCCCGTTCCTATAATTACGCCTTCGGCGACGGCACCGCGACCGGCCTCAACGACGGCGTGATTTTGGTCTCTCTGAAAGAGGACCACGCTCCGACGTTGAACTACATCCGCAAGCTGCGCGAGGTTCTGCCGGCGAACTTCCCCGAATGCGTGTTTTATTTCCAAGCCGCCGACATGGTCACGCAGATTCTCAACTTCGGCATCTCCGCGCAGATCAACGTGCGCACCGTCGGCTACGATCGGACCAAGAATCTGCGCATCGCCAAGGAACTGCAGCAGCGTATTGCGGCAATCCCAGGGGTGGCGGACGCGCATCTGCAGCAGGAGGTTAACGCACCGGAATTCTTCGCTCAGATCGACCGGGCGCGCGCCACGCAGTTCGGTCTCACCGTGAACGACATTGCGCTCAATCTCAACACCAGCCTGAGTTCCTCCGAGCAGATCTCACCGAACTTTTGGACCGATCCGAGCAACGGCACGCCATATTATATAGCGGTGCAGACGCCCGAATACCGGGTGGACTCGCTGAACGAACTCAAGAACACGCCGGTGACCAAGTTTACGGTGGCAAACCGAAATACCGTGCCGGGATTGCTCAGCAACGTCGCCACGCTCACGCGCGATTCCATTCCGACCAACACCAACCAGGCGAACATCCAGCCGGTTTACGAGATCTATGCCAACGCCGATGGACGCGATCTCGGCAGCATCTCAAGCGATATCAACAAGATCGTGGCCGAGTACCAGAAGCAATTGTCGCCCGGCAACCGCATCGAAATTATCGGCCAAATCGACAGCATGAACGCCGCATTTCGCGACCTGGCCATCGGCATCCTCTTCGCCGCGGTGTTCGTCTATCTGCTGATGGTGGTGAATTATCAGAACTGGGGCGATCCGTTCGTGGTCATCCTGGCGCTGCCGGCCACCTTCTGCGGTATTGTCACAATGTTGTATATTACGGGTACCACGTTGAGCGTCCCCTCGCTCATGGGGGCCATCATGGCCATTGGCGTGGCGTCGGCGAATTCGATCCTGCTCGTGACCTTCGCCCGCGAGCAGCAGCTTGCCGGCATGCGGGCATTCGATGCGGCGATCTCCGCCGGCCGCACCCGCATCCGGCCAGTGCTGATGACCGCGGCGGCGATGATCGTCGGCATGATCCCGATGGCGATCGGCGGCGCCGGCGAGGAGCAGAATGCGGCGCTGGCGCGGGCGGTGATCGGCGGCCTTCTGTTCGCTACGCCGACGACGCTGCTTGTGGTACCATATTTGTTTGCGCTGCTGCGCAAGGGCAACGATGGCAAGCCGGCGCACGGCGTATTCGAAGAGGAGCTGGAATGAACAAGATCGAGCGGCCCCCGACGCCCGATAGTCCCACGGAAGAACCGCAATTGCCGGCTGATCGCGAACCGGGCAGGGCCGCGCCGGAAGCGAAGCCGCGAACCGGACGCCGCATCCTGGGATTCGGCGCATCGCTGCTGCTATGCGCGGCGTTGGCAGTCGGCTTTTGGCGGCACTATTCGCTGCATGCGCAAGTCATGGCGACGGCCGAGGCGCGCCGCGACTTCGTGCCGAGCGTGCGGACGGCGCCCGTGCGGGTCAGCGGCAGCACCATGTCGGTCAGTTGGCCCGGCACCACGGAAGCCTTCGAGCAAGCCAATATCTACGCCCGCGCCAGCGGCTACATCTCCAAGCGCAACGTCGACATCGGCAGCCGAGTTAAAGCCGGAGATCTGCTCGTCGAGATCACCGCGCCCGAGCTCGATCATCAGATTGCGCAGGCGGAAGGAACGCTGGCGCAGATGCAGGCCTCCCTGGAGCAGGCCAAGGCCAATCGCGATCTTGCCAAGGTCACCTGGGACCGCGACAGCCCGCTTGTCCAAAAAGGCTGGGTCACCCCGCAACAGGGCGATACCGATCGCCTGAACCTGCAGGCAAGAGATGCGGCGGTTAACGTCGCGCAAGCAAACATCGTAGCACAGAAAGCGCAACTGCGCGTGCTCAATCAGCAGAAGGCCTACCAGAGCGTGGTCGCCCCCTTCGACGGCGTCGTCACGCAACGCAACGTCGATATCGGCACCTTGGTGCAGGCCGATGCGTCCAGCGGCACGTTCCTGTTCACGCTGATGCAGAGCGACACGCTGCGCATCCAGCTCTACGTGCCGCAGGACGAATCCTTCGGCGTTACTCCCGGCGTCGACGCAGTGGTGCGGGTGCCGGAGATGCCTGGCCGCGATTTTCCCGGTAAGGTGACGCGGATCGCCGATGCGCTGCAGCCGGGCACGCGGACCCTCTTGACCGAGATCGACGTACTCAATCCCGACCATGCCCTGCAGCCGGGAGTCTATTGCACCGTCGAGTTGAAAATCCCGCGCAAAACGCCGTCGCTGATCGTCCCATCGGAGGCGATCGTCTTCAACCGCAACGGCCTCAACGTCGTCGTGGTGGAGAATGGCGTCGCGCACATCCATCACGTGACCGTGGTGCGCGATTTCGGCACCACCGTGGAGGTGAACGCGGGCGTGAAAGACGGCGATCAGGTGATCCTCAACCCGCCGGTCGACCTGACCGACGGTCGCAAGGTTCAGATCCGGCCCGCCCCACCCGCCCAGCTCTCTTAAGAGATCAGCTTGGAAACGTCAGCCGGCACGCGCTCGACGCGGCTGGCCCCGCGGCGTCCTCGCCTTTCACGGTTGCGCGCACCGTGAAGACATCGAACGGATCGTCGCGCGGCGGATGCACCTCGCCGACGAGAATGGTGCTCATGAGCTCGTGGTCGCGCTCGCTGAAGAACACGCTGTTAGGTTCGAGGGCGATATCGGGCGGCAATGTGTATCCCTGCAGCGCCCGCGCCAGCACCACGGAATCCAGCGACTTCTCCTGATCGGCGACGCGCGCCAGGGTACGGACCGCGGCGTAGCCGAACCAGTTGCGTGCGCTCGCCGCTTTGCCGGTCTGGCCGCGGATCGCCGCGTCGAATGCCTTGACCGCCGGAACATCCGGCTGGTTCCACCACCATTCCATCGTCCACCAGCCGATCCGGGCCGCCTCGGCGACCGTCAGGATGCTCTCGAGCTCGAAGAGCGCGCCGCCGACCGCCATGTCCTCCATCAGCCCGAAAGACACGATCTGCCGCAGGCTGTTGGTTTGATCCTGACCGCCCATGAGGTCGATGAGGACCTTCGGCCGGAAGTCTCGGGCGTTGGTCAAAGCCCGGGAGTAATCGACCGTGCCGAGCGGGAGGACGTCTCCCGCCCAAGTGCCGCCATGCTGATTGAGCTTGCTCGCAAATGCCGCTTGCAGCGCGTGGCCGTAAACGTAGTCGGGCGTGAGAAAGTACCATTTCGAGCCGAATTTTTGGACCAGCGTATCGGCGATCGCGTTGGCCTCCATCGTAGTCGACTTGCAGATGCGAAAGACATTCCAGCTGCAATCGCTGCCGGTGATTTCGTCGGTATGCCCGCCAGTCACGATGTGGAGCTTGCGCTTCTCCGCCGTCACTTTGGTCATCGCCAGCGCAACCGCGGAGTTGACGTTGCCGGCGATGAAATCAGCGCCATTGCGGTCGATCAGTTGCCGCGTTTTCTCGACGCCGGTGGCGATATCATTGGCCGAATCCTCGACCACGAGTTCTACCGGCCGGCCGAGAATGCCGCCGCTCTGATTGATTTGTTCGATCGCCAGCTGAGCGCCGGCGACCTCAGCTTGTGCAAGCGCCGTATAGACCCCGGTGAGCGGCTCGACCATGCCCACTTTCACCGGTGTCTCAGCCCGGGCGCTGATCGGGAACGGCGAAGCGACGGCACAGGTGGTCCATGCCAGGCCCGCTTTGAGCATTGTGCGGCGCGGGATGGGCCGTGCGCCGGTCGGCGTGTTTCTCCCCATTGTCGGCCTCCGCCACTTAAGTGGCTCGAACGTCCGGGCGTTCGGTTCGACGAAAACCGGCCAAATAGGCCAAGGTTCCCGGCAACGTCAATCTCGATGGCCGCGGTGACCCGCTTCAATTCCGCCAGATCATTGGGTCACCCGGAGCGCAGCTCCCAAATAGTCCCCCGGGTTGAAGCCCGAAAGGGCAAACGCGGGTGAGCTACTCCGCGCACCCGCCATCATAGCGCAGATAACGTTTGTCGCCAGGCCCCGGTCCATTGCCGTTGCTACTGCCAATCCCGAACGTTGACCGGTTTTGCGGCTCCTAATACGTTTCCGCAACGAAAGCAGCTTTCCATGAACGACATAGCGGCCGCAGCGCAGAACATTCGCAAGCGGTTCGGGGCGACCACGGCGCTTAACGGCGTCAGTTTCGAAGTGCTGGCAGGCGAGATCCATGCGCTGGTCGGCGAGAACGGCGCCGGAAAATCGACATTGGTGCGCATTCTCGGAGGCGTCGTTCGGCCCGACGCAGGACAAGTGACCATCGGTGGCCGCGCGTGCCATCTGGCGAGCCCGCACGACGCGATCGTCAACGGCGTCATTACCATCCCGCAGGAGCTGCACCTCGTGCCGGCACTGTCGATCGCCGAGAATCTGGCGCTCGGCGATCCGCCGGTGCGGCGGCTGTTTGGCCTGCCGGCCATCATCGATCGCGCGCGCATGTGCGAAGAGGCGCGCGCGCAGCTTGCGTCCTTCGACTTCGCGCCCGATCCCGATCTGCCGGTGCGGCAGCTCGGCTTCGCGGAGCAGCAGATCGTCGCCATTGCCAAGGCGCTGCGCCGGCGCTGCCGGGTGCTTATTCTCGACGAGCCGACCGCGGCGCTGGAAAATCGCGAGATCGCCCGGCTGTTCATCCTGCTGCGCCGCTTGAGGGATCAAGGCACCGGCATCGTTTATGTGTCCCACCGGCTGGAAGAGATTGTCGCACTCGCCGACCGCTGCACCGTGCTGCGCGACGGGCGGATCGCCGCGCTGGTGCGGCGCGGCGCCTTCAATTCCGCCGATCTCGTGGCCGCCATGACCGGCTGCGCCGCCGAGCAGCAGACCATCGCCCCGGCCAGGCCCGGCGATGTCTTGCTCGAAGATGCCGAAACCCTCGCCGATGCGATCTCGTTGCGCGCCGGCGAAGTCATTGGGCTCGCCGGCTTGCTCGGCAGCGGCACCACGCAGGTGCTGCAGCGCTTCTTCGGTCTGGCGCCCACCGTCAGCGCGGCGCGGGTCAACAACCGGCCTCGGCGCCTGCACAATCCGATTGCCGCCATCGAATCCGGGATCGGTCTCGTTCCGCCCTCGCGCCGGCTCGGGCTGGTGATGAACCAGTCGGTAGCGGACAATATCCTGCTGCCGAGCCTCGGGCGGCACGGCAAGGGCTTTGGCGGCCGGCGCGCCGGGCGCCGGCTGGTTACCGAACTGATGGAACTCCTCGACATCCGCCCGCGCCGCCCGGACCTGAAAGTCTCCGCGCTGTCCGGCGGCAATCAGCAAAAAGTCATTCTCGCCAAATGGCTCGCGCGCCGCGTCGAGGTTCTGCTGCTTGATGAGCCGACACAAGGCATCGATATCGCCGCCAAGGCGCAGATCCACCGGCTGCTTCGCGACTTCGCCGCGCGTGGCGGCGGCGTGCTGCTCTCGTCCAGCGATCTTTCGGAGCTGGCCAATCTGTGCGATGCGGTGCTGGCGCTGCGCCACGGCAGCGTCGTTGCGCGCATCGAGCGCGCGGACCGCCTCGACGAAAAGCGCGTGCATGCGGCAATCGCCACATGAAAGCCGGCGCGGGAAAGATCAAGCGGCTGAACTGGGCCGGCCAGGCGCCGCTGATCACGCTTGTCGTTCTGTGCGTCGTGATGGCGTTGCTCACCAGTCGCTTCCTTTCCCCGCTCAATCTGACGAATATCCTTGTGCAATCGTCGATCATGGCGGTGATTGCCATGGGCATGACATTCGTCATTGTCGGCGGCGGCTTTGATCTCTCCGTCGGCTCGACGGTGGCGCTGTCGGGTTGTATCGCCGGCATGGCGATGCTGAAATTCGGCATCCTTGCCGGCGTCGTCGCCGGCATCGCCGCCGGTGCAGCTGTGGGACTCGCGAACGGGCTCGTGGTGGCGATGCTGCGGGTCAATCCCTTTATCGCGACACTAGGCAGCATGGTGCTGGTCCGCGGCGTCGTCTACATCATCACCGGAGGCGCGCCGGTGAGCGGTGAAGAGGGCCTGCCGAGCGCCTTCGTCGCTTTCGGCAATGCCCGCCTATTCGGCATCCATTATCTGGTCTGGGTGCCGGCATTGCTGCTCGGCGCACTGTCGGCGCTATTATATCTTACGCCCTACGGCCGGCGCGTCTATGCAACCGGCGGCAACCGGGAAGCGGCCT
>Ga0116217_10003402_pt1 | contig 14424 bp, 14 predicted proteins | sample Sb_taG_6_FD_89697 | JGI IMG/M metagenome (GOLD analysis project Ga0116217, IMG submission 89697) | Peat soil microbial communities from Weissenstadt, Germany - Sb_50d_4_PS metaG | ecosystem: Environmental > Terrestrial > Soil > Wetlands > Peat | place: Germany: Weissenstadt | collected 2010-09-21 | reverse complement strand
GCAACATCGGGCGCGACCCGTCATGCCCGAGGCGGCAACGCCAGGCCGAGGGTGGCACCCCCCACCATCTTCTTAAAAGCGCGGCTAAAAGCCGCCTCGGATCCGTAGCCGATTTCGGCGGCAACGGTTGCAATAATGGCGCTGCCACCGCTCAGAAGCCCCGAAGCGATCTGCATCCGCCGTTTGGCGAGATACTGCATCGGCGGCATGCCGACGAGGTTGGCGAAACGCTCCGCCAGCACCGAGCGCGATAGCCCCACGTCCTTGGCCAGTTCCTCGATCGTCCAGTTACGCGCTGGGCCTCCATGCATCGGTGACAATGCCTTGCCGACGAATGGGTCGCGCAGGCCCGCCAGCCACTCGGCCTGTTCTGGCGGCAGGGCCTCCAGATGCCGACGAACCACTTCGATGAACATCAGCTCGCTCAGTTAGGCGAGGACGCTTTCGCCGCCGGCGCGCTTGTCCGCCGATTCCATCATCGCAAATCGGGTGAACTGACCGAGCCAGCCTGTATCACTGTCCTGTGGGTCTCCGGCCTTGATCACCGGCGGGAGGTTCTCGAGGAGCGGATTGAATGGCCGCGCATCGCAGGCGAGGAAGCCGCAGACGAGCTTGGCCGCTGGCCCGTCGCCGCCATAGTTGACGAAGAACGGCAATTGACTGGTGGTGGCAGCGTCGATCGCGCCCGGGGTGACCGCATCGGCGCGCATGCCTGGGCTGCTCGACATGACATGCGGATCGCCATTGGTGAAGACGATAACTTCGCCGGCTTCGACCGCGATCGGCTCCCCGCCGACGATATTGGCGAAGCAACGGCCCTCAGTGACCACATGATACGCGATCAGATGCTCGGCACCCGGCAGGATCTTCGGCAGGATCATCTCTCGCGTCGGCATGCCTGGCGACCAGATTTTCCCGGTCGTCAACACCGTCGTCATCCGCGACGACCCGGCCGAGCAAGCGCCGCTGCCTGAGATCGTGCCAGCCGAACCAGCGACGATGGCGCGTCAGAAGAGGGACGAGCTGCTCGTTGTCCTTTTGCTCGTCATCGCCCTGCTTGACCGGGCGATCCAGTGACTCGCGGAGGCGGAGAGTTCGGTGAAGGGATAGAGAGGGTGGTGGTTACTGGATTCCCGCTTGCGCGGGAATGACGCCTGTGATTTTGGCTCGCGCGAAGGCCTACTCGGCCGCGAGCCTCACATACTGGCCGTTGGCGACGGGGCAGCGGGCCCAGAGCTCTTGCAGCGCTTGGATCAGAGAGGCCATCTGCGCGTCGGTATGCACCGGCGATGGCGTGAGGCGCATGCGCTCGGTGCCCCGCGGCACCGTCGGGTAGTTGACCGGCTGCACATAAAGCCGATAGCGCTCAAGCAGCATGTCGGTGACGGCCTTGCAGTGGACGGGATCGCCCACCATCACCGGCACGATGTGGCTCGGATTGTACATCACCGGCAGCCGCGCCTCGGCCAGACGCCACTTCAGCGTCCCTACGCGCTCTTGCAGACGCTCGCGCTCCACGCCGCTTCGCTTCAAATGCCGGATGCTCGCAAGCGCGCCCGCAGCGATGGCCGGCGCAAGCGAGGTGGTGAAGATGAAGCCAGGTGCGTAGGAGCGGATGGCGTCGCAGCAGGCTCGGCTCGCGGCGATATAGCCGCCCATGACGCCGAAGCCCTTGGCGAGCGTGCCGTTGACGATGTCGATGCGGCCCATCACGCCCTCGCGCTCGGCAATACCGCCGCCGCGCGGGCCATAGAGCCCGACCGCATGCACCTCGTCGAGATAAGTGAGCGCGTTGTATTTTTGCGCAAGGTCGCAGATGGCCGCGATCGGGGCGATGTGGCCGTCCATGGAGTAGACGCTCTCGAAGACGATGATCTTCGGGGTGCCTCTCGGGAACTTCTTGAGCTTGTCCTCGAGGTCCTCCACATCGTTGTGGCGGAAAATGTGCTTCTCGCCGCCGCCATGGCGGATGCCCTCGATCATCGAAGCGTGGTTCTTATCGTCGGAGAAGGTCACGAGGCCCGGGATCAGCCGCTGCAGCGTCGAGAGCGTCGCGTCGTTGGCAATATAGGCGGAGGTGAAGAGGAGTGCCGCCTCCTTGCCGTGCAGATCGGCGAGTTCGGCCTCGAGCTCCACATGGTAATGGGTGGTGCCGGAGAGGTTGCGCGTGCCGCCGGAGCCCGCGCCAACCGCGTCGATCGCCTCATGCATGGCGGCGCGGACGACGGGGTGCTGGCTCATGCCGAGATAGTCGTTGGAGCACCACACGGTCACGTCGCGGGTGCCGTCGCCCGTGAACTGATCGGCGGCGGGATAAGCCCCGCAACGGCGCTTCAAATCGGCGAAGACCCGGTAGCGGCCCTCGCGGTGCAGCGCGTCCAAATGCTCGCGAAAATAGGTCTCATAGTCCATGTCTATCTACCTGAGGAGCCGACGATTTGCGCCGCCCCTTTCAACCACACCCGTGGACGGAAATATAGTCTGAAGGACGATTTTCAATTGTGCAAAAGGGTCGCGTATGGTCCTTGCGATTTATCAAGAATCCCATAAATCGCCGCCTTTTGTGGGCTCCCGCGCCGTAGGCGCCAATTGAACTCTCCTTGCGGATGAAAAGGCCTTGACCCGCAACCGCCATAAATCGTCCAGGAGGCCCGGGACCCGAAAGAGGCCTGCGCCAGAAGCGCAGCCAGCAGGGGGGCAAGAGGTGCCAACCGAAGGACCACGCTCCGGCTTGCTGGCGAAACCCAAGATTTGGATTGTGGCCGTCATCGCCGCCGCGATCGTCGTCTCGGCCGGGTTGGTCTTCGGCATTTATGGCTCAAACAACGCGCCGCCTGGGAGCGAGGTCGGGAGTTCGGCGGAAGCAGCGAGCTTTGTCGGCAGCGAGGTTTGCGCCGAATGCCACCGCGCCGAAGCGGAGCTCTGGCATGGATCGCAGCACAAACACGCTATGGCTCATGCCTCCGAGCAATCAGTGCTCGGCGATTTCAACGATGCCAGCGTCGACTATTTCGGCGTGCATTCGCGCTTCTTCCGCAAGGACGGCAAGTTCTTCATGGAAACCGATGGCGCCGACGGCAAGCTCGCCAGTTTCGAGGTGAAGTACACTTTCGGCGTCGATCCCTTACAGCAATATCTCGTGGAGTTTCCCGACGGCCGCATCCAGGCGCTGCCGCTCGCCTGGGACAGCCGTCCCAAGGAGAAGGGGGGCCGACGCTGGTTCCACCTTTATCCCAATGAGGACATCCGCCACGACGACATCTTGCATTGGACGAAGCTCAATCAGAATTGGAACTTCATGTGCGCGGAGTGTCACTCGACCGGCGTGCGCAAGAATTACGACGCGGCGACGGATCACTTCGCCCCGACTTGGGCCGAGATCAGCGTCGGCTGCGAGGCTTGCCACGGACAAGGCTCGCGCCATGTCGCCTGGGCGAGGGCCAAGCAAGACTGGTGGCCATTCGGGGAGAGCGACCCCGCGAAGGGGCTGTTGGCGCGTTTTGACGAACGAACCGATGTGACGTGGGGTCACGATGCAAAAACCGGCAATCCGCAGCGGAGCGCTCCGCCTGCCACTCTCCGCAAGGAGGTCGAAACCTGCGGCCGGTGTCATGCGCGTAGGGGCCAGCTCTCCGAAGACTGGGTGCCGGGGCGCCCGCTGTCCGACACGCATGTGGTGGCGATGCTTGCGCAAGGCGTCTACCAGCCGGACGGGCAGATGCTCGACGAGGTCTATAATTACGGCTCGTTCAAGCAGAGCCGGATGTTTGCCGCGGGCGTGACCTGCAGCGATTGCCACGACCCGCACAGCGCCAAGCTCAGGCTCTCCGGCGACGCGGTCTGTTTGCAATGCCACGCGGCCGACACCTACGCGAAGACGGCACATGCCCGTCACGAGGGAGCAAACCCAGCGGTCACGTGCGTCTCCTGCCATATGCCGGCACGGAGCTACATGGTGGTCGATCGCCGCCACGACCATAGTTTCCGCGTGCCGCGTCCGGACCTCGCTGACAAGCTCGGGACCACCAATGCGTGCAATGATTGTCACACCGATAAGCCGGCCGCATGGGCGGCTGCGGTCATCGAGGGCTGGTTCGGTCCGAATCGAGAAGGGCTTCAGACCTATGGCGCGGCGTTCCATGCGGCGTGGCACGACGAGCCGGGCGCTGCGGGTCTCCTTGCCGCCGTTGCCGCCGATGCCAAGGCCCCGAGCTTCGCCCGGGCAAGCGCGCTCAGCGAGCTCGCCGCGTACCTCTCCCGGTCCAATATCGGCTTGGCCGAGAAGGGCCTTGCCGATCCCGATCCCCTGGTGCGCATCGGCGCCCTCGATATGCTCGACGCCACGGCGCCCGACCAGCTCTGGCCGCTCATCTCGCCGCTCCTGTCGGATCCTGTGCGCGGCGTGCGCCTCAAGGCCGCGTCAATGCTTGCCGGCACACCCGCCGAGCAACTGTCGGCAAGCGACCACGCGCGGCTCGATCGGGCTCTCCAGGAGGTCATTGCGGCGGAGCACCTGAATGCGGACAGGCCCGAATCACGCGCGATGCTCGGAGGCATCTATGCAAGACGCGGCGAGATGCCCGAGGCTGAAGCAGAATACAAGGCTGCACTTCGCCTGAGCCCCGCCTATGGGCCTGCGTCGGCCAACCTCGCAGACCTCTACCGCCAGCTTGGGCGCGAAACCGACGCGGAAGGCGTGTTGCGCAAGGCAATCGAATTATCGCCGCAAGACGCCGGACTGGACCATGCGCTGGGACTGACGCTGGTGCGCCTCAAGCGCGAGGATGAGGCTCTTGTCGAGCTCCGCCGCGCCGCGGAGCTTGCGCCGGAGCGTGCGCGATATGCCTATGTCTACGCGGTGGGGCTCGATTCAAGCGGGCGCCGCAGCGATGCGATCCAGGTGCTCAAGGACAATGTGGCGCGCCATCCGAATGACCACGACTCGCTGGTTGCGCTGATCAGCTTCAGTCGCGACTCGGGAGATCTCATCACGGCGCTCAACTATGCCGAGCAGCTCGCGAGTGCGGAGCCGGACAATGCCCAACTCAAGGACTTGATCGAGACGCTGCGGAGCCAACTGAGTGCTCCTGCGCAATAGCGTCAGTCGCACGGCGAGATGTCGTCCTTGAATTTGATCGCTGCGTGCGAGCCGTCGCAGAAGGGCTTGTTCCGCGACGCGCTGCAACGGCACAGGGTCACGCGATTGCGGATCTCGTATTGGAAGCCGTCGGCGCTGATCACGCGCACGCCGCCGCGCACCCATAGGGGACCGGAGCAAGCCTCGACCGGATCCTCGATGAGCCCGATGGAGGGGGCTCGTATTCCGGCTCGATGGGCTTTCCGGTCGCATTGTCCCACGCGACGAGGCGACCAGAGGGGCAGTCGCAGGTTTGGCGAACGAAGTTCCGTCTCGCCTCGGCGTGATCCGACTCCTGCACGAGGCTCCAGACCTGCCCGTTGGGATCGCAGAAGCGTGCGAAGGCGCAAAGGCTCTCGACATCGGTGAGGGACATTGCCGGCCCCGCGATGATTTTGGCCTGCTCGCGATAGGATTTGCGGCTTGCCGTCTCCGTGCCGTCGAAGCCGCTCTTCACGTGCGTGCCGTCGCGATAAGGCTTGTTGGCGATGCCGCCGCAGCGGCAGAGCGCATAGCGTGCCTAGTCCGGAAATTTCCGGCCCCACTCCCATCGCACCGACTCGCCTTCGGCATTGGCCCCGATGGTGACCTCGGCGAGCGGAAAATGGCCGGAGACAAGATAGGGGCCGTCTTCGCTGATTTGAATTTCCGACGGAGCTTTCGCGTCCTTTGACATTGTCTACCGCCTTGGTACCGTCAACGAATTCGAGCCCAAGCCTCGGCCTGCCGCATCGCGCCTTATGCAGTTATAACTATGAAGGATTTTTATCTAGTAGAGGGGGCCTTCCGCGACTGGGCGAGGGCGGAGCCACCAGAGGCGGCGGATCAACACGCTTTTCATGAACGGGAGGAACTCAATGGCGGATCAAGCGATTACCCGTGACCAGCTGGCGGAGCTACTGAACGAAGATTTGTCGCGCGAATATCAGGCAATTATCGCCTATGTCGTCTATTCGCAGGTTCTGAAGGGCGCGGAATATATGAACATCGCCGATCAGCTCGAACAGCACGCGCATCAGGAGCTGGAGCACGCACTGATCGTCTCGCGCCAGATCGACTATCTCGGCAACATGCCGAGCGTCACGCCGAAGCCGGTCAAGATCTCGGAAAAACCAAGGGACATGCTCCGCTTCGATCTGGATAACGAGAACGAAACCATTCGCAACTACCGTGAAAGAGTTCGGCAATGCGAAGCACTCGGTGAGTTTGCCATGGCCGAACAGATCCGAGAAATTCTGGTGCAAGAGCAGGACCATCAGATCGATCTGGCCACCGCCCTTGGTGAGGAGGTGCCGGACGTCAGCCGCTTAAGAGGAGCCGGAGCGCGCAAGCGAGGCCGCTGACGCCCTGGGACGGGGTGGAACGAGGGAGCTTTGCTGTATTGAAAGCTCGAAGGACCATGGAGGAAACTAAGACATGCCCGCACTAACCACTTGGCAGCCCCACACCGAACACGGTGATCTGACGACCCGAAGCAACCTGCCGGAAAGCGTCTTTGCCTTCCCGCGCCAACGCAAAGAGCCGCTCACCGACGCGAACCATGTGAGAGACGCGCTTGCGCGCTTCGACCAGGTCGAGGGCGTCTCCGACGCCGATCGCGACCTCGCCTTCGCCAATATCAAGAAGGCGGCCGCGCATTACGGCGTCGACGTCAGAGAGAAGAGCTGGCGCGAGCTCGGCCGCTAACGAAGCCTTACCACTCACATTGCCATTCTGAGGGGCTGACTTAGTCTGGCTCTCAGCGCTCTGCCGCGCGCCTAAGCCCGGGGCCCTCCTTCTGGCGAGGAGCCCGCACACTCGTCATAACAGACTGATTTGAGGCGATATTCTAGCTCGGCAGCAGCTGGACGACAGAGTCTGCGTCCCAGAAGGATGTTAAAAACTTAAATAATGCAGCTTGATATACTATAAATCATCTAATAAAGAAGCTACGGACTGGCGCATCTCCAACAAGAAGGCGCAGAGACGTGATCACCGCGGCGCAGTTGCGAGCCTCTCGAGCCCTGCTTGGCATCGATCAGCGCAAGCTTGCTGAGCTCGCGACGCTTTCCGTTCCCACGATTCAGCGCATGGAGGCAAGCGACGGCGTGATCCGCGGCAATGTCGATTCCCTGATGAAGCTCATCGCGGCGCTCGATGCGGCAGGGATAGTGCTGATTGCCGAGGGCACTGCGAGCCCAAGCGGCGGCCGCGGCGTACGGCTCAAGGCTTGAGGAGGTGATGACCCTCACGATTGCGCTTGGGTCGGTCGCGGGGCTGCTCGCGCTTGCCGCCATCGCGATTGCCGTCGTCCACGCGGCGCCGGGCCGCGCCATCGTCTATGGCGGGGCGCTTGCCATCTCTACGATCGCGGCGGTGACGGCACTGCAAGCGCTTCTTGCCGCCAACCCGACCGAGACGGCAACGCTTCCCCTTGGGCTGCCATGGCTCGGCGCGCATTTCCGCCTGGATGCGCTCTCCGCCTTCTTTCTGCTCATCGTCGATCTCGGCGGGGCGCTGGCGAGCCTCTACGCGCTCGGCTATGGCCGGCATGAGCAGGCCCCGGAGCGCGTCTTGCCGTTCTACCCGGCGTTCCTTGCCGCCATGAATCTCGTGGTGCTGGCCGACGATGCCTTCACTTTCCTGCTCGTCTGGGAGTCCATGTCGCTGTCCTCCTGGGCGCTGGTGATGGCGCACCATCACTCGCGCGAAAACTTGCGCGCGGGCTACATCTATCTGGTGATGGCGAGCTTCGGCACGTTTGCTCTCCTGCTCGCCTTCGGTCTGCTCGCAGGCCCAGATGGCGCATATGCCTTCGCGGCCATGCGCGAGAGCCATCCCTCACCCATGGTGTTGGCGCTGGTGCTCAGCCTTACCCTGATCGGCGCGGGATCCAAGGCGGGTCTCGTTCCGCTACATGTCTGGCTGCCGCTCGCCCATCCCGCGGCGCCGAGCCACGTCTCCGGCTTGTTGAGCGGGGTGATGACCAAGGTCGCGGTCTACGCCTTTGTGCGTATCGTCTTCGATCTGCTCGGGCCAGCGGAGTGGTGGTGGGGCCTGGTGGTGCTGGTGCTAGCCGGCGTCACCTGCGTCATGGGCGTGCTCTACGCGCTGATGCAGCACGATTTGAAGCGGCTGCTCGCCTATCACACCGTCGAGAATATCGGCATCATCTTCATCGGGCTCGGGCTTGCACTCGCTTTCCAGGCGCATGGCATGGCCTGGGCGGCGGCTCTCGCCTTCACCGCGGCGCTCCTGCATGTGTTCAACCACTCTTTGTTCAAGAGCCTCTTGTTCTTGGGCGCGGGCGCCGTGCTCACCGCCACGGGCGAACGCGACATGGAGCATCTTGGCGGGCTCATTCACCGCATGCCCGAGACGGCGTTCGCCTTCCTTATCGGCTGCATTGCCATCTCGGCGCTGCCGCCGCTCAACGGCTTCGTGTCCGAATGGCTGACCTTCCAGGCGATCCTGCTCAGTCCGCAATTGCCGTCCTGGTCGCTCAAATTTTTGGTGCCCACCGTTGGCGCATTGCTCGCGCTTTCCGCTGCCCTTGCCGCCGCCTGCTTCGTCAAGGCGTTCGGCGTCACCTTTCTCGGCCGCGCCCGCAGACGGCCAGCGGAGCGCGCGCGGGAGACGGACCGATTCTCGCTTGCCGCCATGTATGTGCTCGCGGGCCTCTGTCTCGCCGCAGGGATTCTGCCGGGCTTCTTCATCGATGCGCTGGCGCCGGTGACCAAGGGCCTGATCGGCGAGAGCATGCCGCTGCAAAGGGGCGTCCCCTATCTCGCAATCGTGCCGATCGCCGAGAGCCGCAGCTCCTATGACGGCCCGCTCGTGTTCCTGTTCATGCTGTTCTCCGGCACCTTCGCGGCCGCGGCCATCCATCGGTTCGCCTCGAAGCGGCTTCGCCGTGCGCCGGCCTGGGACTGCGGCTATCCCGATGCGAGCCCCGCCACGCAATACACCGCTTCGAGCTTCGCCGCACCGATCCGCCGCGTCTTCGGCACGACGGTGTTTCATGCCCGCGAGCTTGTGGAGATGCCGGAGCCGGGGGATAGCCGGCCGGCGCGCTTCGTGGTCACGCTCAGCGATCCGGTGTGGGACACGCTGTTTGCTCCCATCGCCAAGGCGGTCTCCTTCGTCGCCGAGCGGCTGAACGTCTTCCAGTCGCTCAGCATCCGTCATTACCTCAGCTTCGTCTTCGCCGCGCTTGTCGGCTTGCTCCTGGTGCTCAGCGTATGGCCCTGATCCTCGATCTCGCCGTCCAGGGCACGCAGATGGTCTTGGTGCTGTTGCTCGCGCCGCTGCTCATTGGCTTCTTGCGCAAGATGAAGGCGCGGCTATTGCGCCGACAGGGTCCGCCGCTCATTCAGCCTTACCGCGAGCTCGCTCGGTTACTGCGCAAGGACGTGGTACTGGCGACGAGCGCGTCGTGGCTGTTTCGGGCGGCTCCCTATGTCATCTTCGCCGCCACCTGGGTCGCGGCGTCGCTGGTGCCGACCTTTCGCACCGGGCTCCTATTCTCCTGGTCGGCCGATCTCATTGCCATCATTGGCCTGTTGGGGTTGGCGCGATTTTTTTTGGCGCTTGCCGGGCTCGATGTCGGCACGAGCTTTGGCGGCATCGGCTCGAGCCGCGAGGTGATGATCGCCTCACTCGCCGAGCCCGCCATGCTGATGATCGTCTTCACCCTGGCGCTGGTCGCGGGCTCCACGCAGCTTTCGACCATGGCGGGCTTTTTGGTCTCATCGGAAGTGGGCTTGCGCGTCTCTCTCGGCCTCGCGCTCATCGCGCTGATCATGGTGGCGATCGCCGAGAACGCGCGCATTCCCGTCGACAACCCGGCGACGCATCTTGAGCTCACGATGGTGCACGAGGCCATGGTGCTTGAATATTCCGGCCGGCATTTGGCGCTGATCGAGCTTGCCGCCGCGCTCAAGCTCCTTCTCTACATCTCGCTGATCGCCTGCCTCTTCGTGCCGTGGGGGCTGACCCATCGTGGCGCTTCGCTTGCGGTCTTGGCGATCGGTCTCCTTGCCTACCTCGTCAAGCTCGCCGTCGGCGGCTTTCTGCTCGCCTTTTTCGAGACCTCGATCGCCAAGATGCGAGTGTTCCGCGTGCCGGAATTCCTAGGCGCGGCGCTGATGCTCGGACTGCTTGCCACGCTGCTTATGTTTGTGTCGAGGAGTCTCTGATGCATAGCCTCACTTTCGACATCGCCCATCTGCTCGCAGGCTCGCTCGTGCTGGTGAGCTTCATGCTGCTCTACCAGGACCGTCTCTACGCGCTGTTGAACGTCTATGCCTTGCATGCGCTGGTTCTCGCGCTGTCCGTGGCGTGGCAGGCCTATGCGCAGGACGCGCCGCATCTCTACGTCACGGCGGCGATCGCGCTCGTCTTCAAGGCGATCATCATCACGGTCGTGCTGCACCGGATGATCGTCAAGCTCGGCATGCATCGCGAGATCGAGACCGTAGTCGGCATCGGCCCGACCATGCTGCTCGGCATGACCCTCGTGGCGCTGGCCATGGTGGTGATGCTCCGGGTGACGGCCGAGGCCGACCCGCTCGCGCGCGAAGATCTGGCCTTCGCCCTTGCCGTGGTTCTGCTTGGCCTGTTGATGATGGTGACGCGGCGCAACGCCGTGAGCCAGGTGGTGGGCTTCATGTCGCTCGAAAACGGGCTCGTGCTCGCTGCCACTGGAGCCAAAGGCATGCCTTTGGTGGTGGAGATCAGCGTCGCGTTCTCCGTTCTTATCGCCTTCATCGTGATCGGCATCTTCCTGTTTCGCATCCGCGAACGCTTCGACACGGTCGACCTGGACGCGCTCGACCGTTCCCGCGGGGGCGGCTTATGAGCTTCGATGCGGTAACGGCGGTCTTGGCCATTCCGGCGACGGCAGCACTGCTACTGGCGCTGCTGCCAAGCTACCGGGTGACGGCCTATCTCAATGTGGCAGCGACGCTGCTCACTTTTCTCGCCGCGCTGTCCCTGTTCTTCTTCGGGCGCCCAGAGCCAGGTCCCTACCTTCTGATTGACGACCTCAACAACGTCTTCATCGTGCTCACCACCTTCATCGGCTTCACCACCAGCGTCTTTAGCGCGAACTATATCGGGCATGAGCTCGAGACCGGAAACCTCACACCGGGTGTGCTGCGCTTCTACCACGCCATGTATCAGGTGCTGATGTTTGCCATGAACTTGGCGCTCGTCACCAACAATATCGGCGTGATGTGGGTTGCGATCGAGCTTGCAACCCTCACCACCGTGATGATGGTCGGCATCTACCGCACCCATGCGGCGCTGGAAGCGGCCTGGAAATATTTCATCCTGGGCAGCGTCGGCATCGCGTTTGCGCTGTTTGGCACGATTCTCGTCTATCTCGCCGCCCAGCCGGTCATCGGCGAGGGCATCAACTCCATGGTTTGGACCGAGCTCGTGGCGCATGCGCAGAGCTTCGAGCCGGCGCTGCTCAACGTCGCCTTCGTCTTCCTGCTGCTCGGTTACGGCACCAAGGTCGGCCTCGTACCGCTGCATGCGTGGCTGCCGGACGCCCATGCCGAAGGTCCAACGCCGATCTCGGCGGTGCTTTCGGGGCTTTTGCTCAACGTCGCGCTCTACGCGCTGTTGCGCTTCAAGATTCTGCTTGCAGCCAACCCGTTAGCGCTCGCGCCAGGCCCGCTGATGATCAGCATGGGCCTCGTGTCGCTGCTGTTCGCCTCGTTCATGCTGTACCGCCGGCGCGACATCAAGCGCCTGTTCGCCTATTCCTCGATCGAGCACATGGGCATCGTTGCCTTCGCCTTCGGCATGGGCGGACCGCTCGCCAATTTTGCCGGGCTCCTGCACATGACCATGCACTCCCTCACCAAATCGGCGATCTTCTTCGCCGTGGGCGATATCGCCCAGGTCAAGGGGACGCAGAAGATCGCCGATATGGGCGGTCTGACCGAAACCAACCCCGCGCTCGGCTGGGGATTAGTGCTCGGCGTTGCGGCAATCGCGGGTCTGCCGCCGCTTGGCATCTTCATGAGCGAGTTCTTGGTGGTGAGCTCGACCTTCGCGCGCCAGCCATTGCTCGCCATCCCGCTTGTGCTCGGGCTGCTCATCGGCATCGGCGCCTTGTTTCTACGGTTAAACGCCATCGCTTTCGGCGAGCCGCGGGGGCCAACCGCGAAGGCAAAAATCTCCTACGTACCGATGTTCGCGCATCTCGCGCTGGTGTTGACCGCCGGCGTGTATCTGCCTGGGCCGCTCGTGACGTGGTTCCAGAACGTGGCGAAACTCCTCGGTTGACCGGACGGAAAGTCATGAGCGCGCTGAGCGACATCGCAAAGAAGGGCCAAAAGGTTGCGGGTCATGGCCCCTGGCCGCGCGTGGTCGTCACCAAGGACATCTGGCGCTCGGCGATCGAGGATCTGGTGAAGGCCCGGGTGACGCTGCTCGGTCTTTGGGGGGATCAGCACGCCGTGCATATGGCGCTGCTCGATGAGGGGAGAGCGGAGATCCTCGTGCTCACCATCGAGGAGCCGGTTTTTCCTTCGGTGGGCAAGTTGCATCCGCCGGCGATCCGGCTGGAGCGCACCATCCGCGATCTCTATGGCTTCAAGCCCGTGGGTCTCTCCGACACGCGACCCTGGCTGGACCATGGCGTATGGGGCGTAAGACATCCTCTCGGATCGCACCGCCGCTCCGACGCCCGCCCGCCCGTTTACAGCTTCCTGCCCGTGGAAGGCGAGGCGCTGCACCAGATCCCGGTAGGCCCCGTGCATGCGGGGATCATCGAGCCCGGACATTTCCGTTTTACGGCCAACGGCGAGACCGTCATCCGGCTCGAGGAACGGCTCGGCTATGTGCATAAGGGGATCGACCTATTGATGCGGGGCGCGAGCCTCGAGCAGGGCGCGCGGCTCGCGGGGCGGAGCTCGGGGGACTCGACCGTTGCTTACGCGTTGGCCTACGCGCGTGCCGTCGAGTCAGCGCTCGGCATCGACGTCCCGCCGCGTGCCGTCTGGCTCCGCGCGCTAATGGCGGAGCTCGAACGCCTTGCCAATCATTTCGGCGATATCGGCGCCGTCTGCAACGATGCCTCCTTCTCGCTGCTCTATGCCGAATGCGGCATCCTGCGCGAGCGCATTTTACGCACGGCCCTTGGGTGCTTCGGCCATCGGCTGATGATGGATCGCATCGTGCCTGGCGGCGTAGCGCAGGAGCTCGACCCCGATCGCATCCCGGACCTTCGCCTCTTGGTCGAGGTCTTGCGCCGCCGCTTTCCGGAACTGGTCGAGATTTACGACAATACCGCCTCGCTGCAGGACCGCACCGTCGCGACCGGTCATCTTCGGCCTGAGCTGGCGCGAAAATTTGGCGCCGGCGGCTATGTGGGCCGCGCTTCTGGACGCCCCTTTGATGCGCGCAAAACGCTTCGCTATCCGCCCTATGACGCGCTCAGCTTTGACGTGCCCGTGCTCGAAGATGGCGATGTGAACGCCCGCGTTTGGATCCGCATCCGCGAGGTCGAGGAAAGCCTCAAGCTGATCGAGCAGATCCTGGAGGCGCTGCCCAAGGGCGCGATCCGGATTGACCTCGGCCAGCCTGGCAAAGCAGGAGAGGGGCTTGCACTCACCGAAGGCTTTCGCGGCGACGTGCTTGCTTGGGTGCGCATCGACGCCGAGGGCTGCATCACCCGCTGCCATTTGCGCGATCCATCCTGGTTTCAATGGCCGCTTTTGGAGGCGGTGATCGAAGGCAACATCGTCGCCGACTTTCCCCTCTGCAACAAATCCTTCAACTGCTCCTATTCGGGACTCGACCTCTAGGGCCCGCTCGACATGCGCCGACTCTTGCTCAAGAATTTGGTGCGAGGCCCCGTCACCGAGACCGCGCCTCCCGCGGACGATGTGTCGCTCGCCGAGCTCGCCGCTGGTCTCGATCGGGCGGCACGCCGCCGTCTTGGTCGCAGTCTCTCCGTCCGAGAGGTCGATGCGGGCTCCTGCAACGGCTGCGAGCTCGAGATCAATGCGCTCAACAACGCCTTCTACGACCTCGAACGCATCGGGCTCCGCTTTGTCGCGTCGCCGCGCCATGCCGATGTGCTTTTGGTGACGGGGCCGGTCACCAAGAATATGCGCGAGGCGCTTGAGCGCACCTATCGGGCAACGCCGGATCCCAAATGGGTGGTCGCGGTCGGCGATTGCGCGGTAGATGGCGGGCTGTTCGCCGAAAGCTATGCGGTCGTGGGTGGGGTCGCCGCGGTCGTGCCCGTCGATCTCCACATTCGCGGCTGCCCGCCAAGCCCCGAGCAG
>Ga0116217_10003393_pt1 | contig 14447 bp, 14 predicted proteins | sample Sb_taG_6_FD_89697 | JGI IMG/M metagenome (GOLD analysis project Ga0116217, IMG submission 89697) | Peat soil microbial communities from Weissenstadt, Germany - Sb_50d_4_PS metaG | ecosystem: Environmental > Terrestrial > Soil > Wetlands > Peat | place: Germany: Weissenstadt | collected 2010-09-21 | reverse complement strand
GGGACAGCCGCAGCCACGCGGCTAGCCGCGTGATCAGGAGGAAGACGAACCGCAGGCACATGATCGGTGATCATCACGGCCGGACGGCTGGCGGGACAACTCTGCTGGTCAGAGCCGTGGACGGGATTCTCGGCACGCACAGGTGAAGGCCATGATCAGCAGTGCACCGAATCCCGGCAAACCGGCCAACCCGGCCAGCCAGGTGATCTTCTTCGGGAAACACGCGACTCTTATCATGGTGCCGTGGACCGGCTGGACTCATGGCTTAACGCGCAGCGTGGCTGGCGACGCGAGGCGCTGCTATGGCTGTACATCGCCCCGCTGGCAATCATGCTCTGCGCGATCACGTGGTCATGGTCCGGGCTGACCGGCTGGATCGCAGCGCCAATCGCACTGGCCGTTCTTGCCCGGCTGGCCGCGCGTGACCGGCCCGCGAGGAAGAAAGACCAGGTAGGCATGGACGCCCCCGGTCATCTCGTGGCGCAGACTGACGGCCGTGCTCCTGATCTCGGCCTCACAGACGTCCAACGCGCTCCTGACCGCGCAGGACGGCTCACCTACCTGGCAGCACTGGCACCGCGTCAGCGACGCGGCCGGACTGATCGCCTGCCTCGGCTACATCACCGCACTCATAGCCGAGTTCACCTACATGCGCCGCCGCAGACAGGTTCTCGGCGGACTCACCCACGAGTACTACGTCGCCGCCTTACCGCCGACTGCTCAAACGCAGGTCACCAACGCGAATCGTATTTCCGAGCCCCACAGGCTCGCTTGCCGCCGACGCGATCCTGGTAGCCATCGGCAAAGCCATCTTCCCCGGCACCAAGGGGTACGTGCACTTCCGGTTTACCGACTATGCCAAACTGACTGTGATCGGCGTGATCATCGCCTGCGCGGCATGGCCCGTGGTCACGCGGGTGTCCTCGGCCCCCCGGTGGCTGTTCTTCCGCCTGGCCATCCTCGTCACGCTGTTCCTGTGGCTCCCCGACCTCTACATCCTCTACCGCGGCCAGCCGGCCGACGCCGTCGCCGTGCTCATGGTCATGCACCTGGCCATCGCCCTGGTCACCTACAACCTGCTGGTACACGTGGCCCCGGCCCGCCGCGCAGCGCACCGGATACCCGCCAGGCTGTTAAGAGCCGCCTGAGCCGGTGGTGGGGAGGAGCGCGGAACTACCAGCGGCCCCAGGGGAGCGACGGTCGCGGGCGACGCGACGACCGGCAGCATGGGAACGTTCGCCGCCGCGTGGTCCTTGGGAACTTCATCGCCAGCGCCCAGAAGTGCGGCGGGGTCCACAGGAAGATGACCGCGAACAGCATCAGGGCCGACATCCTGACGGTCATGGTGACCGCCGCCCAGCCGACGAGAACGGGGAAGCAGCCAGCCGCGCCGCCGATCACGATGTTGGACGGGCTGCGACGCTTCAGAAGCAGCGTGTACACGAAGATGTGGAACAAGATCGCCGCGCCGGCCAGCGACGTGGCCAGCCAGTTGGCCATCGGGCCGAGAAGCAGCGTGGCCCCGGCACCGAGCGCGATCCCCCAGGCCAGCGCCTCCCACGGGCTTGATCGTGCCCTGCCCGTTGACTACCAGCGGGCGGCGGGAGGTGCGCTTCATCACCGCGTCGATGTCGCGGTCGATGTAGCAGTTGATCGTGTTGGCGCTGCCGTCCACGAGCGTGCCGCCGACGTGGACGGACCGCATAAGCGAGGGTCCTGAAATCGGCGGCGGTTCAAGGGTTACGTATACCTGGTGACAATGGGCCGGGACGTGCGGGGCGCAGCTGCAGGCCCGGTCTGCCCGAACGCGTCGGCCGTTATCAGGTGACCCGGCCGCCGATCAGGCTGCCCACGGCAAACGTAACTCCGATGGCGAGGCCGCCCAGGGCGAGCTGGCGCAGGCCCGATCGCAGCACCGGTCGGCCGGTGAGCCGGCCAACGGCCATCCCGCCGGCGGCGAGCGCTACTGCCGCGATGCCCAGAGCGGCGGCCAGAGTGGACAGCCCGGCCAGGTAGGGCAGCAGCGGCAGCAGCGCCCCGAGAGAGAACGCCGCCAGCGACGAGACGGCCGCCAGGACCGCGGACGGCAGCTTGAATGGGTCGACGCCGAGTTCTTCACGGGTATGAACGCGCAGCGCGGTGTCCGGATCCCGCGACACTGCGGCGGCCATCCGGGCCGCAGTGTCGGGGTCGGCACCGTAGCCGCGGAATGTGTCGGCGAGCTCGGCCTGCTCGGCTGCGGGGAACCGGGCGTGCATCCTGCGCTCGACGGTGACCTCTGCATTCACCAGCTCGTTCTGGCTGGTCACCGAGATGTACTCACCGGTGCCCATCGAGAACGCCCCGGCCACCAGCGCCGCCACGCCGGACAGCACAATAGTGTTCGCCGGCACCCCGCCGCCGCTGAGCCCAGCGATCAGCGAGGCGTTGGTCACCAGCCCGTCTACCGCCCCGAAAACAGTGGGCCGCAGCCAGCCGCCGGACACATCGCGATGCCGATGCGACCACCCGGCCGCGAGCGCCGCAGCCTCCACCGCCTGAGTCGGCTCCCGCCTCTCCTCGCCCACGTTGCTGGATTATCCTCCGCCTCGCCGACCAGGCCCGCATGCGCACCGCGCAGTGCACGCACGGCTTGTGCGCGGCATCCGCCCACGGCCTGGATCCGGCCTCGCCAGCCCGGCGCGGCAGCGCACTGGCGGTCGTTGGCACCGGGATCGCCACATGCCTGCGCCTCGCTGGCCTTGCCCAGGAGTTGCGCGGGCCGGGCCATCGGCTGGCACTTACTTCCGGGCTACAGCGCCCTCGTGTACCTGGTCATCGAGCTGCTGCCGACGGGATTGCTCGCCGGCATGCTCAGCGGGCAGCCGCCCGACTCGATCGCGACCGCCCTGGGAGTACCGGTCCGCATCACCACCGAGGCCAACCTGCCGACGGTGGCTGCGCTCGTCCAGGGCGGGCCTCGGCGTCGGCCCGGCTATCGCCTTCTTCGCCACTGGGGCCGACACCAGCATCGGCGCGATCACCGGAGCGTTCGTCATCGCCCGCGTCATCGCCCTCGTCGTGGCGCTGCTGTTCACCGGTGCCCTGGCCCTGGGCACGCTGACCGGCGCCATCCTACTGAGCAAGCGCGCCGGCCAGCCTTGCGGGCTCCGGACATGAGCCGGAGGGCGCTGCGGACGGCCCCCGCACCCCGGCGTAGCGACGAGCAGTTAGGGTAAGACCATGAGTTCGCACGCACCCTTCACCCTCGAGCAGGCCCGCGCCGCGGGCGAGCGGATCGGCATCGACTGGGATGCTTCCCCGTTCAGCCTCGAGCAGTTCCGGATGGGGATGGACGTCGAGCTTGAGCACGGCACGCGCGACCCGGAGACCAATGTCACCGACGATGACGTCATCATGACGGCGAAGATCGCGCGGGCCCACCTCAACGAGTTCCCCGACTACTACACCCGCCTGGCGAAGATGGAAGCCGAGGCGGAGGCGAACCGGACCGCGGGGGGGTGAGCGCGCAGGCATCGTGATCGCCTGGCCGCTCAGCCATCACGCCCGGCGAGCCGGCCAGTGAGCGGAGCCGAGGTCGTCGAAGGCTTCGTCGTCCTCATCGCGGGTGCCGGGTTTCCGTCGGCGGTCACCGTCTGGAACCACCACCGCTCGGCGCACGCCAGATACCGGACGAGGGCGCTGGGTGAGACCGGAGGAGGGCACCGCGGCCCCGGTCACGCTCCCGTCATGTCGTGACGGTGAATGGCCGCATCATGTCGTTCTCTTCGTGCTCGATGATGTGGCAGACGGCACCGGGATCGTACTCGCCACCCGCGAGAGCGCGGGCGGCCGCTTCCGGCGAGGCGGTGCTGCTCCTTGACGCCTCGGCGAATGCCGGGACCGGCGTGGTTGCCGGTGCTGATCGAGGTGGCCACAGCGACCGTACCCGAAGACGAGCGGACGCCGCTGCGCTCTGCACTGGCGCGGGCGGTCGTCATCCTGGGGGATCGTGGTCAAGATCGTCGTCAGCACCGCCGACTGGCCCTCCAGCGAACCCGTGCAGGGTTCCGCGCTGTCACGTTCGGGTACGCGGGCAGTAAGCATCCTGTCCTGCGCGACCTGGCTTTCACCCTACGTCCTGGTCGGGTCTGCGCCATCATCGGCGGTACCGGCAGCGGCAAGAGCACGCTGCTCAACCTCATCCCCCCGGTTCTTCGATGCGACCGCCGGCACGGTGCTCGTCAACGGGGCCGACGTGCGGGACCAGGACCTGGAACAGCTGTGGAGCTCTATCGGGCTGGTACCGCAGCGGGCGTTCCTGTTCAGCGGGACCGTGGCGAGCAACCTGCGGTTCGGCAGGCCCGAGGCGACCGAGGCGGAGCTGTGGCACGCGCTGGCCGTGGCGCAGGCGCGTGACTTCGTGGCCAGCATGCCCAGGCATCTCGATGCCCCCATCGACAAGGGCGGCACCAACGTTTCCGGTGGGCAGCGGCAGCGGCTGTCGATCGCCGGGCGCTGGTGAAACGCCCCCGGCTGTACCTGTTCGACGGCTACCGGACGCTCCTCGGCCAGGACGCGTCGAACATCTCCTCCGGGCAGCGCCAGCTGCTGACGATCGCCCGGGCCTTCCTCGCCAACCCGGGCATCCTCATCCTCGACGAGGCGACCAGCAACGTGGACACCCGCACCGAGGTCCTCATCCAGGAGGCGATGGCCCGGCTGCGGCGCGGGCGGACCAGCTTCGTGATCGCGCACCGGCGGTCCACCATCCGCAACGCCGACGCCATCGTGGTCATTGACGCCGGCCGCATCGTCGAGCAGGGCAGCCACCCCGACCTGCTGCGCCGCCACGGCTTCTACTACGCGCTGTACAACAGCCAGTTCACCGAGGCCATGGCCGAAGCGAGCTGACCCCGTGGTCTGCTCGGGATGCGCGGGCCGCGGGGCGCTGAGCCGGGATTCCCCCGGACTAGGCGCCCATGGACCAGGCGGACACGGTGCTGGTGCATGAACCGTACGAACTGCAGGCATGCCATGCGGCGGCGCATGGAGGTGACGCTGGCCGGGACGCCGGGGAGCGATAGTCGTTGGTCTGCCTGGCATTCACGTGGTTACAGGCCAGACTCGCGCCCGAGCAGATTTGGGTGCGGGCAGCGGCGTAGGACATGTCCCCGCTGTCGCAAGTAGCTGGCAGTTGCCGGAGCCGGGCCCTTCATGCCGCCACTGCGCCAGCGCCGAGCAGGGCCGCCGCGGTTCCGCCCTTCATTTGCGCTAGCTCGGCTGTGTCCAGCCCGGCATCGCTGAGGTAGCTGAGGTGGTGCCGGAACTGCGGCTCATCGCAGTATGGGTAGTCCGTGCCGAACAGCAGGCGGCTGGCACCGAAGACGTGGCAGGCGGTGATGAGGGCCTCGGCTGAGCCGGACACGGTGTCGTAGTACATGCCGCGCAGGCCCCTGGTGATCTTCTCTGCGCTCTTGCGGGTGACCCGTGCCAGCAGGAACGGGATGGTGCCACCCAGGTGCGGAATGATGAACCGCAGGTTCGGGTACCGGTCCGGCACTCCGGCCAGGACCAGCCGCAGCGCAGCGGCGGTGTCCTCGAATGGCGCCCCGACCAGCCAGGCCAGGTTGTGGCCCGCCAGCCAGGGAGTGTCGTCCTGGCCGACCGGATGCAAGAACACGGCGGACCCGCGCCGGTCGAGTTCAGCGAGCACCGGGTCGAGCGCCGGGTCGTCGAGCTGGCGGTCGGCCACGCTGCAGCCCACGGTGAAGCCGACCACGGACGAGAGAGCAGCAACGCGGGCGATCTCGGCCAGCGACTGGTCGACGTGCGGGAGCGGCAAGGCGGCGAAGGCCAGGAACCGGCCCCGATGCGCCGCGCACAGTTCGGCGTAAAGGTCGTTGCCTACCTTCGCGGCCTCGGCCGCGCGGCCAGGATCGGGCAGGTAGGGCTGTGCCTGCGACACCGACAGCACCTGGGTGTCGATGCCGGTCTGGTCGAGCAGGGCGAGGCGCTCGCCGATGCTCTGGCGGGCCAGCGCGGCCGCCATGGCCGGCGGCAGGCCCGGCCGGCCGATCAGCTCCAGGTACCGCGCCGGGTAGTAGTGGGCATGCACATCGGTGATCATTTCCTTGGCTCCCTTCGGCAGAAGGCACAACGGAGTCTCCCGGTGACATTCACTAGCTGCCTGGCAGGCAGCCGCCAGGGATGAGCGGGAGCGACCGCAGTCGCCGGCCGGTGACCGCAAAGATCGCATTGGCCACCGCAGGCGCGACCGCGATGAGCGGCGCCTCGCCAGCCCCAGCCGGGGCAATGTCTGGGCGGTCGACCAGCACCACGTCGATATCGGGGACATCGCCAAACCGCGGCACCCGGTAGTCGGCCAGCGACGGGCTGGCCAGCCTGCCGCGGTCGAGAATGACCTGCTCGAACAGCGCACCGCCGAGTGCCATGATCGTGCCGCCCTCGATCTGGCCGGTGACGGTGTCCGGGTTGACCACCGCACCGCACTCGTAGGCGGTCACGATCCGGGTCACGCTCAGCCTGCCAGCCGGGCCGGCCCGCACCTCGGCGCAGGTCGCGACTCGGCCGTCTTTTTCCAGCCCGGCGGCGATACCCCAGCCAGGCGGTGCTCCTTGCCCCCGGCCGGCGGCCCAGCCGAATCGCGCGGCCGCAGCGCGGACCACCGCGGCCAGCCGCTGGTCGGCCAGGTGGTCAAGCCGGAACTGCAGCGGGTCGCTGTCGGCCGCGTGGGCCAGTTCATCGATGCACGATTCGCGGGCGAAGGTGTTGGCGGTCGCCGCCAGCGCCCGGTAGGGCCCCTGGGCCAGCGGGGATGCGGCGGGCTGGTAGCGGAGCCGCCAGCTGCTGGTGGCGTAGGGGAACGCGGTGCCCTGGGCGCCCGCGTTGATGTCGAGGAAGTCCCAGGCGGTGATCGTGTCGCTGGCGTCCAGGGCGGCCCGGACGTCGATCACGGCCATCGGGCGCAGGTACCCCCACTGGAACTCCTCCGCCCGGCTCCAGTGGACCTTGACCGGGCGCCCGGCCGCGCGCGCGGGCGGGCGGCCTCGATGGCCTCCTCGCCGTGCTTGCCGCCGAAGCCGCCCCCGGTCGGCGGTACGATCACCCGCACATCCGCCTGGTCGATCCCGAACGCGTCCGCGAGCTGGGCGCGCGCCGCGAACGGCACGTTGCACCCGGTCCACACCGTCAGGCGGCCGCCGTCCCAGGCCGCCACCGCCGCACGCGTCTCCAGCGGGATATGGGCGAGGTAAGCAGTGGTGTAGCTGGCCTCCACCCGGGTGGCCGCGCCGGCCAGCGCGGCCTCGATGTCACCCTCGGACCGGTCGACGGGCCGCTCCCACCCCTGCCCAGTGGTGGGGTGGTCGCGCAGGTAACTGGTCATATCGGCGGCGCCAGCGGGCGGGCGCTCCCAGTCGGCACTGATCGCGGCCACAGCCCGCCGTGCCGTCGCCGGGTCGGCCGCGGCCGCCCCGATGAACTGGCCGTCCCGCACCACGGTGACCCCAGCCATCTTCTCGGCTGGGGCGGTGTCAACGGTCCGCAGCACCGAGCCGGGCACGGGCGGGCGCAGCACCGAGCCGTGCAGCATAGCCCGCAGGCCGAGGTCGGAGACGAACCGGCGTCCGCCGGTCACCGCATCCAGCCGGGAGGCCGCATGCCCGGGGCGGCCTGCCAGCCGCCAGGCGGGCGGCCGGGTCAGCGGCGGCTCGGCGGACAGCACCTCCAGCTCGTGCAGGCCGGCCACAAGCTCGCCATATGCCAGCCGGGTCCGGCCTGGCCCGCCGAGGACGGCACCCGCATCCGCGATAAGGCCCGCAGCCTCACTGCCCCAGCGCTGCGCGGCCAGAGTGAGCAAGACCTCCCGGGCCCCCGCGGCGGCGCGGCGCAGCGGCTCACCCCCATCCGGCATGGACCGGCTGCCGAACGTCCCGATGTCAAAGGGGCACAGGTCAGTGTCCCCCTGCACGACCCGCACGTCGCCGGGCCGCGCCGCCAGTTCCTCGGCGACCAGCAGCCGGAACGCGGTCTGGTTGTCCTGCCCGATATCGACCTTGCCGGTGAACGCCGTCACCAGACCGGACGGGGCAACATGCACCCACGCGCCACCGCCCGGCGGCCACCGCCCGGCAGCCGGGACAGGCGCAGGCCACACGACGACCAGGCCGTCGCCCAAGATGTCAAACCACTCCCGCTCCGATGGCTGGCATAGGTCCCAAGGCCGCCCCGGACGGGCCAGCGGCGGCGCGTCGCGCGGCACGGGCTCGGGCGCCTGCTGAGCCGGGCCGCGGAGCAGCCCAGCCGCCCGGCACACCGCCCGGACTATGCGTGGATAACAACCGCACCGGCACACGTTCGGCTCCAGCGCAGCCCGGATCTGGCGGTCGCCAGGGTCGGGGTCGGCAGCCAGCAAAGCCGCCGCCCGCAGCGCCATGCCCGGCGTGCAATACCCGCACTGGGACGCCCGCTCCTCCGCCAGTGCCTGCTGAATCGGGTGCAGCCGCCCCCCGGACGCCAGCCCCTCGATCGTGGTAACCGACCGGCCCGCTACGTCAGCGAGCTTGGTCTGGCAGGCCAGCACCGGAGCGCCGTCGACAAGCACAGTGCAGGCCCCGCACTCCCCCTCCCCGCAGCCAGGCTTCACGCCGGTCAGGCCAAGATCAGTCCGCAGTAGCGCCAGCAGGCGCCGGGCCGGCGGCCCGCCCAGCTCACACGACTTGCCGTTTACCACGGCACTGGACCTGGACCTTCCCTGGCCCGGAAGCCGCCCAGCAGCAACTGTCATGGCAGAACCCCCTGCTGTGACACCGACAGGGTCGCCCGGCACCGGCCTGAACTTGCTGCCCGTGCCTCAACGTGTACGAGCCGCGCCGCGCGGGCAGGTAGGGCCGAACGTCCTCCCGCGAGTCCGGGCCAGCCGCTCACGGCCGGAGCCGCGGGGTTGATTGCAGGTGCGGTCGCCTGCGGCCCGGCGGCTGCGGGCGCCGCGGCCGATACCGAGCTGCAGGCCGTCGTTACGCACAGGCCGGTTTGTACAGCGGGCGCCGCCACTCGTCGCATCATGCGCTCCTTCCTGTGGCCGGGCCCTGCCCTGTCAAGCGGGCACGACGCTGGTCGGCTGCGCGGAGGCGGGCCCCCTGTTGGCCGTCTCGAAAGCGGCGGCCGCGTCACGGCGCGTACCGCGGGACGAAGTACTCTTCGACGGCGCGGGCCAGCCCGGCCGCGATCACCTGCTGGCCGCGGTTGCTGGTGGTGATCGAGCCCTCGAAGGGGTTGGTGATGAACAGCGGCTCGACCAGCGCCCCCGGCATCGTGCTGGGCGTACTGAAGTAGCCTTTCTCGGCCGGGCCGAGCAGCAGCAGGTGCCCGTAGGCGACGTCCGCGGGGGTGAGCGAGGAGCCGAACCCCTGATCGGGCTGGACTCCGCCGTCGGGGATCTGCCAGCCTTGCGCGTTCATCGCGGCCAGAACGGCGGACTGCACCAGGCCGGCCAGCCGGCAGTTGTCGGCGGCGAAAGGCCGGGCAGAGTCATAGGCGGTGATGCAGCCGGCGTTGGCGGTACTCGCGCCGGAGTTGAAATAGACGCCGACGAGCACGTCCGCATGCGCCATGTTGGCGCAGACGTCCCTGGCGGCCACGTCGCGTGTGAGCCTCTGACAGTCAGCAAGTGCCCGGACACGTCGCCTGGCCCCAGGCGCAGGACCGACGTCGGGCCGGTCCGGGACACCACGACCCGGAAGCCCGCGCGCCGCAGCATCATCATCGCGTCCAGCACCACGGGCAGGGTCTGATCAGCCTCGTCGATCACCTTCCCGGTGCTGGTAAAGCCCACCGCGCCAGGGTCCAGTCCGCCATGGCCCGCGTCCAGGAACACCGTCAGATGCCAGTTCCCCCTCATGGGCGGGAACGCCACGCATGCGCCCGGGCCGAAGTAGGCCGGGTCGATGGCCACACCCGCGCCCAGGCTACCGGCGTCCGTGCCGATGCCGGCCGAACGCGAATTCACCGCCGGGGCAGTCCCGTCCGCACCGGCCGGCCGCAACGACGGCGCGGATGCGCGGTGAGCGGCCACCCCGGCGATCAGCACGGCAGGCGCAGCGACGATGACGGCAACCCAGCCGGAAACCCGGAGCAGGTGCATACAGCCCATACTGCATGACCTGCATGAAGCAAACCTGAAGCGCCCGCGATCAACGTCACGACGAGGCTTTGCCGGCGGGCGATGTCATCCGGGTGCTGCCAGCGAACAGTAGTTCCCTCGCTGCGTGCCCGGCCATGCGGGTGCTCGCGTGGCAGCGGGAGTTGACCCTTCTTCGCCCGCCTGGACCGTGACGCTCGCATCAAGCTGCGGGGTTCCGCTGCCCCGGGCGGACGTTCAGGCGTGGCAGTGTCGGCCATGATGCAGCCGGCCTGCGGCTTCCTGCCACGCCAAAGGTCCGCTTGGCGGCGCGACCAACGCCGGGGTGTCCCCAGGACCAGTGACCCGCCGAAATTCCTCCAAGGCAAGGCCGCCGCCGTCGCCGCCGGAATGCGCCGCCGCGCCACCACCTTCGGCTACTCCGCCGCCGAACGCCCCGCTGGCTGTTTTTGCGTATGGCTGTGCTGGTCACGCTGGTGCTGTGGCTACCGGACCTGTACATCCTCGCCAACGGAGAGCCGCCCAGGGCGGTCGCGGTGCTCATGGTCATGCACCCGGCCATCGCCCTGGTCACCTACAACTGCCTTGTGCGTATCGCCCGGGTGGAGGCAACTGGAGCCCCGAGGATGCCGGCAGCGACTTGGCTGCGGCGGAGCAGGATGCGGGAGTGCGGCGAGGCCTGCCCGCCGACGCGGCGCGCGGCCGGGCGCGGCTGGTGGAGGTCGGACAGACACTCCTGCATCACGGGGCGACGATCCGCGCGGCCGGCGATGAGCTGGGCATGCCCACGTCGACGCTGCGGCACTGGCTCCGCGAGGCCGGGGTCCGGGTCGGTGCCGACGGCACGCTCAGCGGATCCGCTGGCCCGGCACCGTCGCGGCCAGGCAAGGGCAAGAAAGAGCATGGCGGCGGCGCATGTGGCACGGTGGCCGGGCCCGGGCGCCGGCCACTGCTGGCGGAACGCCGCCGACGCCAGCGGCCATCACCGGAGCACCGGTCCAGATGCTCGATGAGCTAGCTCATGCCGGGTATGTCACCGACCTTGGCGTGGGAGACCGGGCTGGACGGTGCCGCGCACCAGCCGGTGTTCTCCTGCACGGTGACCGCCCGGGTAGGGGAATCGCCGGGCCGGTCCGCGTACGGGGCACGGGCGGGTCGAAAGCGGCGGCGAAGACATCCGCCGCCGCGGCGCTGCTGGCCGGCCTGGCGGAAGACGATCCCGCCGCCGAAGATGACGCGCCGGTGCAGGGGGAGGCGGCGTGTCTTGCTGACGCCGGGCTTTGCCCGCCGCGACCTGGAGCGCTCTGCCGCGCCGGCCGATCTGGCCCGCGGGCGGGAACTTGCCGGGCTGGTCGAGGATCTGGATTGGGACGAGTACTCGGTGTCGGGCTGCCTGCCCGGTCAGGGGATCACCACCGGCGAGCTACTGCTCCACCACGGCGAGAGGCCGCTGACTGGTGAATGCCCGTGCCAACGTGGCCGCGGCGCCGGGTTGTGCGCGCACATGGCAGCGCTGGCATGGGCAGTCCTCGGCGACGATGACGACCTGGCCGACCGGCTCACCGCGATGTCCCACCAGGAAATGTCCCACCAGGAACTCGTAGCCCTGGTCGTGGACCTTGCCGGCCGCTCCGCCTCGGCACGCGAAGCGATCTGGTCACGGCCCGGTGGCCGGCATCGACGAACACATCGCACGGCCTGGCGAAGGCGGCATAGTCGGTCACCAGCCGGGCAAAGCCAGTCTGGGCACCGTCCGCCGCGTGGAGCCCAGGCACCAGGGAGTGGTCGATCGCACTCGCCGAATCCTCCGTGCACAGCGGGAAGATCTTCGCGTCCGCAATCACATTCCGGTCCACGTCAATTACGAGCAAATCCAGTGGATGCGCGGTACAGGGCGGGTGCCGATCGCCACCGGCACCAGACCCAGCCCTGACCAGTTGCACGCGCCTTCTTCGAAGGCGCCGCAGGTGTGCTGACCGGAGGTCATCTCACCCCTATCCCTGGTCCGGCCGGACCTTCGCCGCCGCGGGATAGCCAGCGGGCCACTATCAAGCCCAGCCGGATGATTAAGCCCCAGCACACCTGACACGGGCCTAGCATTGGGCTGCCACAGAGGGAGGCCCGAGATGACCGCTGTATCCCGGTTCCTAGTGATCATCCTTGTGGTGCTCGGCGTCCTGGCCATAGCCGCGGGCATCATCTACTTCGTGGAGCCCGCGAAGTCTCTGCCGGGGTTCTTCCCGGGCCACGTTGCCCACCTGAACGAACGGCACACGCGTCGTGGCCTCGCGGCCATCATTGCCGGGGCGCTGCTCCTCATCATCGCAGCGATCACCGCACGTGTCGGTCGGCGTTCTTCCCGCTACTAAAGCGCGGCGAGGGCAGCGGATGGGGGTCCTGGCCGTGAAGGCAGGGCCGAGCGCGACCTCGGCAATGATGAGCAACCCACCGTCGAGCCACCCGGACGGTCACGCCAGGTCACCACAGACCCGACGAGGGATGCGTGCTGGCGGTGCCGTGTGAGGCGCCGGTCCGCATCGCGGCGTACCCGGCGGACACGCGGGACACCACCGGCGCGGGAGACGCGTTCTGCGGTGCCTTCATGAGCCGGTGGCTGGCGGCCGGTCCGGCCACCGACCTGGTCGGCGCGGCGGAGTTCGCCGCCCGGATCGCCGCCTTCCCAGGTGCGGCCGGCTTTCACGTAGGCCATCACCGAGGCAGCGGCAAAGCAAACTCGGCGATAAGAGAGTCTTTCAGACGGCCCGACGCGTTCTTCAGCTGTGCCGTGAACTCACCCGCCGCTGGCCTGGGCCGCGCATCGTCAGGAGCCGGAGACTCAGCAGCCATGGCCGAATCAAATCAGATCGCTGCGAACCGTACCCGCCGATCGACAGGGTCCGGGGCCGCCTGCGCGGCAACGGCGGCGTGCGCCTGGTAGTCGTTCTCACAAGCCCGGCCCTCGGGGCGCACTCTCCAACGTCAGGCGCCGTCGTCCCGGAGAGCCGGATGAAGACGCCTGAAGACTCGCTCTCTATCGCCTTGGCTCTGCTGAGGAGACGCTGACCGCCAGACATTAAGGACCAGAGCCGCATGACTCTCTCCCAGGTCCACGCGAGGTACATCGCAGGTCTACCGGAGGTCGATGCCACGCCCCGGCAGCGAGCCTCTCGTAAGCCAGCCGCCTCACCCGGCGCGCGTCACCATGCTGCGATCTGTCCTGAGCACCAGCACCGTCCCAGCGATGCCCAGCGGGGTTCTGTCTTGCGCCCGCACAAGCAGCGGCAGTTACGGACCGTGGACCGCCGATCCAGGCCCTGAAGATGCCATGTTTGCTCCGTGTTTGCTCGGATGTCGCGGTACGGTCCGGTAGCAGCCGGTACTAGGCGGCACCGGATCTTGAGGGTTGCCGCACAGTCCGGCACGTCATGGCATGTTCCGGCACTAACTGACACCGGCCAGCTGGCACAGCAGCGGACTCTTAATCTGCGGGCACGTCGGTCCAGTTGCCGGGTTGCCTATGGCAATTTAGATGACCCCTACCTGCGCCTCGGTCCCGGCCCGGCCGGTAGCGCGGAATGACGCCTATGGAACGCCCCTGATTCCTTAGCCAGATCTACGCCCAGCCGACCGGGCACCTCGCTCACAGCGGCCACGAGCAGGCACCGCAGCCTCGCGATCCGGCGCGTCGCCGGCGCAGGTATACGGCAGGTAGATGACGGGTCCATCACCAGTCCACGACAGGTACATGACCGGCTCCGCCGGATCCAGTCCCTGACCGGGACACCGGGAACCCTTGCGGCACGACGCCGCGGCTCACCGCGGCATCCAGATCCGGGCACAGCGCCGCTCGCCACGGCGCCGTGCTGGTCTTCCATCCCGGTGGCGGCGACGCACACCCGGTCATCCCCTCCGTGGAGCCTCGATGAGATGGCGTGGGCCAATCCGGCAGCCCGCCCCGGCCGCGGGTACGAACAAGGCCAGCCCGCCGCCTGGCGCGAGCAGGACGGCGAAGAACCGGCTGACCGGGATGCGCGGCATTCGCCAGTCAGGCGAGCAGTCCGCCGCCCGGATAACGGGACAAAACGGGCGCGGATCGGCAAAGCGAGCGGTTATACGCACCGCTCGTTTCGCCCGGACGCTGTCCGCTATATGTACGTGGACACTGCCATGCATCGACCCACAGTGACGCACCCTGATACACGACGTGACGAGAAGGAAACGGCCCGCCGGGCCGCGTTTCCGCAGCCCGGGGGCCGTTTTCGCAGGTGGTGGCAGGTGTTGGGTTCGAACCAACGTAGGCTGAGCC
>Ga0116217_10003392_pt1 | contig 14447 bp, 11 predicted proteins | sample Sb_taG_6_FD_89697 | JGI IMG/M metagenome (GOLD analysis project Ga0116217, IMG submission 89697) | Peat soil microbial communities from Weissenstadt, Germany - Sb_50d_4_PS metaG | ecosystem: Environmental > Terrestrial > Soil > Wetlands > Peat | place: Germany: Weissenstadt | collected 2010-09-21 | reverse complement strand
GCGCAGATCGGTGGAGTTCAGCGCGCTCATCCCAAGGTCGGTCACGCGCAATCCGAGCCGATACTTGCGCGCCGCGCCCTGTTCGAGATAGCCCAGCGCCACCAGCGTGCTCATGTAGCGATGCGTGGTGCTGCGGCGCATGCCCAGCTCGTCGGCCACCTCGGCGATCCCGCGGATGGGGTGCTCGGGCGTGAAGCACGTGAGGATCGCCAGACCGCGCTCCAGCGACTGCGAGTAGCGCGGTTCGCGCAGGCTCGGGATCGACCACGCCTCGCCTTCCGGCTCGGGCTCGTAATAACTGATGGCATTTGAACTTCTCGTTGGCATGCATCCTCCTGGTTGGCCTGACGGCTCCCTCTTGGCCCTGACGGCTCCCTCTTGGCCTTGGCGACTCCCCATTGGCCCTACTTGGCCCTGACGAACCGCTGGCTTACCCGCACGCTGATGACACCATGCGGATATCCATTATGCTCTCCCGGCCGCTCCGCGACTACTCTCATGAGAGTAAACGTATTCGAACTATGTGCTTCTGCGACCGCGGAGGACCACGCGGGCTCCGGCGTGGGGGGTGACTATCACGCTGCGCCAGCGGGGATGCTCGATGCTCCTGGAAGCCGCGCGCACGGTCACGCTGGACAGCACAGTACGTAATACCGTCTTCATCTCGAGCACCGCCATGTGCCTGCCCGGACAGCGCTTGCGGCCCCCGCCCCAGGGAAGCCACAGGGGCGTCGCGGGCCCCCGCGCCGACTCAGGCGCCTCCAGGAAGCGCTCGGGCCGGAACTCCTGGGGTTTCGGGTAGAGCACGGGATCGTGATGGACCAGGTAGATGCAGGCCAGCAGGTGGGCCGGCGGCCGGCAGGTCCATCCGTCGAGGTCGATCGCCCGCTTGACCGCCCTGGGAATCGCGAAGAGAAACACCGGCCGGTGGCGCAGCACCTCGTGGATCACAGCCGTCAGGTACTCCTCCCCCGCGTCCTCGTCGATCTCGACCTGCAGCCGCTCGAGCACGCGCGGGTTGTGGGCCAGCAGCTGAAATGCCCACGCCAGCTCGGACGCCGTGGTCTCGTGCCCGGCCAGGATGATCGACATGATGTCGTCCCGCACCGTCCCCCGCGCCGGCGGTGCGCCGTCCGCGCCGCGCGCGGCGAGAAACGCGCCGAGCAGCTCGCTTGCAGGCGCGCCGTCCCGAGCGCCTCCGTCGATGATCGCGAAGATCAGCTCATCGACCTCCGCTCGCGCCCGCAGGAAGCTCCTCCAGATCCTTCCTCCCGGACCATGACGCAGCGAGGGCTGCGGGAGAACCGCGCTGGCGGTCACCGACAGCATCCCCAGCAGCCGCTCGCGCAGTGCCTGGAGATCGGCCTCGGCGAGAGCGCCGGGGCCGCCGAGAACGGTGCGCAGCACGATCTCCAGCGTCAGCGCCCGCAGACGCGGATGCAGCGGGATGGCCCTCTCGCGAGGCCAGGATGCGACCTCGCGCCGCGCCACATCGGCGACGAGATCGGCGTGCCGCGCCACCGCACTGCTCTGGAAGAAGGGCAGGATGACTCTGCGGCCGGCCAGGTGCTCCTCCTCGTCGAGCAGCATGAAGGAGCCATCGCCGACGATCGGCATGATCGTCGCCCCGCCCTCTCCGGGATGCAGCGCGTCCGCCGGCGCGTTGAAGAGCGCCCTGATGTCCCGCGGGGCGGACAGGAAGACCAGCGGCGGAAAACCGCTCGCGCGCAGCGTGAAACGGCTGCCGTAGCGACGACGGCACGACTCCAGAGCCGAAAACGGCCACCGCCAGAGCATCAGCGTCTGGGCGGCGCGGGGCAGGCGCAAGCCGGGGGGAAGGTCTCTTCGGGCGACTCGCCGCAACGCGCCTCACCCGCTCCGGCTAGGCCGAGCTCAGGGCGTAGGCGATACGCCACAGTCGCAGAATGGGCAGCAGCAATCTCGTGAGCGAGCCGCCCGCCTGCGCCAGCTGCGCGCTCGCCGGCCGGTTGCACGCCTCGCGCGCGCTGTCCCTCGACAGGTACATCGCCACCATGCACCCCGCGAGCACGGCGTGCCGATGGCCGCGATGCAGAGCACGCGCCTCGTGGATCGAGCGGCTGACGATCTCCCCCACGCGCGCCACGGCTCGCTCGGGGTCGCCGTAGTGGGCTATGTAGCTGTGACCGCCGCTCGCCGCGTCCTCGGCCCGATCCACATAGCTGTCGAGCATCGTGGTCGCCAGCGACAGTCCCGGGAAGTACACCCCATACGTGGCCTCGAGCACATCCCTGGTGCTCCTCGCCTCGGCGCCCAGCGCGAGCAGAGCGTGGACGGTGAGCGATGCCGTGGCGGCGCCGCTCAGCTCGAACCAGCTCATCCCGGTCCTGCCCGGGTCCATCCCAGCCTCCCCCAGGCCCACCCCGGCCCCGCCCAAACCCACACCAGCCTCACCCAAACCAATCCCGGCCCCGCCCGAACACTCGCGCCGCGCCCACTCCCGCAGCGCATCCTCGCGCCGCCGCGGGTCGGGATCGTGGTTGAGCGCGAGCACCTCGCAGCGCCGCGCCTCCCGGATCGCCGGCTCCGCCACGAGCGCATAGGACGGCAGCGACGCGCAGCTCCCCCGGCAGGACCGCACCAGCGCCCGCAGATAGCCGCCATCGTCCCTCCAGGGGTGATGGCGATAGTGCTCGGCTATCTTCGCATCGAGGATGAGCGCATCGGAGAGCGCCGCGTGCAGCTGGCGACCGTTGGCCGCGCCGGCCTGCGCCGCACGCTCGTTTGCGTTGTCGAGCAGCTCAAGCGCGATCTCATAGGAGACCAGCAGCGCCAGCAGCCGCCGATTGCGCCGCTGGGGAATGATCCAGAAGAGGGCCGCGCCGTCGAGATGCGTGCGCTTGTCCGCGAGCGAGCGAAGCGCGTCCTCGCGCAGCGGCGCATCGGGGATGCTCAGCGCGCGTGCCCGCCAGCCCTCGACCTCCCCCGAGACGGCGCGCAGGCCCCACCCCAGCTGGCGGATCGCAGCCATGCAGAGCACCAGAATCTGCCTGAGATTCAGAGGTGCCGGGTCCGTGTCCCAGGGGGTCACGATGCTCCCAGACGCAGAGAGATCGCAGGTTCCAGACCAAGAGGAGACTCAGGTCACCGGATAGGGGCGTACGCTCGCCGCGCGGTAGCCCGGGACCGCGACGATCGCCGCCGCGGCGGCCGTGACGATCGCGAAGCTGGCGAACGCGGGCAGTGCCTGCACCGAGAAGGCGACCGGGAAGCCCGTGACGGCCAGCAGGGCATGGCTCAGCAGCAGCTGCCCATAGATCCCGAACAGCGCTCCCACCGAGCACCCCCCGCCCAGCAGCAGCGCGCTCTCCATCAGCAGCGAGCGCCACAGGCCCCGTGTGGGGAACCCTTCGAGCTTCATCCGCGCGAGCGCGGGGCGCCGCTGGGAGATCATCGCGCTCATCGCCACGGCGATCGCCAGCACTCCGGCGATCAGCACCATCGCGGCGATCTGGGTCAGCCGTGCAAGCCCCTGCCGAGAAGCCGCCTGCTGGTGGCGCTCACGCTGCCCCGCGGTTTCCACCGTCAACCCCGACGCCGGGCCGAGCGCGCGGCTCACCTCCCCGCTCACCTGCGCCGGCGAGGCGCCCGGCGCGAGCGTGATGTTGTAGGCGCTCGCATCGCTGCTGCCCCAGGCGCGGGCGTAGTCCCGCGAGCCCAGGATGATCGCTCCCGGCGGCCAGCCGAGGTTGGTGCTCAGCGCCGCCACGCGGAACCTCGTGGGGTTCGGCGCGGGCAGCGTGAAGGCCTCGCCGACGGCGAGGTGGTGCTGGGCGGCGAGAGCCCGCGAGAGCACCGCCCAGCCGCCCGCCCCGAGCTTCGCCGTCGCGTCCGCCACGTTGCCGGCCACCAGCTGGCTCGGGGGAATCGGGTCGGCGGCGGTGGACGGCGGCGCGATCACCCACACACGCCGCCCGCCGTAGTCGAGGAAGCCGGCGCGATACACCCCCACGGCGCGAACGCCCGGCAGCCGCGCCAGCGCCCGCTCGCTCCCAGCCGTCGCGAACGGCGTCGTCGCCAGCAGATTCTGCGCGCCGGGCGGGACGACCCACAGATCCGCGGTGCTCGCGAGCTGGTTGACGAGGCGATCGAGCCCGTGCTGGAGGTTGTCGGTGGCGCCCTGGATCGTAACGCCCGCGAATACCGCGATCGCGCCGGTCGCGGCGATCGCCAGGGAGCGGGCGCGCGCCGCCGGAGACTGCAGCTCCACGACCGTCAGCCTCGCCGCTCCCGACATGAACGGCCCCTGCAGGCGATCGAAGCCGGCCACCGCGGCCCGCAGCAGCGGCGGCAGAAAGAGCGCCAGCCCCGCTATCAAGATCACCACGCCGAGGACCGAGGACTGCGGCGCGAGCAGGAGGATGGCGCTCGTCAGGGCAAGACAGGCGAAGCCGCCCACGATCTCCTGCACCGTCCAGTCGCGGCGATCGAGCCCCCGGCGCGAGACGAACGAGCGCATCGGCCTCAGGAGGATGTCTCGCAGCGGGGTCAGCACGCCGATGCACGCGGCGAGCATGCCCACGCCGATGGCGAGCGCGACGCTCTGCCAGGTCACGATCCGCTGCGAGCCGACCGGAAAGGCAAACGATAAATAGCCCGGGTCCGAGCGCAGCACGGTGATCGACAGCAGCTCGCCCAGCACCAGCCCAAGCGCCGATGCCACCACGCCGAGGACGATCGCGTCGAGGAGCAGCGTCTTGATCGTCATCCAGCGCGTGGCGCCATCGCGCCGCAGGTCTCGAATCAGGCCCCTGCGCAACGGCACCGTCAGCAGCATCGCGCAGTAGGCGAACATGAAGCCCACCAGCGCCCCGATCGCGGAGAAGGCCCCCGTCGACTGATCGATCGGAGCGGCGGCCTGGGCGAAGAACATCGCATCGGCAGCGGCCGCCTCGACGTTCAGATGGCCGGCGGCGAGCCCTTCCAGGCCCGCCCGCACCTGGCCTTCGCGGCCGGGCCAGGGTGTGACCAGAATGCTGGTGAGCCTCCCCGTGAGGCCCGACAGCCGCTGCACATAGGCCAGCGGCGCGAGCGCCACGGGGCTGTGCACGAGCGCTCCGATATCCGCTTCGCCGAGCTCCGTGCCCACGAGCACGCGCCTACTGCCGGCGCCGATCCGCAACTCGACCGTCCGCAGAGGCTCCGCGCCGATCCCCTGTGCGACCGGCGCGGGCAGCGCCAGCGCCCGCTGCACCGCCAGCTGAGCGACGCTGAAGTGCGCCAGCAGCGGACCCGCCAGGTGCGCATAGCGCGGATTGCTCGCGATCAGGTCCACCGGCTCCTCGCCGTCCGGGCCGACCAGATCGGCGCGCACCTGGAGCACCGGGATGGCGGCCCGCACGCCCGGGAGGCGCCCCACCGCCGCGAACAGGCGTTCGTCGAAGCCATGCGGATCGCGCGCCGCGAGCTGCAGGCGCGACTTGCCGACGATCCCGCTCGTGAATTGCCTCACGGACCCGTCGAGGCTGGCGCTGGCCACCTGCGAGGCGAACAGCAGCGCCACCCCGACGGCGAGCCCGAGCACCGCGAACAGCTCCTGCACCAGCACCACGCGCGCGCGCAGCCGCGCGCGATACAGGCGCAGAATGCTCGACAGCCGCATGCTCCTGCGCTCCGCGCTCATTCTCCTCCGACGCGCAGCGCCGGGGTCATGAACAGCTCATCCGGCTCGTATTTCACGAGCCGCCCGTCGCACAGGGTGTGCGTGCGATCGGCGAACGCCGCCGCCTGCGGGTCGTGGGTGACCAGCAGCACCGCCATCAGGCGTTCGTGGCAGAGCTCGCGCAGCAGCGCAAGCACCTCGCGCCCGCGGCGCGTGTCGAGGTTGCCGGTGGGCTCGTCGGCGAGCACCAGCTTGGGGTCGGTGGAGAGCGCTCGCGCGATCATCACCCGCTGGCGCTCCCCCATCGAGAGCTCGTGCGGGCGATGGCGCAGCCGCTCGCCCAGGCCAAGACGGTGAAGCAGCGGCTTCACGCGCTGCTCGGCGTTGCGCGCGTCGGTCAACCACAGCTTCACCGCGGCGTTCTCGATCACGCGCGCGCCGGGCAGCAGATCGAGCGACTGATCGACATAGCCCAGTTCGCGCAGGCGGTAGCGCGCGCCCTCGTCTTCGGAGAGCGCCGAGACCTCGCATCCGTTCACCAGCACCGCGCCGCTGTCGGGGCGCAGCAGCGCCGCGATCAGCATCAAAAGCGTCGACTTGCCCGAGCCGCTCGGGCCGTACAGCGCCACGAGCTCGCCGCGCTCGATCGACAGCGACACGCCATCCACGGCGCGCACCGGCTCCCCGTCGCCGACCCGGTAGTGCTTGACGACCTCACGCAGCTCAAGCATCAGGCGAGCCGTTCTCTGCTTGAGAGGTCGATCACGTCTCCCTTCCCCCCATCCGGTGGCTCAGGCGCCTCGGGCGCCACGGGCACGTGCTCGGGCGGCCCCGACAGGCGCCCGCCGGCGAGCGACATGGTCCTATCCGCGCAGCGCGCCGCCGCGGCGGCCTCGGAGACGGTCATCAGCACGCCGATGGCGGACTCGCCGGCGATCGAGCGCAACAGGCTCGTGAGCACGCCGGTCTCGCGGATGCCGAGGATCATCGTCACGTCGTCGATCAGCAGCAGGCGCGGGCTGCGCACGATCGCGTGCGCGATCCCCACCAGCCCCCGCTCCCCGTCGGAGAGGGTCTCCCAGCGCTGCTGCGCGCACTCCCCCACCCCCACGCGCTCGAGCGCCTGCTCGGCGCGCGTGTAGGCCGCGCGATCGCCCAGCGAGATCAGCAGTGGCAGCGCCACATAGTCGAGCACCCGCACCCGGCTCTCGGGGCCGCTGTTCTGCACCCACCCGATCTGCTCGCCCAGCAGCCGCGAGAGCTGCACGTCTGAGAGATCGGTCATGTCCCAGCCGTCGAAGCTCACCTCGCCCCAATCGGGCGGCTCGATTCCGGCCGCGATCTTCAGCAGCGTGGTCTTGCCCGCGCCCCGCTGTCCCTGCACCGCCACGATCTCGCCCGCTCCCACGTGCAGCGACGCGTCGATCAGCACCCGCCGCTCGTGGCGCCCACGCCGGTAGCTGCGATTCACGCCCGTCAGCGACAGTAGCGGGCCGGTCACCGAACCCCCCACAGGTGCCGTCCGGCAGGCCCTGGCCGCCCCGCGTGCTGGACGATCCGCGCTCGCTCGGCCTCCTCGCGCAGCCCCTCCAGGAAGACGCGCACGTCCTGCAGCCACCTGATGCGCGCGTCCCAGAAACTGGCCTCGGCGTGGTCCACGGCCATGTCCATCAGCCGCGACCACTCATGGCGAGCGCCCCCATCCACGCGCTCCCCTTCGCGCATGGTGCGCTGGAAGTCGTTCAGCATCGCCAGGCACACCTGCTCCTCGCCGTGGATGATCTCGATCAGCCGGGGCAGCTCGTGCGGCTCGCAGAAGGCGATCCGCAGCTGCAGCTCCTCGCGCACCAGCGGCACCGAGGAAGAGGCCCGCAGCCAGTCCCTGAAGTAGCCGACGCCCTGCGGCGTGGCCTCGTATTTGATGCGCCGCTGACGCTCGGCGCCGTCCATCTCGATCTCCTCGCTGCCGCCGACGACGCGGATCAGTTCGTCCTTCTCCAACCGGCCCAACGCCTTGTAGATGCTGGAGGCCACGAACTGCGCCGAGCCGAAGCGCTCCTTGACGCGCTGCTCCAGCTGATAGCCGTAGCCGGGGCGCTGGATCACGAGCCCCAGCACCGCCTTCCCCGCCGACATATCCGATCCCCTTCGAGCCGCCATAAGAAGACCGTACCCAAAAACCCCGACGGAGCGGGTCACGTCGCCAACGCGGCCCAGAAAGTTTTCACAACAGCCGTGCTTTTCCAAGCTTAGGACTTGCGCCCAGTTCGCCCCAAGCGTTTCCGACCCGCCCCTCGCCATGCCTCCTCGCAGCCCCCGCTATGCCTCCTCGCCCAGCGGGGCGCGCAGGAAGCGAACCGTCAGCCACACGCCCACGGCCAGCCAGATCGCCAGCGTGCCCAGGTCTTCTCCCTGGAAGCCCGCCCCCGTGGTGTACGGGTTGAAGGCGTGCTGGCCGGCATCCGCCAGCGCGTGGATGGGGAAGACTTCGGCGACCTGTCTCAGCCAGCTGGGCATCCCGGTGGTGACGAAGAACACCCCGGAGAAGAAGGTCAGCGGCAGGATCGCGATGTTCACGATCGGCGGCGCCGCCTCGGCGTTGGCGATGAAGCGCACCACGCCGATCCCCAGCGCGGTGAAGCAGGCCGCGCCCAGCACCAGCGCCGCCAGCAGGCCCGGCAGCGTGGATGCGCGCACGTGCACGCCGTAGGCCACCGCCCCCAGCGTGAGCGTCACGACGACCATCGCCGCCACCACCAGGATCGTCGAGCCGATGCGCCCCGCCATGTAGGCCCAGCGCGGCAGCGGCGTGCCCTGCATCCGCTTCAGCACGCCTTCGTCGCGCAGGATCGCCGTGCTGATGCCCATGTTGACGAAGGTCGTGGTGATCACCCCGTAGGCCAGGATGCCGGGCACGAAGAAGTCGTTCAGGGGGATCGTGTGCCCGTGGCTGGGGGTCCTCGCGCCGCTGTAGAGGCTGGCGAAGATCACCAGGAACATGAGCGGGAAGATGAAGGCGAAGAAGGCGCGGGTGCGGTTGCGCCAGAACGCGCGCTGCTCGTAGCGCGCCTGCCAGACCGCCAGGCCGAGGTCGCGCCTCACCGGGTCAACTCCAGGTAGACGTCCTCCAGCGACGGCTGGGCCACCTGGAAGTGCTCCAGCTCCACGCCCGCCCCCAGGGCCCAGGTGGTGAGCTGCTGCGTCGCGCGCACCCCCTCGCGGCTGCTGACGAGCACCCGCCCGTCCTCCATCCGCGCCTGCGCCCCCGCGAGCACGGGCAGGTCGGCGAGCGAGAACCCGGCCGGGGCCAGGAAGCTGATCTCCGCCGGGCGCAGCTCGCGCCCGCCCAGCTCGTCGGGCGGCCCGCTGGCGACGATCTCCCCCGCGCGCATGACCGCCACGCGGCTGGCCAGGTGCTGCGCCTCGTCCATGAAGTGCGTGGTCAGAAAGACGGTCTTGCCCAGATCGCAGAGCGAGCGGATCGTCGACCAGGCGTGGCGGCGCGCGGCCGGATCGAAGCCGGTGGTGGGCTCGTCGAGGAAGACCAGGTCGGGGTCCCCCACGAGCGCCAGCGCGAGATCGAGGCGACGGCGCTGGCCGCCGGAGAGCTGCTTGGCGCGCGTGTCGCGCTTCTCGCCCAGCTCCACCAGCTCGATCAGCTCCTCGACGGGGCGGCGGCGCAGGTGACAGCGCCCGTACATCTCCAGCAGCTCGGCCACGGTCAGATCCAGCTGCACGCCGCAGGACTGCAGCACGATCCCCACGCGCTCGCGCAACTCGCGCGGCGCTCGCGCGGGATCCATGCCCAGCACGCTCACCGAGCCCCCGCTGCGCGCGCGATAGCCCTCGAGGATCTCGGTCACCGTCGTCTTGCCCGCCCCGTTGGGCCCGAGCAGGCAGAACACCTCGCCGACCGCCACCTCGAAGCTGACGCCGCGCACGGCCCGCACCTCGCCGTAGGACCTGTGCAGGCCGGAGACCTCGATCGCGGTGCTCATCAGTGACGCAGCCTAGCCGCCTCGCCGCGGCCCGGTCGCCCGCCGCGGCCCAACCTCGCCGCGCCCTACCCTCGCCGCAGCCTGGCCGCCTTCATCCTGTCGGTCTTCCCCAGGACGGCCTTGCGCAGGCGCACACTGGCGGGGGTGACCTCGACGCACTCGTCGTCGCGCACGAACTCCATCGCCTGGTCGAGCGTGAGCTCGCGGTGGGGCACCAGGCGCACGAGCACGTCCGCGGTGGAGGAGCGCATGTTGGTGAGGTGCTTCTCCTTGCACACGTTCACGTCCATGTCATCCGAGCGGGTGTTCTCGCCCACGATCATGCCCTCGTAGACCTCCTCGCCGGGTCCCACGAAGAGGGTGCCGCGCTCCTGCAGGTTCATCAGCGCGAACTGGGCCGTATCGCCGCGCCGATCGGACACCAGCACGCCCGTGGTGCGCGTGCGCAGCTCGCCCGCCCAGGGCTCCCAGCGGTCGAACACATGGTGCATCAGGCCGGTCCCGCGCGTCTCGGTGAGGAACTCGGTGCGAAAGCCGATGAGGCCGCGGGCGGGCACGAGGTACTCCATGCGCACCCAGCCGGTGCCGTGGTTGGTCATGTGCTCCATGCGGCCCTTGCGCAGCGCCAGCAGCTGCGTGACGACGCCCACGTAGTCCTCGGGCACGTCGATCGCCAGGCGCTCCACCGGCTCGTGGCGGCGGCCGTCGATCTGGCGTTCCAGCACCTTCGGCTGCCCCACGATCAGCTCGAAGCCCTCGCGGCGCATCATCTCCACGAGGATCGCCAGCTGCAGCTCGCCCCGGCCCTGCACCTCCCAGGCGTCCGGCCGCTCCGTATCCAGCACGCGCAGCGAGACGTTGCCCACGAGCTCCTGATCCAGCCGCGCGCGCACCTGGCGCGCGGTGAGCCTGCTGCCCTCGCGGCCCGCCAGCGGCGAGGTGTTGATGCCGATCGTCACCGAGAGGGAGGGCTCATCGACAGTGATGACGGGCAGCGGCCGGGGGTCCTCGGGGTCGGCGAGGGTCTCGCCGATGGTCACCTCCGCGATGCCCGCCACCGCGATGATCTCCCCCGGGCCGGCCTGCGCGGCCTCCACGCGCTCCAGCGCCTCGGTGATGTACAGCTCGGAGACCTGCGCGCGCTCGATCGACCCGTCCGCCCGGCACCACGCCACCTGCTGCCCCTTGCGGATGCTCCCCTGGCGCACGCGGCAGATCGCCAGGCGGCCCACGTAGGGGGAGGCGTCGAGGTTGGTCACGTGCGCCTGCAGGGGGTGCCCGGGCTCGTGGGTGGGGGCCGGGATGTGCTCCAGCAGCAGATCCAAAAGCGGCCCCAGATCGGTGCTCGGATCCCCGTCTGCGGTGCTCGTATCCCCCTCTGCCCCCCCGCCAGCCCCGCCGACCCCCCCGTGCCGCGGGTCGTAGTGCAGCGAGGCCCGCCCGGCCTTGGCGTTGCAGTAGACGATCGGGAAGTCGATCTGATCCTCCTGCGCGTCGAGATCCAGGAACAGCTCGTACACCTCGTCCACCACCTCGGCCACGCGCGCGTCCGGCCGGTCCACCTTGTTGACCACGAGGATCACCGGCAGTCGGGACTCCAGCGCCTTGCGCAGCACGAAGCGCGTCTGCGGCAATGGCCCCTCGGAGGCGTCCACCAGCAGAAGCACCCCGTCGACCATCGTCAACCCCCGCTCCACCTCTCCCCCGAAGTCGGCGTGGCCGGGGGTGTCCACGATGTTGAGCTTCACCCCCCTGTAGTGCAGGGCGGTGTTCTTGGCGAGGATCGTGATGCCCTTCTCGCGCTCCAAATCCATCGAGTCGAGCACGCGGTCGGCCACGTCCTGGCCGGCGCGAAAGGCCCCGGACTGCCACAGCATGGCGTCCACCAGCGTCGTCTTGCCGTGGTCGACGTGAGCGATGATCGCCACGTTGCGGATGTCCTCGCGGGGGGTGAGCACGGGCGGACAGGGTAGTAACCCCAGGCGGGGGCCCCGGGCGACGGCGCCTGACATGATCTTTGAGACCGGTGTCCTCGGGACGCTAGGCCGCAACCTGGCGTTTCTGCACGCGGCGCTCCTCGGAGACGCGCACGACATCCCAGCACAGCCCGGCGCGCTCCAGCCCGCGGATCACCAGCGCCGAGACGTCGATCTGGCGCCAGGAGAGGCCGTGGAAGGCGGAGGTGGGGAAGGCGTGGTGGTTGTTGTGCCAGGCCTCCCCCAGCGACAGCGGCGCGAGCCAGGCGAGGTTGCGGGAGTGATCGCCGGTGGCGTAGTCGCGGCGCCCGAAGAAGTGGCAGAGGGAGTTGATCGAGTAGGTGACGTGGTGGAGCACGGGCATCCGCACCGCCCCGCCCCACAGAAGGCCGGTGAGCGCCGCGCGCCAGGACCCCCCGATGATCCCCCCCAAAAAGAAGGCCGCCGCGAGCCCCCCGAGCGCCCATACGAAGAAGGTGCGATCCACGAACGACACCACCGGGTCGGCCAGCAGATCCGGCGCGTAGCGCTCGCGCGAGCCGCGCTCGGTGTGGATGAAGAGCCAGCCCAGGTGCGCGTGCGCGAGACCGCGCAGATTCCCGCGCAGGCCGATGCCGTGATCGACGTGAGGGCTGTGGGGATCGCCCTCGCGGTCGGAGAAGGCGTGGTGCTTGCGATGGTCGGCGACCCAGGAGATGATGGGCCCCTCGATCGCGGCCGAGCCGAGCACCGCGAAGACGCCGCGCAACGCGGGAGAGGTCTTGAAGCTGCGATGCGTGAAGAGGCGGTGAAAGCCGATCGTGATCCCCAGGCCCGTGAGCGTGTAGAGGATCGCGAAGACGATCAGGTCCGAGCCGCGCAGAAGCCCATCCCACAGCTGCCAGCCGGCGAAGACCAGCGCGAGGATGGGGCCGACGGTGATGAGCGCCGTCAGCGCGCGGTTCAGCCACTCGTATTCAACGGGCTGAACGTCTTCTGGTCCGGGCCGCCTCTCCTGCGGATCGCCGGGGACGTAGTTTTCACTCATGGCGCCTGCGTGCAAGGTATCAGCGTCCACGGCGGGACGCGCCGCTCGTGGCCTTCCGGCGCGAGGCGCCACCTGTAGGCCTGTGGCGCGAGGCGCCGCCCGCGGGCCTGCGATGGGTGGTATCACTCCTCAGCCCCCCCAGCTCCAGCTCGCGGTGCAGCCCGAGGTCGCGGACCATGCCCACCAGCTCCCGTTCCTGATCGCGCGCGACGAGCGTGAGGCCCACGCCGCTGGCGCCCGCGCGCGCGGTGCGCCCGATGCGGTGCACGTAGTCCTCGCGCGTGGCGGGGATGTCGAAGTTGATCACGTGCGTGATGCCCGCCACGTCGATGCCGCGCGCGGCGACGTCGGTGGCCACCAGCGTTCTCACCTGCCCGGACTCGAAGCGCGCCAGCGCGCGCTCGCGCTGGGACTGGGACTTGTCGCCGTGCATGGCCACCGCGTGCACGTTGCTGGCGGTCAATTTCTTCACCAGCCGGTCGGCCCCGCGCTTGGTGCGCACGAAGACGAGCGTGAGCCCCCGCTCGGCGGCGGCGAGCTCGGCCACCAGGCGCCCGACCTTGCCCTCGTGGGAGACCGCGAGGAAGCGGTGCTCGATCCGCCCCTTGTGCTCCGCCGAGTGCGCGTGCTCGTGGCGGCGCGGATGGCGCGTATAGGCATTGGCGAGGCGCCCCACCTCCCCGTCGAGCGTGGCCGAGAACAAAAGCGTCTGGCGCTCGCTGCGGGTCATGCGCACGATCCTGTCGACGACGGGGCGAAAGCCCATGTCGAGCATGCGATCGGCCTCGTCGAGCACCAAAAGGCGCACGCGCCCAAGCGAGATGTCCCCGCGGTCGATCAGATCCAAAAGCCGCCCGGGCGTGGCGACCACGATGTGCGCCCGCGCGGCGAGGCGCGCCTGCTTGACGATGCCCGCGCCGCCGTACACAGCGGCGATCGAGAGCGCGCGAGCGTGGGCGATCGGGCGCAGGTCAGCGACGATCTGCGAGGCCAGCTCGCGCGTGGGCGCCAGCACGAGCGCGGAGGGCCGCGCGTCGCCGTCCTTGAGCAGTTCCACCAGGGGCACCCCGAAGGCGAGCGTCTTGCCCGAGCCGGTGGGCGACTTGGCGAGCACGTCGTGCCCGGCGAGGACGTCGGGAATGACCATCCTCTGCACGGCGAACGGCTGCGTGATCTCGCGCTTGGCGAGCTCACTCGATACGACCTCGGACACGCCGAGGCCGGCGAACGTCTCTTCATGCTTCATGTTGGTGATGCTCCTTCTGTTCTGGCAACCAAAGCGATTGCCTGCTGCGGAGGGAGATTCGACTGACCCCATCCGCGCAGAGAAGAGCGCCAACAAAGACAAGAACCCCACGGGCGACCTCGCCGCCCATGTGGGGACCGTAGCAGGGTTGGGGCTCAGACCGCGGGCGTCGGCGCACGGATCCACAAAACTACGCTTTGCAAAACCATAAGTTTGCAAACTACGATTTTGCTAGACTGCCGGCATGATCGACCGCCAAGAAGAGCTGGAGCGGCTGCGCGCGGCCGCCGGCGAGGCCCCCGAGCTCATCGTGATGCGCGGACGCCGGCGCGTGGGCAAGAGCTGCCTGCTGAACCACAGCTTCGCCGAGCATCGTCTCGTCTACTTTCAGGCCGACGAGGGAGAGGTGCGCGGCCATCTGGACTTCCTGGCAGTCGAGGTGGGGAGCTTGATGAACGCACCGATCGCCTTCAGGGACTGGGATGAGGCTCTGCGCCTGCTCGGCGAGCAGGCTCTCCAGCAACCGCTCGTCGTCGTACTGGACGAGTTCCAGTGGATG
>Ga0116217_10003390_pt1 | contig 14449 bp, 13 predicted proteins | sample Sb_taG_6_FD_89697 | JGI IMG/M metagenome (GOLD analysis project Ga0116217, IMG submission 89697) | Peat soil microbial communities from Weissenstadt, Germany - Sb_50d_4_PS metaG | ecosystem: Environmental > Terrestrial > Soil > Wetlands > Peat | place: Germany: Weissenstadt | collected 2010-09-21 | reverse complement strand
CTCAGAAACGACGGTCCGGGCGACGGGTCGGGTTACACTGGAAACCTCCGCTACGCTGGAGAGCACTCTTCGCGATCTGATCGCCGAGGGCAAGCGCATTGTGTTAGACCTGACGAATGTAGACTACGTCGATAGTGCAGGTCTCGGGGCGCTGGTTAGTGTTTATATGCATGCGAGAAGGACAAAATGCGATATGGAGATTGCCAATCCCAAGCAGCGCATAAGGGATTTGTTCAACAGAAGTGGCTTGGCGTCGGTGTTCGAAGGTCCCGCGTCGTTTGACGCGCTGTGGGATGTGTGGTCACGCGCTAATAGTTGAACGCGTGACCGGCGTAGCCCTGAGGAACTCAAGCCAAGGTCGACGCCAGCCCCCCGACCTCAGATCGTGGAATCCCGGACAAATCGTGCCCGTCCTCCCGGTGTCCGTGCGCCCTCTTGACCGCCTGCGCCGCTCCCGGTAGCCTCTTTCCATCACCCCTTCCATGGCTGCCTCCGACATTCCCGAGGCTCGACCCGTAACTGATTCACGAGAAAACACTTCTTCGCGCCCTCCCGCGCCCCAGGAGACGCAACTTTCGCCCCCGAACGGGGTTTCTACTGATGTGAGCAGCGTGGCCATTGATCGCGGACTGCTGGATCGCGGCGGGCTGCTGAACTTTGCGGGCAAGCTGTCTGCGCCCGGCACCATGGCGAAGTCCGTCGTTAATGCAGACGACAATGCAGACGACAGTTCAGACGCGGCCGTTTCCGACGTCGACGTGATGCTGCGGGTGAAGACGGGCGACGAATCGGCCTTCGCTTACCTGGTGCAGAAATATCGCCGGCCAATGGTGGGCTTCATGTACCGCATGTGCCACAACCCGTCGACCGCCGAGGAACTGGCCCAGGAAGTGTTTCTGCGGGTTTACCGCTCGCGCGCCAGTTACGAGCCGAGCGCCAAGTTCTCGACCTGGCTGTATCGCATCGCGACCAACCTGGCCGTCAACCACGCCCGCGACACGCGCCATGAGCGTCCGGAAAATACCGTGCGCCTCGATGAGCCCGACCGGGAAACGGGCACCACGCCCGACCTGGCCGACGATTCGCTCAGCGCCGAAGAGCAGATCTTGAAGCGGGAGCGCCTGGCGGCGATCCGCAGCAAAGTCAATGCGCTGCCCGAGCGCCAGCGCATGGCGGTCATCATGCACAAGTATCAGCAGATGGATTACCGCCAGATTGCGGACGTGCTCAAGCTGAGTGAGTCCGCTACCAAGTCGTTGCTGTTCCGCGCCTACGAAACATTGCGCGATCAGCTGAAAGAGTTCGTTTCGGGGAAGTAGAGGAAGGCAGTATGAATTGCAATCAAATCCGCGAACTGTTGCCGGACATAATAACTTCCGCTGGCATGGACGCTGGAACACTGCAGCCGGAGGTCGTGAACCATATCGCATCCTGCAACGACTGCGCCACCCATCTGCGCGACTTGCAGAAAACCATGGCGCTGCTCGATGAATGGCAAGCGCCCGAACCGTCGCCCTATTTCGACACCCGCCTGCAGGCGCGCTTGCGAGAAGAAAGACGCGAAGAAATGGCGCGCCCGCATGCAGCATGGTTCAGTTGGCTGCGGCGTCCGGCGTGGGCCGGCTCGCTCGCTGCCGTAATAATTGCCGGAGCGCTGATGGTCGGCAACAAATCTTACTTCTCTCAAACGGAAGCCATCGCAACCAAGCCTCCATCCCTCGGTCTGCCAGTTGAGCCGGGAACCGCCGTCGGCGATCTGCAGGCGCTGGATACGAACAATGATTTGTACGCCGATTTCGATGTGCTCGACGATCTGCAGGTGCAGGACGACGTAACCGCGAATCCATGAGATTCACAGGCAATGTAAGACCAGTAACGAAGGTGCCAGTAACGAAGGTGCCCCAGGTTCGCGCCCGCCTTTTGGGCGCTAACCTGGGTGAAGTGATACGAGACCTGCTGGGCCAGGCGAAATTTGCCAGCTGTCTCACAGCGCTTCTGCTGACGCCCTTGTTTGCCCAACTCTCGTTCGCCCAATCCCCGTATGCGCCGGCGCCACCTCCACAGCAACAGCGCCCGCCATCGCAGCAGGCGGACGGACAGTGGCACTACTTTCAGAAGGATCGTCCCCGCTCCAGCAGCCCTTATCAAGCCCGCCCGCGGCAGAACCAGCCCGGCCACGCCGGAAACTGGCTCCGCCGCTATAAGGATCTGCCGCCCGCGCAGCAGCGCCGTGCACTCGAAAACGATCCCCAGTTCCGCCGGCTTCCCCCGCAACAGCAAGCCCGCTTGCAAAAAAGGTTGCAGCATTTTTCCAGCCTGCCTCCGCAGCAGCAGGAACGCGTGCTCAACCGCATGGAAACCTGGGAGCACCTGACTCCGTATCAGAAGCAGCAGGCGCGCCAGCTCTTTCAGCAGTTCAAGCAGTTGCCGCCCGACCGCCGCCAGGCCCTCAACCGGGCGATCCGCAGCATGCGTGGCCTGACGCCCGAACAGCGCGAACGGCTCATCAACTCCGACCAATACAAGAGCGCGTTCACGCCGCAAGAGCGCGCCCTTCTCTCTGGAACGTCCCACCTTCCGCTCGCCCCCAGCGACGGCCTCAATGCCCAACCACCCGAAGAATAAGTTGCACTAAGAACCACACTGCGTCATCACAACCACACACCCGCCAGACACCCGAGGGCCGAGGTAAGAACCACCAGGCGTACCTCTGGCAATACAGTCGCCCCGGAGGAAGCGTGGTGTTCGATTTCCGCTTGGGTCGTGGACGCGATGGGCCAAAGCGGTTCGGTGCCGATCTCATAAGAGGCTTCTAATAGGCTGGCCCGAGTTACTTCCAACTTCCGCAATCGCAGCAGTAATCGCATTAGTAACCTTGGCCGGACTCCCGCAGTTCTACGACCCTTCGCTTCATATCCCTTCGTGCGACCTGTCTGACAGATGACGATTGAAGTTCCATACAATAAGACCGATGCTAACTATACGCATTCTGTGGGAAGTTAGTATCAGCCCACCACGGTAACAGCGGTCAGGAGTTCTTACCAACCTCTGGAGCACGGAATGATCTCCGCCAAAGAATTCGGTTCCCACAATCTCGCCCGCCGCGATCGGGGTAGGCGATGGGCCGACACTTGCTGCGGTCGCCTTCATACTTCTTCCGAAGCGGGGAATCAGCCGTGCCAGTAACTCTTGACCAGAACGAGAACTTTTGCGTGCTCCGTCTGGAGGGTGAGATCGACATTACTTCGGCAACGGAGCTAAAGACGCTTTTGCTTCAGGGGCTGGCGTCTGGACGAGAGCTGCGCGTGGACCTGGAAAGGGCGACCGACCTCGACGTTACAGCCATGCAGTTGCTTTGGGCTGCCGAGCGCGAAGCCCGAAGATCGGGAATGGGAATGGCCCTGACCGGGCGGGTACCGAAGGAGATCTCATCTGCCGCCGGGGACACGGGTTTCGAAAGGTTTCCGGTCCCCGGGAATCCGGAGTTGGCCGCTGACGTTAGCAGAGAAGTTAGGAAGTGAGTTAGTCAGTTAGTTAATGGAGCGCAGTTGACGGAGACGATCGACAAATACAAGCAAGCTTTCCAGGAGGAAGCCCGCGAGATCCTCGTGGAGCTGGAGGCGTCCCTCCTGGAACTTAACGAGAATCGCGGCGACAAAGAACTTGTGGCCCGAGCCTTCCGAGCCCTGCACACCATCAAGGGCTCGGGGGCAATGTTCGGCTTTGACGAGTTGGCCGCATTTACTCACAAACTCGAAAACGCCTTCGACGAAGTTCGCAACGGGAGACTTAGTGTCACCTCCGAACTGGTTGACCTCTCGTTAGCGGCGCTCGATCAGATCAAAGCCATGTTGGAGGAGTCCGCGGGCCGGGGGGCAGCGAACCGCATCATCTCGGCCGAGATTTTGGCGAAGGTGCAGCGGCTGACCGGAAAGCCGGAAAACCGCCCGGCCGAAACACCAGCCTCCGCACCCTTGGCCTGTCCAGCGGTCGCAAGTGGCGCAGCGCTCGACTGGCTTGTGCGCTTTAGCCCCGGTCCCGATCTGATGCGCAGCGGCGCGAATCCGCTGCTGCTGTTGCGTGAACTGAAGCAACTGGGAAGCCTGCGTGTTCAGGCTAGTATGGCGGCGATTCCGCCACTCCGCGAACTCGATCCCGAGCGCTGCTACATCGCCTGGGACATGGTTCTGACCACCGCGGCCGGGCGCGAGGCAATCTCCGATGTTTTTATCTTTGTTGCGGACAGTTGCGAACTGACCATCGAGCCGGCGTGCGAAGTGCCGGTCGAACCGCAGAGGATCGAATCCGTTCCGGAGCAGGCTTCGAGCGAGGCGGCGAGCCCGGTTGCAGCTGAGTCGAATGCTCCGGAGAAGAAATTCCCGCCCTGGGGACGCCGTGCCTCCGACACGCCAGACAACGCGTCGAGCATTCGCGTTCCGGCCGCCAAGCTGGATCAGTTCGTCAACCTGGTGGGCGAATTGGTTACGGTGCAAGCGCGCTTGGTTGAAGTCGCCGCGCGCCGCGAGGATCCGGAGGTAGTGGCGGTGGCGGAAGAAATCGAGCGGCTGACAACGGCGCTGCGCGAGAACTCGATCAGCATCCGGATGCTGCCGATACGAGGCACCTTCGAGCGCTTCCGCCGTCTGGTCCACGACCTGGCGAGGGATTTGCACAAAGAGGTCGAACTCACCCTTGAGGGCGCCGATACGGAACTGGACAAGAGCGTGATCGATCAGTTGAACGATCCGCTGATGCATCTCATCCGCAACAGCATGGATCACGGCATTGAACCGCCCGAAGCCCGTCTCGCCGCCAAGAAACGCTCCGGCGCGAGCATCCATCTTTCGGCGCGGCACTCGGGCGCGAGCGTGCTGATCAGTGTGGCCGACGACGGAGGCGGGATCGATGCCGGGGCGGTGCGGGAGCGCGCCATCGAAAAAGGTCTGGTGGCGGGGGACGCCCAACTTACCGAGGCCGAGATTTTCGCCCTCATATTGGCGCCCGGCTTCTCGACGGCCCGGCAGGTGACAGACGTATCCGGCCGGGGAGTGGGGATGGACGTGGTCCGGCGCAAGGTGGATGCCCTGCGCGGAACCATCGAAATCGCCAGCCAGCCGGGCAGGGGAACCAGCGTCACGCTGCGCCTGCCGCTGACCCTGGCGATCATCGATGGGCTCCTGGTGCGGGTCGGGCAGGCCTATTTTGTGCTGCCGCTGGCGTCCACGCTGGAATGCATCGAGCTGACGCGGCGGGACATTGAGCAGGCCAACGGCAAGCACGTGGCCAACGTGCGCGGGGAGATCATCCCGTATATCCGGCTGCGGGAATATTTCAATCTGCCGATAGAACAACTCGAGCGGGAACAGATCATGGTGGCCGAGACCGAAGAGGGGCGCTACGGCTTCGTCGTCGATCAGGTGCTCGGCGACCATCAGACGGTCATCAAGAATTTGGGCCGGTTTTACCGGCACGTCGATTTGGTGTCGGGGGCGACCATTCTCGGCAACGGAACCGTGGCGTTGATTCTGGATCCGCAGCGGCTGGTGCGGGACGCGCTCCGGACCCTGGCAGCGGGCAAGCGGCGGCTCGGCAAAACCGCGGCCGCGCGCGGAAACGGCCGCGCCCCGGTTGCCTCCGGGTCCAACGCTGGCGCGGTCGTGCTGGTGGAGAGCGCGGCGGCGGGAGGCGGAGCGGGCCCTTGAAGTCTTCAAGAAGTTTCGCCGGTGCTGCGGACCACTGCCAGCGCTACTCTAGCAACGCTCGAACTCACTGTGTCTGGTTACTGGCAAGGTCTGGAAGGGTCCCAGAGCACCGGGCGAACGAATTCAAATCTAAAAGGAGCTGGAAGTTATGCCGACAAAAGTTGTACATGAAGGACGAAGGTTGCGGGGTGAAAGTGCGGGCAATGGCGGGAACGGACAGGGCGGCGCCCAAAAGTCGGGAGACGCAAAGGTGCAGCTCGTTTCTCAAGAGATCATGCGGCTGGTGGACGCGTCCCGGGATGGCCGCCTGACCGAGCGCGGCCGACCGGACCAGTTTGACGGGGTCCATCGCGAAATCGTGCAAGGGGTCAACGAAATGCTGGACGCCATTCTGCTGCCGATTGGGGAAGGTAACCGCATTCTTGGCCAGATATCGAGTGGCAAGATCGACGAACTGATTGCCCAGACCTACAAGGGCGACCACGAAAAGATGAAGCAGGCGGTCAACAATGTCGCGACCGTCGTGCTGGCCCTGCAGAAGGAATTGCTGCGCTTGGCCGACGCTTCCAAGGAAGGGCAACTTTCGGAGCGCGGCAAGCCGGAGCAGTTCCAGGGCGCTTTCGCGGAGACGGTGCGCGGCGTAAACACCATGCTGGATGCCATTCTGCTGCCGATCGGGGAAGGCAACCGCATTCTCACTCAAGTCTCGAACGGAAAAATCGACGAGTTGATTGCCCAGACCTATAAGGGCGACCACGAGAAGATGAAGCAGGCGATCAACAACATCGCCGTCGTCCTCCAGGGTCTGCAGAAGGAAATGGCTCGGCTCACCGACGCTTCGCAAGAAGGGCAACTTTCCGACCGCGGCAAGCCGGAGCAGTTCAAGGGCGCGTACGCGGAAATCGTGCGCGGCGTCAACATCATGCTGGATGCGATTCTTTTGCCGATTGGGGAGGGCAACCGAATTCTCACTCAGGTCTCGAACGGCAAGATCGACGAACTGATTGCCCAGACGTATAAGGGCGACCACGAAAAGATGAAACAGGCGATCAACAACATCGCCGTCGTCCTGCAGGGTCTGCAGAAGGAAATGGCTCGGCTCACCGACGCTTCGAAAGAAGGGCAACTCTCGGACCGGGGCAAACCGGAGCAGTTCCAGGGTGCCTACGCCGAGATCGTGCGCGGCGTGAATATCATGCTGGATGCCATCCTGGTGCCGATTGGGGAAGGCAACCGAATTCTCGCTCAAGTCTCGAACGGCAAGATCGACGAACTGATTGCCCAGACCTATAAGGGCGACCACGAAAAGATGAAACAGGCGATCAACAACATCGCCGTCGTCCTGCAGGGTCTGCAGAAGGAATTGGCGCGGCTGACCGACGCTTCGAACGCCGGGCAATTGTCCGAGCGAGGGAAGCAGGATCAGTTTCGCGGCGCCTACAGCGAAATCGTGCGCGGAGTGAACTCCATCCTCGACGCGGTAATCGCTCCCCTCAAATTCACCGCCGGGTACATCGATCGCATCAGCAAGGGCGACCTTCCGCCGACCATCACCGACACCTACCATGGCGACTTCAACCTGATCAAGGACAACCTGAACGCGCTGATCGCAGCCATGGGTGAAATCACCAATGCCGCCGATGAGATGGCGAATGGCAACCTGACCGTAGCCCTGCGGGAACGGTCTCCGCAGGACAAACTGATGCAGGCGCTGAGCGCCATGGTGGCCGGCATCACGCGGGTGGTCTCGGACATTCGCGGGATTGCCGGCGAGGTCGCGTCGGCCAGCCAGGCCATCAGCACGACATCGATTGAAGTCTCGAAGGGCGCCAGTTCGCAGGCGGCGTCGGCCGAGGAAGCTTCGTCGTCGATGGAGGAGATGGTTTCGAACATCAAGCAGAATGCCGACAGCGCGCAGCAAACCGACAAGATCGCCAACAAGTCGGCAGCGGACGCGCAGGAAAGCGGCAAATCGGTGGTGGAGGCGGTGGCGGCGATGAAAGAAATCGCCAGCCGGGTCTCGATCATCGAGGAGATCGCCCGCCAGACCAACCTGCTGGCCCTGAACGCGGCCATCGAAGCGGCGCGCGCCGGGGAACATGGCAAAGGATTTGCCGTGGTCGCCGCCGAAGTCCGCAAACTCGCCGAGCGTAGCCAGAAGGCGGCCGGCGAGATCAACCAGCTCTCGGGCACAACCGTAAAGGTCTCGGAACGAGCGGGCGAAATGCTCCAGAAACTCGTGCCCGATATCCAGCGGACGGCGGAACTCGTACAAGAAATCGCGGCCGCCAGTAAAGAACAGGATACGGGAGCGGAACAGATCAACAAGGCGCTGGTGCAGTTGGAGAAAGTCATTCAGCAGAACGCTTCGGCATCGGAGGAGATGGCTTCGACGACCGAGGAACTGACTAGCCAGTCCGAACAACTGGTGAGCGCGCTGGGCTTTTTCCGCACCGGAGAGGACGGCCATGTTGCGTCCGTGCGCAGCGTGGCGGCCAAACCGGCCCGGCACGTCGAGGCCGCTCCCGCCAAAACTGCCAAGCCGGCTGGCCATGCTGCCCCACCGAAAGCGATGGCGGCCAAGGCCGGCGCCGGAGTCAATCTCAAACTCAAGGACAAAGACAAGGAGAAGGCCGATGATCTCGACAAGGAATTCGAGCGTTACTAACCGGCACATTTTCCAGCGCGCGCCGCTGGCGGCGCGCGGGTGCCCGCATCAAGCGAAAGGAGTTGGACTATGAGCGTTAGCGAAATCACGGAGACGCGGCAGTATCTCACCTTCAAACTAGGCAACGAAATTTTCGCGACCGACGTCGCGAAAGTGCGGGAGGTGCTGGATTTCACGACCATCACCGAAATTCCCAGAACTCCCGACTTCATGAGCGGCGTCATCAACCTGCGGGGCAGCGTTGTCCCGGTGGTCGATCTGCGGCTGTGTCTGGAGATGTCGAAAATCGAGAAGACCAGGAACACCTGCATCGTGGTGGTCGAGGTGGTGCTGGACAACGAATCCACCGTGATTGGGGTACTGGCCGATTCGGTGGAGGAAGTGATCGATCTGGAGCCCGAACATATTCAGCCGCCCCCGCGAATCGGAACCCACATCCGAACCGATTTCATCAAGGGCATGGGGAAACGCGACGCCCAGTTCGTCATGATCCTTGACATCGACCGCGTCTTCTCGGCCGAGGAACTGGCCGCCGTGCGCCAGCCGAAAAATGGCAAAGCGATGGCGGAGGCGGCAAGTTGACGGCGGAGGGGCGGGGCGCGAGGCGCGTCCCGCTCATCGATGTTTCATACCAGTATGTTTCATACAAGTTATGAGCGCTCGCGACGAAAGCATCTCCAACGCGGATTTTGCCCGGCTGCGCAGCTTGATCTACGAGCAGTCGGGCATCAACTTGAATGCGGACAAGAAGACGATGCTCGAGCTGCGGATCAAGCGGCGCTTGCGCAGCCTGCATCTCGACTCCTTCGGCGAGTACTGCGACTATCTGTTTGGGCCCCATGGGCTGAAAGAAGAGATTGTTCATCTGTTGGACGCGGTATCGACCAACAAGACTGACTTTTTCCGGGAGCCGGAGCATTTTGAGTTTCTGGCGCAAAAGGCGATTCCGGAGCTCATGGCGCGCAATGCGAGCGGACGGCCTTTGCTGGTCTGGAGCGCCGGCTGCTCCACCGGCGAGGAGCCGTACACGCTGGCGATCGTGCTCAGTGAGTGTATCCCCGCAAATACGGGCTTCCGCTTCCGCGTGCTCGCCACCGATCTATCGACTACCGTACTGACGAAGGCGAGCCGAGGCGTTTTCAGCCGCGAAGTGGTGCGTCCGGTGTCCGCCGACCTGCAGCGCAAGTACTTCCTGCGCAGCCGCGATCGCGCTTCCAATTTGGTGCGCGTGGTTCCGGAATTGCGGAAGCTGGTGGAGTTCCGGCGTCTGAACTTCATGGATGGAGACTTTGGCCTTCCCCAAAAGGCGGACGTGATCTTCTGCCGCAATGTGCTCATCTACTTCGATCGGGCGACGCAGGAAAAGATCATGCAAAAGCTGGCCCATCAACTGGTGCCCTCGGGGTACGCCTTCGTCGGGCACTCCGAGACCCTGCACGACATGGATCTTCCCCTGGTGCCGGTGGCGCCGGCGCTCTACAGGAAAGCAAATGGTCGAAATTGACAGCGAGCTGGCGGAGGTTTATCTGCATCCTGGGGAGTCGTACTTCGCCCGCCAGCCGGCGCTGATCCGGACGATTCTCGGCTCTTGCGTGGGCGCCGCCTTCTGGAGCGCGCGGCTCGGGGTTGGCGCCCTCACCCATTCCCAGTTGCCCCGGTGCCCGGCGAACGCCGCCGACTTGAGTGTTGCCGAGGGCCGCCGTTACGTCGATTTCGCCATTCGCGATGTCGCCCGCCAGTTTGACACGCTCGGCGCCCGGCGCTCGGAAGTGCAGGTCAAACTGTTTGGCGGCGCCGATGTATTGCTGGTGGGGGATGAGGCGATCTCGAAACCGACGGTAGGGAAAATGAATTGTGAGGCGGCCATGGAGGTTTTGCGGGAAGAAGGTTTTCAGGTGGTCGCGTCGAGCCTGGGAGGTACGGCAGGGCTGAACATACGGCTCGACACCAGGAACGGAGAAGTGCGGCTGCGCCGGCTCGGCTAGGTGCCGATTGTAGAGCGACGGACAGTCTCGCCCGCCCTGCCCGCAAGAGCCGGGGGGACGCTTGGCGCTCCACCAGCAAGTCAGTGACGATGGACGAGGAACGAGCGGGACAGAGCTTATGAGCACACCGAAAATACGAGTCCTGATCGTGGACGACTCGGCCGTCGTGCGCCAGACCCTCAGCGATGTGCTCTCGTCCGACCCGGAAATTGAGATTATGGGGACCGCCGTCGATCCCTTCGTGGCGGCGGAGCGGATCAGTGAAGAAGTCCCGGATGTCATCACTTTGGACATCGAGATGCCGCGCATGGACGGGCTGACGTTCCTGCAGAAGATCATGGCCCAGCACCCGATCCCGGTGGTGATCTGTTCGAGCCTGGCCGAGGAGGGAGCGCAAAGCGCTCTCCGGGCGATGGAGTATGGAGCGGTCGATATCATCACCAAGCCTCGCCTCGGCAGTAAGCAGTTTCTGGAGGAGTCGCGGGCCACCATCTGCCAGGTCGTCAAGGCGGCGGCGGCGGCGCGGGTGCGGCCGATTCAGCCTCGGCGCGTGGCCGAGCCCAAGCTGACGGCGGACGCTATTCTCTCCTCGGCGACCCACGCCATGGCCGAGACCACGGAGAAGGTGGTCGCGATCGGCGCCTCGACCGGAGGAACGGAAGCGCTGAAGACCGTGCTGGAGACGCTTCCCGCCGATTGCCCCGGCATCGTCATCGTGCAACATATGCCGGAGTTGTTTACCAGAGCCTTCGCCGACCGCCTGGACACACTGTGCAACATCACCGTCAAGGAAGCGGCGTCGAACGACACCGTGATCCGCGGACGGGCGCTGATTGCACCGGGCAATCACCACCTGCTGCTAAAGCGGAGTGGCGCCCGCTATTACGTCGACATCAAAGAGGGGCCGCTGGTTTGCCGTCACCGTCCGTCGGTGGATGTGTTGTTTCGTTCCGCCGCGCGCTACGCCGGGCAGAATGCCGTAGGTGTGATTCTAACCGGCATGGGAGACGATGGCGCCCGCGGCATGCTGGAAATGAAGCAAGCGGGGGCGACGACGATTGCGCAGGATGAGGCCACGTGTGTGGTCTTCGGGATGCCGAATGAGGCCATCAAGCGGGACGCCGTCGACAAGGTTCTGCCCCTGGAGGCAGTGGCTGGGGCCATCCTCGTGCACGCGCGCTGAGGCGTCTGGCCGGGAAGGGAGCACAACAAGTCGCGATGAGCGCTGGAACCAAACCGGAAGTTGTCTTCACTCTGGAGCAGGCAACCAGTGAGTTGCAGACCCTTGCCTCAAGTACGGAGACTCAGATCCGGTCGGTGGCGCGGGTGTTTGAGAGCCTGGCTGGCCATACGGATGCGATCCTGACCCTGGCGGCAACCATTGTCCAGTGCGTGGACAATGAGAGTGTCAGTTCCGTTCTGCCTAAAGTGCAAACCCTGGGCGCTGCCGCAAAGCGTTTTATTGGAGACCGGCTGCAAGCGACCGCCGGGATCATCGAGACCGTGACCGCAGAAGTCAAGCTGCTGCATCAGCTGTCTCTCGTGGCTCACGGCCAGGAAGCAATCGCGTTTGAGATCAAGGCGCTGAGCGTGCTTACCAATATTGAAGTGGCCCACATGGGCGCGGTGGGCGCCGGCTTCCAGTACCTGGCCAACGAACTGGCCGACTTCTCCAAGTCGGTGAGCAGGGATACGCAGGAACTCGCCAGCCGCACCGAGGGCCGCAAGAGCGCTATCGAAGAGACCAAATCGGTGCTTTCAGCCGAACTCCCACGGCAGCGCGAAGAAATGGCGCGCATCGAACTCGACTTGGGTAAAGCTTTGGCGGTGGTCGATTCCAGACTGACGCAACTCTCGCGCACGCCCGCGCAATTCAAGATGTGCGTGGAAGATATTGCGCGGCAGATTGCGGGAGTGGTGGCCGCCATCCAGGCGCACGACATCACGCGCCAGCAAATCGAGCATGTAGAGGAGGCGTTTGCGCTCATCGCCGTTAGAATGCGCGGCGCCGGTAACGCGGAGCCCTGTGACTCGGAGGGTGTCAACTCGGGACCTGGCAGCTCGGACCAGGGAAACTCCCGGGAACTGCCCCAGGCGTACGCCGGCCTTACCATCCAGATTTATCAGCTGCGAACCGTCAAGGAAACCGTCGCCAGTTGGGCATCGCAAATCCGGACGTGCCTGAGCGGCATCATGCGCGTCAGCACCTCCGAAGTAGTCGGAATCGGACCCGTGGTGCTGGAACAAGAGCGCGAGGTTTCGTCGCAGCTTGCCCACATCGAACGGCTCGAAAGCGAAAGTCAAGCTTACAGCGGGAGAATCCAGACCAACCTCGGAGGGCTATCCGACTTGACGCAATTGGTGAGTGAGCATCTGCAGAGGTCGAAGTCTGTCCGCAGCCGGCTGCAGATGCTGACTTTCAACTCCATTATTGAGGCCAGCCATTTAGGCGCGCAGGCCGACACGATCCTGGCGATTGCGGCCTGCATCAAGGAGGTTTCGGCGGAGTGGAACCATATTACCCAACAATCGGGACAGGCCATGGAGGGGATCTTGAACGTAGTGAAGCAGACGAACGAGGTGATGAAGGCGTTTTCCGAAACCAGCAACGAGAGGTTGCGTGAGGCGCAAGCGCAAACCAGGGCCTGTCTTGGCGACCTGCGCACCGCCGCTGCATCCGCGGCCGGACAGGCACAGGGAATGCGGGAAGTCACGGAAAAGATGCAAGCGAAGATCGCGGAAGTCGGCAACGCCGGCGATCTGCTCGACGCTTGCTTTGGCCGTATCGACTCGGTGCTCATCGGAATCGAAGCCGTCAGACGCCAGTTGGAGATCGATCACCCGGAGGTGAAGAAGCGCTACGACCGCGCGGAGGTCGAACGGCTATTCGCGGCGTCCTACACGACGGAGATGGAGCGCGAGGTTCTGCGCGCGGCGTTGGGTGGGAAAGCGCTGCCCGTGGCGCCGCAGACCTTCGCGGGGAACAGCGTGGAACTGTTTTGAAGTTGAAGCGCTTGAGTTTGCGCTTTGTAAGTTTGCACCTCGGTTTCGAAAAACCGGGGTTTCGCAACATGGATTTCAAAAAGTGACGAAGCTGTCGAAACCAGGGGGCAAGCCAGGCAGCACGAGGACGAAGCGATGAAACGAATCTTAACCGTGGATGACTCCGCCAGCGTTCGGCAGATGGTGAGTTTTACCTTGCGCAATGCGGGCTACGAGGTGGTCGAAGCGGTCGATGGCAAAGACGGCCTCGGCAAAGCCAGCGGCGAAAAGTTCGACCTGATCGTCACCGATCTGAACATGCCCAATATGGATGGCACGCAGATGATCGCCGCCGTCCGCAAGCTGCCCGCATGTGCCTTCGTTCCCATTCTCATGCTCACCACCGAATCGCAGGCCGAGAAGAAGGATGCGGCGCGCAAGGCGGGCGCAACCGGCTGGATTGTGAAGCCTTTCAATGCCGAGCAACTGATTGCCGTAATCCAGAAGCTGGTCAAGTAGGGGCGTCGATTGGCCTTGAAGAGTAAGTGTCAGAGCAAACACATGGTTGACAGATTGAATCCACAGCCAGCGTGCGTTTGCCGCTTCGACAATTTGTGGGATCGCTTTGGATCCGCGAGTTGTTTGGTACCGGCCATACAAACTCCACCCTGCTCAAATGACGGCACTAATATAGTTGGCAACTCACCGCGTAAAAAGGTATGATTGCAGGGCCGTGACAGGTGACGTAGAGGTCAGGAAGCGCGTTTCTTCGTGGCCCGCTTTCTTTCGCTGGCTCGCTTGAGTCGTGCTTCCCTTTTCAGTAAATCTGCCTTCGACACCCTGAGAACCATGTTAAGCGCGTTGCTCAGTCGTTCCGCTGGCGTGTCTCCCGGTACGTTCGGTGCTGCTGGCAGTCGTTTCATTTCACGCCCATCATAACGCCGTTTGATCCCATTTTCAAAACCTTTCCTTGAGACTGCCAGAGTCGCACGGTCGGCGTATAATGGCAGGGAAATCACTCCAAGACTAAAACGCCCTGACTGGAATCAGGGCGTTTTAGGACTATTGAATTGAGCGGGAGCACACGCAATTCAATGGTAATGCGGAGGTGT
>Ga0116217_10003388_pt1 | contig 14459 bp, 15 predicted proteins | sample Sb_taG_6_FD_89697 | JGI IMG/M metagenome (GOLD analysis project Ga0116217, IMG submission 89697) | Peat soil microbial communities from Weissenstadt, Germany - Sb_50d_4_PS metaG | ecosystem: Environmental > Terrestrial > Soil > Wetlands > Peat | place: Germany: Weissenstadt | collected 2010-09-21 | reverse complement strand
TCTCGCCGGGGAGCCGCCGCAGCCAGGCCCAGCGCGCTCAGCACGCCCGACGCGCGGGGGCAGAGGATGCGCCTCATGCCCATCTCGCGCGCGATCGCCGCGGCGTGCAGCGGGCCCGCGCCGCCGAAGGCCATCAGCGCCATGGCCCTCGGGTCCACGCCGCGCGCCACCGTCATCGCGCGCACGGCGCCCGCCATCTCCGCCTCCGCCACCCTCACGATGCCCTCCGCGCAGGCCAGCGTCTCCAGCCCCAGCGCCGCGGCCAGCCTCGCCACCGCGCGCTCCGCCGCCTCGCCATCGAGCCTCACGCCGCCCGCCAGCGGGGCGTCCGCCGGCAGCCTTCCCAGCAGCACATTCGCGTCGGTGACAGTCGGCCGCTCGCCGCCGCGCCCGTAGCACGCCGGTCCGGGCTCCGCGCCCGCCGACTCGGGGCCCACGCGCAGGGCGCCGCCCGCGTCGCGCCACGCGATCGAGCCCCCGCCCGCGCCCACCGTGTGGATGTCCAGCGCCGGCAGCGCCAGCGGCCTGCCCGCCACCTTGCGCCCCGCCGTCTCCGCCACCCTTCCCCGCGTGATCGCACACACGTCGCAGGAGGTTCCGCCCATGTCCACGCACACCACATCGCGCTCGCCCGCCAGCTCCGCCAGCAGGGATGCGCCGCCCGCGCCGCCCGCCGGGCCCGAGAGCACCGTCAGCGCCGCGTGCCTCGCTGCCCGCTCCGCCTCGATCGTCCCGCCGCTGGACCCCATGATCTCGGGGGCGCCCAGGCCCAGCTCGCGCGTCCGCGCCGAGAGCCGCTTCAGGTATCCCTCCAGCAGCGGGCCCAGCGCCGCGTCCACCTCCGTCGTCGCCGCGCGCTCGTACTCGCGGAAGGTGCCCACCAGCTCGCTCGACAGCGAGATGTACACGCCCGGCATGCGCTCCGCCAGCAGCTCGCCCAGCTTGCGCTCGTGCGCGGGGTCGGCGTAGGAGTGCAGCAGAACCACCGCCACGGCCTCCGGCTCGCAGCTCGCCACGCGCTCCACCAGCTCCCGCGCGCGCTCTGGATCCAGCGCCTTCCACACCGCGCCCTCCGGGCCCATGCGCTCCGCCGCCTCGAAGCGCATGTGCGCCTCCGCGAGGGGCTTCGGGTTGGTCTCGCAGAGCCGGTAGAGGTGCGCTCTGGCCTGCCTCCCCAGCTCGACCACGTCGCCCATGCCCTCCGTGGCCACCAGCGCCGTGCGCGCCACCCTTCCCTCCAGGAGGGCATTCGTGGCCACCGTCATGCCGTGGACCAGCCGCGCGATCTGGCCCGGCTGCGCCTCGGCGCGCGCGAGCACCGCCGCGATCGCCCTCATCACGCCCTCCGCCTGGTCCTCGGGCGTGGTCGGCACCTTGGCGCTGTGCACCCTCCCCGCCGGCGTCACCGCCACCGCGTCGGTGAACGTCCCGCCGACATCCACTCCGAGGAGCATGGGTGGGCGGGATCCTAATCCACTATGCAGCCAGCCGCTCGCGGTCCTCGGTGTCCGCCAGATGCTGATGGCTGGGGCAGTAGCCGTTGTGCGGCAGCGGCACCCGCTGGCACGCCGAGCCCTTGCGCGTCGTCGCGCGGCACATCATCGGCTTGCCGCTGATCGACGCGTAGCCCGCCGCGGGGTTCTCGGCCATGTACTGCTGGGCCAGGCCCATATAGCCGCACACCACCTGATACACGCGCTCCTGCGCTCCGATCGGGAAGTAGCCGCGGATGTCCGCGAACAGGCTCCGTTCGGGCTTGGCGAAGTAGTAGTGGTCTGTGGCCAGGCGCTCGATCGCCGCCTCGCAGGCGTGCAGTACGTGTTCGTGGTTGCTCCGCGGAGCGTTGATGTGGGGAGCCAGCTCCCTGTATATGGCCCTGCTGAACTGATACATGGCGACCCCCTCGCCTCCTTCGCTCTCAACCAACTTTTTGAATCGCACTCCGCCGATCTCAGGGACTCCGATCGTCTCTGAGACCTTCCTGCTCCCCTAACACGCCATGTGCGCAAAAGGACCGTCGGTCCCCACAGGTCGTGCTCCCCTCCCCGCCAGGGATGATCCTCGCCTTCCTAAGGGCGCGTTAAGCGCCGGTTAAGCCGGTTTATTCAGCCAGCCCTGCTTCGGCCGGCTGCTCCCGCTCCGGGCCGGCTACTCCCACCGCTGCCAGGCCACCGTCTCGTCGCTCTCCACGACCACGTGGCGATGGTCCAGCGCCGGGTCGCGCTCGGGGCGGTCCACGCGGTGGTGCGCGCCGCGGCTCTCCGCCCGCTCCAGCGCGCAGCGCGCGATCAGCCTTGCCAGCGGGTGCGCGTCGCGGGCCAGGCGCTCCAGGCCCTCGGGGCCGCGCTCGATGCCCGCGTCCCGCCACAGCGCCGCGCGCGTCGCCGGGTCCGCCAGCGGTGGCGCCGCCAGCGCCAGCAGAGCCTTCAATTCGCGCTCCAGCGCGGGCCTGGCGGGCGGCCTGGGGGCCGGCTCCTGGAGCGCCGCCCGCGCCGCGCGGCGGCCCCACACGAAGCACTCGCTCAGCGAGTTGCTCGCCAGCCGGTTGGCGCCGTGCAGGCCCGTGCAGGAGGTCTCGCCCACGGCGTACAGCCCCGCCACGGTGCTGCGTCCGTGCAGATCGCACACCACTCCGCCCATCATGTAGTGCGCCGCCGGGGCCACCGGCACGAGCTCGCGCGTCACATCCAGGCCCGCCTCGCGCAGGGCGCCCACCACGTTGGGAAACAGCGCCGGGTCCACCGCGCGCATGTCCAACCCCACCGAGTTCGCGCCCGTGCGCGCCAATTGCGCCCCTATCGCGCGGGAGACCTCGTCGCGCGGGGCCAGCTCGTCCACGAAGCGCTCGCCGCCGGCGTCGTGGAGGGTCGCGCCCTCGCCGCGTATCGCCTCGGTGACCAGAAACCCCTCGCGGCCCCTCACGCCGATCACCGCCGTGGGGTGGAACTGCAGCAGCTCCAGATCCGCCAGCCGCGCGCCCGCCGCATGCGCGAGCAGCAGGCCGATGCCCTGCGAGCCGGGGGGGTTGGTCGTGCGCGCCCACATCGCCGCCGCGCCGCTCGTGGCCAGAATCACCGCCCTCGCCCCCAGCACGCGAGCGTCCTCGCACGCCACGCCGCGGCAGCGGGGGTGGGTGGGGTCCCCATCCATCCACAACGCGCGCGCACGCACGTTCTCCCATACGCTCACGCGCGGCTCTTCCACGACCAGCGCCGAGAGCTGGCGCAAGAGGCGCCGCCCCGTGGCGCTCCCGCCCGCGTGCACCACGCGGCGCACCGAGTGGCCCCCCTCCAGGCCCAGCGCGAGGCGCCCGAAGCGATCGGCGTCGAAGCGCACCCCCAGGGCCTGGAGATCGCGCACGCACTCCGGCGCCTCCCTGACCAGTATCTCCGCCGCCGAGCGTCGCACGGCGCCGCGCCCGGCGCGTTCGGTGTCCTGCAGATGCAGCTCCGCGCTGTCATCCGCCGCGAGCGCCGCCGCGAGGCCGCCCTGCGCCCAGTAGCTCGCCGTCTGCGCCAGGGGAGCGGCCGACACCAGCGCCACCCTCGCCCCCTCGCGCGCGGCGCAGAGCGCCGCGTAGAGCCCCGCGGCGCCCGCGCCCACCACGGCCACGTCCACCGTGGCCGCCTCCGCCATGGCCGCGTGCACCTCGCTGTGCGCGTCCCTCACTTCTTGCGGTGCGGCAGCAGGATCGAGGGGATCGTCACGCCGGGGGGAGTCGTGATGGTGCGGCCTCCGGGGACCGTCACGGTGCTCCCGGCGCCCTGCGTGGTCGTGCCCTGAGTGGTCGTTCCCTGCGTGGAGGGATTGGAGCCCGCCCCGCCCGTGGTGGAAGGGGAGCCCGCCCCGCCTGTGGAGGAAGGGGAGCCAGCCTCGCCCGTGGAGGGATTGGTCGTGCCCCCGACGCCGGCTCCAGGCGCGGTGACTCCGCCCGGGTTGAAGGTCTTGGAGCCCGTCGTGGCGCCCGTGGCGGCGCCCGGAGCGGTCGTGGTCGCCGTCGTGGGCGTCGTGGCGCCGGGAGCGGTGGTGAGCGTGCCCGGAGTGGACGTCCCCGCGGTCACCGTGCGCGTGATCGTCGTCGCCGCGCTCGTTCCCGGCCCCCCCGCGAGCTTCACGAGCGCCGCCGTGAGCACCCCCAGCGCCAGCACCATCGTCAAACCCAGCGCGATCAGCGGAGTGCGCCACCTGGGCGTCGAGGCCAGCCGCGTGCGCGCCGCCGCGCCGCAGCGCAGGCACCACTCCTGCTCGGCTCGCAGGGGCGTTCCGCACAGAGGGCACGCCTCATCGGCCCGCGGATGCGCGCCGGCCTGTGGGGCAGGTCCGGGAGGGGCGTCCGCGACGCTCACGCCCCGTTTGACTTCCCGTCCGGGGGCTCGCCGCTCGCGGGGGCGGGACGCACGATCTGCGTCGGCGGCTCGACGATCTCGGTGGGTTGATCCAGAGGAGGCGGCGGCGGGGGCGGCGGTGGCGAGGGCGCGCGGCCGGGTCCGCCCGGTGTGACCGCCGGCGCGGGGGTCCTGCCGGCGGGCGCGCTGAGCGGGACGCGCTGTGCGGAGACGGGCGCCGCGGCGGGGGCCGCCGGGGGGGGCGTGATGGATGGGGATGGGAAGGGGGAGGGGGAGGGCCGCGCAGTGGGGTCCGGGGGCGCTGTCGCGGGCGCCGCTGCCGGTGTGCCGACCGGCGCGGCCACCGGCGCGGCCACCGGGTTGGCGGCTATCGGGCGCTCCGCGCGACCCATCGAGAACCCGCAGGCGGGGCAGAAGCGGTCCTCGCTGCCGTGAATCGCAGCGCAGCGCGGACAGGCGGTGACGCCGGCCTCGCGCAGCACCGTCACGCCGCGGCGCTCGTGGAGGGCGTCTTCGATCGCGCGCAGCTCGGAGTCGATGCGCCCGAGGGTGACCAGCTTGCCGCGCAGGAGATCGTCGCGCTGCTGGCCCAGGCGGTGCATCTCGAAGAGCAGTCCGCCGAGGTCGCGGTAGGCCAGCTCGCGCGTCTTGCGCAGGAAGCGCAGCCTGCGGCGCAGGCCGCCTCGCTCCAGGAAGCCGGGGTCCGGGGGCGTCTCGGGAGGAGCGGCCGCGCCTGCGGGCATGGCCTGGGTCTGGGGCGGGGGGCTCGCGGGCGTGCCATCGGTGCGCGTCGGGGGCGCGGGCGTGCCATCGGTCCGCGCCGGGCTCGCGGGCGTGCCCTGTGCGGAGGCCGCAGGCGTGCCCTGGGTCTGTGTCGGGGGCGCCTCACCTGCGGCGCCGAGCGGTGCCGTGCTCTCTTCCACCACCGAACCATGCTATCCAGCTTTAAACAAGCAGCGCGCGCCATGCCGCCGCCACGCGCTGGGCCATGTGCTCCGCGGAGAAGGGCTCGGCGCGCGCGCGGCCCTCCACGCGCGGGTCCCGCGCCCGCAGGTGGGGCGCCAGTGCCTCGCGCCAGCGAGATGGGTCGAAGGGGGCGCACAGCGTGCCCTCCAGCCCCCGCAGGACCTCGGCGTGCACTCCCGCGGGGGTGGCCAGCACGGGCACGTCGCAGGCCAATGCCTCCAGCACCGCCAGCCCGAAGCCCTCCTGCTCGGAGGGCACCACCACGGCGTTGGCCGCGTTGATCCACAGGGGCACCCGCTCGGGGTCCACGCCGCCCAGGGTGAGTAGCGAGATCGGCTCGGGGTCCGTGCCCCCCGAGGTTGGCGGCGAGACCCCGCTGGCCAGCGCCTGCGCGCGGTCGAAGCGCTTGCCCGTGCGCGCGGGGTCGGCGGGGAAGAGCAGGTGGGGGCCATCCGGGTCCAGACCCAGCTCGGCGCGCGCCTGTGCGCGGGGCATGGGGCGGAAGCGCTCTAGGTCCACGCCGCACGGCAGCACCAGCGCTCGCGCTCGCGCCCTCGCACCCGGTATGTCCTCGGCCAGCTCCGCCGAAGCCGCGGCAACGAGGTCCATCAGGGGCAGCACCGCGCGCGTGGCCTGGCGCGTGCGGGGGTGACGGATATCGGTGCCGTGCACCGTCAGCGCGCGCACGTGCGCGCGTACGCCCAGGGCCGGCCATGCGGCTAGGCCGAAGTGGGCGTGCACGACATCCAGGCGCTCACCGCGGTGGCGGCCGCGCAGCTCGCGCGCCGCTCGCAGCAGCGCCCGGGCGCCCGGCGGGAACTCGTACAGCTCCACCTCGATATCGGGCAGGCGCCGCAGCTCCCGCACCTGATCGCGCACGAAGCGCCCGCGCTCGGGGTGGGAGGCGTCGGGCAGCATGTTCGAGACGACCAGTGCGCGCACCACCGCGCAACGTAGCGCTCTGGAATGATGGCCTGCGTGGCGAATGCTTCGACGGGCACAACCAGAACCCATCACCGCGCGCGCCCCATCGGCGTGTTCGACTCCGGCGTGGGCGGCCTGACGGTCCTGCACGAGCTGCTGGTGCGGCTGCCCCACGAGGACTTCCTCTACCTGGGCGACACCGCGCGCTTCCCCTACGGAGAACGGCCGCCCGCGGAGATCGAGCGCTTCGCCGCGGAGATCGCCGAGGAGCTGCTGCGCCGCGGAGCCAAGCTGCTGGTGGTCGCCTGTAACTCGGTCACCTCCGCCGCCCTCCCCAGCCTCAGCCGGCGCATGATGCAGACCACCCTCGGCCTCGACGTCCTCGGGGTCGTGCGCCCGGAGGCGCTGCGCGCGGTGGCCGCCACGCGCAGCGGGCGCATCGGCCTGCTGGCCACGCCCACCACCGTCGCCAGCCGCGCCTATGAGGAAGCGGTGCTGGCGATCGATCCCCACGTGACGCTGCGCGCGGTCCCCTGCCCGGGGCTGGCCGCCATCATCCAGGCGGGCGAGCAGTTCGACGAGCGCGTCGTGGAGGCCGTGCGCGAGGTGTGCGTGCCCCTGCGCGAAGCCGACGTCGACACGGTGATCCTCGGCTGCACCCACTACCCTCTGATCCAGCCCATGCTCCAGCGCATGCTCGGCCCCGCGGTGACGCTCATCAGCTCCGGGGCCGCCCTGGCGAGGCAGGTCGAGCACGCCCTCAGCACGCGCGATCTGCGCAACCCGGGGGAGGGCGAGGGCGAGTACCGCTTCCTCTGCACCGGCGACGCCGAGGCGTTCCACGAGCTCGGCACGCGCTTTCTGCAGATGCCCCTGGGCGAGGTCGAGCGGGTGTCGCTCTCCGGCGTGGAGGCCCCGGCATGAACGGGGAGGCCGGCGGGAGCAAGGGCGCGGAGGGCGCCGAGAGCGCGGAGGGCGCCGGTGTCATCGAGGGCGCCGCTGCGACAGTGGCCGCCGCGCGCAGCTACGGGCGGGCCGCCGACGGGCTGCGCCCGACCACGATCGAGCCGGGCTTCATGCGCACCGCCACCGGCTCCGCGCTGATATCGATGGGGGAGACGCGCGTCATCTGCACGGCCTCCGCCCAGGAGAGCGTGCCGCGCTGGATGAACGGCAAGGGCCGCGGCTGGGTCACGGCGGAGTACGGCATGCTCCCCGCCTCCACGGGGGAGCGCAAGCAGCGCGACGCCACCCGGGGGCGCCTGGACGGGCGCTCGGTGGAGATTCAGCGCCTGATCGGGCGCTCGCTGCGCGGCGTCATCGACTTCGCGGCGCTCGGCGAACGCACCATCTACCTCGACTGCGACGTCCTGCAGGCCGACGGCGGCACGCGCTGCGCCTCCATCACCGGCGCCTACGTGGCCCTCGCGCTGGCCTGCGCGCGCCTGCGCGATCGCGGCCGGCTGGAGCGCTCGCCGCTCACGGGCTCGGTGGCGGCGGTGTCCTGCGGCATGGTCGAGGGCAGGGCGCTATTGGACCTCGACTACTCCGAGGACTCCACCGCCGAGGTCGACGCCAACGTCGTCATGGCCGGCGACGGCGGGCTCATCGAGGTGCAGGCCACGGCCGAGCGCACCCCGCTCTCGCGCGCTCACCTGGACGAGCTGCTGGCCCTGGCCGCCACCGGCATCGCCGAGCTGCGCGCGGTGCAGGAGCGGGCCATCGCCGACGGCGCGTGAGACTCCTGCTCGCCACCCACAACGAGCACAAGCGCCGCGAGTTCGCCCGGCTGCTCGTGGGGCATGAGGTGCAGGCGCTGCCGGATGAGGTGCGCCTGCCGCCCGAGGACGGGGCGACGTTCGCCGAGAACGCGCTCGGCAAGGCCCGCGCGGCGGCGCGTGCGACCGGGAGCGTTGCCATCGCCGATGACTCCGGGATCGAGGCCGCCGCGCTCGGGGGCGCGCCCGGGATTCGCTCCGCGCGCTATGCCGGGGAGGGGGCCACCGATGCCGCCAACCTGCGGAAGCTGCTGCACGAGGCGCCCGCGGGAAGCGCGCTGGAGTACGTCTGCGCCATCGCCCTCGTCGATCCCGTGGGGGAAGTCGAGCGGTTGTTCGAAGGACGCTGCGCCGGGCGTCTGGCCGCCGAGCCGCGCGGGGAGCGGGGGTTCGGCTACGACCCCGCCTTTCTGCCGGAGGACGGGCCACAGGCCGACGCCGGGTCACAGGAGCTGACCATGGCCGAGCTGTCCGACGCTCAGAAGGACGCCATCAGCCACCGGGGGCGGGCCGCGCGGGCGCTGGCGGGATGGCTGGCGGAGGAATGATCGTGTCAGCACGTGCTACTGGCCCTTGTCAAGGTGTTCGATAGCCGTTATCGTTGAGGTCGTTCTATCGTCCTCCGTTGGAGGGCTTTGAATCGGCCCCCGTTGGGGGCCTTTTCTTTGACGAGAGGATCTAGGGATGAACCATGTTGGATTCATCGACTTCGGCTATCTCAAGGCCGCGGCTGCCAGTTGCTTGGGAGTCGACCGGCGCCAGCTCACTCCAAAGGCCCAGCAATGCGTCAGATGGGTCGACGAGGCCGGAAAGAAGATCCCTGGAGCATCGCGGTTTCTGCGGCTCTACTGGTACGACGGGGCCTTCGATCCCAGAGATCATCGCCATACCCAACAGCGCAAGTTCTTCGATGCGATCGAGCAAACGCCTGGAGTACAGCTCAGGTTGGGTCACATTCAGGAACTCACCCCCAAGTGGCAATATCCGGTGAAGGCAGCACTCAAGGCGTGTGGTGTCGATCTTGCGGTGTTCGAGAAGCATTTTCAATTCAGGCCAGAATTGGGGCAGAAGGGTGTCGATACTCGCATCACGCTCGATTTGGTTCGGCTTGCCCAGCGTCACGTCTACGACACGGCCATTCTCGTGGCGGGCGACCGCGACCTGGCTGAGCCCGTTCGAGCTGCTCAGGATGAGGGCAGGCGCGTGATCGTTGCTGTCCCGGAAGGCGGTGGTCTTGCGAGGGAGCTTCGATTCCTTGCTGACGCCGTGGTGCCAATCGGAAAAACCGAGCTTCGGTCTATGTTCAAGGTAACGTCTGCGAACCGCACCGCTCAGAGCACGACAAACTCTCGTTAGCCGACCTCCGCCCCGAGGTTGCGGTCTTGATCAGCCTGCGCCGCTTGGCTTCAAGGGCTGCCTGCGTGAGCCGGGGAGCGTCATCTGGCTCATCCAGGGAGGTGACGAGCTGGTCGAAGTAGGCCGCGGGGATGACGGTCGATGCTCGCTCGGTGATCACAGGGGTGATGATCGCAAGTCGTTCACAAGCATGCTCCATTCCCGGCGGCAACCCATGATCTGCCACGCCGCGGCAACCATGGCGGCCGGTAGGCCGCCCCTCAAAACCTCTTCCTATCTTCTTCGTTCAGAACAGGTTGATAGCCGCCGACGCCCCCACGGCGACCGAGAGCACCGCGTAGCCCGTGTAGCCCTCCAGGGCCACCAGCACGGCGGTCGCCAGGGCGATGAGCACCGTGGTGAGCCAGGCTGCGCGTTCGAGGGGCATCTGCTCGTATTGTGGCGGTCCGGCGCCCGGCTCGCCATCCGGGGGCCACGCGGGCGATGCCAAAAGGGGGGCGGGACCGTCCGCCGGCGCTGTTAGCGTCATTGAGCCAGTTTTCACGAACTACTTGAAACGAGGAGGACGAAGGTGAAGAAGGCCGAGCTTGTCGATCAGGTGGCAGACCGGGCCGAGCTGACCCGGCAGGATGCCGCGCGAGCGGTGGATGCGGTTCTGGCCACGGTCAAGGAGACCCTGGGCCGCGGCAGCGACATCACCATTTCGGGGTTCGGCAGGTTCCACGTGGGCCAGCGCGGCGCGCGCCAGGGGGTCAACCCTCGCACCGGCGAGCGCATCCAGATCGCCGCCACTCGCATTCCCCGCTTCACGGCGGGCAGCGGGCTGAAGAGCGCCGTCAAGGGTCGCCAATAGGCGCCTTCGGGGACACCCTCGCGGCGCGCGTCGCCGAGCGCCAGTCCCAGCTCGTGCTCGGTCTGGACCCCGACCCCTCGGCGCTCTGGCCGGGGATGGGGGTGGCTGTCGAGGTGGAGGGTCCGCCGGCCGAGATGCAGGCTCTCCCGGCCGGCGCCCATCGGGAGGCCTCCCCCGCGCATCGCGCCGCCGCCGCTGCCGTGGTGGGCCACTGTCGCGCGCTGATCGACGCCGTCGCGCCGGCGTGCGTCGCCGTCAAGCCCCAGCTGGCCTGCTTCGAGCGGCTGGGCGCACCAGGATGGGAGGCGCTTGCGGCGGTCGCCGAGCACGCGCGTGAGTCGGGGCTGCTGGTGATCGCCGATGGCAAGCGAGGCGACATCGACGTCACCGCCCGCGCCTACGCCGAGGCGCTCTTCGGCGGCCTGGACACGCCATTCGGCGTTCTTGCCGGGCTTGGAGCCGACATGGCCACGGTCAATCCCCTCATGGGCCGCGACGCCATCGAGCCCTTCGTCGCCGCGGCGCGCGCCGCCGGCGCGGGAGTGCTCGCGCTGGTGCGCACCTCCAACCCGGGCGCCGCCGACATCGAGGACCTGGAGGTGGCTGGCGGGGGCACTGTGTGGGAACGCCTCGCCGGCCTCGTCGATGAGCTGGGGCGCCCGGAAGCGGGGGAGTCCTCTGGGCTCAGCGACGTCGGCGCCGTCGTCGGAGCCACCGCGCCCGCGCACCTCGCGCGCGCACGCGAGCTGATGCCCCACGCCGTCTTCCTGCTCCCCGGCGTGGGCGCTCAGGGCGGCCGTATCGAGGATCTCGCGCCCGCCTTCGCCCCCGGCCGCGCCGGCGGCCTGATCGCCGCCTCGCGCTCCATCGCGGGCGCTTATCTGGTCAATGGCGGGGACCCCGCGGCTGCCGCCCGTGCCGAGGCCGAGCGCCTGCGCTCGGCGGCCTGGGAGCTGTCTGGGTAGGCCCTTGGGTCTTGGCGTCGCGGGCAGCCCGCGCGCTTCCGCTACCCTCTTGCGTGGCCCGGGGTCGCCGTTGGCGCTCGGGGCCGGGAAGATGGATGGCGAGCTCGGGATGATCATCACGGTTACCCTCAACGCGGCGATCGACAAGTCGCTGTCGGTCCCCAACTTCCGTCTCGGACGGCGCCATCGCACGGTGGAGCAGCGCACGATGGCGGGGGGCAAGGGCGTCAACATCGCGCGCGCGCTCAAGGCGCTGGGTCAGCCGGTGATCGCCACGGGCATGGCCGGCGGCGCGACGGGCACGCGCATCGTCGAAGAGCTCACGGGGGAATCGATCCTCAACGACTTCGTGCGCATCCGCGAGGAGTCGCGCACCAACACCTCCGTGCTCGACCCCACCGATGGGCAGCAGACGGAGATCAACGAGCGCGGACCCGCCGTCTCCGAGCGCGAGGTGGAGCTGTTCCGCGACAAGCTCATGTACCTGGCGCGCGGCGCGGCGATCGTCGTCTTCGCCGGGTCCATCCCGCGCGGCGTGGACCCCGACATCTACGCCACCCTCATACGCGAGCTGCAGCGCACCGGCATCACCACCGTCATCGACACCGACGGCGATCCCCTGCATCAATCCGTGAGGGCCGAACCGGACGTGGTCTCGCCCAATGTGCTCGAGGCCGAGGAGCTCGTGGGCCACGAGTTCAACGACGACTCCGAGCGCTCGCTCGCGGTGCGCGAGATCGTCGCGCTGGGCGCGCGCGAGGCGATCATGACCCTGCCCGACGGCTGCTTCGCGCAGGTGCTCATCGACGGGCAGCCGCAGCTGTTCCGCGCGCGCGTGGAGCCACGCGAGCCGGTCGCCAAGCGCGGCTCGGGCGATGCCTTCCTGGCGGGCTACGTCGCCGCGCGCTACAGCGGCAGCTCGCCCGAGGAGTGCCTTCGCTTCGGCGTCGCCTGTGGTGCGGAGTCCACCGGGCGCCTGGGCGCGGGGCTGATCGACTCGCGCGAGGTCAAGCGCCTGTCCGCAGAGGTGCAGCTCGCGGCGCTCGAGCTGCCCGCGCAGGTGAGCTGACTCAGCCGCCGGCCACGTCGCGGCGCAGGAAGACCAGATAGCCCGCGAACAGCGCCGGCACCGCATACAGCGCGCACACCCACAGCGAGTGCCAGATCGGCGCCCAGTCGGTGGGAGTGCGCAACAGGCCGTGCCAGTTCTCGAACTGTTCGGTGAGCAGATAGGGCTTGGCGCCTTCCAGCCCCGGGATCCCCGCGACGATGAACAGCAGGATCACGAAGCCGATCGTGCCCACCACCGCCGCGGCGCTGTTGTGCGTGGTGGTGGAGAGCAGCACGCCGATGCCGGCCACCGTCAGCAGCGGGATCAGGTACACCGCGTTGGCGGCGAACACCAGCAGCAGGCCTTCCGGGGCGGACACCACCGTTCCCGAGTAGGTGGTGACGTGGTGAAAGCCCCACGAGATGACGCCCGCGACGGTCGCCACGGCGGCCGAGAGGAACACCGCGATCGTGGCGTAGGTGACCGCCGCCAGCGCCTTCGCGGCAAATATCTGGCCGCGGTTCGCCGAGCGCGTGAGGATCGTCTTCAGCGTGCCGTTGCCGTCCTCGGCGGCGACGATGTCCCCGGCGACCAGCGCGGCCGCCAGGGGCAGCATGAACACGGAGAGGAAGAGGAGCATCAGCACCGGCGTCGCCAGGCCCGACTGGGTGATCTGGGCGGCGAAGATGTTGTCCTGCCCGCGATCGTGGCGCTGGTGCACGTTCTGGAAGATCACGAAGAACAGCGGCAGCACGATCACCAGCCCCAGCCCCAGGTAGGTGCGCTTCTGGGAGATCAGCTTGCGCAGCTCCCAGCGGTAGGCCGTCAGCGTCATGCGGCGCCCTCCTGGCGTGCGGCGGGTGGGCGTGCGGCGGGTGGGGTGGTTGGGGTCTCCTCGGTCAGGGAGAAGAAGAGATCCTCGAGCGTCGCCAGCTCGGGTGTGAGCGTGAGGATGGCGATGCCCTCGCGGCCGAGCGTGAGCGACAGCTCGCCCACATGGCTCTCGTCGGCCTGCAGGCGCACATAGCCATCGACCGCCGCGGCCTCCTCGATGCCGGGCTGAGCGCCCGCCAGCGCCAGCGCGCGCTGATTGTCGCTCGTGCGCAGCCGGTAGCCCGCCCCGCCCTGGCGGCGCAGGTCGCTGAGGGCGCCCTCGTAGACCACGCGCCCCTTGTCCACGATCGCCACGCGATCGCACAGTTCCTGCACCTCGGGGAGCTGGTGGCTCGAGAGCAGCACCGTGATGCCTTCGCCGGCGAGGCGGCGGATCAGCTCGCGCATGTCGCGCATGCCCGCCGGGTCCAGGCCCGTGGCGGGCTCGTCCAGGATCAACAGGCGCGGACGGCGCAGCAGCGCGGCGGCGATGCCCAGGCGCTGGCGCATGCCGTGCGAGTAGCCGCCCACCCTGTGCTTGGCGCGGGGGGCCAGCTCGACGACCTCCAGCACCTCGTCGATGCGATTACCGATCGAAGATCGGCCAGCCCCGCCGCCGTCGAGCGCCGCGAGCAGTTCGAGGTTCTTGCGGCCCGTCAGGTAGGGATAGAAGCGCGGCGCCTCCACGAACCCCGCCACGCCCTCCAGGGCGCGCGCGCCGTGGCGCATCGGGTCGCGCCCGAACAGCTCCACGATGCCCTCCGTGGGCTTGATCAGGCCGAGGGCCATGCGCAGCGTGGTCGTCTTGCCCGCGCCGTTGGGGCCCAGGAAGCCGTACACGTCGCCGCTGCGCACGTTGAGGTCGACGTGATCGACCGCCAGCACCTCCTTGTAGCGCTTCACCAGCCCCCTGGCGCGGACCGGCGGCGGCTCGCCGCCATCCACCTCGCCGCCATCCAAACGCACCGGCGGCATCTCGGCATCCACCGCGGCCGGCAGGGCGCCGTCGGGGGCGCTCACGCTACATGCCCCGCGCGAACGCCTCGATGGCGGCCGGCGTGACCGAGCCCACGAGCAGATACCTCATGCTGTTGCGCTCGAAGCTCAAAAGGGTGCCCAGCGGCGTGGCCAGCTCGGTGGCGGTGGCGCCGTTGATCTTGACCTGCGGCAGGCCTTCGGGCAGGGAGGAGGACGACTTCGCGCCTTCCTTGGGATGGGCTTCGATCATCCTGATCGCGGCGAGGCCTTCGCCGTGTGTGGTCACGGTCGGGGCATTGTCATTCGCGCCGCTCCCGCCGCTTGTGCCGCCGGGCGCGGGCTGGCCCGAGGGCTGGGATTCGTGCTTTT
>Ga0116217_10003385_pt1 | contig 14468 bp, 11 predicted proteins | sample Sb_taG_6_FD_89697 | JGI IMG/M metagenome (GOLD analysis project Ga0116217, IMG submission 89697) | Peat soil microbial communities from Weissenstadt, Germany - Sb_50d_4_PS metaG | ecosystem: Environmental > Terrestrial > Soil > Wetlands > Peat | place: Germany: Weissenstadt | collected 2010-09-21 | reverse complement strand
GGCGGGAGCCCCAGCCGTCCCCGGTGCTCGTGCACCACCTCGGAGGTGGCGCCGGGGCAGGCGAAGAACCCCGCGTCGAGATGCGTCAGCTCGGGGACGAGCGCCCCGCCGGCGATGACCCCCGAGGCGCCGGCCTCGACGGCCGCCCTTGTCGCGTCGAGAGCGTCCTGCCCGTCGATCTCGATCTGAGCGTGGGCGATGGGGCGGGTGCCCGACGGGCCACCGGCCCAGGGGGCCGGCAGGCCTTCGCCGCCGAGCGCCCGCCAGATGCCGCGCGAGGTCACGGCCACCACCAGGGCCAGCACCGCGAGCAGTGCGAGCGCGACGACCACCGTCACGAGGAACCGGGAGAACCAGGTGGCGGCGTACGCCCGCTGCAGCGCGTTCTGCTGGCGGGGCGAGCGGAAGACGCGGCCCAGCGCGTCGACCACGAAGTCGACCCGCAGCAGGAGCGCGATCACGGCCAGCAGCAACGGGGGGGCCCACAGATAGCGGCGCAGCCGGCGGTAGAGCAGGCGCGAGGTCACGAAGCGGCGGGCCAACCGCGGATCATCGAGGCGCTCCATCCCGGCCAGCCAGGGCCGGTCCTCGGTCGGTGCTGCGTCGACGGGAGGGCCGGCGTCGGGACGCATGGAGCCGGCCCGCACCAGGACCATCCGGGTGCCTGCGCCCGTCTCGCACGCGAGGTCGACCGCATCGCGCACCGTGACGCCACAGCGCTCGAGGGCCCGCTCGAGTTCGGGGTCCTTCTCTTCGGCGGTCATGACGACGATGACCTGTGAGTCGGCGCGGGCCGCGAACGCGCCCAGGGCCCCGGCAAGCTCAGGGTGGCTCCGCAGCGCGTCGGCCGATCCCTCGCGCGACCCCCCGCCGGCCCGGCAGCTGGGCGCGACGAGGCGACCGCAGAGGATGACGATGCCCGGGCCCTGCCACTCGTCGAGCCGGCGGGCGACGTCGCGGCAGGCCGCGCGCGAGCAGTCGGTGGGCTCGGACGGCAGCAGGAGGTCGCCGATGACCTCGACCCGGCGGCCCAGGGCCACGTGGAGGGTGCCCTCGGTGGCGGGCCGGCTGGCGGGCCCGGTGGCCCGTGCCCTCACCACCCCCGTGTCGACGTCGCTTCGCATTCCGCGTCCCATCGTGTCACCTTCGGCAAGGCAGGCCCCTCCTCCAATGGGAGGAACTGGTCCCCCGAAGGGAGGAGCAAGCGCCGATAGCCTCGGTTTTCGTGCCCGGAGCCACCCCAGACGCCGATCGGACGAACTGGACGTGGCGCTCCGGCGACGGCGTGCCGCACCCCCGCGGCCCCGCCGTGGTCTTCGACATCGACGGCGTGCTCTCCGATGCGGCCGGCCGCCAGCACTTTCTCGAGCGGGGGCGGCGGGACTGGACCGCCTTCTTCGAGGCCTGCGGCGACGACCCCGTGATTGAGGAGATCGCCCGGCTCCTCGAGCTCCTCGACGCCTCGCTCGCCGTGATCCTGCTCACGGGGAGGCCCCAACGCGTCCAGCCCCAGACACTGGCCTGGTTGAAACGCTACGGCCTGCGCTGGGACCTCCTGGTCATGCGTTCGCGGGGTGACTACGCGCAGGTGACCGAGTTCAAGCAGACGGTTGTGGAGGATCTCCGGGCCCACGGGTTCGACCTGCGGCTGGCGTTCGAGGACGACCCGTCCAACCACGCGATGTACGTGGCGGCCGGCGTCCCCTGCGTCTACATCCACTCGGGTTACTACGAGTAGCGCAGCTGGCGGGCCCACCCGGCGCCCAGCGCGACCACCGCCAGGAGCAGTACCGGCAGGTCGCCCCAGTGGTCGTAGGGGGTCATGCCGCGGCGGAGCGCGACGTTGGCCACGAGCACCTGTCTCCTGCCGAGGTCGCTGCGCGCGACGACGGCGCCCCGCGGGGTCACCACCGCGCTGTACCCCGTGGGGGCGGCCTGCACGAGGTCGCGGCCCGTCTCGACGGCCTGGACGACCGCGGCCGCGATCTCCTGCGACGGCACCTGGGACGTGCTGTACGACGACGTGTTGGTGGGCACCGCCAGCAGCTCGGCACCCGCCCGCACCGATGCACGGCTGCGCCCGGCGTAGAAGATCTCGAACGACACCAGGAGGCCGAGCGGACCGGCGGGGGTGCGCATCAGGCCCGTGCCGTGTCCGGGGACGGCGTCGGTCGGCACGCCGGACACGTCGGCGAGATGGGAGAAGAAGGAGCGGTCGGGCACGTACTCGCCGAAGGGCACGCGGTGCACTTTCTCGAACACGCCCACGACGTGCCCGCGGGGGCCCCAGGCCACGATCTGGTTGCGGAAGGTGGTGGCCGACGCCGGCTCGGTGACGCCGACGACGAGCGTCGAGCCGAGCTCGGCGGCCAGGCGGCCGAGCTGCGCGGCCTCCGGGGAGCCGGCCAGCGGTCGCTCGAGGGCAACCACGTCTTCGGGCCAGAGCACGAGCGCAGGGGACGGGCGGACGGAGCGGACCTTGTCGGTTGCCGCGAGCTGGGCCTGGTACACGGAGGTGGGCGAGACCTGCTCCTTGCTCAACCCGCGCGGCCCGCCCCCTTGGACCAACGCCACCCGCAACGACCCGACGGCGGGGCCACCGTCGGGCGCCACGGTGCCGGCCACGGCCAGGGCGACGATCCCGGCGGCGATAGCGACCGCGCCGACGACCGACGGCCCGGCGCGGCCCGCTCGTCGCGCCGCGAGCCGGGCAACGAGCGTGGCGATGGCGACGCCGCCGGCCCAGACCCCCGCGGTCATGAGGAGTGGACCGCCGAGCCGGGCCAGCTCCACGAGCGGTCCGTCCGCCTGGCCCAGGAACACGCCACCGAGGGGGAGCCCGCCGAAGGGCCAGGTCATGCGGAGCGCCTCGGCCAGCGTGCACGCCCCCACGAAGGCAGGTGCACGACCGTGATCGGGCGGTGTCGCGGCCGCGGCCGCGGCGAAGAAGAGTGCCTCGAGGAGCACGAGGACGACGGCGCCGTACCAGTTGAACGAGCGTGCCCACGCCAGACCGATGCCGTAGCAACCGAGCCCGGCCAGCCACCCCGACCACAGCCGCGTCCGCAGGGGAAGCCCGTCCAGCCGCCAGTAGAGCAACGCGGCTCCCAACAGGCCGAGGGGCCACCATCCCCACGGCGGCAGCGAGAGCGCGAGCAGGACACCGGCCCCGACGGAGGCGACGGCCACCCGGCCGCGGTGGGGCAGGCGGCTCACAAGAGCGCGTGTGCCGCGGCCCTGCCGCTGGCGATGCAGGCGGGAATGCCCACGCCGTGGTACGCCGCGCCAGCGAGGACCACGCCACCAAGGCGGGCCACGGCGGCCTCGACCCCGGCCATCCGCAGCAGGTGGTGCACCCGGTACTGCGGGAAGGCATCAGGGTGGCGCACCACGGTCGCCGCCATCGGCTGCCCGGTGAGGCCCATGAGCGCGCCGAGCTCGGTCCAGGCCCGTCCCGTGACCTCCTCGTCGTTCCACCCACACGGGCGTTCGTCGTCGATGCGGCCGAGCGAGGCCCGCAAGAGCACCTCTCCCTGGCGGGCCAGGTGGGGCCACTTGCGGTCCAAGAACGTGCAGGCGGTCACCGCCCATGGGTCGCGTCCCTTGTGGGGGCTGCGCCGAGGCACCAAGAAACCGGTGCCGTGCAGGGGCGACGGGACGTCGTCGGCCCGGACGCGGAACGTGGTCAGGACGACCGAGGCGTAGTCGATCGTCTGGAGCAGGCCCGCCGCCTCGTCGTCGTGGGGATGCAAGAGGGTGGCGGTGGCGGGTGCGGGCGTGGCCAGTACGACGGCGTCGGCCCCGACCGTCTGGTCGGCGGACGAGACGTTCCACCCGTCGCCGGCCCGCTCGAGCCGGCCGGCCGGAGCCGAGAGCCGCACGTCGACGCCCCGCTGCCGGAGGCCCGACCAGAGCGCCTCCACCAGGGACGCCATGCCGCCCTCGAGCGACCAGAAGAGTGGCGGCCCGTCGGGGTCCGCTGAGGGGACCTCGGCGCGGAGCGCCCGCATGAGACCACCGCGGCGCTGGGCCGCCGCCAGGAGCGGCGGGAAGATCGCCGCGGCGGACATGTCGTCGACCGAACCGGCGTGGATGCCGCCGATCAGGGGGTCGACGAGGACGTCGACGACCTGGTGGCCCAGCTTGCGCGCCACGAGGGGGCCGACGGAGCGGTCGCCGATCGGCCCCCTGACGTCGGGGCGGGGCAGCACGGCGTCGCGAGCCAGGCCGACCAGTCCTCGCACACCGAGGACACCGCTGCGAGCGGTCGGCCAGAACCGGGTGGGGATGCCCATCGCGTGCCCCTCGGGGAGTGCCCGAAGGCGCCCCCGGGCCCACACGGACGCGCCCCGCGCCCCGATGGGCACCAGCGCGTCGGCGAGCCCCACTTCGCGGCAGAGCTCGATCGCCTCGGGCCGCCGTCCGAGGAAACCGTCGGGGCCCATGTCGACGGCGCGTCCTGCGAGGGGATCGCTGCGCAGCGGGCCGCCGAGGCTCGACGACGCCTCGAGCACGACCACGGTGGGCGCGTCGCTCCGGTGCTCGGACCCCCCGGTCAGGGCCCAGGCCGCGGCCAGGCCGCTGATGCCACCGCCGACGACGACCACCCGACGCGGCGTCATGTCACAGTGCGCCGTCCGCGGCCATGATCACGTCGGCGAGCACGGAGATGAAGGCAGGGTCGTCGTTGAGGGACGCGGTCCGGACGTAGACCACGCCGCAGGACGCGGCGACGGCCGCCAGCTCGACGTCGAGGTCGTAGAGCACCTCGAGGTGATCGGCCACGAAACCGATGGGGCAGACGACGACGGGGCCGGCGTCTCCCTCGTCGGCGAGACGGCGCACCACGTCGCGCACGTCGGGCCCCAACCAGGGCTCGGGGGTGCGCCCCGCGCTCTGCCAGGCCACGGTCCACTCGTCGAGGCCCACCGCCTCGGCCACCAAGCGCGCTGACTCGGCGAGCTGCTCGGGGTAGGTGTCGCCCGTCTGCCGGATGCGCGCGGGGAGGGAGTGCGCGGTGAAGATCACATGGGCGCGACCCGGCGCCGCCCCGAGCGCGGCCTGGACGCGTGCGGCGAGCAGGGTGACCAACGCGGGCTCGGCGTACCAGGGAGGCACCGCCACGAGACGCGTCTCTCGCAGCGCCGCCGCGGCCCGGTCGAGATACTCCTGGGAGCCCAAGGACGATCCGTGCGGTGTGAGGACGAGGCCGACGACCCGCTCGAGGCCCGCGCTGTCCAGCTTGGCCGCTGCGGTTTCGATGAGGGGGACCGTGTGCTTGGCGCCGAACGCCACGACGAAGTGGCCCGGTGCCCTGGCGTCGAGCGCGCGGCGAACCGCGTCGACCTGCGCGGCGGTGCGCGCGGCGAGCGGCGAGACGCCACCGATGGCGCGGTACCGGCCTTCGAGCTCGGCCAGCTGCGCCGGCTCGGGAGGGCGGCCGCGGCGAATGCGCGTGTAGAAGGGGGCGATCTCCTCGGTGCTCGACGGCGTGCCGTGGGCCATGACCAGGACCCCGGAGGTCATGCCGCCGCGGTCTCCGCGTGCACCAGGTCGACGACGGCGGCCAGGATGGCCGGGTCCGTCTCGGGCAGGACGCCGTGGCCGAGGTTGAAGACATGGCCCGTGCCGGTGCCATCGGCGGCGTCCGCGAGCACGGCGCGCGCGGCCGCTTCGACCACGGGCCATGGCGCCAGGCACAGCGCTGGATCGAGATTGCCCTGGAGCGCGCGTCCGCTCCCCACGCGATGGCGCGCCTCGTCGAGGGGGACCCGCCAATCGACACCGACCACGTCGGAGCCCGCCGAGCCCATCAGCCCGAGCAGCTCGCCGGTGCCGACTCCGAAGAGGATCGACGGCACCCCGAGGTCGGCGATCCCCGCCAACACCGCACAGGTGGCCGGGAGGGCGAAGCGCGCGTACTCCGCGGGGGAGAGGGAGCCGGCCCAGCTGTCGAAGAGCTGCACCGCCTGGGCTCCCGCCGCGATCTGGGCCCGCAGCGATGCGACCGCCATGGAGACCAGTCGGTCCGTCAGCTGCTCCCAGAGTGCGGGGTCCCCGTGCATCAGCGCCTTGACCCGGGCGAAGGTGCGCGTCGGGCCGCCCTCCACGAGATAGCTGGCCACCGTGAACGGCGCGCCTGCGAAGCCGATGAGGGCCACCCCCGACCCCTCGAGCTCCTTGCGCACCAGGCGCACCGTCTCGGCGACGTAGGGGGCATCCGCTCCGGGCTCGAACGGCCGGAGCCGGGCCAGGTCGGCGCCGCTGCGGAACGGCTCGGCGACCACGGGGCCCCGGCCGGGCTCGACCTCGACCCCGAAGCCGATGGCCTGCACGGGCACCACGATGTCGGAGAACAAGATGGCGGCATCGACGCCGTAGCGCCGCACCGGCTGCAGCGTCAGCTCGGCGGCCAAGGGGGCGTCCGCAATGGCCCCGAGGATGGAGCCGTCGCCCCGGGCCGCCCGGTATTCGGGCAACGACCGACCGGCCTGGCGCATGAACCACACCGGCGTGCGGGTCACCGGTTCCCGGAAGCAGGCGCGCACGAGGTCCGTGCGGGCATCTGCCGCCGGGCTCACTCGATCGGCTCTATGACGACAGCCGTCCCGTACGCGCAGATCTCCGTCCAGTTCCCCCCCATCTCCGACGTGTCGAACCGCATGGCCAGCACGGCGTTGCCGCCACGGGCCTCGGCCTCGGCCACCATGCGGTTCACCACGTCCTCCCGGCTCAGCTGCAGGTTCTTCGTCATCCCCTTGAGCTCACCCCCCGCCAGCGACTTGAACGCGGCGCCGAATTGGGAGCCGACGTTGCGCGAGCGGACGGTAAGGCCGAAGACCTCTCCGAGCACCGACGTCACCTTGCACCCCGGCACGTCGTTCATGGTCGAAATAAGCATGGCAATCCTTTCGGTCGGGCTCATCGTAGGCGTCGCCACCCCGGCCTCCCCGGCGTCGAGGGGCGTCTAGACTGGACCGTTTCCCCGTGGGCATGGGGAGAAAGGGGAGCGGTGCCCGGACATCCGGATCTGCAGGATGAGCAGGAATTCCTCAACCGTGCCTACGACGGGTTGGAGTTCATGCGGGGCGAGGCGCGCCAGATGCTGCAGGGCGTGCTCGACCTCGGCCGCGGCGGCACGTTCCAGTCGCGCACCGAGCGCGACATCGTGGTCCGCACCAGCCTGGCCCGGTTGGAACAGCTCGACGTCGGCGACCAGGCCCTCTACTTCGGCCGTATCGACCGCCTCCCCGAACGGGGGGCCGAGCCCGCGGACGGCTCCGACGGCCCAGCGCTCGGCGAGTCGTTCCACATCGGTCGCCTCGCCGTCTCGGGCCCGGACCACGAGCCGCTGGTGGTCGACTGGCGCGCGCCGGTCGCCGAGCCTTTCTACCGGGCGACCGGCCTCGATCCCCAGGGGCTGGCACGGCGCCGGCATCTGGCGGTGCGTGGCCGGACCGTGCTCGGGCTCGAGGACGAGTACTTCGTGGACCCCGACGGGCATGCCGTGGCGCCGCCCGACGCGGGTCGCCAGTCGGGCGACGGCGGTGAACGCCTGCTCTCCGACGGGCTGGTCCTCGGTGGCCCGGGTGCGCTCCTCTCCGCCCTGGGCCAGGCCCGGACAGGCCACATGGGCGACATCATCGGCACCATCCAGCGCGAGCAGGACGAGATCATCCGCTCGCCCCTGGCCGGGGTCCTCGTGGTCCAGGGCGGTCCCGGAACCGGCAAGACGGCGGTGGCGCTGCACCGCGCCGCCTACCTCCTCTACACGCACCGCTTCCCGCTCGAGCGCCAAGGCGTGCTGGTCGTCGGGCCGAACCCGCTGTTCCTGCGCTACATCGAGCAGGTCCTCCCGTCCCTGGGCGAGACCGGGGTGAGCCTCTCGACGGTGGCGGGCCTGGTGCCCGAGGTGCGCGTGCGCGGTGTCGACGACCCCACCGCCGCCAAATTGAAGGGCGACGTGCGGATGGTCAAGGTGCTGGCGCGGGCCGTGCGCACCCGCCAGCGGCCGTTGCGGGACGACGCCGAGGTCCCGTTCGGCGCGGGTGTGCTGCGGCTGCGCGCGCAGACGACCGAGGACATCGTCACGCTGGCGCGCCGCAGGCCGGGCACGCACAACGCTCGCCGGCGCTTCGTGGAGACCCAGGTACTGCGCGCACTCGCCGACGAGTACCGGGCGCGGCTCAGCCGGAGCGGCATGGCCGCGTCGGAGGCGGCGACCGCCGACGAGGCGCCCACCCCCGAAGAGCAGCACGACCTGGCGCAACGGCTGCGCCGGGTGCCCGAGGTGGCCGAGATGCTGGACCGGATGTGGCCGCGCCTCTCGCCGCACGAGTTCCTGCACGATCTCTTCGGGGCGCGACCCCTGCTGGCGGCCGCCGGCAAGGGGGTCCTCAGCACGGCGGAGGTGCAGCGCCTCCATCGGCACCGCAGCGCCTCGCTCGACACGGTGCAGTGGACCGTGGCCGACACCGCGCTCATCGACGAGGCCCGCACCCTGTTGGGCCCCCGTCGGGGTGGCAGGCCGGGACGCGCCAGGACGCAGAGGAACGAGGAGGCGCTCGCACAAGACGTCGGCTTTTGGCCCCAGGGGTTGGCGGTCTCACCGGCCCCGACGACCAGTCCGGGCACCGGCGGCGACGAGGAGATCCGTTCCTTCGGCCACATCGTGGTCGACGAGGTGCAGGACCTGTCCCCGATGCAACTGCGCATGCTGGCGCGCCGATCGCTCTCCGGCTCCATGACGGTCGTGGGCGACATCGCGCAGGCCACCGGCCCGTGGGCGCCGGCGGGATGGGACGACATCACGCGCCACTTGAGCCCACAGCGCCCACCGCATCTGGTGGAACTCACCGTGAGCTACCGCACGCCGGCAGAGGTCGTGGCGCTGGCGGCCCAGGTCCTCGCGGTGGCGGCACCTGGCGTCGCCCCGCCTCGACCGGTCCGCCAGTCGGGCTCGACGCCCAGCCTCGTCGCGGTCACGCGCGCCGGGTTGCCGAGCACGTTGGTCGAGTTCGCCCGCGAGGAGATGGCTGCCGTCGCACCCGGGCGCGTGGCGGTGCTCGGTCCGGCCGTCATGCTCCCCGAGCTCACGCGGGCGCTCGACGAGGCGGGCCTCGACCCCATCGATCCGCGCGATCCGTCGGGCGACGGCCTGGCGGCGGGACTGGTCGTGCTGCCGGCGGACGAGACCAACGGTCTCGAGTTCGACTCGGTGATCGTCGTGGAGCCGTCGCTCGTGGCAGCCGTGGGCGAGGACACCGGGGGCGAGGGCCCCCCGGTCGCCACGACACGGGGCTTGCGGACCCTCTACGTGGCCTTCACCAGGCCCACCAAACGGCTCACCGTCCTGCACGCGGAACCACTCCCGATCGACCTGCACTGACCAGGGCGTTCAGCCCCCCCACCAGGGGCGCGACCACCTACCTGCTGGTTGGCGCTTCCGGCACCCGGTCGACTAGAAATTGCGCTGTGACCCAGGCTGTTTCGGCGGAGGTCCCCGCGCCGCAGGGAAAGATCGTCCACGACCGCCCGCCGATGTTGGCGATCGGCGTCATGATCTGGTTGGGGTCCGAGCTGATGTTCTTCAGCGGGCTCTTCGCGGCCTTCTTCACCATCCGGGCCAACACCGTCGGGCCCTGGCCGCCCGCTGGTACCCAGCTCGACGTGGTGCGGGCCGGTATCTTCACGCTCGTCCTGGTGTCGTCGAGCTTCACCATGCAGTACGCCGTCTACCAGGCCGAATGGCGGCGACGGCGCTCTGCCCGCCTCTGGGTCGTCGCCACCATCATCCTCGGGACGGCCTTCCTCGGCAACCAGTTGTTCGAGTGGCTCTTCAGCCCCACCCGCTGGTACACGAATTCATACGGCTCGCTCTTCTACATCATGTCCGGCCTGCACGGCCTCCACGTCTTCATCGGACTGCTGGCCATGACCTTCTTCCTCGGTCGCATGCGCGGCGACAAGGGCGGTGACCCCGGCGAGCTGTCGGCCATGCAGGGCATCTCGTACTACTGGCACTTCGTCGACATCGTCTGGGTCGGGCTCTACAGTTGCCTGTTCCTGCTCAAGTAGGCATGCGAGGCGTGCGCACACCACATCGAGGAACGCTCCGCAGCCGGTTCCTGTTGCCGGCCGGCCTCCTCTCCGTTGCGACGCTGGCGTCGTTGGCGATGTTCTTCCCCGGCACCGAGGCAGGCGCCAGCGGGCACGCGGACACCGCGCAGTCGCCACCGATCCCCAACGTGCACGTCACGACGCGGTCGTGTGGCACTCTCAACGTCAAGGGCGTCACCGCGACGGTCCACAACGCGGGAAACCCGTTCAAGAGCAGCTCGCGGTCCTGCCTCAACGGCCACCTCATCTCCTACGGCAACCGCTACATCACTTACTCCAACCCGCCCCAGTCGTTCATCGACGCCGGCCGCCTCCTCTTCGCGCAGACCTGCTCGAGCTGCCACGGCAACGAAGCCAACGGGGTCGGTCAGAACGGCCTGGCCGCCATCGGGCCGAACCTGCAAGGGGTCGGCGCCGCCACGATCGACTTCTGGGTCAGCTCGGGGCGCATGCCGGCCGCGGACGTGAAGGCAGTCGAGGCGGAACGGCGCCCGACACGGCTGACGCCCCTGCAGGCACTGGAGCTCGCCGCCTGGGTCAACTCGCTCGACCCGGCCGTGCCCGCGGTGCCCTATCCGCACCTCCAGGGAGCCGACCAGTCGGTGGGTGCCGACCTCTTCTCCCTCAATTGCGCCGCGTGCCACACGATCACCGGTGCCGGTGACGCGCTCGCCTTCGGCACCAATGCGCCGTCGCTGCAGGTCCGTTCCATCACCGCCCAGCAGGTGGCCGAGGCGATCCGCACCGGACCGGCCAACATGCCCCGTTTCTCGGGCAACCTGACCGACCAGCAGGTGGCCGACCTGACCTCGTACGTCACCGGGCGCATCCAGCACCCGACCAACCCCGGCGGCTTCGGCCTGGGCGGCGTCGGCCCGGTGGCCGAGGGCTTCGTCGCCCTGCTCATCGGCGTCGGCGGCCTCGCCCTCATCTGCTTCTGGATCGGAGAGCGCTCGTGAGCGACCCGGACCACCAGCCCTCGCGCACCAGGGTGCCGATGCCGATCGCCGCCCTGAGCGACCCGCACATGGGCGACGCCGCGAAGCACCCGGCGCGGGTCGAGAAGATCATCGCGGTCATCTTCCTCTTGGCCGTCGTGTTCCTGGCTCTCTTCGGTGCCGCCTACTGGCAGAACTGGAGCCCGTGGGAGCTCGGCGGCGCCGTCGGCGTCGGCCTGTTCCTGCTCGGCTTCGGGCTCACCGCCTGGGGCAAGTACCTGATGCCACAGGGTCCCTTCGTCGAGGAGCGCCACCTGCTGGCCTCGACCACGGAGGAGCGGGACGCCATGTCCGCCGCACTGGTGGAGCGCTCGGCGGTCGTAGTCAAGCGGCGCAAGATGCTGGGCGGCCTCTTCGCCCTGGGGGCCGGGATCTTCGGGATCGTCGCCGCCTTTCCCCTGATCCGTTCGCTCGGGCCGTTGCCCGGAAACTCCTTCGAGGTCACCGACTGGCGGGACGGGACGGTGCTGGTCGACTCCAACGGCCGGCCGATCCGCAAGGACGCCCTGGTGGTCGGCGGAGTCATGACGGTGTACCCGCGGTCGACGGTCAACCCGGTCACCGGCTTCATCACGGACAACGGGCAGGCCATCGACCAGACGATCCTGATCAGGCTGTCCGATCAGCCCTTCACGACGATGCCCGGCCGTGAGAGCTGGACCCCGGACGGGTACGTGGCCTACTCGAAGCTATGCACCCACCTCGGGTGCCCGGTCGGCCTCTACGAGCAGGAGCTCGAGCTCCTCGTGTGCCCGTGCCACCAGTCGATGTTCAACGTCCGCGACGGCGCCGTGCCGCAGTTCGGTCCGGCGCCCCGGCCGCTGCCCCAGATGCAGCTCGGCTACAACGACCAGGGCTACCTCATCGCCTTGGCGCCCTATGATCAGGCCGTCGGGCCCGGTTTCTGGGAGCGGACCACATGAGTGCCACTGCGGCCAAGACCAAGCGCAGCACGAGGGCGGCGATGGGCCCCTACGGCCAGGTCGGCAAGATCGTCGGGGAGCTCGACGACCGCCTCGGGGTGGCCAAGGGCGGGCGCGTCTTCCTCGACAAGATCTTCCCGGACCACTGGTCGTTCATGCTGGGCGAGATCTCGCTCTACTCGTTCGTGGTGCTGCTGGCCACGGGTGTCTTCCTGTCGCTCTTCTTCGTGCCGTCGTCCGCTCAGTCCATCTACCACGGCAGCTACACACCGCTCGACGGCCAGTGGGTCTCGGACGCCTACAAGTCCACGGTGAGCATCTCCTTCGACGTGCGGGGTGGCCTGCTCGTCCGCCAGATGCACCACTGGGCGGCCGACATCTTCACCGCGTCGATCGTGGTGCACATGGGCCGCATCTTCCTCACCGGGGCGTTCCGCAAGCCGCGTGAGCTGAACTGGCTCATCGGGATCACCATGCTGATCCTCGCCATCTTCGAGGGTTTCATCGGGTACTCGCTGCCGGACGACCTGATCTCGGGCACCGGCCTGCGCATCGGCTACTCCATCGCGGAGTCGATCCCCTTCGTCGGCAGCTACCTCGTGTCGTTCCTGTGGGGAGGGCGCTTCCCGGGCGACATCATCATTCCCCGCTTCTATATCATCCACGTTCTGATCATCCCGCTCGTGCTGATCGGGCTGCTCTCGGCACACCTCGGTCTGCTCGTCCGTCAGAAGCACACCCAGTTCGCGGGGGAGGGGCGTACCGAGGACAACGTGGTGGGGTCGCCGATGTTCCCGACCTTCATGGCCAAGACCACCGGTTTCCTCTTCATGGTGACGGCAGCGACGGCGCTCCTGGGGGCCTTCGCCCAGATCAACCCCATCTGGCAGTTCGGGTCCTACAACGCGTCGAAGATCTCCTATGCCGTCCAGCCGGACTGGTACATGGGCTGGCTCGACGGCGCGCTGCGCATCATGCCGTCCTGGGAGCTCACCGGCCTCGGCCATACCGTCCCGCTCGAGGTCTTCCTGCCGGCGGTGGTCTTCCCGGGCTTGATCTTCACCATCGCCATGCTGTGGCCGGCGCTCGAACGACGAGTGACCGGGGACGACGAGCTGCACAACCTGCTGGACCGACCGCGGGACAGACCCAAGCGCACGGCCGCCGGCGTGGCCATGTTCGCGCTCCTCTTCACGCTGTTCGCGGCGAGCTCGACCGACGTCCTCGCCAACTTCTTCCACGTCTCGCTCAACGCGGTGCTCTGGTTCTTCCGCATCTCGGTCTTCGTGATCCCGGTCATCGCCGGGCTGGTCGCCTACCAGCTGTGCCGGGAGATGCAGGGCGTCCACGGCATCGGCAAGCGCAAGCGGGCCGTGATCGTGGAGCGTTCGGCCGAGGGCGAGTACCGGACGGTCCCGTCGCCCCCGCGCCCCGACGACGAGCGCGTCGAGATGGAGCCCGAGCCCGTGCCGGTGCGCATCGACATCGAGCCGTTGAGCAACGGGGGCACCCCTGAGCCCGTGAGCTCGCCGACGGGCGTGCGCCAGGTCACCCGCTGAGCCAGCGACCCGGACGGGTCACCACCCGCGACCTGTGGGTCGCGGTCGAATCGGTCCACGCCGTCACCTACTTCGCCCCCGGCTGCCGCACCGCGTTGCGGGAGGCGGGGCTGCGCGGGTTCTGGTCCGGCTACTTCGCCGCCCGCGCCGCCCCGCTCGGACGTGTCGGCCCCGGGCCCGTGACCGCCGCGTTCTACAACTTCCACCCGCGCATGGTCGCCGCGTCCGTCCCGGGGTGCTGGGACGTGGTGGCGCCCGAGACGCTGTGGCGCGTGCGCGCCATCGCGGCGGCGGAGGCGCTCAACGAGGTCTGCAGCACGGAGGCCCGATCAGCGCTCGTGGCCGCCCTGCCGCTGCTGCGGCGGGCCGTGGCGTGCTGCGACGGCGCCGGGCGGATCATGGCGGCCGCCAACCGGCCGCTGTGGCCGATCATCGCGCCGGCCCTCGGCACAGGCGGGTTGGGCGAGTCCTGGCAGGCCTGCACGACGTTGCGCGAGCACCGCGGGGACGGGCACGTGGCCGCACTCCTGACACACGGGGTCGGTGGGATTGAGGCCCACCTGCTCGCGGCCGGCACCAAGGGGATTCCCGCCGAGGTGCTGCGGGACAGCCGGGGCTGGAGCGAGGGGGATTGGGACGCGGCCGCGGCGGCGCTGGCGGCCCGGGGGCTGCTCCACGCCGACGGGCGCGCCACCGACAGCGGCCGCACGCTGCACGCCAAGGTGGACGCCCTGACCGACCGGTTGGCCGAGCCGGCCTGCGCCGGCCTGAGCGACGGAGCTCTCGAGGAACTCCACGGTGCCCTCTCGGCGTGTGCCGCCGGCGTGGCCGCCTCGGGCCTGGTGCCGTTCCCCAACCCGATGGGGCTG
>Ga0116217_10003384_pt1 | contig 14468 bp, 21 predicted proteins | sample Sb_taG_6_FD_89697 | JGI IMG/M metagenome (GOLD analysis project Ga0116217, IMG submission 89697) | Peat soil microbial communities from Weissenstadt, Germany - Sb_50d_4_PS metaG | ecosystem: Environmental > Terrestrial > Soil > Wetlands > Peat | place: Germany: Weissenstadt | collected 2010-09-21 | reverse complement strand
TTTCTCAATCGACGACGAATCACTTAGCTACGGCACGGATGACTGCGTGCAGGCGAACAACAACACGGGAAACACCTCGAATGTCACCGTCACCAATTGCATATTTCACGATGCTCCCACCGCGTTTTACGTCGCCTATCGCGGGACCTGCCACACGCACGTTTACTCAAACTGTTGGACCTACAACTGCAACTGGGGCGCGGGCGTCGGGGACCCGAACGTGAATTGCAGCTTGGACAGCTTCGACATGCACGGGAACACCTACGGGAACCCGTCCAACTGGGACGATAGCGGCGTCTCATCTGCTACAGTCGGCAGCAGCGGCGGCGGAACACTCTATCTGGTTGGCGACCAGATTTATCCCACGGTCCCGAGTCCGGGACAAACATCTGACACCAATGGCTCGGGCTGTATCCTCACAGTGACTAGCATCGGAGCGGGTGGAGTCGTCACCGGCCTCTCGTCGATCTTATATGGGAGCGCGCCGACTTGGGGCGCGGGTGGTGGATATGGGTCGCCCGTCACGAATCTCGCAACAACGACCAATTCCGTCGCCGGATCTGGCTGTTATGTGAATCTGACCGTAACCAATGCATTCCACCACGATGGGATAATCGCCTACGCGACGCACACCGGAAGCACCCTGGGGACCTATTTCCACGAGAACATCGTGGGCGATCAATCCGGCTCGTTCTGGGGAAGCAACGCAACGGCCGGGATATACTGCCCCGATGGCTACGCCCTTCCCAGCTACATCTAACAACCTGTTTTTCATGGGTGCCCACGACTACCCGAAGGACGGGCTCGTGTATCAGGATGCCTATGGTTCTTCGGTCGCGATTTACATCTACAACAACGACTTCATCGGGTCCGGCTATGGAATTGCCGTCAGCTTGGCTAACGCTGGCCCCGGCTACACGACCGCTACGGCGGCCACCGCCTATAACAACGTTTTTCAGGGTGTGACGGGCATAGGCGTATTCGAAAACGCCCAGCAAACCCTCACGTCGGATTACAACTTTGCGTACAGCCTCATCGCCAGCACGCAGATGTCTTGGTCGGCAAGCAGTTCGTCGTCATCAAAAACATTCGGCACTTCTCCGGCCCCGACCGGGAGTTGGCAGTCTCTTGTTGTCGCAGGGGACACATTCGATCCACACAGCTTCAGCGGTTCGGCGCTAGGCGGAAATCAGGCGCCCGGATTGGATGCGACGACTTGGATTCCTACGTCGGGCGCGGCTCCGGTCGTTGGGGTAGGAACGGCATCTACTCTGTCAGTGGCACCTTATGACGGCGCCGGCCTCGCGCGACCGAACCCGCCGTCCATAGGCGTCTATGAGTACGCCGCGGGCCCTACCCCTACTCCGTCACCGACCCCAACGCCATCACCAACGCCTACGGCCACGCCTACTCCGTCGCCTACGCCGACACCAAGCCCCACGCCGACGCCGACTCCTACTCCGAGCCCGACGCCCACGCCCACGCCTACTCCCACTCCGAGCCCGACGCCGACCCCCTCTCCCACGCCCACGCCCACGGCCACGCCAACGCCAACGCCGACACCGAGTCCTACTCCGACGCTTAATGGCGTCACTGTTCACCCAGGACCGTCTCCCTATCAGCCGGTGGGAGGTCCTGGTTGATAATTCTTGCTTGACCAGTACCGGCGGCGTCCCTTAGCTGCGTGCCTCTGAGACCACCTATGAAAACAAATCGCTCGTTCTTCGCTGCCTTCGTCGTCGCCCTCGGCGTCCTTTCCCTAACCTGCGCTTGCAATGGTCCCCAAGCTGCCGCATCGGGCGCGTATATCGCCGCCGAGGCCGCAACGGCGCAGCTCATCACGAAGAACCCGGCGCTCGTGCCAGTGGCCCAAGCCCTCGTGGTCGACTGGAACAAGTTCCAAGGCGGCAAGCTGACGGCCCAAGACGAAGCGGCCCTCCTGCAACAGATCGTAGCAGCCACCAAGGGCAAACTCAGTCCGGCCCAGGCCGCAGCCCTAGACGGCGCCGTGCAGCAAATCTTGGCGAACCAGAACGCCACCGCACCGACTCCCCTACAGGGCGCCGCGGGCGCCATCATAACGACCGTAATGAACGGCGTGGCGCGAGAACTGGTGATTAACGGCACGCCCGCACCCTCGGCTTGAGGAAGGACCTGAAACTGTTTCTTGCGACAGGGGCCGCATTCTTGGCGCTCCTGTCGCTTATTTCGTGCTTGTCCGGCTGCTCCTTTGGGCACACGACCGATGTGGTTGTCATCGGGCCGTCCGGCGAGGTGGAGACCGTGTTTCGTGATGTCGAGCACATCGACCAACACTTGATCGGCGGCATCGACTTCGACTGCGATCATACGCACGTCCATATGGCCGGCAGCTACGCGATCATCAAGGACTCTCCGTACCGAACGCCGTGAAACGGCTCGCCCTAGCGATCATCTGTCTAGCACTTGGGGGCTGCGTCACGCTCCACAAGGGCGAGGTCATCGACCATACCGCCCCCTACTGGCAGGAGACCCGCTGGCACGAATGAGCGCCATTTACGCCGATCGGTCGCCGTACAATGTATCCGCGAACCTCGGCGACAATTCGGCAGGTCTGACGGCGGCGCTGGCCGCGGCGGCTTCCGGCGATCGAGTGCTGTTCCTGCCGGCGGGCGACCTGAAGCATTCCAAGGACCTGCTGCTGCCGGCTGGCTTCCAAGGGCCCATGGTAATTGCCGGGCTGGGCGACACCATCTCCCGGCTGGTGCCCGTGGCGGGCAACAACGGCCTCGTGCTGGACCTGTCGGCAGGCGACCCACAGCAAAACAGCGTGGAGATTTCCGAGCTTGGCTTCTTCTCGAGCGCGTCAGCCGGCATACCGCTGAAGATCAGCTACGGCTCCAAGGGCCTCGGGTCGGTGGGCAGCTATCCAGGGTCCAAGCTGCGGGACCTGTGCATCTCCGGGGGAGGTTGGACAATGGGCATCATCCTGCAAGAGTGCTGGAACCTCTCTGCACGAACCATCAGGGCCTACGGGACCTTCGAGAATTACCTGAAGACGGGCCCGGCGCTGACGCTCCTGAGTGGCGTCAACAACCGCTTCACCGACCTGCAATTCAACTTCTGGAACCAGGGTGTTATCATGGGCAACGACGGCCGCGGCGCCGCCGGGGACTGCCAGGGAATCTACTTTGACGTGCTGCAAATGATGGAGTGCATCGAGGGCGTCCACGCCTACGGGACGCCAGGGGGCACCCTCAGTACGCTCGTCTTCAAGGGCTGGATGGCCGACAACGGCAACGTGCTGCACAAGGGCCACCGCTCAATGGTCTTCGACAACGCAAGGGCCGCGCTTATCGGAGTGGGTGCAGGGCTTCAGGACGGTGGCGACAGCCAGATCATATTCAACAACTGCCATAGTTGTGCAATAGATCCCTTGGTGAATCTGGAATACCGGGCGAACGTTACCGGGCCCGCGGTCCAAGACAACAACGGCGCCAACAACGATCTGGGGGGCCAGTCGACCAAGCTGGTAAACATCTCTACCCGCGGATTCGTGGGCACGGGCGCCAACATCCTGATAGCGGGCTTCGTGATTACAGGATCTACCCGCAAAACCGTGCTAATCCGGGCTTCTGGGCCCGCCCTGAGCCAGTTTGGCGTCCCGGGGGTACTGGGGGACCCAAAGTTGACGATCCTGTCAGGAAGCACCGTTATTGGGCAAATACGGGGTGGGGGGCGTATCCCACGATCGCGGCCGTGGCCGCCGAGGTTGGAGCCTTCCCGTGGCCGGCCGCCGGCAGCGCGGACTCGGCCGTGGTTCTAAGCCTGGCGCCCGGGGCGTACACCGCCAAGGTAGAAGGGGCCTCGGGCGACACCGGAGACGCCCTCGTCGAGGTCTACGAGGTAAGTTGAATACCCCACACCAGAGCAACTTGACCCAAGGGGACGGCACGATTGAATTCCCCCATGAGCATTCTCCAATTCGTTGTTGTGATTTCATTGCTCGGCGGACTCGCATGGCTGGTCAACCGCTTCGTGACCGGCGTCTTCAAGACCATCATCAACGTCGGCCTCATCATCGTCGCGGTCTGGATAACCTTGGACGCATTCGGAATCCTCGACCTTCTAAAGCACAGGCTCCCAAACTTGGGCTAGGGCGATACGTTAAAAGCCGCTACGCCTTTTTACGTATTTTTGCTTACGTGATAGTAGGTAGAGGCATCTTGACCGTGGCATTCCACGGCCTTATTTCATCTCAGGATGCCAATGCGACTTATTAAGATCCCGCACATCTTCTCGAACACGATGGCAGGCATATCGGTTGCCTCGGCCTCGGTGTCCTTCTTGGACAGCCTTGAGCAATGGATGCGCATAATGGCCCTAGCCGTCGCCATAACCTCGGGACTCATTGCCATCTGGCACCAGTCCAAGCGCATCCAAGAGAAGAAGGACAAGGAGTATGAACTGAAGAGGCTCGGCAAATGATTTGTGAAAAGATGCCCAAACTACTCGGCTAACGCTGCTGCCACGGCGCTCGCCGACAAGTACGTTTCGAAGTGGCCAAACATGCCGACCCACGGGTTGGCATCAAAGATGCACCGGGAGAATCCGGGTGTCTTCAAAGACGTCGAGGGAGCCCGGTATGCCGTGCGCTACAGGCGCGGTCAGGCCGGCAAGAGAATGCGCGCCAAGAGGGATGACCACGACTCAAGAACGATGGTGTCCAAGGAGTCGAATCCGCTCGGCCTTCCTGAGTCGGACGAGATCCCGTACAAGCCGCATTTGGTGGACGTGGAGGTGCCGAGTAGGGCACTGATCCTGAGCGATCTCCATTTTCCGTACTACAATTTGGCGTCGACCACCGCCGCTTTGGAGGACGGGAAAAAGCACGATTGCTCAATCGTAATTTTCAACGGGGATTCCTTGGATTGTTACCAGATTTCAAAATTTACGCGGGATGCTCGGTTTCGTGATCTTTATGGCGAGGTTTTGGGATTCAAGAAGCTGCTCGACGTGGTGCGTAAAATGTTCCCAAATGCCCTGATAATTTTTAAGGCGGGCAATCACGAGGAAAGACTTGAGCACCTGATCTCCAAGGTCCCTGAGATACAGAAGCTCAACATCGTTGACTGGCCCGCGATATTGGGTTTCGGCGACAGGGGAATAACCTACGTCAAGGACAAGCGACCGATAAAACTGGGCAAACTTCCGCTCTTTCATGGGCACGAATTCGTCGGTGGGTTCGTCGGCCCAGTAAATCCGGCCCGGGGGCTCTACCTGAAGGCTAAGGCGGCGTGCGCAGCCGGACATTGGCACCAAGGATCAGAGCACTCGGAAAGCACGATCAACGACGAACTGGTTACCTGCTGGTCTTTTGGTTGCCTCTGCGAACTTCATCCAAAGTACTGCCCAGTGAATAAATGGAACCATGGCTTTGGCATCGTTGAGGTTGATCCTAACGGAGAATACAGGGTGAAGAACAAGCGTATTAGAAATGGCATTATATTCTGATACCATGGCCTTGTCCGACACGAAGGAATACAGGGCGGCAAAAAGTCGGCGCTGGCGCCTCTAGCGCCGCTTCATGACGTCGATCGTTGCGCTGGCCTCGCTCATGGAGAGCAGGGCAGCGCGATCGGGCGGCAGTCCTAGCTGATGCAGGAAGTGCAACTGATGGGGCGTTGCGAGGTGCAGCTTGTAGCGGTGCATGACCCGGCCGATGATGGCGCTTGCGTGCCCGAAGCACGTCACCTTGTCCACGTCGATGCGCTGGCGCCGTAGTAGGTCGAGTTGTCCAGGCGTTGCCGGGCGCCGGTCGAAGTCAGTCTCCGGCTCGTAGGCCGCGAGCCGGGCATCGCCTAGATCTACGGCCCATGCGAGGGGGTCCAGAACGCGGGCGGCCTTGTTGGCGTGCTTGCGCGCGGCGGCCTCGAGGGACTTGAGCAGGTCCCGGGTTGCAACGCCCTCCAAGTCCAGCAGGTCGAATCCAGCCGCGTCCGCAGTGAGCGCGTCCATGCGGTCCTTCATGTCCGCGCGGGTCGCCACCAAGTCGACGGGCTTCACCAGGTCCAAGCGATCCGAGAGCCACAGGAAGTCCAGGATCAGCATGTTCGGCTTGGCCGAAGCCGCTATGGCGGCGGTGCGCTCCTCCTTGGACTCTAGGCCGTCTATGACGCCAGGCAGGGGCCGGCTTCCGCGTCCGGCGCATTGGACGAAGAGGCTGCGGATCTTGGTCGGCCTCAGGATGCAGATGCAGGAGACGTCCGGTATGTCGACACCCTCGGTAAAGAGCATGGCATTGCAGATCACACTGCCAACGGTCTCGACCCTGAAGGCTGCCACCTTGTCGGCGCGATCAGGGCAGGCCCCAGAGACAAACGATGCCCTGAGACCAGCCTCGGTGCAGGCATCGGCTAGGCGCCGCGCGGCGTCCACGCTGGGGAGAAACACGATGGTCTTGCGGTCCCGTGCCTCGGCCGCCAAGTGCTTCGCTATCTCACGCAGGAGCGGCGTCAGGCGTTCGGATACCTCTCCGGCATCGAGATCACGGCCCCGGGTACGCACGCCCTTTATGTCGATCTGGAGGGGCAGGTTCTTGACGATGGGCCGCACCAAGTACCCGTCACGGCAGGCGTCTATCAGGCCGTACTCGACCGGGCAATGCTGGTAGAACTGGCCGAGACTGCGGCGGTCCCCGCGGTCGTCCGTGGCCGTCACGCCCAGTACGAGACACCGCGGCTTGTAGTCGACGCCCGGCTCGGGCATCACCCACGCCGGGTCAAGCGACTGCTCTCCGAAATGAAAGTAGCACATGACCTTCGTGTACGACCTCGCCAAGCTGCGGTGGGCTTCGTCCACGATGACGAGAGCGAAGTGACCGACAGGGAATTGCGTCAGTCGGTCGTCCTTCGAGAGCGTCTGAATGGAGGCTATCACGACTTGGGCCCCGAGGCCTGCGTACTCGTCAGCCTTCTCCCTGTCGCTCTTGATGCCCGTGGCGCGCAAGAGCTTGTCGGCAGCCTGATCCAAGAGCTCTTCCGTGTGCGCCACAATGAGAACCTTCAGGCCGCGCCGCACAAAGCCCTCGGTGATCTTTGAGAACAGGACAGTCTTGCCCGTGCCGGTCGCCATTACGACCAACTGGCGGTACGTGCCCCAGCCCTCGGCTATCTTGTCGAGGGCCCTGAGTTGGTAGTCGCGCGCGACGATCCCGTTCGGAAGCGGCAGGTCTATCTCGTCGATCACCGGCTCGGTGACCGGCGGCTCGTCGTCAATGCCGAGATCCATTTACTTGACCAGCTCGGTATACAAATTCTGTGCTCTCTGGGCGTAGGCCTTGTCAGACGAGCGCTCGTAATTGTTGACCACGCGACCGTACCCACTTTTCCAGAAGAGCGCGAAGACGTAGGCCGTCTGGGGCAGCTTGCGCCGCTCCATCTGGTCGCGTATCCACGATGCGTGGGCGTGAAGCACCCGCTGCGGCTCCGGCTTTTTCCAAGATGTCGAGGTATAGGGCATCCATTCGGTCGAGTAGTTCTTCCACGTCGACAGGAGCATCTGCCAGGGACCCCGCTCTCCGGCAGCGCCGGTCGATTCGCCGTCCCAGTTCTCCGTGAAGGCTATCGCCTCAAGAAGGATGTCATTATCGAGGGGCTCGTAATGCGGCACCCTTATCGGCTGCTCGTCGGCGCCGTAGACCGGGGCCGCAGCCATCGCGGTACGCAGTAGGAATCCGCCCGCCAGCAGCGTAATGGAAAGCGAGATTATCCAGAAGATCGTCATATTGGTCATCAGATTAAGGGGGTGATTACGACACGGACGCCGGGTTCGGTGTTCGCATAGAGCTTGTTGACCTCGCCGGCACATACTTGACAATCGTCGTCCCAAAAGCCGGCTCTGGTCAAGCAGTCGAGGATCACTTTTTCAGCGTTGTCCCTATCCGGCCGAACGATATGCCGGATTGGCGCCTCTTGCTTGAGCTGCCCATCCTTCCTGAAGTGATACTTCGGGCGCGGAAAATAAAACCACAGGTCGACCCGCATGGGTCCTACGAGTGGATGCGGCGGCCGGTGCGCCTTGCAGCCCCAGCCGATAGCGCCCTTCCAGGCGTCGACTAGGCCCGGGGGGTTGTAGGCGTGGCCGCGCGCTACCCGTGGGCGTGGCTGGGGGCGCGGCTCTCCAACGATGAAAAATTCGATAGGGGTCACGAGAATTGCAAAACGTCCTTGGTTTTCTGTTCGATGAACGCGGCGGCACCGCCCTCGAATACGCTCTTGGCGGTCACGGGGGCTTTCCCGGTCTTTGGAACGTCGAGCGCGACCGCGATCTGGTCCTTAATCCGAGTTCCAGGATAGGAGAGGGCCGGCGCAAGCTGCTCGTCCCTGAGGAGCGTTTTGAGCCAGCCAAACATGCCGACCGGGTTGACGACCCGGAAGCCCGCGTTCTGGGTGAGCAACGTAACCGTGCGGTCGCCGACCGTGATCGGCCCGCTGGCCTTCAGTCGGTCTTTGAGCATGTCCGTCGCGTCCTCGATCGGCTTGGCCAGGGTCCGCGCGTCGGCCACGAGGTTGACCAGCAGCGGGTCATCCAGGTTTGCCTTGATTCCCGCCAGCGTTTCAGGTGTCAGTCGTACTTGCATAGTATGGAGTAGTTTTTGGATGGCGGGGCAATGGCAGCCCACGCACCATTTGCATTGCGAGAGTCCGGTGTTGAGAAGCATCCCGTCCTCGAGGGCGGCGTTCACGCGCCTTTCGATCTCGGCGACGTTGCGGTTCAGCGCCTCGGCCTCGATCTCGACGACAGACTGCCGCTCGTATCCTTCGGCCTCGTCATTCCACGGCTGGGCGATTGTGAAGCGCGCCTTGTCGACGCCGTAGATCAGCCGGCGCAGGGCCATGTAGCCCGCGACCTGCCAGTTGCAGTCGGCTGGAAGTACGGGGATCCGGCCCGTTTTCCAGTCAAAGTCGTTGGATTCCTTGCCGTCCGGGCTGGTGGCGGCAACGTCCAGATGCCCGACAAGTGTGAAGTTCTCGAACGGCCAAGACAGTTCGGGCTCGACCTCGAGGGCCCAAGACGGATCAACCTCATCGCGCACGATCCTGAAGCACCAGTCGACGATCCAGGCGACGTAGGAGGGTATTCCGAATTCGGGACCCGAAAGAGCGGGGAGCCCGCCCTCGGGCTGCGCGGCGCCGAGTTCGCGCACCAGTCGCCATGCGGTTTCCCAATGCAGCGCCGTGCCTTCGTTGCCATCGTCGCCCCCGCGCTTGCCCACGATCTCCTCCAGCGTCCGGCTGCCAGGGCAGTTCAGGAGCCTATCGAGTTGGCTGCAACGCACGATCGGATTCATCGCTTCATCGCCTTGTCCACGGCCTCGCGCAGGTTGTCGCCCTCGGCCCCGTGGATATGGCCGTGCGCCCACCATTTGACTTGAACGCCGCGCGCCGTCCGGTTGATCGACGGGCAATGGGCGCCGAGCCATTCGATCCGTGGGGCGTCGAGCGAGGCGGCGGTAAGCCGTTCGCGGAGTTCCGCGTTTGCGGCCGCCTCAAAGCCGAGCTGCGCACGGTCGTTTTCCAGCGTGAACTGGGCTTCCATTGCGCTGTCGACGGCGAACTTGGCGATGCCGACGAGCGCCTTCTGGGTTGGTCTGCGCGGGCCGGTCATTTGTTCCTCCGCTTCCACGCCAGCCAACACAGGGAGATGGCCACGAAGCCCAGCACAACCGAGACGTTTGCCATCAACATCAGTCCTGAGACCTGGCGCTGCATGTCGTGGATGAAGTCGAGTTGTTCCTTGGTGTTCATTTTGGTAGCTTGCCTACGATTGCTTCGTGCGCGGCGGCTTCGGCGGCGGGGGTCATGGCTTGTGCTTGCGCAGTTGCAGGAGCGCCGAGAGGGCGGCTTTGGCTTCCTTGCGCCACACAGGATGATCTACCATAGAGCCGTGCCAGCACTTGCAAATTGCTTCCGCCATCTGCTCGACAGTGCGCTCGACGGCTTCGCTGCGCAGGTCGAGCATGGCGACGGGTAAATATTCATCTCTTCCATCTTTTTTTCTTGGGCGCTTTGAGACGGCCAACACCATGCGACCGGGACATTCCCATCCACCAAGCAAATCTTTTGCCCACATTTTCCTGACCGCCGGGCGCGTCATGGCTTCCATCCTTCCAGTTTAATGCTTTCATGGAACGTGCCGCACTCGCCGCATTTGGCTTTGTCGCCAAAGACCTCGACAACCGAGGGCGTCACCGTACCGTCTGCCGCTATCGAATGGTTTTCTAGGCTGATTGGTAATCCGCAGGAAGGGCAGTAAAGCAACGCCGACTTACGGCCCTGAACGTCCGTTGGCCACCACTGGCCCTGTCCTCGTCCTTGTGTTGAGTTCATTGCTTGGACATCCAGCGTAGGCATCGCCGACGCGTAGCCATTGGCAGTTGAATGAAGCCGTGACGCCACCTTTTCCCAAACAGCTTTTTCAAGGCGTCAATTATCTCGGGGACTGGAATAGGCGTGCTCATTTCCCCTCCCTGCGTTCGGGCGAGGCGGAGGCCGTGAAATCTCTCGGGTCTCCCGTTCCTGCATCCTCAGCCGTGTCCCACACGAAACCTAGCCGGTCGGCCATCGCTTTCCACACAGCGTTGGCACGTTCTTGCGTTGATGGCCCCATTGGAACGCCTCCAGATAGGAACATTACAGGGGACGGATGGCGGGCGATCTCAAGAATCGCGTCCATGTCGGATTGCTCCATTCGATAGGTTTGTCTGCTCATAAGTTCTTCGTCTCCTCGCCGTGCGGCTCCGTCGCGTGGCGCAGAGCGGCTTTGCGAGCCGATTCGTCTGGGTGATTGATGTGCCAGTCTATTCTTTCGCGGGTTGTCGGCTTATCCCATGTCGTGTCGCACCCTTTGATTTGGCGAACGACGCAGATATTGCCCGTAGCAAGCAGCCAGTCCAGCCGCTCCTTGTCCTCGCGCAGCTTCGCGTTCTCGGCGCGCAGGCGGTCCACTTCGGCGCAGGCTAGTTCAAGGAGATCGAGCGACGTGGCTGCTGAGACCGTTTCTCGGTAGAGTTTTTCTTTGTAGCTCATGGCGTGTGGGCGGGTGGAGCGACGGTTAACGGATTTGTAGACTGGGAGCGTCGGGCATCTCTGGAAGGGCGCCCAGGTAAGCTTCTACGCGGGCGAGTGACCATCCGCGCCTTCCTAATTCTAAATCGGACACGTAGGGCGCGGAGAGCTTCAATTTTGCTGCATGGGCGCGCAGGCTGACCGATTGCGCGATTCGTCTTTTGCGCAGCATGTAGCCGAGTGCGACATGGTCGATCTCGCGCCGCTCCACGATCTTCGAACAATGCCCGAGAAATGCCTCGGCGACCGTCGCCTTGCGGTTCATCGCGTCCAGCATCCTCTCGACTGCTCCGTAGCCGCTCACGTTGCGTCCTTCCCCGCTCCCCGGTCGGGCGTGGGGGCACTGGCGGCGGTAGCGTACGTCCTATTTAGCAGTCCTGGCCACCAAAAGCCGGGCTTCCGGAACCAATTCACAAGCACTTGTCTCCCCAGGTACTCGGAATAAGCGGGTGGGATGGCTTGGCACAATTCGGCGAGCGTCATCCAGTCAATCCCCATGGCTCGGCGCCCTTGAACGACGTTGAAGTCAGCGACCCCCTTGTCGAACTTCCGAACCGAGTCTCGGACTCCCTCGCCATATACTCCGATTGTCCTGACTCTTTTTCGGTTTCTAAGGTGGCCCCCATAAACTCCAATGACGGCAGCACGCGAGCCATGCTTACACTCCGGGACCATGAGCATGACGTTGCTCTCAAAAATCCTATGGCGTCTAAGTTCGGCATCTTCACAGCCGAGATCGAACATCGTTCCGCAGAGCCTGACCGGATCAATAAGCGGCGACCCCACAACATTCTCGATGATATATGGACCTCCCCAGCTTTTCAGCTTCTCGCGGACGGCAGGGATAAGGTCGGGGTGGGACCTTGCGTTGTGCATTGTTTTCATCGCTGTGTGAGCTTGGCATGGCGGCGAAGCCCACACGAAATCGGCCCCAGAAAGGTCGGCGGTGAGCGCGTCACCTTGGTGAAACGTGAACGGATACCGCGGTTGAGCCTTGATGTCATACCCCTCGACCTCAAAACCAGCAACGGACAAGCCCTTGCTAGCCCCACCAGCCCCGCAGAATAAATCGACCGCCCTCACGTCTTCTCCGCCTTTCCCGCTGCCACGGTGGCCGAAAGGGCAGCTGTAACGTGGTACGGCGTTCCTTCGAGTAGCCTATCGGCAACGGCGTAAGCAGCACAGGCAGACTCTTGCGGCAGATTCCAAATGAAATCCTGAACCTCCCGAAGTCCCTTGCTCAGTCCCTCCACCCTCTGCCTGAGCGACTGGTTCTCCGATTGGGCCGCCGAAAGCTGGGGTTCCACACACGATACGTAATGCTTCACCCGGCGCACCAGGTCAGCCGTCTCCGCTTCCTTGGCCGCGAGGCTGGCGAGGCGGTGGGCGGCGATGGCTTGCACGGTCGGTCCGTGTTCAAGAACGAAACAGGGCTGCTCGTCACCCAAGATATATCCTCTCTCGCAAAGAGACTGATTCACGATGTCGCAAATCCGCTGCGCGCACGCCCGGTCCTCCTGCGTCACGTCGCCTTCGCTGGCCTTCGGGTCGGGGGCGGTCATGGCTGGCCTCCTAATATCTTGCTGGAGGCCCAATATCCGAGGACCGTGAACAGAAATGCCGAGACAATGAAACCTAGAACGGCAGCTCCTATCAAGAGCGATTGCTTTGGGTTCTCCAATTCCCTCCAGCTATCGCTCCATCCAAAAAATCCCCCTAGCATGAAGAACCCGCAGGCCACGAAGGCAGCGAGGAATGTGATTATCAGTTTGCTCATATCTTACTTTCGTTCGCCGCTTCGGGCGGCTGTTAGGGTGTCGCGTATGGCGTTAGCTCCTGCCCATCGCTTATTGTTCATTTCGGATTGTACGTGCTGGAATTGCGCCGTGGTTATCAGTCCAGACTGCATCGCGTTTATCAATTCACCGCGAAGGTCCCAGCACTCCGAGCATACGGAACCAAGATGATTACTCGGCTCGAACGGCGTTTTGCCGCAATCCTTGCATTTGAATCGCGCCATAAGTCAGCCGGACTCGCCGGGGGTGGGTTCCTCTGGTTGCGGTTCCGTCTCTTGCTGGTAGTATTCCTCTTGCCGTTGCGCCTCCAGCTCCTCCACCCTCTGCCTGAGCGACTGGTTCTCCCTGCGCAGATAAGCGTTTTCAGCACCCAACGATTCTATCAGGTCCATTGTTTTCTCCGGCTCAAATTCGGCGAACTGCTTGCGCAAAGAAGCCGCTTCACCGCCGTAAGCATTGGCCCGGACCCTTGCCTCGACCAACTCCTCCCGCAGCGCAGCGCACTCCGCTTCCTTGGCCGCGAGGCTGGCGAGGCGGTGGGCGGCGATGGCTCTAGCACCATCCTCGATGGAGAGATCGCGTATAACAGCCTTAGCCAAATCGCGGTCCTCGTCCTTCGCGCCGGGGGTTTGGGGGGCGGGGTTCATGGTGTCGGCGGCTTAGGGTAGTGCTTGCGAACGATGTCTGCGCATTGCGAGAGAACTTTTGCTCTGGCGGCGTAGGCGGCGTAGACGGCGTCGGCGTCGGCGAGGGTGTCGGCGTCGGCGTGGGCGTGGGCGTGGGCGAGGAGGTCGGCGTCGGCGAGGGCGGCGGCGGCGGCGGCGGCGTCGGCGGCGGCGTAGGCGGCGGCGTCGGCGGCGGCGTAGGCGGCGTCGGCGGCGGCGTAGGCGGCGTCGGCGGTGTCGGCGGCGGCGTAGCAGTTTTTGCGCGAAACTTGCAACGCCTCCAGCGTCGCTTCATTTCGCGCCCACTTCTCGGCCGTATCCAGACAAGTCTCGACACGCTTGTCGTCAGGATAACGCTTCTGCCAGATCGGCAGCGCGAGTCGCGCGCATTCGCAGGCAGCGAGCACAAGCAGCTTCCGCCGCTCATCGCCAACAGGCCCGGCGTTTTTGCTGCAATACCAGAGCATCCAGTCTCCACGCTTGCACGCCTTCCACGCGGCCGAGCGGGTACGATACTTGGAAGCCCACTCTACGGCCTCTGAGCAGGCGTTGAGCGAGCGCAGATGTTCGGCGGGTTGCTTCGCGCCGGGGCTGTCGGGGGCGGGGCTCATGGTGTTGGCGGATTAGGGTAGTGCTTGCGCACGATGTCAGAGCATTGAGTGAGAACCTTTGAGCGGTCGGAGGCGTAGGCGGCGTAGGCGGCGGCGGCGGCGGCGTAGGAGGCGTAGCAATTTCTGCGCGAAACCTGTAACGCTTCAAGTGTCGCTTCATTTCGCGCCCATTTCTCCGCTGTATCCAGGCAGATCTCGACGCGCTTATCGTCGGGATAACGCCTTTGCCAGATCGGCAGCGCGAGTCGCGCGCATTCGCAGGCAGCGAGCACAAGCAGCTTCCGCCGC
>Ga0116217_10003383_pt1 | contig 14475 bp, 10 predicted proteins | sample Sb_taG_6_FD_89697 | JGI IMG/M metagenome (GOLD analysis project Ga0116217, IMG submission 89697) | Peat soil microbial communities from Weissenstadt, Germany - Sb_50d_4_PS metaG | ecosystem: Environmental > Terrestrial > Soil > Wetlands > Peat | place: Germany: Weissenstadt | collected 2010-09-21 | reverse complement strand
GCCCGGGCCTTGCGGACCCGCCGACGGCGGCGTCTCCGGACCGAGATCCACGAACGCCCCTTCAGGCCGGCGAACATACATATCATCCTCGCCAAACGGAGGCGTCGGAATGCTGAACAGCGCATCCCCGGTATCAGGGCTGACCATCATGATGGCACTACCACCACCGAACACGCTCGCCGGCGGCTCCAACGAAGTCGTCGCCCAACCACCGCCGGTGCGCGAGAACATGAACCCATTACCGACAACTCCTCCCCGCGTGGCATTGCACGAACGGGACCCAGCAAAGCACTGCAAGCTCCCGGCGATCACCCGCGAACCATCATCCGCCACATAGAAGGACAAACCAAAGCCCACTGTCCCTCCTAAAATCAAAGCCCCGTTCTTCTGCGGCGGTGTCACCATTTCATACCTCCGCCCATCCGGCAACCCTTCACCCGCCGTGTCATACACAAACGTCTGATCCACCCCGACACTCGTCCCACCCACACTGCTGGCCACCACACGCCAGTGATACTCCGTGTTCGCGCTCAAACCCCCTATCGTCTGCGAAACCGGCACACCACCCCAACCCGCGCCCGCATCCCCACCCCCAACCGGAACGCTCGCACCATAGGACGTGCTCGTGCCGTATTCAAAACGGTAGGCGGTGTCCGCGCCGTTCGGGTCGATCCTCGCCGTCAGATCCGCCGAGCTCGCCGTCTCGTTCGTCGTCGCCACCCCTTCGATCGCCGGTTCCACCGCGAGCGTCGTGAACGACACCGCCGGCCCCACCGCTTCTTCACCCGCTTCGTTGCGCGCCAGCAGACAGAACGTATACGTCGCGTGCGGCTGCAGCCCCGACGCTTCGGCCGGCCCCACCGCCTCGCCCTTGACCCCGCTCGCGGCCCCCGCACCCACCGCCTGCTCCCCTTCGCCCTTACATTCCGTGGCGGACTGCCGGTAGACGAATTCATAGCTCCCCGCGTTCCCCTTGGCCCCGGGGTTCAACACGCCTTCGAACACTGCGGAGCTCGCCGTGATCGACTTCGCGGGACTGCTCGTCACGGGCGTTTCCGGCGGCAGCGCCGTCGTAAAGCTCACGGGCGGACCGACGACCGCGCCGCCGCCGTCCTTCTCGCGCAGGCAGGCCGTGTATTGAGTGTTCGCCTTCAGGCCCGAAAGCGTTTCCGCGACTTCCTGTTCCACGCCGAACGCAAGACCCGCCGGCACCGGTGCCTTGGCGCCGCCTTCGCACGCCGCGCCTTCCCGGTAGAGGAATTCGTATTCGCCCGTTTCACCGGCCGGGGTCAGCGGCTTCAGCACCCCATGCAGGACCGCGGTGCTCGCGTGCACGGGCTGTTCCACCGAGGCCGCCGGGGCTTCCGGCGCGGCGGCCAGCGCCACCGCGCTGCCGAACCCAAGACCCCCAACCACGACGCAAAGCGAAACCACAGCCGCCACTGCCAACCCGCGTACACGCATCAAGCCAATCCCCTCCCGGAGCAATCGAGAACACGCCCGCCCGGGTGCAGACCCGAGCAGCAGAAATCCGCCCCGGATGCACGACCCGAGGCGGCGAAACGGCGGCGGACCCTAAATCCGGCTCGGCCCGCTAAGAGAGAGAGAGAGAGAGAGAGAGATGCACCAGCCATGCTGTTGCATCTGGTTACGGTCCCCGATGGGGCCGTAAGACCACTGGCCGCGCCCTGCGCGGTGAAAACGAGATCACTCATAACCCAAGTCCCTCAAAGCGATCGAATCCCTCTCCAACATCCCGTACGGTCCCTAGGACCCCGCAACAACGCGGGAGGACCCAAACCCAACCTATGTCCAAGCCCGCCGCCCCAAGCCGGAACGACATGGCAAGACCACTATAAGCATAGATCGGGAGTCTTGTCAAGCCCCAAACGAAAACCCGCGTGCTTATAGGCTGTCAAGCCCCGAATGGCCGGTGGGCCAGGCCGGCGGACAGGCCCACCGCGGGGCGTGGCCTCAGGCGTCGGCCGGAAGCAGCCGGAAGGCGTCGCCGCCCCACTGCGGCCGGAGCGCGCGGAAGTGGCGTTCGTCGAAGGTGGCGATCTCCGTGGTCCTCAGGCGAGACGCGAGAACGACGAGGCTGGCGTCGACGAGGCTGACGCCGAGATCGGCGTAGGCATCCGCAACCTCGGCGGCCTGCGCGGCGGCATCGTCCCACCATTGGATCGAGAACACACCGGCGATCACGTCGCGCCTGAAGGCCGCAGCGGCGGGCTGCCCGCCCCACTTGAGCATGAGGCCGTCCACCTCAGCGAGCACCAAGGGCGTGAGGGCAAGCTTTGCGGTGACCTTGCCATACCAGTCCATGGCCAGCTGGTGGTATTGGTCGCGCTGGACCAGGAGCGCCACCAGCAGCGAGGTGTCGACTGCGATCACAGAGCGTCGTGCTCAGCGGCGAGGATCTCCGCCAGGTACTTGTCGTGGTTGATCGACATATCGGTCGGGCCATCGTCGTCCGCGATGACTCCGATCGCGGTGATGCGAGGCCGCGGGCTCTCCTGCACCTCGCGCCTGAGCGTGCGGCGGATCAGCTCGGCCTTTGCCACGCCGCGCGCGCGGGCCACGCGCGCCAGCTCGATGTCCAGCTCGGGCTCGAGATAGATGCTGGTCTTCTTCATAGATGTAGGGTAGCAGATGTAGGGTAGCACCCCTCCCAACTCTCCGGGCAGGCCCGCCGCGAGGTGTGGTGTCAGGGGCTCTTGAAGATCGCGTGCGTCCCGATCCGCCGCCAGCGGATGCCCGGCTCCCCAGCGATCTCGACCCATTCCCACGTCGCCCGCCCGTCGGGCTCGCTCCAGCTCCAGGTCATCTCCCAGACAGCGGGCGCGCCCGCCACCCGCTTGACGCGCAGCGAGCGCTGCCAGGGATCGGCCTCCCCCGCCACCGCCCGCACGGCGCAGTCGTGGAAGAGGGGGGATGCCCTGACGCGGAACTTCGCCCGGTGCTGGGACGAAAGGCCCTTGAAGTCCCGGTCGAAGGCCGGGGTGCTCTGGAACCTCAGCTCCCGGCCTCCAGGGCATCGAGATGCGCGAGGAAGTCCTCGAACGAGTCGTGGGTGGTGACCCGCCCGGCCGCGATCTCCGCGTCGGCCTCGCGCTCCATCCGCTGCCAGCGCTCCGTCCAGAACCACTGCTGCTCGGCCGGGTGCGGAAGCTGCGGGCGCAGCTCGATGACGCCGTCGTCGCGCTCGATGAGCTCGACCTGGGCGCCGGGCTCGTCGAGGCGGTGGCGCTTGCGCATGTCGGCGGGAATCGCGATCGTGCCACGCCGCTGCAGGGCCACGAAGGTCCCGAGGCCGGTCACGGGAGCTCTCTTTCGTGCGGTTGCCATAGCAGCAGGATAACATAGCAGTAAAGCAGCTCAGCTGTATAGCTGCCCGGCACGTCTCACTCCGGAGAGGCTGGTGCCGGCCGGCGGAACGACTCCAAAGCCGGCGCAGCGACTCAACACGGCAGCCGCGCCTTGCGCAAGCGCCAAACCCCCGCGCCCGTTGCATCGGCGGTACCGACTTGCCCGGCGAATCCCTCAGAGAGGCGACGCTCAGCGGCGTGCGCTGGCTGATGCTGACGCGCGTGAGCAGCGAGGCGCTGGGGGTGGGGGCGATGGTGGCGCTCGCGCGGCTGGTGTCCCCGGCGGAGTTCGGACACGCGGCCGTGGCGCTGATCTTCCTGCCGCTGGCGACGATCCTCACCTTCGAGGGATTCGCCTCGGCGCTGGTGCAGCGCGAGGAGATCGACGCCGGGCATCTGCACGCGGGGATGCTCATGAGCCTCGCCGGCGGTGTGCTGCTCTCGGCCCTCGCGCTGGGGCTTGCGCCGCTCTTGTGGCGGCCGCTGTTCGGCGCGCGCACTGCCGGGCTGATGGCGCTGGCCTCGCCGATCTTCGCGCTGGCGGGAGCCGGGAGCGTGTCGCGCGCGCTGCTGTGGCGGCGCCTGGACTTCCGTCGCATGGGCCTCGTCGACGTGGCCTCGCTCACGATCGGCAACGTGGTGGCGGTGGCGCTCGCGCTGGAGGGCCTGCGCGGGGGCGCGCTGGTGTACGGCGCGCTGGCGCAGGTGGCGCTCTGCTCGCTGCTTTTGATCCTCGCGGCGCCCCCGCCCCGCCCGCGCCTGCGCCTCGGAGCGCAGCGCGAGATCGGCGCCTTCGGCCTGCCCGCCGCGCTGGCGGGGCTCGTGGACGTGCTCTTTCGCAACGTCGACTACGCGATCCTCGCGGCGCGGCTGCCGGCCGCACAGACGGGCATCTACTGGCGCTCCTTCAACCTCGGCGTGGTCTACCAGGAAAAGCTCAGCGGCGTGATGATGCAGCTGGCCTTCCCCGTCTACTCGCGCACCGAGAGCCGCGCGCAGCTGCGCAGCCTGCACGAGCGCGCCACGCGGGTGCACGCGGCCCTGATCTTCCCCCTGCTGGCCAGCCTGATCGTGCTCGCGCCGCTGCTGATCCCCTGGCTGCTCGGCCCGCGCTGGGCGCCGGCGGTGAGGCCCACGCAGATCCTCGCGGTGGCGGGCATGGTCGCGGCGATCCTCACGGGCTACCCGCAGGTGATGCTGGCTCTGGGACGCCCGCGCGCGCTGCTGCGCTTCAACGTGGCGATGCTGGGGGGCTACGCCGCCGTGGTGGCGCTCGCCGCGGGCCACGGCCTGACCGTGGTGGCCGTCGCGGTGGCCGGCTTCTACCTGGCGATCCTCGCGGGCGTCTACCGCCTGCTGCTGCGCCGCCACCTCGGCATCTCCATCCGCGCGCTGCTCGCCGAGCTGGCCCCCGCGCTAGTGGGCTGCGTGGCGCTGGTGGGCGTGGCGGCGCCGCTGCGCGCGCTCTTGGCGCCAGTCCTGCCGCCCCTGCTCGCGCTGGCGCTGGTGGGCTGCGCGGGCCTGCTGACGTACGTGGCCACGCTGCGCGCGGTCTCGCCGGCCGCGTGGCGGGATCTGGCGCTGCTGCTGGCACGGGTGCTGCCCACTCCCGCTCTCAGTCGTTAGGGCTAATGAAATTAATGATCAGCGGGTAAATAGCCCCCCACAGATATTCCGAAAGAAAACGCCGCACAATCGGAATTATTCTGACCTGACGTCATTTCGCCGCGATCTGAGCTACTGTTTTGAGTGTCTGTAATTCGGTGCAACGAGGCAATGGGGAAGCATGAGTGCTGTGTACGCGAGTTGGATGCGTGGGAGCTCACCTTTGAAGGGCGCTCTGCTCGGCCTGCTGCTGCAACATCCCGGCCACGGCTACGATCTCGCCAACCGCCTCAACCGCCGCCTGGGCCCGGCCTGGCAGATCGAGGCCAAGGGGCTGTATCCGATGCTCCAGCAGCTCGAGCGCGCCGGACTGGTCTCCTCGGAGGGGATCGCCTGCAACGGCCCCACGGGGCGGCGGGTCGTCTACTCCCCGACCGCGCGCGCGCAGGGCGCCCTGACGGAATGGATGACGGCCGGCGCCGCCACCGAGCCGGTGCGCGTGGAGCTTCAGGCCAAGCTGGCGGTGGCGCGCGGCGAGGACGTGCCCCGGCTGCTCACCGCCCTGGACTGCTATGAGCGGGAATGCCATGCCCTGCTCAGCGCCAGCGCCGAGGAGTTCCCGCGCCCCCGCTCGTGGGGCGCGCTGGCGATGACCCTCACGCGCGCCGCGGCGCTCACCCGCCTGCGAGCCGAGTTGGACTGGGTTGTGCTGGCTCGCCGCGCGATCGCCGAGTTCGCGGTGTCGATAGCGGCGGACTCGCGCAGCGCGATGACCATGCCCGCCACGAAGAACAGCAGATAGGGGACGTGCGGAAACGAGAGCACGTCGAACAGCGCGCTCGCCAGCGCCACCACGCCGATGCTGGCCAGGCCCGCCAGCGCCAGCGAAGAGCGCCGCGGATCGGACCCGCGGATCGTGCGGTGCGCCAGGCTCATCATCGCCCCCAAGACCGCCAGGTAGGCCGCCAGGCCGATCGCCCCCGTGGTGATCAGCAGCCCCAGGTATTCGTTGTCGAGGATGCGGTACTTGTGCGGGTCGTAGCTGGCGAAGCCCCGCCCCAGTAGCGGGTGGCGCATCACGTCCGGCATCACCGCGTCGTAGCGCGCGGTGCGATCGGTCGTCGTGAGCACCCCGTTGACGTGGCCGGGCTCGAGCTGGCTCAGCACCGAACCCAGCGCCCCCGGCGAGGTGAAGTGCACGAGCACCCCCAGCACCAGCCCCAGCCCCAGCAGCGAACGCGCCAGCTCGCGCGGGCGGTAGGTCGCCAGCAGCGCCAGCGCCCCGACCGGGGCCACGAGGCTGGTCTTGCGATACGTCGCCATGCCCCCCGCGAGCAGCAGCGCAATCGCCAGCGCGTAGCACCACCGCCGCCGCCGCGTGAGGGCATCGATCGCGCCCATCACCGCGAACGGCAGCACCATCGCCAGCAGCGCCGCCAGCTCCAGCGGCTGGTTGGTCGGCCCGTACACCGTCAGGCGCCCGATCGAGTCCGGCCTGTCCAGGTCCGACGGCCGCGTGATCGGCATCAGCTTGCCCCAGAGCGTGTAGAAGACGTTGTAGTGCAGGCGGTACTCCACCACCGTGGCCAGCGCCGCGATGCTCCCCAGCACCACAATCAGCACGGCGAAGCGCGGCACCTCCGATGCGCGCAGCGCGGATGCCACGAGCAGGAAGAACACCAGGTAGGAGGCCAGCAGCGCGAGCTTCTTGACGACCAGCGTGATCTCGTCCATGTTGGCCAGCGCCGCCCCGTCCAGGGCCACCCCCACGCAGCACACCGCGAAGAACGCCGCCACCGCGAAGTGCACGCGCGTGAGGCGCAGGCGCGGCCGGGCCTCCCCGCGCAGCGCCGCCATGCTCGCCAGCCACAGCCCCACGAGCCCCACCAGCAGCGGCCGATCCACGCTGCTGTTCAGCGGCAGCCCGATCGGCAGGTCGAGCGCGTCGAAGGGCACGAGGAAGAGCATCGCCACGAACCCCGCCAGCGCCCACGGCAAAAGGCGCGTGGTGTGAGGCCAATCGCCGCCGGCGAGGGAGGGCGCCAGCGCGTGCACGGGGGGAGGAGGAGGAGGAGGAAGGCCGCCACAGGCGGCCGGCGATGGCCGCGCGGTGCGTGCCATGGGATGGGACAGGGGCGCCCGCGTTCGCCGTCCCCGCGCGTACAGCAGCCCCCCGCCGAGCGCCACCACCAGCAGGAACGCCGCCCCCATCAGCTGACAGCGCGCGCCCCCGTCCACCAGCCCCCCCACCGTCGCCCCCAGCGGCCTCAGCACCACCGCCTGTTCGGGGTCAAGCGGATAGGAGGACCGGCGCGCGGCCACGTGGCGTTCCAGCACCCCCCGCGCGGCGTCCACCAGCGCCACCGCCTCCCGCGCGTCAGGCGCCTGGCCATACAGCGTCAACACCGGGTTGTTCCCGTCGACGTCGAGCACCAGGCGGTAGGCGTGGTCGACCGGAACCGGGTCCGGGAGCGCGTGCGTTCTGGGCGCCACGTTGCTGCGCCCCAGCAGCAGCGTGAAGGGTCCGCTCGCGGCCACGCGCGCGCCGCGCAAGCCCAGCGCCTGGCCGATTTCCGCGGTCGCCTGATCCCCCTGCAGATAGAGCGCGTAGGTCACGGCCAGCTGGCCGGCGAGGTTGGCGCGTTCGGCGCCCACCGGCGCTAACGCCGTCAGCTCCGATTCGCGCGCGTCCACCAGCACCTTCGCGCTGGCCGCCCCCGTTTCCACCGCGCGCGGCCGCAGCGAGGTGTCATAGCCCGTCAGCCCCGCCGCCAGCGCGGCCGCCAGCAGGAGCGCCGCGACGACCCTCATCCCCCGACGACCCTCATCCCGCGACGGCCCTCATCCCACGGCGGCGAGATCGCGCTCGTGATCGTGCTCGTAGGAGGGCTCCTCCGCCTCCTCATCCGCGGACGGCTTGCGGCGCAGGCTCTCGAAGCCCAACAGCGAGAGCAGGCCGAACAGCAGCGCCCCCACCGCCCCGACGGCCATCAGCGCCTTGCGCGAGCTGGAGTTGACGGTGCCCGCCTGCGCGGGGCCGAGCTGGCGGATCGTCACGCGCCGCGCGGGCTTGGTCGCCCCCTGCTTCTGCAACGTGGCCACATAGCGCTGCACCCCCGGCAGCACCGCTTCGGCCACATGCCCCGCCGCGACGGCCGTGGGGCCCTGCACCGAGGCGGTCACGATCGGCTCTTCGGGCTGCGCCACGAACGTCAGCCGGTAGCTCGCCCGCTCGCCCAGCAGCTGGCTGGCGCGCGCCTCCGAAGGAGTGATCACATCCAGCGCCTGGCCGCTGCCGCCGTAGGGACCCTGCGCGGTCAGCTCTCCCACCGGCACGCCCGCCGTGGCGGCCACCTCTTCGAGCACGGCCTCGCTGGCCATCACCTGCGCCAGCAGCGCCGCGCGCGTGGTCAGCGGAGCGGTGCTCTGGAGCAGATCCGCGAGCGCCGACTGGGGCGAGTCGACGAGGATCTGCACGGTCGCCGTCCCCGTGGAGGTCGAGCGCGCCAGCCGCCCTGCCCCGAACGCGGCCCCGCCCGCGAGCACGAAGATCAGCGCCACCACCAGCCTGCGCGACCACAGCGTTCTGAGGATTTCGGCGAGCTCCATCTCAGGTAGGTGCCTCTTCACAGCAACGATCCGCGGAGGCCGCCGCTTGCGGCGGGGGCGGGAGGGCGGCCGGCGAGGGCGCCGCAAGGAGCGGAGAGGACGACAGCGCTGTCGGCGGGGGCGCCGTGAACGGCGGGCGGGGGGGCCACGACCCGCTGAGCGCCGCCAGCGCCCGCACGCTCGCCTCCCGCGCCAGGCCATCCCGATCGCGCTCGCCCGCGCTGAGCGCGGCGCGCAGTCCGTAGCGAAGCCCGAGCGCCCCCAGGTACAGCGCCCTGTGCGTCCGGGAGAAGTGCTTGCGCGCGTACTGCCTGCGCGCGAACGCTTCCTGGGCGACCATGCGCGGACGCACGCCCCCCTTCTCGGCGTGGTGGCGGATGGTCATGTCCGGCAGGTAGCGCACGCGCCACCCGGCGCGCGCCACGCGCAGGCACAGGTCGGGCTCCTCGCAGTACAGGAAGAAGCGCTCATCCAGCGCCCCCGCGGCGAGCAGCGCCTCGCGGCGCGCGATCATGAAGGAGCCCACCACCCAGTCGCAGTCGCCCTCGCGCGCGTACGCCTCGGGGTCGAGCACGCGTTCCCCCGCCCACGCGGGGCGCAGCGGCCAGCGCTCGCTCCCCAGCGCCTCGCCCAACGCGCGCATGGCGTTGGGAAAGCGGCGGATGGTGGGCAGGAGCTCCCCCTCGGACCCCACCTGGCGCACCCCCGCGACGCCCACCTCGGGGCGCGCGTCGAGCGCGGTGAGCAGCTCGGCGAAGGTGCCCTCCAGGATCTCCGTGTCGGGATTCAGCAGCAGCACGTAGCGCGCCCGCGTGCGCTCCAGCCCGCGGTTGTTGCCATAGGCGAAGCCGAGATTGGGCGAGGACACCACGCGCGCCTCGGGGAAGCCCTCGCGCACCAGCTCGCGCGTGCCGTCGGTGCTGGCGTTATCCACCACCACAACCTCCAGCGCCACCCCGCCGGCGTGCGCGTAGACGCTCGAAAGGCACCCCTGCAGCCAGCGGGCGTCGTTGGCGGAGACGACGACGATGGCGAGGTCCACCGCGAAAAAACGGCCCTCCCGCGACGTTGCTTGCGCGTGGAAGAGCCCCAGCCACCCACTCGCGCTGCGGAGTTCCAGCCCCGGATCCTGATCGTCTCGCCGGTGCGCAACGAGGGAGCGCACATCGAGCGCGTGGCGCGTGCCGTGGCCGCGCAGCAGCTGCTCCCCGCGCGCTGGGTGGTCATAGACGACAGCTCCAGCGACGACACCTTCGCGCAGCTGGATGCCCTGCGAAAGGACCTGCCATTCCTGACGCTCCTGCGCGCCCCCGAGCAGGCGCACGACGCGCGCGATCGCCTGGCCACAGCGGTTGCCCCCCGCAACTTCAACCTCGGCCTGGCTCACGCGGCGACCGACGCCCCGAACGACGCCTCATATGGCACACCACGCGGGGATCTACTCCCCACCCACCCGCCTCCGGCGGCCCCCCTCCCCTACACCCACATCATGAAGCTCGATGGCGACGTCGAGCTGCCGCCCGATTACCTGCGCCTGCTGTTGGAGCGCTTCGCCGCGGACCCGAGCCTGGGCGTGGCCGGCGGCGTGCTGGTCGAGCCCGCGCGCGACGGCACGATGCGCCGCATCGCCATTCCCCCCCACCACGTGCACGGCGCGCTGAAGTGCTGGACGCGCGACTGCTTCGCGGCGATCGGCGGCGTGCAGGAGCGCCTGGGCTGGGACACGATCGACGAGACCTATGCGCGCATGCACGGCTTGCGCTCGCGCCGCTTCACCGATCTGGTGTGCGTTCACCACCGCCGGCTGGCCAGCGCCGACGGCCTGCTGCTCGGGCACGCGCGCTACGGCGAGTGCGCCTACATAGTCCACTACGGCCCCCTGTGGGTGTCGCTGCGCGCGCTGAAGATGGCGCGGCGGCGCCCCGTGGGCCTGTCGGGCGCGGCGTTCCTGCTGGGCTATGCGCGCGCGTGGTTGCGCCGGGTGGAGCGCGTGCCCGATCCCGCCTACCGCCGCTTCACCCGCCGTGAGCTGCGCGGGCGGATGCTGCGCGCGGTCGCGCCGTAGCGCCCCCGACCGGAACACGTCTCATCCCTGCAGCGATCTGGCCCCGTGAGAGACAGCCCTAGATTTTTTGCGCCCAGATAGTCGAGGATCGTGACCGTGATGGTAGTTGCGTAGGCGCGCCTCCTCGCGCCCACTCTCAACCAACCTCGTCTTCGCGATCCTTGCGGGCTTGGCGCTGCTCCTATGGCCGCTGGCAGCGTCGGCCGGGGCGTGTCCAAACGACGAGCTGCGCTCCGAACTGCGCTCCGGCCAGCTGCCCGACTGCCGAGCCTACGAGCTCGTGACGCCGTCCTTCAAGGAGGGCGCGTGGCCGCAGATGGTCTCGATCTCCCCCGACGGCCAGCACGTGATCTCCGCGAACGCGGGGGTGTTCGCGGGCTCCGAAGGCGACACCTTCACCCAGCTGGGCGCCTCGGTGGTCGGCGCCCTGTATGAATCCTCGCGCACCCCGTCGCACTGGGTCACCTCGGCCCTGTCGCCGCCCGCCTCGGTATATCAGGATCCCTTTATTTTCTATGACTCATCCGACGTGGGTCCCGAAGGCAGCCTGTGGGGTCTCGCCCCCAACTCCGGGCCCTATCGGGTCTCGAGCTTCTATCTTGAGCGTCCCCGCGGCACGTTTGTGAGCATTGGGCCCGCGACCGTGCCCACCAACACCGAAAACAACGAGAACCCTCCAGGGTACGAATATGAGGGCGCGTCCAGGGATCTGTCGCATGTTCTGTTCATCGTCGAACCTATCGCCTTCCGGTGGCCGTGGGATGAAACGACAGGCGGCATATCTCTCTATGAGTATGTGGGGACGGGCAATGCCGAACCGTCGCTGGTGGGAGTGAGCGGTGGCGCCGGAAGCAGAAAGCTGATCAGCAGGTGCGGGACCTGGCTGGGCTCGAGCGGGGAAACCCGCGGCTCGGTGTATAACGCGGTCTCCGAAAGCGGCGATCGAGTTTTCTTCACGGCCATCTCGTGTGGTGGAGAACCGAGCGTGAACGAGGTGTTCGCCCGGGAAGAAGTGCCCGGCGGGCAGGTGCGGACGGTCCCGATCTCCGAGCCGTCGATCTCCTACTGCTCTGGTTCTCCCTCGCCTCCATGTGAAAACGCCCATTTCGAGGGCGCCTCGCTGGATGGGTCGAAGGTGTTCTTCACGACAGAACAGGAACTTCAGCCGGGGGCCAGGGGTCGGAATCTCTACGAGTACGATTTCAACGCTCCGGGGGCCGAAAGGATCAGGCGCGTCTCGGTTCCTCTGTCCGGCGAAGCGGAGGTGCAGGGTGTCTCGCGCATCTCCGAGGACGGCTCGGAGGTGTATTTCGTCGCGTACGGCGAATTGACGAGCACGCCGAACAAGCTTGGCGAGCAGGCGCAGCCGGGCGATGGGGCGAAGCCGGGCATGCCCAACCTCTACGCCTTCGACACCACCACCGGCGAAACGGAGTTTGTCGCGACACTTGCAGCGGGTGACTCCAGAGACTGGCGGAGCGAAGACAGCCGACTGGTGGAGGTCTCACGGGAAGGACGGTTCCTGGTATTTCAGAGTTCCGCGGATCTCACGCACGAAGGCGTGAGCGGCGCCGTTCCGCAGGTGTTTCGGTACGACCGCGAGACGGACATCCTCGTGCGCGCGTCGATCGGCCAGGAAGGCTATAACGACGACGGCCGCAGCCTTTTGTACGGAGCGCAGCTACCGGCGGGTAGGGAACCCGTGTTCTCTGACACACTGGACAGTGAGGTTGGCACCCGGACACCTGAAGACGGCGCGGTGTTCTTCAGCAGCCCGGACGCCTTGACGCCACACGCGCTGAACGACGTCACCGTGTCCAAGAAGCACGGAGAAACGGTGCCCGTGCCGAATGTGTACGAGTACGCCCGCGGAAGGGTGTACCTGCTCTCAGATGGCCAGGACACCTCGACCGTCGCCGAAGAACCGGGTGTGCGGCTGCTCGGAGCAAGCGCATCGGGTGGGGACGCGTTCTTCACCACCTCGGACTCGTTGATAGGACAGGACACCGACAGTCAGATGGATATCTACGATGCCCGGGCGATGGGCGGCTTCCCGGAGCCCCAGGTTGCGGCGGGCTGCTCGGAAGCCGCGTGTCAGGGTCCCCTGGGCGCGGCTCCGGTGCTGGTGGCGCCCGGCAGCGCGACGCAGGCCGGTGAAGCGCCGCCGCCAGCGGCTGGTGGGTCGGCGAAGGCCAAGGTCAATGCCAAGCCCAAGCCGAAGGCGAAGGCGAAGGTCAGGAGGAAGACCAAGAAGAGGCGTGGGAAGAGGGCGGGGAAGGTGGCTCGTCACGGTCACGGGAGAGCAGGAGGATGAACCAGAGCCGCCATCCATACCTGTGTTGTGGTCTTCCTGCCGTGGCTCTCCTGTTCGTTGCACTGCTGTGCGCGTCAGGTGCGTCGGCCGCCCCGCTTGAAATCACGAAGTTCAGCTTCCAGGCGCTCGATGGAAACGGGCTGCCCACCGAACAGGCTGGGGGCCACCCGCATGAAGTGAATACAACTGTCGAATTCAACGCTGTGCATGAAAATGGAGAAGAAGTTCCACCCGAAGAAGTAAAGGACACGGTGGTCAATCTCCCGTTGGGGTTCGTGGGCAATCCGCAGACGACACCGAAGTGTCCGTTGAGCGGTGTCACCGCGGTTATTGGTGGAACGACGTGCCCGTCGGCAAGCCGGATTGGGACGGTATTTCTCAAGCTAGCCGGCTTTGTCCAGGAAGAAGAACATGCTCAGACGCCCCTGTACAACGTGGAACCGGAGGCTGGCTATCCGGCGGAGTTCGCGTTCGCCTATGATTCTAAGCCAGTCGCCTTATACGCGAATATCATGCATTTGGGGTCCGGGTATTATCTGCAGGTCCGGCAGCCCGGCGCCTTCGAGGCCAAGGTGAATATCATCGGACTGTCGTTTTTCGGTGATCCCTCCGAACGGGACCTCGGCGTTGCGTCGACACCGTTCTTCACCAACCCGCTGAACTGCTCGGCGGGACCGTTGACGGCTCGGATCGAACTGGACACGTGGGAGCACCCGGAGCGGTGGATCGCGAAGGAATCGACGGTCTATCCGCGGGTGACGGGCTGCGACATGCTCCAGTTCCAGCCCTCGCTCCACGTCACCCCGGACACGACCCAGGCGGACGAGCCCTCCGGGTACACGCTTGGGCTCGAAGTGCCCCAGCGCGAAAGCCTCGTGACGCCGGGCACGCCGGAGCTCAGGGACGCGACGGTCACGCTGCCGGCGGGCGTGTCGCTCTCCTCCGCGGCCGCGGACGGGCTCGGCGCCTGCCCGGCCGAAGGCCCCGGCGGGATCAACATCGGCAGCGGCGAGGTCACTCCGCTGGGCCAGGATCTCGGCGACCCGTGGGCGACCGAACTGGGCGACGGCCAGGGCGGCGCAGGGGAAAGCAGCTACGACGACGGCCAGTACCACCCCACCGCGGGCCACTGCCCGGCGAACTCGACGGTGGGCAGCGTGGAAGTCGCGACACCCCTGCTGTCCAAGCCCCTGCAGGGCCATCTGTACTTGGCGCAGCCGGGCTGCGGTGGCGAAAGTCAGCTGCCGTGCACACCGGCGGATGCGAGCAACGGCTCGCTCTATGGCATGTATTTGGAAGCGTCGGGCTCAGGCGCAATCGTCAAGCTGCGCGGGTCGGTCTCGGTGAACTCCGTGACCGGTCAGATCAGCGCCACGTTCGCGGAAAACCCGCAGCTGCCGTTCAGCGATCTCACGCTGCGCGTGAACGGCGGGCCGCGGGCCGGGCTCGCCAACCCGCAGGCATGCGGGCAGGCGCTGACGACGAGCCAGCTCGTGCCGTGGAGCGCGCCCATT
>Ga0116217_10003380_pt1 | contig 14482 bp, 9 predicted proteins | sample Sb_taG_6_FD_89697 | JGI IMG/M metagenome (GOLD analysis project Ga0116217, IMG submission 89697) | Peat soil microbial communities from Weissenstadt, Germany - Sb_50d_4_PS metaG | ecosystem: Environmental > Terrestrial > Soil > Wetlands > Peat | place: Germany: Weissenstadt | collected 2010-09-21 | reverse complement strand
TGCCCCTTCACTTCAAACCGACACGGGCCATCCAGCCTCGGCGCTCGAACCCCTGCAATACCGGGCCTTCCGGGCCTTCGATGCCCAGCTACCACGGTCTTACGCTTGGTTTAGGACTAGTAGCCCCGAGCGACGAGCCGCGCGAGCGCCGCGCGCACCTCGGCGTCGCGTCGCTCGGCGTCGGGATCGGTCCAGCGCCACCGCACCGCGGACTCGATCGCGAACGTCGGCCGGTTGTGGTCCTGGACGCGGTCGACCTCGATCTCGACCGCGACGACGCCCTCGACGAGAGCCGCGCCGTCGACCACGCGAGCGCGCCCGTACGCCGTGACCGAGGTGTCCTCGCACACGATCGTCAGCGACACGCGCGGGTCGGCCCGGAGGCGCGCGAGCGAGCCGCGGGTGGAGGCGAGCGCGATCACGGCCCGTCGCGGGCCGGCGCGGAGCGCTGCCGACACCGGGATCGCGTGCGGTGGCTCGCCGGCGGTGGCGGTGGCGAGGATCGTGACGGTGCCGGCGGGCCAGTCGGGGAGCACGCTCCGGACGCTACCGCGGCCGGAGCGGGGTGGGGCGATTTGGAGCGCGGTCGCTTGGGGTGGCGCAGGGCTCGCTTCCCGGAACCTGCGTAACGCGTCAATGGACGCGGCCGGCTTCGACCGTGCCGTGTGACGCATGTGGGGCACGCGTTACACGTCAAGGCCAGCGCGATCGCGCTCCATTGTCGTGTCACGCATGCCGGCGCCGGTGGGCGACGAATCTCGATGGACGCTGCCCCCGAGCTCCAGGTGCCCGCCTTTATCGGGCCGGCGATCGAGCCCGGCCTGCCGCGCGCCGCCGCCGGCGACGCGACTCCCAGCGCCACCGCCGGCTGCCCGGCCCGCCCGCTACCCGACCCCCCGCGCCACGCACAACCGCTGGAGCAACTCCATCGCCTCGCCCGGATGCTCGGGCAGGGCGTCGAGGGCGCCGGCGGCCACCCGCAGGTCGTTGATCGTGACCTCGCGCGCCTCGAGCGCGAACCGGCCGAGCCAGCGGACCGCGGCGCGCTCGTAGCGGTCGGGGTCGCCGCCGCGCAGGACGAGGCAGATCCGGAGGGCGTCGTCGAGCCGCACCTGCGGCAGCTCCCGTGCGGCGGTGACGACGAGCGTCTCGTTGCCGGTCTCGAGCGCGCGGCGAAACCGGGCGTAGGGGTTGCCGTCGCTCGTCATCGAACGTATGTTCGTATGAGCCGCGGACGGATGACGTCCGCCCTCAACCCCGGACGACCCCGGACTACGCTGGACTGACGCCCCCATCGCAAGCCGAATCTCACGTCATGCAAGCCCATCTCGCGCGGAGTAGGCTCCGCCGGCGCAGAGCGATAGCCAAGGAGCGCACAACAGAGGAGGTCTCGAAATGGCTGTTAAGGGGGCGGATCTCGAGTCCGAGTTAATCGACACGGTCTGCGAACGCGTGCGGGAGCGGCTGCCCGCCGGGCAGGTGGCGCCGTGCGAGTCGTTCGTCCGGCAGTACTACCAGTGGGTCCCGGCCGAGGACCTCGCGGACCGTAACCCGCTGGACCTGTACGGGGCTGGGGTGGCGCATTGGAACTTCGCTCAGCAGCGGGCGCCCGGGGAATCGAAGGTGCGGGTCTACAACCCGGACTTCGAGCAGCACGGATGGCAGTCGCCGCACACGCTGATCGAGATCGTGACCGACGACATGCCGTTCATCGTCGACTCGGTGACGATGCAGCTGGGGCGGCTCGGCTACGGGATCGACCTCGTGATTCATCCGGTGATCCGGGTCAGGCGCGACGCCGAGGGCCACATCACCGAGGTGCTCGACCACGACGCCGCCGCGGACGACGGCATTCGCGAGTCGGTCGTGCACGTGGAGGTCGTGCGCGAGCACGATCGCGCCCAGCTCGATCATCTGCGCAACAGCATCGAGCGGGTCCTGGCCGACGTCCGCGCGGCGGTCGAGGACTGGCAGGAGATGCGCTCGTGCGCTCAGGACCTGATCGAGGAGCTCGACCGCAATCCGCCGCCGGCCATCGACCCCGCGCTCGTGGACGAGACGAAGGCGTTCCTCGCGTGGCTCACGGAGGACAACTTCACGTTCCTCGGCTACAAGGAGTACGACCTGATCGACGAACGGGACCAGGCGCGGCTGCGGCCGATCGAGGGCTCGGGGCTCGGGATCCTCCGGGGCGTGCCCGCCAAGGCGCCCAAGACGCTGACCGGCAAGGCGCTGATCGTCGGTCGCGAGCCGCAGATCCTGCTCCTGACCAAGGCCAATTCCGCGTCTCCCGTCCACCGGCCCGCCTACCTGGACTACATCGGCGTCAAGAAGTACTCCGAGGACGGTCAGGTGATCGGCGAGCGTCGCTTCCTCGGCCTGTACACGACGCGCGCGTATAAGGCGAGCCCGCGGTCGATCCCGATCATCCGCGGCAAGGTCGAAGGGGTGTTGGAGCGGGCCGAGTTCCCGCCGGCCAGCCACGACCGCAAGGCGCTGCTCGAGATCCTCGAGTCATACACGCGCGACTCGCTGTTCCAGATGGAGACGCGAGAGTTGTACGACCTGGCGATCGGGATCCTCGGCTTGGGCGAGCGCCAGCGGCTGAGGCTGTTCCTGTGGCGGGACCCGCTCGAGCGGTTCGTGGAGTGCCTGGTGTGCATCCCGCGGGACCGCTTCAACACCGAGAACCGGGAGCGGGTCGGCAGGATTCTGCTCGAGGCGCTCGGTGGGGTGGCGCTCGATTGGACGCTGCAGCTGAGCGAGTCGCGGCTCGCGCGCGTCCACTACATCATCCGCCTCGGCGAGGATCCCGTCACCGCCTACGACGTGGCGATGATCGAGGCCCGCTTGGTCCAGACGATCCGCGCCTGGGAGGACGAGCTACGCGAGGCGCTGATCGACGAGCACGGCGAGGAGGACGGCATCAGGCTGTTCAAGCGCTACGAGCGCGCGTTCCCGGCCGGCTACAAGTCCGACTGGGTGGCGCGCTCGGCGGTCGCGGACATCGGCCGGATCGAGGAGCTCGCAGCGACGGACGAGCCGATCACTAGCCTGTACCGCCCGCTCGAGTCGCCCGAGGGGATCGTGCGCCTGAAGCTGTTCAGCTCCGGCGGGGTGCTGCTGTCCGAGGTGCTGCCGACACTCGAGCACCTCGGCGCGAAGGTGGCCGACGAGCGTCCCTACGAGATCACGCCGGCCGATCGTGGCTCGGTGTGGATCTACGACTTCGGCCTGCAAGCGGATGCTGAGAACACCGAGCGGGTTCGCGATCTGCTCCACGACACGTTCCTCGGCGTGTGGCGGGGCGAGCTCGAGGACGACGCCCTGAACGGACTCGTGCTCGGCGCCACCCTGACCGGACGGCAGGTATCGATCATCCGCGCCGTCGCCAAGTACCTGCGCCAGGGCGGCATCGGCTTCTCGGACTCCTACATCGGGCGCACGCTGCTCGGCCATCCCGCGATCGTTCGGCTCCTGATCAGGTTGTTCGACGCAAGGCTCGATCCCGACGCCCACGACGAGGATGCCGCGCAGCGGCACGGAAAGGAGATCGAGGAGGCGCTCGACGCCGTTCCCAGCCTCGACGAGGATCGGATCCTCCGGAGCTTCCTGTCGGTGGTCCGGGCCATCGTCCGCACCAACACCTTCCAGACCGACCGCGACGGCAAGCCCCACCCGTACCTGTCGTTCAAGCTCGACAGCGCCCAGATCCCGGTGCTGCCGCTGCCGGTGCCGCAGTTCGAGATCTTCGTCTACTCGCCGCGCGTCGAGGCGGTGCATCTGCGCGGCGGCCGCGTGGCCCGCGGCGGCATTCGCTGGTCGGACCGGCCCGAGGACTTCCGGACCGAGGTGCTCGGGCTGATGAAGGCCCAGATGGTCAAGAACGCCCTGATCGTCCCGGTCGGGGCGAAGGGCGGGTTCGTGGTGAAACGGCCCCCGGCGGAAGGTGGGCGAGAGGCGCTGCTGAACGAAGGCATCGCCTGCTACAACGCATTCCTGTCGGGGATGCTCGACATCACCGACAACATCGTCGAGGGCGAGGTCGTTCCGCCCAAGCGGGTGATCCGCTACGACGAGGACGACCCATACCTGGTGGTCGCCGCGGACAAGGGCACGGCGGCGTTCAGCGACATCGCCAACGGGGTCTCAGCCGACTACGGCTTCTGGCTGGGAGATGCGTTCGCCTCGGGCGGCTCGCAGGGCTATGACCACAAGAAGATGGGGATCACCGCGCGCGGAGCATGGGAGTCGGTCAAGCGCCACTTCCGCGAGCTCGGGACCGACATCCAGACGACGGACTTCACCGCGGTCGGGATCGGCGACATGTCGGGGGACGTGTTCGGCAACGGAATGCTGTGCTCGCGCCACACCAAGCTGCTGGCCGCGTTCAACCACATGCACGTGTTCCTCGATCCCGACCCGGATCCGGAGGCAAGCTACGACGAGCGCAGGCGTCTGTTCGACCTGCCGCGCTCGGCCTGGAGCGACTACGACGAGTCGCTGATCTCCGAGGGCGGCGGCATCCACCCGCGCGCGGCGAAGTCGATCCAGCTCTCGCCCCAGGTCCGCGAGGCGCTCGGGATCGAGGAGGAGCGGCTCGCGCCCAACGACCTGGTCCAGGCGATCCTCAAGGCACCGGTTGACCTGCTGTACAACGGCGGCATCGGCACCTACGTGAAGGCGTCCACCGAGTCCCACGCGGACGTCGGCGACAAGGCGAACGACGCGGTCCGGGTCGACGCGCGCGAGCTGCGCTGCAAGGTCGTCGGGGAGGGCGGCAACCTCGGGGTCACGCAACGGGCGCGGATCGAGTACGCCCTCAGCGGCGGCCCCGCGGATAAGAGCCCCGCCCACCCAGGACGGATCATCACCGACGCGATCGACAACGTCGCCGGGGTCAACTGCTCAGACCACGAGGTCAACATCAAGATCCTGCTCGACGGACTGGTCGCGGACGGCGACCTGACCGAGAAGCAGCGCAACGAGCTGCTGGTCGAGATGACCGACGCGGTCGGCGAACAGGTCCTGTACGGCAGCTACACGCAGACGCAGGCGATCAGCCTCGCGCTGGCGCAGGCCGCGCCGATGGTCGACGTCCATGCCCGGCTGATCCGGAACCTCGAACAGACCGCGGGGCTGAACCGCAAGCTCGAGTTCCTGCCCAGCGACGACGCGATCGACGAGCGCAAGGCCGCTCACCGGGGGCTGGTGTCGCCCGAGCTGGCGGTGATCATGGCCTACCAGAAGATCCACCTCTACCAGCAGCTGCTCGAGTCCGACCTGCCCGAGGATCCGCTCCTCGCCCGCGATCTCGAGCGGTACTTCCCGCCACCCTTGCCCGAGCGCTACTCGGACCGGATGGCGGGCCACCGCCTGAAGCGCGAGATCATCGCCACGGTCGTCGCCAACCAGCTCGTCGACCGCGCCGGCACGACGTTCTCGTTCCGGCTTGCCGAGGAGACGGGTGCGCCGCCCGCGGTGCTGGCGCGGGCCTACGCGACCGCGCGCGAGGTGCTCGAGATGCGCTCGTTCTGGGACGCGGTCGAAGCACTCGACAATCGGGTCTCCGCTCAGACCCAGCTCGAGATGCTGATCGAGGGCCGGCGCCTGGTCGAGCGCTCGACCCGCTGGCTCGTCCGCGCCAACCCCTACCAGGTCAGCATCGCCCAGACGATCAGGCGCTTCGATCCCGGCGCGAAGATGCTCGCCGCGTCGCTGCCCGACGCGCTCGAGGGCGCGGACCGCGAGGCGTTCGACAAGCGGGCGGCGGAGCTGCAGCAGGCCGGCGTTCCCGCCGAGCTCGCCAGGCGGACCGCCGGAATGCCGTCGATGCTCGCACTGTTCGACATCGTCGAGGTGGCCTCCGCGACCGAGCACGATCAGGACGACGTGCTGCGGGTGTACTTCCGGCTCGGCTCGCGGCTGGAGCTCAACTGGCTGCGCGACCGGATCATCGAGCTGCCGCGCGCGAACCGCTGGCAGGCGCTGGCCCGCGCGGCGCTCCGCGACGACCTGTTCAACCTGTACCGGGAGCTGACCCGCAAGGTGCTCGACGCCGGCGGGGCGCAGAACGGCAGTGAGGCCGCGATCGACGCGTGGTCCGAGCGCAACGCCGCGGCGGTCGAGCGGGCGCTCGGGATGGTGGCCGACGTGAGGGCATCGCGGATCTATGACATGACGACGTTGCCGGTGGCGCTGCGGGAGATTCGCGGCCTGCTCAGGGGAACGATCAGGGCGGGCGTGCCGACCGGGATGGGCTCGGTCACGATGGCGGAATAGGGCCGCGCGCCCCGGCTCGCCAGCGGAGGTAGGCCACCAGCAGCACGCTCACGTCGATCAGGCCGGCCACGAAGAACGCGCCCGGCCCGGTGATGAGCCGGCCTGCAACCCGTGAGAGCACGCCCCCAAGCTATCGTCTCCGCTCGAACCACGAGAAAGCTCTATGGCTAACAGCGTCAAGACCAGCGTCACCGAGCTGCCCGAGTCGCGCGTGCGCGTCGAGGCGGAAGTCGCCCCCGAGGAGGTCGAGCGGCGCGTCCAGCAGGCCGCGCGCGAACTCGGCCGCCAGATGCGCATCCCCGGATTCCGCAAGGGCAAGGTCCCGTCCCCGGTGGTGATCCGCCGGCTCGGCCGCGACGCGGTCCTCGACGAGGCGGTCAGGAGCGCGCTCGGGAGCTGGTACGCGGACGCGATCGACGGCGCCGGGATCGCCCCGGTAGGCGAGCCCGAGCTCGACGTGGGCGACATGCCCCAGGAGGGGCAGCCGCTGGCGTTCTCGATCGAGATCGGGGTCCGCCCGACCGCCAAGCTCGGCGAGTACAAGGGACTCGAGGTCGGCCGCCGCGAGCCGCAGGTCGAGGATGCCCAGATCGACGAGGAGATCGACCGGCTGCGCGACCGGCTGGCGACGCTCGACACGGTGGAGCGCCCCGCCGCGAACGGCGACCACGCGGTGATCGACTACGTGGGCACCGTCGACGGAGAGGAATTCGAGGGAGGCGCCGGCCGCGATCAGCTCGTGGAGCTCGGCTCGGACCGGCTCGTACCCGGATTCGAGGAGCAGCTGGTGGGCGCGAGCGCAGGCGAGGAGCGAACGGTCACGGTCACGTTCCCCGATGACTATCCGGCTCCGGAGCTGGCGGGCAAGGAGGCGCAGTTCGCGGTCACGGTCAACGAGGTCAAGGCCAAGAACCTGCCCGAGCCCGACGACGACTTCGCGTCCGAGGCCGCCGGCTTCGACACGCTCGCGGAGCTGCGCGAGGACATCGGCGACCGCCTCCAGAAGGTCGACGCGCGCGCACTCGAACGCGAGTACGAGGATGCGGTGGTCGAGGCGGCGGTGGCCGAGGCCGAGCTCGAGGTGCCCGACAAGCTGGTTCACGCGCGTGCGCACGAGCTGCTCGAGGACACGTTCGCGGTGCTGGCTCGCCAGGGCGTCTCGAAGGAGGCGTACCTGCGGATCACCGGGCGGGACGAGGAGGCGCTCGCGCACGAGGCCGAGCCCGAGGCCGCGGCCGCGCTCAAGCGGGAGGCGGTGCTGGCGGCGATCGTCGACGCCGAGGGGATCGAGCCGACCGACGAGCAGGTCACCGAGGCGCTCGAGCCATCGGCGGAACGGCAGGGGACGACCGCCGAGAAGCTGTTCGAGCAGCTTCAGTCCAGCGGCAGGCTCGACCGGGTGCGGCGCGAGGTCGCGACGCGCCAGGCGATCGACCTGCTGGTGGCCGAGGCGAAGCCGATCAGCGTCGAGCAGGCCAAGGCCCGCAAGAAGATCTGGACGCCCGGCAAGGAGACCGCGGGTGACACAGGGACCCGCCCGCCCTCCGGACAGCTCTGGACTCCCGGCGGCAGCTAACCCTGTAGAAGACCGGGATCGAAACAGGCCCGCGCGGGTCCACCCCTCACAGCAGGGTCTAGGCGATTGCTACAGTCGGCAGGATTCCTGCCGAGGAAGCGAAAGAAGCGAGGACGATGAGCCCACTCGTACCGATGGTTGTCGAACAGACCTCTCGCGGAGAGCGTGCATTCGACATCTACAGCCGTCTGCTCAACGAGCGGATCATCTTCCTCGGGACACCGGTGGACGATCAGATCGCGAACCTGATCGTCGCGCAGCTGCTCCACTTGGAATCAGAAGATCCGGACAAGGACATTTCGATCTACGTGAACTCGCCCGGCGGCTCGGTCTATGCCGGGCTGGCGATCTACGACACGATGCAGTTCATCAAGCCCGATGTGCAGACGATCTGCGTCGGGATCGCGATGTCGATGGGCGCACTGCTGCTGGCCGGAGGGGCGCATGGGAAGCGAATGGCGCTGCCTAACGCCAAGATCCTGATCCATCAGGTCTCCTCCGCGTTCCAGGGCCAGGCGACCGATATCGAGATCCACGCCAAGGAGATCATCGACGTCCGCCGGCGGCTCGATGAGATCATCGCCCAGCACACCGGGCAGAGCCTTGAGAAAGTTCGGTCGGACACCGAACGTGATTACTTCATGAGCTCTGAGGAGGCCAAGGACTACGGAATCATCGACCGCGTCATCTCCCAGCACTAAGGGGCTACCCTTAGGGGCTCGGGTAAGGCGCGCGAGGCGACTCCGGGAGAGGGCATCACATGGCACGTCCGACCGATTCCAACGAACAGCTGCTTTGCAGCTTCTGCGGCAAGTCCCAGAGGCAGGTCAAGAAGCTGATCGCTGGCCCCGGCGTGTACATCTGCGACGAGTGCATCGACCTCTGCAACGAGATCATCGATGAGGAGCTGACCGCTCCGCCGAGCTTCGACATCGAGAACCTCCCCAAGCCGCGGGAGATCTACGACGTCCTGAACGAGTACGTCGTCGGGCAGGAGCAGTCCAAGCGCAGCCTGTCGGTGGCTGTCTACAACCACTACAAGCGCGTCCAGATGATGCAGTCCGACGAGAACGACATCGAGCTGCAGAAGTCGAACATCCTGCTGCTGGGCCCGACCGGATGCGGCAAGACGCTGCTCGCCCAGACGCTGGCGAAGATCCTCAACGTACCGTTCGCGATCGCCGACGCCACCGCGCTGACCGAGGCCGGGTACGTGGGCGAGGACGTCGAGAACATCCTCCTGAAGCTGATCCAGGCCGCCGACTACGACGTCAAGAAGGCCGAGACCGGGATCATCTACATCGACGAGGTCGACAAGATCGCGCGCAAGGCCGACAACCCGTCGATCACGCGCGACGTATCCGGCGAGGGCGTCCAGCAGGCGCTGCTGAAGATCCTCGAGGGGACGACCGCGTCGGTGCCGCCCCAGGGCGGGCGCAAGCATCCCCACCAGGAGTTCCTGTCGATCGACACGACCAATGTCCTGTTCATCTGCGGCGGCGCGTTCGCCAACCTCGACAAGGTGATCGAGCGCCGGATCGGCCACCAGGGCGTCGGCTTCGGCGCGGCGATCCAGTCCAAGGACCAGCGCGACACCGGCGAGATCTTCGAGCACTGCCTCCCCGAGGACCTGATCCAGTACGGGCTGATCCCGGAGTTCATCGGGCGCCTGCCGGTGATGTCGGCGATCCACCAGCTCTCGCGCGACGAGCTGATGCAGATCCTGACCGAGCCGCGCAACGCGCTCGTCAAGCAGTTCCAGCGGTTCTTCCAGTTCGACGGGATCGAGCTGGTGTTCGCCGAGGAGGCGCTGCACTCGATCGCGGACAAGGCGCTCGAGCGCGAGACCGGCGCCCGCGGCCTGCGGTCGATCATCGAGGAGGTCCTGCTCGAGGTCCAGTTCGAACTCCCCTCCCGCCGGGACGTCCGCAAGTGTGTAGTAACCCGCGACACGATCGACAAGGGCACTTCCCCGACGCTCGTGACCGTCGCGACGCCCGAGGAAGAAGCGGCGTAGATTTTTCGGGGCCGGCCTCCGGCCGGCGTCCGTGGGGCCACGTCCCCCGTCCGGACAGGGCTCGTTTCCTAGACTGGCGCTCGATGACCGACCGCTCCGAGCTCGAAGCCAGAACCCGCTACGACCCGTCCGAGGTCGAGCCGCGGATCGCGCAGGCGTGGCTCGACAGCGGCCTGTTCCACCCCGAGCCCGCGGGCGATCCGGCCGACAACTACTCGATCGCGATCCCGCTGCCGAACGTCACCGGCGTCCTGCACATGGGCCACGCGCTCAACAACTCGATCCAGGACTGCCTGATCCGCTTCAACAGAATGAAGCCCCCGCCCACCCCGCGGACCAAGTGGATCCTCGGGACCGACCACGCCGGCATCGCGACCCAGACGCAATTGGAAAGGGTCCTGCTCGCTGAGGGGACGAGCCGCGAGCAGCTCGGCCGGGAGCCGTTCGTCGAGCGCGTGTGGCGCTGGCGGGAGGATTACGGCGGCCAGATCATCGAGCAGCTCAAGCGCCTTGGCGCCTCGCTCGACTACGACGACGAGCGGTTCACGCTCGACGACCGCTACGCCCGCGCCGTCCAGCACGTGTTCGTCGCCCTGTACGAGAAGGGCTACATCTACCGGGACCGGTACATGGTCAACTGGGACCCGGGAAGCCTGTCGGCGATCTCGGACCTCGAGGTCGAGGACCGCGAGGTGGAGGACACGCTCTACTACATCGACTACCCGCTGGCCTCGGGATCGGGCGCGGTCACGGTCGCCACCGTCCGCCCGGAGACGATGCTCGCCGACACCGCGATCGCGGTCCATCCCGACGACGACCGCTACCGGCGCCTCGTCGGCGAGAAGGCGATCCTCCCGCTCGTCGGGCGCAAGCTGAAGATCATCGCCGACGACTACGTCAAGCCCGACTTCGGTACCGGCGCGCTGAAGATCACCCCGGGCCACGATCCCAACGACTTCGAGATCGGCCGGCGCCACGGCCTTCAGCAGATCAGCGTGATCGGCGAGGACGGGCGGATCACCGCCGAGGCGCCCGAGCGGTTCGTCGGCATGACCGTCGAGGAGGCCCGGCGCGAGGTCGTCGCCGAGTTGCGGCGCGAGGACCTGATCGCGCGGACCGAGGATTACGTCCACGAGGTGCCCTACTCGCAGCGGTCGGGGGAGCGGATCGAGCCGCTGATCTCGCTGCAGTGGTTCATGCGGATGGACGAGCTCGTCAAGCCCGCGATCGAGGTCGTGAACAGCGGCCGGGTCCGGTTCTGGCCCGAGAGCTACACGCGGGTGTACATGAACTGGATGGAGAACATCCGACCGTGGGTCATCTCCCGCCAGCTGTGGTGGGGCCATCAGATCCCGGTGTGGTATAGAGGAATCCCGCCCACCCAGGAGCGCTACGTCGGCGAGACTCCGCCCGAGGGCGAGGGCTGGGAGCGCGATCCCGACGTGCTCGACACCTGGTTCAGCTCCGGGCTGTTCCCGTTCGCGGCGCTCGGCTGGCCCGAGGACACGCCGTCGCTGCGCGCCTTCTACCCGACCGACGCGCTGTGCACGGCCCGCGACATCATCTTCCTCTGGGTCGCGCGGATGATCATGATGGGGATCGAGTTCACCGGGCAGATCCCGTTCGAGGACGTCTACGTGCACTCGATCATCCAGGCCCCCGACGGGCGCCGGATGTCCAAGTCGCTCGGCACCGGGGTCGACCCGATCGACCTGATCAACGGGGGTCCCCGGCCGCCGGTGTTCGAGAGCGGAGGCGACTTCCCGGCCTACGGCGCCGACGCGGTGCGCTGGGGCCTGTACGCGATGTCCTCCGCTCAGGACGTCCGCTTCAGCGAGGACAAGCTAGCCCAGGGTCTCCAGCTCACCAACAAGCTCTGGAACGCCGCGCGGCTGATCCTGCTCAGCGTGAGCTCGGACGCGCGGGCGGAGCCGAGGCCGAAGACGGTCGAGGACCGGTGGATCCTCACGCGACTGGATCGCGCCCGGGCGGCCATCGCTGACGAAACCAAGCGCTACGCGTTCGCCCATGCTGCGCTCCGTCTGTACGACTTCGTCTACGGCGAGCTGTGCGACTGGTACCTCGAGCTGATCAAGCCACGCCTGCGCGCCGGCGGGGTGGGCGGGGTGGGCGGGGCCGATCTTCACGCCACCCTGCTGCACGTGCTGACCCAGACCCTCGCGATCGCCCACCCGATGATCCCGTTCGTCACCGAGGAGATCTATCGCTACATCCCAGGCGCCGAGGGACTACTCGCCGCCGGCGGCGTGCTCTCCGAGGACACGGTTCGAGACGAGGCGGCCGAAGAGAGCGTCGCACGCGTGATCGCGGCTGTGCAGGCGCTGCGCGGCTGGCGCGACTTCGCCGGGGTGCGAGCCGCGGCCACGGTGCCGGCAGGCCTGGCCGCCGAGGGCTACGAGGAGACGGGGGAGCACCTGGCCCGGCTCGCGCGGATGGCGTTCACGTCTGACGGAGCCGAGCCCGTGGCGACGGTGCCGGTTCCCGGCGGGGCGGTGGAGATTCTGCCCAGCGAGGACATCGACCTGGAGGGGGCCCAGCGCCGGCTCGCCGCCCGGCGGGCCAAGGTCGAGGCCGAGATCGAGCGCGCCGAGCGCAAGCTCGCCAACCGGGGATTCGTCGACAAGGCGCCGGCGGACGTCGTCCAGGCCGAACGCGACAAGCTGGCCCGGCTGCGCGAGGAGCTGGGCGAATGACTTCGTCATTGGCGAATCGCCTGCGGCGATTCGCTTGCGAGATCGCCCTGGGGGCGATCTCGGGGGACGGTGACTCATGAGAGCCGAGGAAGCCGAGCGCTACGTCCTGTCCCGCGAGCTGTTCGGGATGCGGTTCGGGCTGGACCGCATGCGGCGGCTGATGACCGCGCTCGGGAACCCGCACCAGAGCTTCGAGTCGATTCACGTGGTCGGGACCAACGGCAAGTCCTCGACCGTGCGGATGGCCGCGGCGATCTTGCGCAGGCACGGCTTGCGCACCGGCGCGTATCTGTCTCCGCACCTGGTCTCGTTCGCCGAGCGGATCAGGATCGACGACGCCGATCTGGACCCGAGCGAGTTCGCCGCCGCGATCCAGCGGGCGGCACACGCCGCCGAGCTCGTCGACCGCTCGCTCGTCGGCGACGACCGGGTGACCCAGTTCGAGCTCCTGACCGCGGCCGCCTACTCCGAGCTGGCCCGCCAGGGGGTCGAGGTGGCGGTTATCGAGGCGGGGCTCGGCGGCCGCTACGACGCGACCAACGTGATCCCGTCGCGCGTGCAGGTGCTGACCAGCGTCGGCCTCGAGCACACCCGGTGGCTCGGGCCGACGATCACCGCGATCGCCACCGAGAAGCTCGACGTCGTGCAACCTCACGCGACGCTGATCCTGGGGCACCGCCTGCATCCCGATGCCGAGGCGGTGGCTGAGCGCGTCGCTGCGGAGCGCGGAGCGACGATCGTTCACGCAGGCGCGGACCCGGGCGTGCCGCTGACCGCGCTGGGCTCGTATCAGCGGCGCAACTTCGCCCTGGCGCGGGCCGCGGCGGAGGCGTACCTCGGGAAGCTCGACCCGGCCGCGGTCGCCACCGCCGCGGCGGAGATCCTCGTGCCGGGCCGTCTTCAGGTGATCGACGAGGAGCCGCTCACGCTGCTCGACGGCGCGCACAACCCCGACGGGATCGCCGCGCTCACCGAGGCGCTGGCCGAGCCATGGGCCGCCGGCCACGATCACGTCGTCGCGGTCATCTCGGTGCTCGACGACAAGGATGCCGCGGCGATGCTCGCCGCCCTGTTGCCGATGTGTGACGCGCTCGTGCTGACCGCGAGCCAGAACCCTCGGGCGCTGCCGCCGCCGACCCTGCAGTCGCTCGCCGGCCAGCTGGGCGGACCGCCGTCCGAGGTGATCCGCGACCCTCGCGCCGCGCTCGAGCGTGCCCGCGACCTGGCCGGCCCCGGCGGTCTGGTCGTCGCCACCGGCTCGATCTATCTGGTTGCCGACCTGCTCCGCCCGGAGGGCGCCGGCCGCGCCTCGATGCTTTGAGTCAAGCCGTCGATACCATGGACGACGAGGAGGAGAGGCAGCCGAGGTTCCTGGCGATGGTCGCGCTGGTTGCCGTGGTCGTCGCGCTCGTGATCCTCGTGTTCTTCGGAATCGGTTACCTGTTTGGCAGGACATATCTCTGATAGGCCGAAATCGTGTGGACCGCGCACGTCTTGTATGAGGATCCACACACAAGACGTGCGGCCGCTGCGACGCTCCAACGCCATCGACCACTAAACTCGCACCCTTAATGCCCTTCCTGACGGTCTTTGGCATCAAGAACGGCACGATCAGTGCTGTCGTCGAGCTCATCATCCTATTCCTGGTGGCGGTGTGGCTGGCGCTCATCTACTGGACCTTTGCCGACGCGCGCAGGCGGATCGCCGACCCGCTGCTGATCGCTTGCGCCACCGCCACCTCCCTGTTCCCGTTCGTGGGCAGCATCGTCTACATGATCGTGCGCCCGCCCGAGTACCTGGAGGACGTGCACGAGCGCGAGCTCGAGATCCAGGCCGCCGAGGCGCGGCTGGCGGAGCTCGGCTACCAGGTCTGCCCGTACTGCGACTACGAGG
>Ga0116217_10003378_pt1 | contig 14486 bp, 17 predicted proteins | sample Sb_taG_6_FD_89697 | JGI IMG/M metagenome (GOLD analysis project Ga0116217, IMG submission 89697) | Peat soil microbial communities from Weissenstadt, Germany - Sb_50d_4_PS metaG | ecosystem: Environmental > Terrestrial > Soil > Wetlands > Peat | place: Germany: Weissenstadt | collected 2010-09-21 | reverse complement strand
GGCGGCCCAGGCGCAATGCTCGCCTCCAACGCCGCGACACCGCCTTTGCCGAAATCGCTGCGCCATAGCCGAACCGTGTCCTCCCGCACGCCGAAAGCCTCGGCGATCCGCGCACTGGTCCACCCCGAAAGGGTCAGAAGCACCGCACGCGCCCGGTCGGCCTCCCCGCGGTCGCGCGATCCCGCAAGAGCCATCAACGCGGCGCGCTGTTCCTCGCTCGCCGCAACCGGAGACTTGCCACCCATGCGCCACCCGAATCAATGCTGACAGCGAATTGCAATACCCCCGCGTTGGTCAACCAATCGGAACCTGCTTAGTCGTTCGGCACGGAGGAAGTGTCCGGCTGATCGCCGCTGGCGCGCAGCGGCGGCAACAGTTGGGGATCGAGCAGGACTTCGATGCTGCGTGCGACGCCCGGCCGTCGTCGGATCAGGCCGGCGCGCTCGAGGGTGAGCACCATCTGGTGGACCGTAGGCGGGGTGACGCGGAAGTGGCGTTGCATGTCGGCTTCGGCCGGCGCTCGCCCCATCACGAGGGTGTAGGCGTGGATGAAAGCGAGATACTGCCCCTGCTTGGCCGTGAAGCGGGTCCTCGGAGAGGGGAGACTAGCGCCAGGACTCTGATTCATCTGTCGCGTTCTACTACGATGGAAGCGCCGACGAATCTACGCTGCTGCGTCGAACTGAGCCAGGGCCAGCGCGAGCGACTGACAGCCCCTCTAGGCGGGGGCAAAGAGGCCGCGTGGAGCTCGTTTCAGATTCGCGCCCTTGCGCCGATTCGCGCCTCACGGCGCCCTGACCGCAGGCGCTCCCAATTTCGCCGCCGTTTGCTTGAGCCCGCGATCGAAGCTCGCGAAGGCGACGCAGCCGGCCGCGCTGGCAAGATGGAGCGCGTCGGCGAAGTCCATGCCTTGTTCGGCCCAGTCGAGCGCCGCCCCCGCCCCTTCGCGATCCTGAGCGGAGACCCGCGGCAGGTCGAGAAACGCGCGAAGCGCGTCGATGAGCTGCTGGCGAGGGAGCTGATAGGCGCTGCGCAGGACCGATTCGGTTTCGATGAGGACGGTCGTCGCGACGAACACGTCTTCGCCTTCGATTAACGCACGGGCGCGCCGGGCCTGCTCGCGGTCGTCGTTGACGAGGAAACGGACGACGACATTCGTATCGATCGCGATCATGGGGTCGTCTTGCGCAGCCATCGGCGCCGAGCTTCTTCGAGCACGGCTTCGTTCATCTCCTCGATCGACACGATTCGATCGACAGGTCCCAGTCGGCCGAAGACGTCCTCGATTCTCGTCGCCCCGGTCTTGGGCGCCAGGCGGAGGAGTACGCCTTCGGGCCGTTCCTCGACGATCAATTCGGCGCCGGGGCCCCAGCCGCGCTTTTCCCGAATCGACTGGGGCAGGACCACCTGCCCCTTGGTCGAGAGCTTGGTTTTGTGGTTCGCGGTCTTGGCCATGGATCGCTCTCGCGTCTTTTGGTAAGACACAGGTAAGATGAGCCTCAAGCCGCCGCTGCGCAAGGTTGCTCCGCAGGCTTTGCCCACGGGCGCCGAACGCGCAGCAATGCCGGTCGATCTTGCCGCGCCTACTCCCCCGTCGTATCGCAGTGCAGCAATTCTCCCGAGCGCTGCGAGGCCATGGACCCGCTCATCGAAGGCTATCGCCGCTTTCGCGCCGACGTATGGCCGGCGGAGCGGGCGCGCTATGAGGCGCTGGCGCATTGGGGGCAGAGCCCCGAGACGATGGTCATCGCCTGCTCCGACGCGCGCGTCGATCCGCAGACCGTGTTCGGCGCCGCGCCGGGCGAGCTCTTCGTCGTGCGCAATGTCGCCGCGCTCGTGCCGCCCTTTGAGCCCGACCCCGGCCATCACGGCACGAGCGCGGCGCTCGAATTCGGCGTGAAGGTCCTGAAGGTCGCCCGCCTGGTCGTGGTCGGGCACGGGCAGTGCGGCGGGATCAAGGCGATGGCCTATGGGCCGCCGCCGCAGGCGCGCGACTTCATCGCCTCGTGGGTCGCGATCGGCAAGCCCGCCGTCGTCGCCGCGGGGGAAGCGCAGCAAGGACGGCTCGAGCGAATCGAGGCCGAGGTGGTGCGCCTGTCGCTCGCCAACCTGATGACCTTCCCCTGGATCGCGGAGGCGGCGGGCGCCGGCCGGCTCGTGCTGCAGGGCTATTGGTTCGACGTCCACACCGGCGTGCTGGCGAGCGTCGGGCCGGACGGGCTCGAGCCGGTCGAGTGAGTTCTGTGGCCGACGAGAACGGCCCGGCTCAAGGGGACGCGTATTGGGTGGCTTACGCGCTCACAGCCCGGGCCGGCGTCGTACTCCGGTGCGCCGATCGGCGCAGTACGACAAGCCTGCCGTCATGTCGCAGGATTGAGTGGCGCCCAGCTCGCCACTATTGTCTGGCGAGGAGGTCGTCCACGGTAGCGCGCAACCCCGGCAAATCGTCTTGCACGGCTCGCCAGACGCGGGCGCGGTCGATCAGAGCGTAGCCGTGGATCAGAACGTTGCGGAAAGCCACGATCTGGCGAAGATCGGGAATCCTGGCCGCGAGCATCGGGTCGAGGCGAGCGAGTTGACCGAGCGCCTCGCCGAGAATCTCGAATTGGCGCTCCACCGCGGAGCGCAGGACGATGTCGCTGTCGAAATCCGCGAAGCTCTTGCCCGCCGTCATGTCGGCGATGGCTGTGGCCGCGTCGCGCGCGTCCCAGAGGAGGCTTTTGGGGTCATGCCTCAAAGACGGGCTCGCGCGAGCGCTCGATGCTCGCTTTCAAATAGGGATTGCGAATCGCGCCCGGCTCGACGAGGTCGACCCTGCGGCCGAACAGCGCCTCGAGCGACTCCTTGAGCCCGAAAAAGGTCCTGAGCGACAACGCCTGGGGCGCTTGGGGATCGAACTCGACCACGAAATCGAGATCGCTGCGCGCCGGATCGAAATCGTCGCCCGCGGCCGAGCCGAAAAGGTCGAGCCGCCGCACGTGGAAACGGCGGCACAATTCCCGCAGTTCCTCTCGATGCAATGAAATCTCCGCGATCATCGGACCTCCCGCACGGATTGAATATAGCATAGCGTGAAGCGCCGCGCGGTTCGGCCGCTCAGCGGGCGTGAGTTCAGGGGGCATGCCGTGAGGCGAGCCGTGCCGACAGTTCAATTCTTCTTCGGCGTCGGGAGCCGATATTCTTATCTCGCCGCCACACAGGCACCACAGCTTGCCCACGAGACTGGGGCGCGGTTCGTCTGGCGCGCCGTCCACAGCCGAGAGCTCATCGGACGAGCGGGTCCCGATCCGTTCGGCGCCGGCGCACGCGGGCAGTATAGAACGGCCTACCGCACGCAAGACGCGAAGCGATGGGCGGACTATTGCGGCGTCGCCTACCGCGAGCCGCCATGGGACGACGTCGACTGGAAATCGCTAGCGTTTGCTTGCGTCGCCGTGGACGGGCTCGGGGCAGGCGAGGCGTATGCGACGCAAATGCTTCGTCGACGGCCGGCCGCCGCAGGGAGATCGCGATCTCGCCGATCTCGGCCATCCGGATCTCGCGCCGCGAGACCGTTTCATGGAAGCGCTCCGCTCTCCCGCGACTGTGGAGCGCCATCAACGAAATCTGGACGACGCTCTCGAGGCCGGCGCATTCGGCGTGCGGACCTCGCCGTTGACCATGGGGAATCTTTTTGGGGTCAGGACCGCCTCCCTCTGTTGCGGCGTCACCTCATCCGCTCGGCCTCGTCCGGTCCCTGAGCGGCAAGCGGCCGGCGTACGCAAGCCTTCACTCCCCCTTGCCGCTGAACAGGAACGGAGCGACGTCGGAGACGCCGGGGGGTTTATCGACCGCGAACGGCGCCGGGCGGCAGACGGCGAGCGCGGACAGGCCGACGCGCGCCGTGAGCAGGCCGTTGAGCACGCCTTCGCCCATGCGCGCCGAGATTCTCGACGCGATTCCATGGCCGACGATCTGCTGCAAAACACTGTCGCCGACCGCCATGCCGCCGGTGATGGCGATATGGGCGCCGATCGAACGCGCGAGCTTGATGAGCCCGAAGAGGCCGGGCCGGCCGCCGTAGATTTCGGCGATGCGCCTGACCAGGCGCACGATCTGGGCGATGACGAAGACGACGTCGAGAACCGCGCGCGGGCTGATCGCAGTGACCAACGAAACGCGCTTGGCGGCGTCGGCTATTTCGCCTTGGGCCTTGTCGTCGAGCGGCCTGAGCAGCGCGCGCTCGGCGACGTCGATGAGGTCGCGCCCGTCGATGATCGCGCGCGCCGCGTCCTCAACCTCGGCGCGGGCGCGCGCCGTCTCGGGCCGGTCGCGATAGAGCGCCACGAGCCGGCCAACGAGGCGGCGCGCCGCGGCGCGATCGTCGGCCGCGCGCGCGTGAGCGAAGGCGACATGCATTTCCGCGATTCGCGTCTGGCGCGCCACCGCCAGAATCTCGCGCGCCGCGACGCCGATGAGGCCAATGAGAAACACAACGCCAAAGACGAGCCCGATCAGCCCGAGCGACTCCGCCTTGGCGAACAGCCCCTCGATGAGGTTCGTCGCCCACATTCCCAGGGCGAGCGAGGCGAGCCCCGCCAGCCCCGACCAGGCGAGGCCCGCGAGGCTCAGACGTGAGCGCGCAATGAGGCCCGATTTCTGGGCCGCCTCGATTTGCCGCTCCGCTTCGTCGATCGGCGCCGGCGCCGCGGCGGGCGGGATCGGCTCGTGCTGCGAGCGAATGATCGCTTCGGGCGCGAGCGGCGCTGGCGCATCGTCGACCGCGACGCGCGCGTCGTCGAGCCGAAAGGCGCGGGGGCGCGGTGGGCGCTGGCTCATGCGAGACGATCCCCGATAAGGAATTGCAGCGCCCGGTCGAGGCGGATCTGCGGCGCTGGGCTGCCGCGCGCCGTCAGCGGCGGGCGGAAGCGCACGAACCGCCAGTCGTTGTCGGCCTCGGGCAGGGCGATCGCGTCGCCCTTGAAGATCGCATTCGGTTCGGCCGGCAATTCGCCGGGAAACACGGCGGCTTCGGCGACGCCGTCGAACACTTGGCCCCCGATCGTCTCGCCCTTTTCCGGCACGCCGATGATGGCATCGAGCGTCTCGCGCCCCTGCCTGATCTGAGCCTCGCGCGTGGCGCGAACCGCGGCGAGCGCAATGACGTCGATCTCGGCGCCGACTCCTTCGGCGCGCGCGATCGCTTTCGCCGTCAAGGCTCGCAAGATCCCCTCCAGCCGGTCGTGGCTCGTATGATGCAGATGGTCGGCCTTGGTCGCCGCGAACAGGATGCGGTCGATGCGGGGGCGGAAGATCGAGGCCAGCCGCGAGGAGCGGCCGGCGCGAAAGGCGCGCAACACGTCGGAGAGCGCATGCTCGAGATCGCGGAGCGCGGCCGGGCCGGAGTTGAGCGCCGAAAGCGCGTCGACCAGCACGATCTGCCGATCGAGCCGGGCGAAATGATCGCGAAAGAACGGTCTCACCACATGGGCCTTATAGGCCTCGTACCGGCGCGCCATCATCGCGGCGAGCGAGCCGGGAACGATTGTCGCGTCCTCGCCGAGCGGAATCGGAGCGAAGGTCAGCGCCGGCGAGCCCTCAAGATCGCCCGGCATGAGGAATCGGCCAGGCGGCAAGGTCGAGAGCGCATAGACGTCGTCGCGCGCCCGCTTGAGATAGGCAGTGAACAATTCGGCGATGCGGCGAGCCGCGTCCTCGTTGGCGTCGGCTTCAGCGTCAAGGCCGGCGAGCGCAGCGCGCCATTTGTCGGATAGCGGCGTGCGGGCCGGCGTCCGACTCGCGGCCAGCGTCTCGCGCGACCATTCGGCGTAGGTCTTGTCGAGGAGCGGCAGGTCGAGGAGCCATTCGCCGGGGTAGTCGACGAGATCGAGCGTGAGGCTTGAGCTCCGGGCGCCCCAGCCGGCTGCGCGCTCGAACTCGATCGTCAGGCGCAGCTCAGCAATGCGTCGGGTCGATTGCGGCCAGCGGCGGTCGGGTCCGGAGAGGCTCATGAGATGCTCTTCGTAGGCGAAACGCGGCACGGCGTCGTCCGGCTGCGGCTCGAGCCTCACCCTCGTGACGCGCCCCTCGGCCGATGCGGCGAATACCGGCAACCGCGCGCCGGCGATCATATTGTTGACGAGCGCGGTGAGGAACACCGTCTTGCCGGAGCGGGAGAGGCCGGTCACGCCGAGGCGCAAAGCCGCGCCCGAAAAATAATCGCCGATCGAGCGGGCGACGAGGCCGGCCTCGAAGACAAAATCGGTGAAAACTGACAAGCGAGGTTCCGCGCGCGCCGTTCGGGGAGCCTATTTAGAGGGCGCCCGCCGCTTTTGACAGTGGGCTTCAGTCCGCGCCGGCATCGAGTTCCGCAGGCGTCAAATAGAGGGCCAGCATCGCGGAATTGCGCTCGACGTCCCCCCAGCGGCGGACGGAAAAGTCCAACACGGCGACAGCGCCGGTCGGATATTTGGCGGCCAAGTGGCGCAGCTCCGGGTGCGCGCCCGAGCCGGCGAACGCGACAGCGAGCTCGCCAAGCCCGGGATTGTGTCCAACCAGACCGACGCGCGCGTGCGCATTCGAAAGCGCGCGAGCGCGGGCGAAGAGCATGATTTCGGTCGCGTCGTAGAGCGCGGGATCCTCTTGCAGCTCAACTCCGCGCGGCCACGCGCCAGCGAAAATCTCGGCCGTCTCCTTCGCTCGCGCCGCGCCGGAATGAACAAGAACGTCGGGCAGCACGCGGCGGCCGGCCAGCGCCGCCGCGACCCGCCGGGCGTCGGCGCGGCCGCGATCGGTCAGCGTTCGCTCGTAGTCGTTGCGCCCGATGGACGGCTGAGCCTTGGCGTGACGAATGAGAAACAATCTGCGCATCGGCGAAGATTGCGTGAGCGCTTATGGATTCGCAAGTGGGACTGTGGAAATCGGCAGCAGGGGTCACCCCGACTGCCGATTGCCGACTGTCGCTCCCTACCGCTCCCGCCGGCTCAGGAACGCGAGCCTCTCGAAGAGATGCACGTCCTGTTCGTTTTTGAGCAGCGCGCCGTGCAGGGGAGGGATCAGCTTCTTGGTATCGCGCTCGCGCAAGGTTTCGGGCGAGACGTCTTCATTCAGAAGCAGCTTCAGCCAGTCGAGCAGCTCCGAGGTGGTCGGTTTCTTTTTCAATCCCGGCATCTCGCGCAACGCGAAGAATGACCGCATCGCCTCCTCGACCAGCCGGGGCTTGATCGAGGGATAATGCGATTCGACGATTAAGCGCATCGTCTCCCCGTCGGGAAAGCGGATGTAGTGAAAGAAGCAGCGGCGCAGGAACGCGTCGGGCAGCTCCTTTTCATTGTTGGAGGTGATGATGACGATCGGCCTTAAGTGCGCCTTGACCGTCTCGCCGGTCTCGTAGATGTGGAACTCCATCTGATCGAGCTCGAGCAAGAGGTCGTTGGGGAATTCGATGTCCGCCTTGTCGATCTCATCGATCAAAAGAACCGGCCGGTCGGGCGACGCGAAAGCCTCCCACAGCTTGCCGCGCCGGATGTAGTTGGCGATATCGGAGACGCGCGGATCGCCGAGCTGCGAATCGCGCAGGCGTGAGACGGCGTCATATTCGTAGAGGCCCTGCTGGGCTCGCGTGGTCGATTTGACGTGCCACGCGATGAATGGGGCGCCGATCGCGCCGGCGATCTCCTGCGCGAGCAGCGTCTTGCCGGTGCCGGGCTCGCCCTTGACGAGCAGCGGACGTTCGAGCGCGATCGCGGCGTTGACCGCGGTCTTCAGTTCGTCGCCCGCCACATAGGTGGCTGTGCCCTCAAAGCGCATCGACTTCGGCTCCACGGGCTTGGCCGTTCATTGGCGCGGCCCTCGTCAATTCATCACGCCCTTGACGGTCTCGATGAGCTGTTTTAGCGAAAATGGCTTGGGCAGGAACACGAATTCCTGGCCCTCCGGCAGATTGCGCGCAAAAGCGTCGTCGGCGTACCCCGAGACGAAGACGACCTTGGCGGAGAACCCGCGGCGGCGCAGTTCGGTCAGCATGGTCGGCCCGTCCATTTCCGGCATGATGACGTCGGAAACGATGAGGTCAATCGGCTCGGCCGTCTGCTCGGCGACGCGCAACGCTTCGAGGCCGGTCTCTGCCTCCAGCACTGTGTAGCCCCGGGAGGCGAGGGCGCGCGACGCGAAAGCGCGCACCGCCTCCTCGTCCTCGACCAGGAGGATCGCGCCCCGGCCGGTAAGATCCGCGGCGGGCTTCGCGGCCTCCTTCTTGGCCGGCTCGTCGATCTCATCGCCGAGGCGCCGAGGAAGGAGAATGCGGAACGTCGCGCCCGCGCCCGCCTCGCTGTCGCAGAACACGTACCCGCCGGTTTGCTTGACGATGCCGTAGACCATCGACAAGCCCAGCCCTGTGCCTTTGCCGACGTCCTTGGTGGTGAAGAAGGGTTCGAATATCTTGGCCCGGACCCCGGCCGGAATGCCGTGACCCGTGTCTTGCACCTCGACGATCACGTAGTCGGCCGGAACGATCGCCATGTCCTTCAGTTCGCCGCATTCGGCGCTTGGAAAGTTGCGCGTGCGCAGGGTGATCTTGCCGCCGTCGTTCATGGCGTCGCGCGCATTGACGACGAGATTGACGATCACCTGCTCGAACTGGTTGAGGTCGGCCTTCACCTGCCAGAGGTCGCGGCCGTACACGACATCGAGTTGGATCGTCTCGCCGACCAGCCGGCGCAACAGCATCTGGAGCTCAGACAAGACGTCGTTGAGCTGCAGCGTCTGCGGGCGAAGCGTCTGACGGCGCGAAAACGCGAGCAATTGCCGCACCAGCCCCGCCGCGCGATTGGCGTTCTGCTTGATCTGCATGATGTCCTGGAAGGACGGATCGGTCGGACGGTGATTGGCGAGCAGGAGATCGGAATAGCCGATGATCGCGGTCAGCACATTGTTGAAGTCATGCGCGACGCCGCCAGCGAGCTGGCCGATGGCCTGCATTTTCTGGCTTTGCACCAGGTTCTCGTGCAGCGTGCGTTGCTCGGTGGTGTCGAGCGCGAAGATTGTCGCGCTCGCGCCCTCGTCGCTGCGCGGATCAGCCGCCGAGACGAAGAGGCGGGCCGAACGCCCCGCGTCCGCGCCCTCCAGCGAGACATCGAGGGGCGCGATCTCGCCCTTGCCCTGGGCGGCTGCCTCGATCGACGCGCTCAAGGCGGCGCGATCGCGCTCGGCGACGAGGTCGAAAATCGACAGCCGTGCCTTAACGGCGCTGGTCTTGGGCGCCGCTTGGGCGAGCCGCGCAAACGCGGCGTTGGGACGCAACACCGCGCCCGCGGCGTCCACTGCCGCGATCGCCACCGGCGTCGAATTGAAAATGCGCGCAAATCGGACTTCCGCCGCCCGCAGGTCCTCGCCTTTGATCTCGCCCGGCGCTCGATTGATCACCAAAGAGCGCGAGGGACCGGGTGCCCCGTCGCTGGAAAAGGCGACCTTGTGCAGAATGCGGACCGGCAGAAGCCGGCCTTGTCGGGGCTTGAGGTCGAGGTCGAATTGCTGCGTCGACACTTCGCCCGGCCGTCCGGACATCATGGTCAACATGGCGCCGCCGTCTCCGGCGACAATGTCGTCGATCTTGAGCCGGCCGACGCTGAACTGGGCGAGATCATAGTCGAGCCAACCCGCCAAGGTGGCGTTCATATGGGTAATCATGCCGTCGGGCTCGGCAGAGAAGAAGCCGGCCGGCGCGTGATCGAGATAATCGATCGCGTGCTGAAGGTCCTGAAAAAAGGTCTCGTGGCGGTCGTGGTCGCGGGTCTCATCGGACACCGTCCACACCGTCACGCCGTCTTTGGCGACGCCCTCGAGCGCGCGAACGCGAATGCGATACCATGCGACATCGCCCTCGCCGCTCGGCGGAGGAGAGAGACGAAGCTCCTCGCTCGCGCGCGCGCCGGATTTCGCCGCCTGCGACAGACGATAGACGGACTCCGATACGTCCGGCGAGCCGGTGAACAGGCGTTCGACGGGACGCAGGTCGCTTGTGGCGCGCGCGCCGGAAAGGGTGCGGTAAGCGTCGTTGGCGTATAGGATTCGCGATTCGCGGTCAGTGACCAATACGCCGTCCGGATTGGAGTCGGCGATCGCCTTGGTGGTGTCGAAGCGCGCCGCCCGGGTCGGGAATTGCAAAACGCCGAAGGCGAACAGCAGCAATCCGAAAGCGCCGCAGATGGCAAGGACGACGATCATCCAGGTCATGGTCGCGGCGCCTGCGGCGTTCGGCGCGAGCCACCGGGCCAGGAGCGCGCCGGCGAGGCACACAACCAGAATCGTCAGAGCGAGCGGATTGACCGTCCGCTCGATTCTGTCCACCGGAGGGGGCGGCGCCGATTTCATTTGAGGATCAAACCCCGAAAGGACTTGCCGTCGCGAACGCGCCGAGTCGATCGCCGACGGGATGTGCTATCATGGGCGCCGCGCGAAGTCTCGACGGCGAGCGCCCTGATCTGGCCGAAAGTGGGGTGAATTCCCCAGTTTTCAACGGGATCGTATTTTGTTATGGACGTCACACGGGCGCGCCTTGACTCGGGTTCGGCCCGCGCGGGACGGACGGGCGCGGGCGGCGCGCAAGCCTGCTTTTGCGGTCGCGGGTGTTCTTAAGCCGCCGGATACGGCGAAGCCGTCGTCCGAAAGGCGAAGTGGAGAGCCGTTTGTCGCACGCTCGACGGCGGAAGTGTTGGATTGGGCATGCAGTGGTTAAGTGACCTTCCGTTCGCCGGCAATCCGGTCCTTCAGATCGGATTCCTGGCGGCGTGCGGTATCGCCGCCCTGGTGGTCCTGGCGCTCGTCTACAGACTGGTGTTCGCCCATCGGTTGCGCGTTCCCGGCGGACGGACCCGCCAGCCGAGGCTCGGCCTCGTCGACGCGTTCAGCCTCGACGGACAGCGGCAGCTGGTCCTCGTTCGGCGTGACAATGTCGAACATCTGGTGATGATAGGGGGGCCGAACGACGTTCTGATCGAACCTCAGATCAACCGGGCCATGGCGCCGGCGCGCGAGAACAGTCAGCCCTCGCCTCTCCTTGCGCCGGGTGCGCCCGGGCGGCGAACCGAGGCGGCCGCCGTCGCTGCGCCGGTCGTGGCGGAAGCGCCTCCGACGAAGGTCGCCGCTTCGTCGCCCGCGGCTGCGTCCGCTGCCGCTCCGGCGCCCGCGGTCCCGCGGGCTCCTGCCGCTGCGCCTACCTCCGCACCGCCGCCCGCTGTTCCGCGGGCGCCCGCCGCCGGCCCCGCGAACGCGACCGCGCCTTCCCCCCGGCCGACCGAGCCGGAGCAAGGTCGCCCCGCGCCCTCTCCGCCCGCCTCGCCGCCGGCCGCACAACCGGCGGAGCGCACGCGACCGGCGCCGGCGAGTTCGCCGCCGCCGCGTCCCGCCCCGCCGCGTCCGGCGATGCCTCCGCCGATCGCCCCCGCGAGCGGATCGGGGAGCAGGCCGCCCATCACGCGCCTGACTGAAAAGGGTCCCCCCAAAGCTTCGTCCGCCCCCGGCAATCCATCTTCGTCCGCCCAGGGCAATCCATCAACGCCGCCGCCAGCGGCGCCCAGCGCGCCGCCGCGTTCTGAGAAGGTGGATTCGGCAGTCGCGGCCGCGAAAGCGGAGCCGCGCGCGACGCCGCCAGCGGCGAGCGTCCCGGCGGCGAGCGCGGCTCCGCAGCCTGTCGCGAGGACGCAGCAGCCTTCGGCGCCGGCGTCCAATGGGGCGCAGCAAGGCGGCGACGCCCGCCCCCCCCCGCAGAAAGCGAACGCCAATTCGAGCGTTAAGTTGCCGCCGAAAGTCGACGATCCCTTTGCCGACCTCGAATCGCTCGAGGCGGAAATGGCGCGTCTGCTCGGCCGCGAAAAGCCTGGCTGATCCCTAAGTCCCTTCGTCACCGCGGGCGACGCCAACCCGTCCATGGCTTATGGGGCCCTTCGAGGCTTGGGCTTGCTTGGTCGCCCTAGGCCCCGGCGTACGGTCGACTCTCGACGCCCCACAGCTGAGAAGCGACAACGGCTCGAGGCGATCGAAAAGCCGCCCCGGGTCGACCGTGCAAGCTCGCGGACGCGAGCCAATCGTCACTCGTCGCGATAAATCCTTTCGCGCCGCTCATGGCGTTCCTGCGCCTCGACCGAAAGGGTCGCGATGGGACGCGCGTCGAGCCGCCTCAGCGAGATGGGATCGCCGGTCTCGACGCAATAGCCATAAGAGCCGTCATCGATGCGCGCCAGCGCAGCCTCGATCTTGGCAATCAGTTTCCGTTGCCGATCGCGGGCGCGCAGCTCGATCGCCCGGTCGGTCTCCGACGACGCGCGATCGGCGAAGTCGGGATGATTTTCGCTTTCCTGCTGCAGGGCGGCCAGCGTGTCGCGGCTTTCGGCCAAGATCGCTTCGCGCCATGCGACCAGCTTGCGACGGAAATATTCGCGCTGTCGATCGTTCATGAACGGTTCGGCGTCAGACGGTTTGTAATTTTCAACGGCGACATCGTCCACTGGCGACCCCCTGTTTGCGCATGGAATTTCGCGGCCTTATAGCGATCCGTCTGCTAAGGAACAATGACTATCGTCGATCAATGTGCGTTCGCCCGGCCGTCGGGGGCGCAATCCGAAGAGAGCGCGCCTTCGGGCTGCTTGCCAGACGGTAAGGAGCAGATCACGTTGCGGCGTTGGGAGCGCTTCGAGCTGGGCGTCCCGTCCCAAAGGAGGGCTGTTATGTATAAGCGCATCGTTCTCGCGGTCGATCTCGCCGATCCGGCCCCGACTCCGAAAGGGCTCGAACAAGCGCTGGAACTCACGAAGGCGAGCGGCGGCGAACTGAGGCTGGTCAATGTCCAGCCGGTCATTCCAGCCACGTTCATGGAGTACGTGCCGGCGGATTTCGACGAAGAACAGTCGAAGCGCGCGACGGAAGCGCTCGACGCCATTGTCGCCGCCGTCGATTTGCCTGCGGAGCGGAAAAGCGCCGTGGCGCGCGCCGGCGGGATCTATCACGAATTGCTGCAGGAAGCGTCCGAATGGGGCGCCGACCTCATCGTCGTCGGTTCGCATCGTCCGGTCATGTCGGACTATCTGCTGGGCTCGAACGCCAAGACGATTGTGCGCCACGCGCAATGTTCGGTGCTGGTGGTCAGGGAGTGACGCCCCCGCTCATCGGCGGGCAGGACATGGATCGCAGAGCGCGGGCGCGGCCCCTTAGCTTTACGCCGCGAGCGCCCGCATCGCCGCTTCGACCCCGTCCGGCGTGAGCGGGAACATGCGATGCTGGAAGATTTCGGCGATCATCATCGTCGACTGCGAATGGCTCCAGTGATTGGCCGGCGTCGGATTGATCCACACCGTACGCGGCCAGGCGAGAATCGCGCGCTCGAGCCAGACCTTTCCCGGCTCCGGATTGAGATGCTCGACCGAGCCTCCGGGGGCGGCGATTTCGTACGGGCTCATCGAGGCGTCACCAACGAAAACGACGCGGTAGTCGCGGCGGTATGAGTTGATGAGGTCGCGCGTCGGCACACGCTCGTCATGGCGGCGGCGGTTGTTCTTCCACACGCTCTCGTAGAGGCAGTTGTGGAAGTAAAAATGCTCGAGCCGCTTGAATTGGCTCTTGGCGGCGGAGAAGAGCTGCTCGGCCGCCTCCACGTGCCAATCCATCGAGCCGCCGACGTCGAGAAACAGCAGCACCTTGACGGCGTTGCGCCGCTCGGGCCGGAGCAAAACGTCGATGTAGCCTTTATCGGCGCTCGAACGGACCGTGCCGTCGAGATCGAGCTCATCGGCCGAGCCCTCGCGCGCAAAGCGGCGGAGGCGCCGTAGCGCGAGTTTGATGTTGCGGGGACCGAGCTCCGCGTCGCCGTCGAAATCCTTGAACTCGCGCCGGTCCCAGACCTTCGCCGCGCTGCCCCGGCGGCCCTTTTCCTGACCGATGCGCACGCCTTCCGGATGGTCGCCATAAGCGCCGAACGGCGACGTTCCCCCAACGCCGATCCACTTTGAGCCGCCCTGATGGCGCTCTTTCTGCTCGGCGAGGCGCTGGCGCAGCGTCTCCATCAGCTTGTCAAAACCGAGCTTCTCGATCTCCGCCCGCTCCTCGGGGCTGAGATAAAGCTCGGCCATCCGGCGCAGCCATTCCTCGGGCAAGTCCATTGCCTCGACCGCCGCAGCCAGCGTCAGCGCGCCCTTGAATGTCGCCGCGAACACGACGTCGAACTTGTCGAGATTGCGCTCGTCCTTGATGAGCAGGGCGCGCGCGAGCCGATAGAATTCGTCGACCGACATTTGGGCGAGATCGCCTTCGAGCGCGCGCATGAGGTCGAGATATTCGCGCGGCGTCACTGGCACGTGCGCCCAACGCAGATTGGCGAAGAACTTGAGAAACATGGCGCGATCCTAAGCAGGTTCCGATTGGTTGACCAACCCGGGGGTATTGCAATTCGCTGTCAGCATTGATTCGGGTGGCGCATGGGTGGCAAGTCTCCGGTTGCGGCGAGCGAGGAACAGCGC
>Ga0116217_10003377_pt1 | contig 14489 bp, 7 predicted proteins | sample Sb_taG_6_FD_89697 | JGI IMG/M metagenome (GOLD analysis project Ga0116217, IMG submission 89697) | Peat soil microbial communities from Weissenstadt, Germany - Sb_50d_4_PS metaG | ecosystem: Environmental > Terrestrial > Soil > Wetlands > Peat | place: Germany: Weissenstadt | collected 2010-09-21 | reverse complement strand
GGGATGCCAGATTCTCCACGGCAGGCCGAGTTCATAGAGCATGCCGATGCAGACGGTGCTATATCCCAGGAACGAGATGAGCACGGAGGTGCGCAGGATGGGGCGATAGCGCTCAAAGCCCAGCAGGTAGACAGAGGCCGCAATGGCGAAGCCTCCGGCCGACAGGCCTACGCCGCAGAGCGTGCCCAGGCCCACCCAGAGTCCCCAAGGCTGAGGATCAGTAAGGTGGGTCGAGGCTTGGAAGCCGAGAGCGAAGCGGGCATAGAGCGCGTAAGCTCCGGCGGCGAAGATTAACGCCACGATGGTGCGCCAGAGAGTGATTCTTGGAAGTCGTGCGGCAGTTGTTCCCAGGGCAGACATGGCTCAGTTCCTTTCTTTCAGAGATTTCTCGCGGGCTTCGGCTTGCGCCACCAGGGCCCGGCGTTGCGTGATCCAGTAGAGGCCGGAGAGCAGGGCGCCACCGACGACGATCACGGTCGGTCCGTCGCCCAACGCGCTCGCGGTCAATGCCGGCAGCGGCTGATTGGGTGGAGCGGCAAAGCCCAGCTTCTCGAAAGGCACGTCGGAGATGAAGAAGACTGAAGTTCCGCCGGCTTCCTCGCTGCCGTAAATGTGCTTCACGTATTTGGAATCGTTGAGAATGCGACGCTCGGCCTCTTCGAGGATGTCTCCGCGATTGCCGTAGATGGAAGCCTGCACGGGACAAGCCTCGACGCAGGCGGGAAGCTGGCTCTTGGCCAGGCGGGCGGCGCACAAGTCGCATTTCTTCACGAAGGGAACGAGTTTCGTCCACTCGTAGCGCGGGACGCTGAACGGACACGCCACCAGGCAGTAGCGGCATCCGATGCATTTCGAAGCGTCGTAAGTGACCGGGCCTGCAGGCGTTTTTTTAAGCGCGCCGACCAGGCAGGCGGAAGCGCAGGCCGGGTCCTGGCAATGCATACACATTCGCCGCACGAAGCGATCGCTGTGCTCTTCGATGACCGTGAGCGCGGTGGGCGAAAGCTTGGGTTCGGAAGTCATGGGGAAGCCGTGGAGCTGCTTGCAGGCTTGCTCGCAACTCCGGCATCCGATGCACTTGGTGATATCGACCAGGATGGCTGCAGTGGTTGCCATGATTTTGTCTCTCCTTTCTTAGGCTTCGGTTACGACAAGAAGAACTCTTGCACTACTTTCTGCCGCAACTCGGGCGTAAGCCGCGGAAGTAGACCGTTGACGGGGACGCCGCCATCCTGAGCCAGCGCCGGCGAGGGCGCGATCAGCGACTTCAGATGGGACAAATTGTTTTGCATCCAGGGAGCGACCATCGGGCCCTGAATCAGGTTCCGCTGGTTGACGGTGAGATCGGGAGATTTCACGATGGCGATCCAGCCGTTGTTGTAAGGATCTTTGGTGACCAGGCTGGGATCGCGTAGCGCGTCGTTGTTGACGGCGGTGACCACGCCTTCCACCGGGGACAGCAGGTCGATGGTGGTGCCATCGACGGTCAGGGTGATGAGTTTTTGTCCCTGACGAACCCAGCGGTCGGGCTTGCGGATTTCGATGTGATCGATCTTGCCCATCAGATTGGTGACGAACTGATCCACTCCTACACGCGCATCGTCGGCGCTTTGTTTCATGACCCACATGTGGCCCAGATGAAAGCAATAGTCCTGGGGAATCTCGAAGCCGTACTCGCGCTTGAGCAGCGGGGGTTGCGGGCGAGCGACCATGACGGGCTCGAGCACCTCGGGTTGATCTTTGGGCTCAATGAGATATCTGACGCTGATGACCAGCAGGAACATCAGCAGGGCAAACAGAATTGACATAGATCCTCCTCTCGGGGTGCCTCTCGCCGTGCAAGCTGTGCGGCGCTGGTTCGCGCCCGCTTGCACCTGGTGTTAATGCACGTGGAGGGCAAATTGCAGTGGTGTCGCAGTTTGTTGCAGGGAATGGACTTGCAGGCGGAGAGCTCAGCGGGATGGAGGCTCAAACCACTGCATTTTGCAGCGAGGCCAAGCATTTCGCAGGGGCGGGGCATGGGCAGAGTTTGCCGTGTTTGAAATCACAGACCGCGTGCTTGCAGGGAGCTAGGCTGGATCTGGTCGACCCCACGGAGCCGCTTTTGATGGATGGAACAACAGTCGCGGATGCAACGCTTCGGGGCGACGTGATCGATATTGTTCTGGGAACGGTCTTCCTATCGATTGGAGCGACGGCCTGCGCCATCTCTGCGATCCGCTGGCATCGGGGCGCGCGCATCCTGGTGTGGTGGGGAGTCTTTAGCGGGATCTACGGTCTACAGGAACTGGGGCAGACGCAGACTATTTTGACGGTTCTGCCGCACTCTCCCAACTCTGTCACGCCCTATGTGAATACGGCGGTCAGCTACCTGCTCTTGATTTCCGCCTTGTTCGCGTGGCGGGAGCTGAGCCTGGGCAAAGTCAGGCTTCTCATTAACCTGGAGATCTTCGCCGGGTTGGCCATCGCCCTGCTGGGTATGGGCACGTTCGTCCTCGGTGGCGCAGCCAACCGGTGGATGTTCTACAACAACCTGCTCGCCGTTCTGGCCATGTTTGTTCTGTTAGCGGTCGTGCTGGTTCCAAAATTCTCCAGGTTCCTCGCGATCCCCAATCATCGGGTTCTCGGCGCTGCTACTCTCATTTTTGCGTTAGAGGTGCTGTACACCAACCTGGGGACCGTGCTGAACTATCGCCCGCTGCCTTTGGTGGCCTCGCTGGGCTTTGCGGTGCTTCTGTTTTCGCTGGGATACGTGGCTCTTCAGATCGTGTTCACCAACGAGCGCCGTCTGCTTTCCATCGAGAACGAGTTGGAGACGGCGCGGCAGATCCAATCGTCGATTCTTCCGGCCAGCGTACCGGAGCTTGCGAACCTCCGCATTGCGACTTCGTACTGCCCCATGACGGCGGTGGCGGGGGATTTCTACCACTTCATCCGGACCGATAACGAGCATCTCGGCATTCTGGTGGCGGATGTCTCGGGCCATGGCGTGCCCGCGGCGCTGATCTCTTCCATGCTAAAAGTGGCGATGCAGTCGGTGGTTGGATTCGCGGACGATCCGGCGCGACTGCTGGCCGGGTTGAATCGCATCCTGTCGAGCCAGGCGCCCGGCCAAATCATGTCGGCGGCGTATCTGTGGATCGATACGCGAAAGCAGACCGCGCGGTACTCGGCGGCGGGACATCCACCGCTGTTGTGCTGGCGGAGCGGCAATGGAGAAATCGAACGGATTGAGAGTAACGGGTTGCTATTTGGAATCAGCCCCGACGCTGTCTACCCGGTGTGCACGGTGGCGATGGAGCCTTCGGATCGTTTTCTGCTGTACACGGATGGTGTGACGGAAACGGAAAATGCGGCGGGGGAAGCGTTTGGCGACCGGCGGCTGGAACAGGTGGTCCGCGCTCATCCTTTGCAGCCGGCTGCGGAACTGTCGCGGCAGCTGCTCGCCGAACTGCGAAAGTGGCGGAGTGCTGGCGCAAGCCGGCAGGACAACGGCCAGCAGCATAACGGCCGCCTCGATGAAGACCGGCGCGATAAAGACCAGCAGGATGACATTACATTGATCGTGGTCGATGTTCTCGATCCGGACCCGCGGAAACAGGAAATACCGCGCGCCGATCAGGCTTCCAGCATCAGCCGGGAAATCGCCGCGGTTCACTGATCACTGTTTACCGATCACTGTTCACTGATTCACCGTCTGCGTGAGCTCGACCGAACTCGAGCTTAAATCTGTGTTGCCGTTGTAAGTCGCGGTGATGGTGTCCGTTCCCGAAGGCAGAGTCGTGGTCGTGTATTTTGCCGCGCCTGCGTTCAGGTTCAGCGTCTTCAGTGTGGTTGTTCCATCCATAAATGTGACGGATCCGGTCACGGTTCCGCCGAACGCGCCAGTGACGGTTGCGGTAAGAGTCACAGAGTTTCCGACGTTCGACGGATCCAGCGACGAAACCAGTGTGATGGTGCTGCTGGCCGGGGTCACGACCTGACTCAGCGGGGCGGAGGTGCTGGTCAGGAACGAGCCGCTGCCCCGGTACAACGCCGTGATTGAATCCGTGCCAACCGGTAACGTTGTGGTGGTGTAAGTGGCGACACCGTTGACCAGCGTTACCCACGCCAGCGCCGTCGCACCGTCGTAAAACGTAACGGACCCGGTGGGCGTGGTGCCGCCGAACTGAGGAGCCACGGTTGCGGTGAAGGTGACCGGTTGTTTGTAGCTCGATGAATTTTGGGACGAAGACAGCGTAACCGCGCTCGTTGCTTTGCCGACGACCTGATTTATGTACTTTGAAGTGCTGGTGGCGAAGTTGGCGTCGCCCGCATAGACCGCCCTGATCTGTCTGGTGCCGACGGCGAGCGCCGAATCAGAGAATGTTGCCGTGCCTCCGCTGAGCGGAGCCGTTCCCAGCACGGTGGTGCCCTGCTCGAAAGTGACGAGCTCTCCATTGGGCGGGGCGCCGATGCTGGACGTGACCGTCGCGGTGAAGAGTACCGCTTGACCATAGACCGATGGATTGGGCGAAGAGGAGGTGACCGTGGTTGTGGTCACCGCTTGTACGGATTGAATGAGCGGCGCAGAGGTGCTCCCGTTGAAGGGGGAACTGCCCGCATACACTGCGGTGATGTTATTGGAGCCCGGGGGCAAGGTCGCGGTCGCGTAACTCGCGGTGCCAGACATCAGAGTTTTCGTCGCCAGAATTGTGGTGCCGTTCTGGAAGGTTACGGTGCCCGTAGGCGTGCCGGTGCCGGACTGCGGGGTAACCGTTGCTGTGAACGTGACCGACTTACCTTGTAACGAGGGATTCGCCGATGAAGTGAGAGTGGTGGTGGTCGCACCTGGGCTGGCGGTCAGTCCGAAGATCTGCAGTTGCTTATTGCTGGCTACGTAGACTTGACCGTTGGCCACGGTGGGAACCAGATTCGCGTTGCCGCCCATGTTCGGCCAATTGCCGGCAGGGGACGTGAATAAGGTGTTCATGGTTCCGCCGCCTGAGTCGGGATTAAAGGCGTAAAGAGAAATGGGTGCCCCGTTATTGCTGGTCGTAGGGCGCGACAGGGCCCAGATGATTGGATTGGACGTGCCGCTGGAGGAAATCGAAGTAAAGAAACCAGGATCCTGCCCGTTGGATATCGAACCGTTGGTGGTATTGGTCAGCGACACCTGGGGAGAAGTGGCGATTTTCCAGACTTGGATGGTTGAGTTGCCGCTGCTGACCACGCGGCCCACGCCGTCAGAATCCACGAAATAGGCTTGGCCGCACCAGCAACCGCCGATCGAGTAAGTGCCTACTACATTATTCTTGGTGGTGGAGTAGCCGCCGAGTTTGTCTACGTCCATGAGATACATATTGCCGTCTTTGCCGGCCGCCACAGCCAGGTGCGGCAGCGATCCGGTCTGATCGGGGAGAACGAGCACTCCGCCGGAACCGAAATCGGTGTCTCCCTGATCCAGAGAGGATTGGTTTTTTGGGGTGAACAGATCGGATACGGTGCCTAGTGTGGACGGGACTTTGACCACACTTTCCTGAATGTTGGTCACGCCGTCGTAAGTGGTGCCGGACGGATCAGAATTGCCGGTGACGAACAGGACGTTGCCGGAATCGTCGGTGGCCGGACCGTAGCCCGACATCCAGATGGAGGACAGGAAGAAGTTGTTCGGGCTGTTTACTTGGAGATCGTTGAGATTGTTGGCAGGAAATGGCGTCAGCGATCCCGCAGTCCAGCCCAGTAGCCATCCGCGGGAAAGGTTGGCGTTGAAGTCGCAGAAACTGCCGAATCCCGCATAAATGCTGCCGTTGGACAGCAGCAGGCCGGGACGCTGGCGCTGATAGGTGGCGTTAAAGTTGAATGTGGACCCATCGAACAGGGCGTGCGAAGCAGTGACTAACTGCGGCGTCACTTTGTCGGTCAAGCTGCCCAGATCGAGAGCATGAAGACGATAAGCTGGTCCGGACGCGTCCTGGGTGTAAATCATGACGTACAAGATATTGCTGGAGAGATCGATCACCGGGGTGGAGTTGATGCCGACGTTCGGCCCATTGTTGGTGCATCCCAAGGGATACGATACGGGTGTGCCGAAGTTGGGGCTCAACAGCACCGTGCCGGTGTGAACGTCGATGGCGTAGACGGAATTATTTTCGGTCGCTACATAGACCACATCGTGCGTGCCCACGAAATTTCCCGCGGTGATCATCACGCCGGGCACGACCAGGGGCTGCGCGTCGACCTGATCGTCGAGGGTAACTTTCTGGAGCAAGCCGAAGGTTGAGTTGCCGACATTGGCAGGGGTCAGCACCGACTCGGTACGATTCCATCCCGTGCGGTTGTTGTCATTGTGATAAGTCGTGACCGCGGTTTGGGCAGCGGCAACGAAAGCGCTAGCAGCCAGGAATGCGATGCAGGCAACGGTGAGCCCTGCGGCGTGGCCGGTTCGAAAATCCTTCCTATTTTTCGTGCTGTTGTGTGCTGACATGTCCTGCCCCCAATGCGGAACGTCGTTTGGCTCAAAGCCCGCGCCAGTTAAGGCCAGAGCGGCCGTCGACGCAAAAGCTCGGTGAGTATACACGAGCGCTGTTTTCTCGACACCCACGACTTTATTAATTTTTTGGACGACTTTTTCGTTGCAACTGAAGGCTGGCCGGATCAGGGCAAGGTCTTTACTGCCGACGCTGTTAACTTACATGCAATATTGTTGGTAAGTTGCATAAAACAAATAGCTTACTCCGGTTGTTGGCTGAAGGCCCTCGGATTCACCGGCTGAACGATGTCCGAAGTTTGATTGCCCTCCTGGCGTTGCGGAACTCCGTCGGCCGAAAGGCTTCGAATGAGGGGCGCGGGCCGAGGTTGGGGTAACCTGCGGGGCGACGCAGATTGGTTACTTCAGTTCCGGCGAATGTGCACTAAGCGAACAGATTGAATGAGATAGACGATATCATGCGGGGGTGGAGTGCCCGAAAATCGCGCGCGCGCTAGCCTTCCTGCTGCTGGCAGCAGGGTACGTCTGCGCGCAGGAATACGGTTTCCGAACCTTCGGAACCGCCGAGGGACTTAACAACCTGGCGGTGCGGCAAGTCTTCCAGGATCGCGGCGGCTTCATTTGGGTGAGCACGGAAAATGGGATTTTCCGGTATGACGGGGATCGTTTTGAGTCTTTTGGACCGGGGCAGGGACTTCCGACCTCCTCGGTTGCGGCATTTGGCGAAGCGCCGGACGGCTCTCTGCTGGCCGGCGGAGCTTTTGGGCTATACCGCCTGCGGGGCAATAATTTCGAGAAACTTCCAGTCCCTTTCAAAGTAGTTAGCTGGGCCCAAGGCATTCAGTCGGATGGGCGGGGGCACACTTTCGTCGGCAGCGAGTCCGGTCTCATGGAACTCTATTCCGAAGCCGGACACGATGGATTTGAGGTGCACCAGTTTCCGCAACCGCCGGGAACGTCGGGGCCGAGCGTGGATGCGGTTCTGGTGGATGGCGACGTCCTCTGGTACGGATGTGGACAGGAACTCTGCCGCATGGATGCGGATGGGACGCGAGTCTTCTCGACGGAGAGCGGGCTTCCGGGCTACGCCTTGATGGTGATCCGCAAAGATCGCGAGGGCAATGTCTGGGTGCGGGCCAAGAATGCGGGCGTGTTGGTGCGGTTCGCGGGTCAGACCAAATTCGAAAGGCCACCGGAGCTGGATCCAATCGTGATTGGGATTCCTGGAGTCGATGCGGACGGGCGGATTCTGTTGCCGTCGCCGGATGGATTGCTGATCGGCGAAGGAAAAGGCTGGCAAAAGATTGACCGGTCCGTGGGCCTGCGGGGAGCCGTGTATTCGGTTTTCGAGGACCGGCAGCATTCCTTGTGGATCGGGCTGGCGGGCCGGGGACTCGCGCAATGGCGAGGCTACCACGAGTGGAAAAGCTACTCGACTGCAAGCGGTCTAGCGAGCGACATCGTCTACGAGATCCAGCCACAGCGCGACGGGACACTATGGGTTGGGTCCGAGGGAGGGTTGCTGCGAGGGGAACGCAGGGCGTCGGGCATCCAGTGGAAGAAGGTTCCGGGATGGGATGGGTTCCCCGTGCACAGCGTTCGATTGGGACCGGATGGGGATTTGTGGATCGGGACCGAGGCGCATGGTGCAGCTCGGTTACACGTCCAAACCGGCAGGGTGGAGCGGTTTGGCGAGGCGCAGGGCCTCGCGGGCCGATCGCCGTACACTCTGCGCTTCGATCACGAGCAAAGGCTGTGGGCCGCGACGGAAGCCGGGTTGTTTGTGGCTACGGCGCCGTATGAAAAGTTTTCCCGCATCGCCGAAGTGCCGTCCCATCAAATTTGGGCGGTCGCTGAGGGCAGCGATGGCAGCATCTGGGCGGGCGGCGCGGACGGGCTTTTCGTGAATGCGAACGGCCACTGGAAGAATTTCAATCGCGACAACGGATTAAGCAATCAGGAAGTGCTGGCGCTGGGTGCCGCGGCGAACGGAGAGATTTGGACCGGATATCGTTTCGGAGGCGGGATTGACCGCGTCCATTTGCAGGCGGGCGGCTTGGCAGTGGCGAAGGGCGTCCAGAGACCGGGCAGCGACGGGCTGGTTTACTTTTTAGAATCTGATGCATTGGGGCGCTTGTGGGCAGGGACGGAGCGAGGCGTGGACATGTGGAACGGTTCGCGCTGGAGCCACTACGACACGAGCGACGGCCTGGCTTGGAACGACTGCGACTTGAACGGGTTCGCTGAGGAATCCGACGGCACCGTCTGGATCGGAACCAGCGGAGGGCTTTCGCAATTCAAACCGCGTTCGAGCCCGCTGGCCGAAGCGCCGATCGAAGTGATCTTCACCAAGCTGGTGATGGGTGGAAAGGATGTTTCCGGGCAGAGCAATCCATCCCTCGACGTGCGTGCCAACTCTCTCATCGCGCGCTACTCGGCGCTGAATATTTCCAACGACGATCGGATTCTGTTTCGCTACCAGCTGAAGGGGGCAAACTCGAACTGGACGGAAACGACGCAGAGAGAACTGCAGTTTGCCGAACTGGCGCCCGGAGCCTATGAGCTGGAGGTCGAAGCCCAGGGCGAAGATGGAGTCTGGAGTGAGCAGAAGGCGGAGTTCGGGTTCAAGATTCTGACGCCGTGGTATGCGTCGTGGTGGTTTTTCGGGATGTGCGGGCTGGCGCCGGTGCTGGTGGCGGGAGCGGTTGTGCGGTTGCGGATACGAAGCGGGCGAAGACGGGAACGCGAACTGCAGCAACTGAAGGCGGCGCATGACGAGATTACGAATCTCGCGTTCTATGACCCGTTGACCGGGCTGCCCAATCGCCGGCTTCTGCTGGACCGGCTGCGGCAGACTTTGGCGGCCAGCATCCGGAACAATCGCAAGCGAGCGCTGCTGTTCGTCGACCTCGATGATTTCAAGACGTTGAACGACACTCTGGGTCATCACATTGGCGACCTGCTGCTGCAGGAAGTGGCACGCCGGATTGTGGCCAGCATCCGCGAAGCTGACACGGTGGCGCGGTTAGGCGGAGATGAGTTTGTGGTGTTGCTGCAAGACCTCGACGAACTGTCCGAAGAGGCGGCGGCCCAGGCAAAGACGGTTGCGGAGAAGATTCTGGCCACGATTCACCAGCCTTACATGTTGGATGGGCGCGAATGCCGGAGCAGTTCGAGCATCGGGATCACGGTGTTCGGCAGGCCGCAGGACAACACCAACGAAGTTTTGCAGCAAGCGGATATTGCGATGTATCAGGCGAAGGCGGCGGGCCGCAATACGCTACATTTCTTCGCCCCGGCGTTACAGTCTGCGGTGAACGCCCGGGCGGCGATGGAGGAAGATCTGCGCCAGGCGATCAAGACGCATGATTTCCGGCTCTATTATCAGGCTCAGGTGGATGGAGACGTCCTGACCGGGGCGGAGGCGCTGCTGCGCTGGAAGCATGCGAAGCGCGGGTACCTGCCTCCCGGTGACTTCATTCCTTTGGCAGAGCAAACCGGGCTGATCCTGACCTTGGGGGACTGGGTGCTGGAAACGGCATGCCAACAGATCGCGAAGTGGGCGCTGCAGAAGAACACGGCGCATCTGACGGTGGCAGTGAATATCAGCGCCCGGCAGTTGCTCAGTCCAGACTTCGTGCAAAAAGTCCTGACCACACTGGAACGCACAGGAGCGAATCCAAAGAGCCTGAAGCTGGAACTCACCGAGAGTATGTTTGTGGACGATCTTGAGGACGTGGTCGCAAAAATGACGGAACTCAAGGCTCACGGTTTGAGATTCGCGCTCGACGATTTTGGCATGGGGTATTCTTCGCTGGCTTACCTAAGGCGTTTGCCGTTGGACCAGTTGAAGATCGACCAGGAGTTTGTGCGGGAGATTCAGGTGGACGCGAGCAGCGCGGCGATTGCGCAGAGCATTATTTCACTGAGCAAGGCAATGGGTTTGTCGGTGATTGCCGAGGGTGTGGAAACGGAAGGACAGCGCGAGTTTCTGGCTCGTCTGGGCTGCCATTCGTTCCAGGGATTCCTGGTGAGCGGTCCGGTGCCGCTGGAAGAATTCGAATTGTTGTTGCCCACCTTAGCCAAGAGCGCCGCACAAAATCGGCAGTGAGCCTGAATCTGCTACGCTCCCGCTAACCTTGTTTCTTCTTAAAACCTCGGCACTGCCCGGTTACGATTTGGGAATCACAATCGCGGTGATGCTGTAACGCGGAACCACCACCGTGAAGGTGCCACCCAACCCGTCAACCGGAGCTTCTGTAATGCTGGTGCCGGCGTCGCTGCCTGCCTTTCCCCAGTCATAGCGCGTCCCCTTGGTGGCGAAACTGTATCCGTCTACCGTGACCGTGGCTGTGATGGACTGAACGGGGTCCTTGTTGATGAACATGAGGCCGAGTCCGCCGTCGCGGCGCTTTACGGCGTGGACCGACAAGCGGTCGAGGGGAGTGGTGGCGACGACGAAGGTGTCGCCGACGTGCGCCACCTGGTGAAAGAGTTTGAGGCCGAAGTAGGCGGGTTGAGGCTGGTTGTTGTTATCCAGCAAGAGCGGGCTTGCGGCGTGAATGGGCGCCCACTCCACGGCATAGACCCCATTTTCCACCATGGTGGCGGTTGCGTCAGCGGTATAAAGGCCGTGGACTACCGGGTTTTTCGGGGGCAGCCAGGGCATGATGCCGATGTTGGTGATGGCTAACGGCGGGAAGTGCCCGCCGGGACAGAATTTCTTATATTTCTCGCGCAGATCCGCAGCGAGCAAGCCGTAGTCGTTGTTCAGAGCAGATATTCTGAAATGCTGCTGGTTATTCAACGGATCCCTTCCCGTTCTTAACAGGTCGTCCTCGTCGATGTTGATGTTGTAGTCCGGCGGAGCGCCTTTGCCTTCGAACAGAGTGAGGGAGCCGAAGTCCATGCTGGCGCAGGCGGCTTTGAGAACCGAGGCGTTCCAGTTTTTTCCCAGAGGGTTGGGATTGTTGTCGCCGGTGGTTGTGATCGGCAGAGTCAGCGAGGCGCCGATGAGGATGGTGGGATCGACGGCCTTCATGGCCTTGGCAAATTCGACGACGGCCGCTCCATACACTTGCGGGCCAACCTTGGCATTCTCGGAATGATGGCCCCAGTCTTTCGAGGTGGCAACCGGGCCGAGGTGAAGATCGGGTTCAGGAGAGCCGCTCTCATTGTATTTGCCGGAGTTATCGGCGTCGGAGCCCAGGGTGTGCGCCTGGCCGTAGTAGCCGTTGTTCCAGGGTTCGAACCCGACGGTCCACAGCTGAATGCCCATGGACTCGGGATGAGTGATGCGAAGCGCGTTGAAGCCGTCGTCGGTGGGTAGCGGCTTGGCGGCGCGGAGGCCGGCCCAGTAGCCGACCGTTTTCCAGTCGTTGCCTTTGGAGTCTTTGCCGATGGCTTGGGTGTTTTCGGGTTTGCCGTTGGTGTAGGCCACCCAAGCTGCGGCTTCTGCGGGTTCGCCGGGGCCGGTGCCATCGAGGTTGCTGCCGTAGTTGACGGTGATCAGAGCCGTACCCAACTGGTCGATCACGGGGGCGACGGCGGGGAACTTTCTCTCGGTCGCAAAGGCGGGCGCGCGGTCGTTGGTGTAGGGATTGGTAATTGCGCCGGTGGACCAATGATAAAGCGCATCGATGCCGTTGTTGCCGGGAAAGCGCAGGCTGGTGACGCCGGCATCCCGCAGCAGTTTCACGGTTGCGGCATCGAAGGCTTTTGGGTCCCAACGATCGCCGGCCACGCCGATCGAGGTGGTGTAGAGCACGGCTTGCGCCTTGGTCGGATCCACATGCACGGTCGTCTTCAGCTGAGCCTGGACCGGAGCGGCGGCCGAGAGGAGCATCCCTAAGAGCAGGAGTGAGCCGGATAGGCTGCAGAGACGCCGGAGTGGCTGGTTCCGATCGGGCCGAGGCAGAGGATGAAGGATATCAACAGCCGGCGAGTTGAATCGCAGAAACATAAGGGCTCCCACCGCATAGAATTGACGAAAACACAAAACAATACGCTTTGCGTGGAGTGTTTGAAAAGAGAAATTGTGATTCCGATGCTTGGGGTGGGCGGAGGACAGTGGAAAAAAACTACTCTTATTCGGCAAATCAATCCCTGTCCCGCGGCAAGCTGAGCGAGAGTGGCGCCATGCCCTTCGAGTTCTAATGCCGAAATCGACTCGGTCAGCAGCTTCCGCTAACCGAACGCCCGCACACGGTTCCGGTGATGGTGCAGCTGGTTGCTGAGGTGATCGTACTGCTCACATTTATCTGGCAACTCCCCGAGGGTTTTGGGCCGTAGGAGATGCCGCCAGTTTCGCTGAAAGTTATGGGATAAGCGGGGGCGGACTGGGTGAAGTTGATTTGACTGTCGACGGTGACGCTGGGGTCGCCGTTAATCACGAGATTGGAATTGGAAACGGCGCAACTGGCCGGGGTGACAGTGATCTGAGTTTGGATGGACCCGCCGCCGTTGGAGTTCAAGGTGCCGGCGATGTCGCCAGCGACCGAAATCGTTCCACCTCCTGAGCAGGCGACGGTGTCGGAGATCGGGAAGTTGCAGTTTTCTCCAGTAGCGGTCACGGTGCAGGGAGATGATTGATCGGAGTGAATGTTGCTGACGATGTGGGCAAGACTGGGATGGACCCCTTCTTCCGAAACGGCGTTTGCGGATATAGCACTGGTCAGGGCCTGGTCGAGCGCTAGAGAGACTTGCTGCGTAACTGCCTGGGCTTGGGCTTGCGATAGGGTATTGCTGGAATTCCCGCATCCAGCGGACAAGATGAACAACGTGGCGACAACGACGATTGCACAGGAATAAGCACAATTCTTCGCGTGAATCTTCCCACGATTCTTCACACGACTCTTCATACGAAACACGGGAACCTCCTATGGAATGGAAATTTCCTTCGTGACCTCGAAGACGGCACTATTGTACGCCCAGCCTAAGGCGTGCGAACTCCGGCGGGCGCGTCACTGTTACAGTTTGAGAACTGTGACAAGTGTCTGCGGGGGGACTCCGTGGGTTCGAGGGCGGTGAAGCTAGCCGTTTCGTGCAACCCAGCGGACGGGATGCTTATCTAAGGTAAGTGTGCAGGCTGGTGGGAGTTACTGCGGTCACTTCCGCTACTTGTTTGCTGCACGCGAGTTTTATATGGTAGAAGGAAGGTGATTTTGTATTTCAAAATGCTGCGGCTGACTAATCTCGAGAACCGATGGCGCAGGAGTTGCGCTGCGCTCATCGTTGCGTTGGCTGTTTCATTGCTGGTAGTAAGTGTGGCTACGCGCTATTGTTCACCGCAGAGCCCGTCGGCGTCTGCAGTAAGAACTTTGCACAAACATACGTCGCCGGAGCGAAGCCGGCAGCGCCTGACGAAGAGTGCCGCGGACTGGATGCCTCCGGTCGTGGCGACTGCAATTTTCGAAGCGCCAACCTCGTATCCGCGGATCGCGCCCGCTGGGCCGCCCATGCCGAGCGCTCTTCTCGAACTGAGTTTGTACAACCGCCCTCCACCATCCTGCTGACCTTTTCCCGCTGTCAATCTTGAATCACGAAAAAGAACGCCGCCTCGGACTTTGATTGTGGATTTCTCGCTCTGCGCGCTTTGGCGGGAAATCCAGGTTGCGAGAAGGCTGGTCGAAGACACTCCATGACTCAAAACCTCACTCTATCTGTCACGCGAATTATCACGCGAACGTGCAGGCAAAAGCGATCGATTGCGTTGGCGGGGCTGGCGATCGCACTCGCGGCCGGCCTGTCTTCCTGCTCGGGGAATCGCAGCCCGGTGCAGGCCGGCGGTCCAACCGTTACCGTGGGCGTGACCAGGGTGATGAAGAAATCTCTGGGACGGCAAATCACGCTGTCCTCTGAGCTGGTGCCGTTTCAGGAGATTGATGTGTACGCCAAGGAATCGGGTTACGTGAAGAAACTGATGGTCGACTATGGAACGCACGTCAAAGCGGGCGAGGTGATGGCGATCCTTGAGATTCCGGAGTTAGAGGCGCAACTGCAGGAGGACCAGGCGGAAATC
>Ga0116217_10003372_pt1 | contig 14513 bp, 17 predicted proteins | sample Sb_taG_6_FD_89697 | JGI IMG/M metagenome (GOLD analysis project Ga0116217, IMG submission 89697) | Peat soil microbial communities from Weissenstadt, Germany - Sb_50d_4_PS metaG | ecosystem: Environmental > Terrestrial > Soil > Wetlands > Peat | place: Germany: Weissenstadt | collected 2010-09-21 | reverse complement strand
GTGAAACGCCACCCCGCGCTCGCTCCACTCTCCCGCGATCACCATCACGCGCTCGTGCTCGCACGGCGTCTGCGACGAGCGGACGAGAGCGATGCCGAGGAGGTTGCTCGCGCGTTCCTCGCGCACTGGGAGGCCTAGGAGAGTCTTCACTTCCGCCTCGAGGAGGAAGTCTTACTGCCGGCCTACGCGGCACACGGGGACCCCAACCACACCGCGGTCGTCCGCACGCTGATCGACCACGTGCTGATCCGCCGGGACGTCGCGCGGCTGCCCGACGCGCCACCGCTCGCGGTGCTGCACGAGCTCGGCAACCGCCTCGCCGACCACGTGAAGCTCGAAGAGCACGAGCTGTTTCCGCTGATCGAACGAACGATCCCGGAGCCCGAGCTGTCGGCGCTCGGCGATCGCCTCGGCGACGCGGCGCGGCCACGGCCCGTGGACCCCGCCGGAAGCACCACTCACGCCCGCACACCGGCCGCCGGCAACACACCCTGACGCACTACGCCCGCCGGCAACACACCCTGACGCACTACGCCCGCCGGCAACACGCCCGCCGGCGACACACCGGGACCCATCACACCCGCCGGCACCACACCCGCCGGCGACCGCCCCGGGACGTAGAAAGACCCCGCGGGGCGGGGTCTTTCCGTAGGAGGCCTGTAAGCCGGATCCTGTCGAGAGCAGCCATCCATCTGCGCGGCCTACCCGGACCTTGGCGGGTCACCTGCAAACGGTCCTGCTTGGCCTAGCATCGAGTGGGGTTTACCTGGCCGCCGCGTCACCGCGACGCCGGTGCGCTCTTACCGCACCATTTCACCCTTACCGGCCTGGGGCTCTGCAGCGGCCCTAGGCTTAGGCGGTGTCATTTCTGTGGCACTTTCCCGCGGGTTTCCCCGGGTCGGCGTTACCGACCACCCTTTCCCTGTGATGTCCGGACTTTCCTCGAAGGCTGATCACCTCCGCGACTGCTCGGCCTCCAGCGGCCAAGGATAGTCCGTGCCTACCGTACGGTCGAGCCGCACCCCGAGCAGCGGCCGCCAATCGCGCGGGCGTGTACGCCGTATTCCGGGCTCATCTTCTCCGCGCACACCGGACACGCGACGTCCCGGTGGGCGCGCAGGCCCTCCCACACCGACACGATCAGCTCGTCCAGTGTCCCGCCTTCGCCGATGCGGTCGAACAGCGAAGGAGCGTCGAGGAGCGTGCTGGTCACGTCAGGCTCCGCATCAGCCCCACGACCTTGCCGAGCACGCGCACGTCCCTGCTCCGGATCGGCTGCATCGCATCGTTCTCCGGCTGAAGCCGCACGTGGTCCTCTTCCTGGAAGAAGCGCTTGACCGTCGCCTCCTCCCCCACCAGCGCCACCACGATCTCGCCCTCCTGGGCGGTGTCCTGCGGACGCACGACGACCAGGTCGCCCTCGAGGATGCCGGCGTCCTTCATCGAGTCGCCGCGGACGCGCAGGAGATATTCGCCGTCGGCCCCGCCGGCGTACGGCGGCGTCTGTACGTAGTCCTCGATGTTCTCCTCGGCGAGGATCGGCTGGCCGGCTGCGACCTGGCCGACCAAGGGCAGCCCTGGGCGCACCAGGCTCCTCATGCCCGCGGTGGCGCGATCGAGCAGCTCGATCGCTCTCGGCTTAGAAGGGTCGCGCCGCAGCAGGCCGATCTTCTCCAGGTTGGCGAGATGCGCATGCACGGTCGACGATGAAGCCAATCCGACCGCCTTACCGATGTCGCGAACGGTCGGGGGATAGCCGTACTTCGCGGAATACCGCTTGATGAAGTCGAAGATCTCCTGCTGCCGTTTGGTCAGATCCACCGGTTCCCTCCTTGCTCGATTGGCTCGCTTCTCGGAAGCGAGTCGAACATGTGTTCGGCACTCTAGCGCTCCCCCAGGACGGACTCAACTCGACGGCCTCTCAACGCCTCGACCAGGCGCCTGACGGGGCACGTGCGCCGTCCAGGCTCCCCCGAGCCGGCCGGGCGAGATGCCCTCCGAGATGCCCCGCGGGGCTATACTGGCCGCCTCCAGCGCCTGTGGCGGAATTGGTAGACGCGCAAGGTTGAGGGCCTTGTGGACTTTATGGTCCGTGGAGGTTCGAGTCCTCTCGGGCGCACTGGGAAAGCCCCGCACAGCGGGGCTTTTTTGCGTTTCAGGAGGCCTATCGACTCCGCTTCTCGCCCAGGTATGCAGGACCCCGTCCGACCTGGCCCGGAAACATCCGTTGCCTACGTCGAAGAGGCGTTTCGCCGAGGTGGGCGCAGTGGACGGGCGCGCAAGCTGGCGCCCCAGGCGAGGCCAACCAGGGCGAGGCCGATGGCGAACGCGACCACGGGGATCGTGTCCCCCGAGGCGGCCTGTGTCGTCGCGGCGGCAGCCGCAGGGATCGGAACCGAGTGACCGGATGCGTCCGCGAGGTACTGAATCGCTGAGAGGGCGACCGTCCCAAGGCCGGCACCGTCGGCCGGGATCTTAATTCCGGCGAGCGCTGACGCGTCCGCCGGGACGGCCGGGTTGAGGCTCTCGAGTCCGAACCCGTTCGGCATGACGACCAGCAGCGGTCCGCGATAGACGAGCGACAGCTCGTGGCCGAGGAACCGGGCGTAGGTCTGCGGCTGGCGCCAGAGCTCGGTCACCGAGCCGAGGTCCGTCGAGGACGCGATGATTGCCACACGGAGCTGGTAACCGCTGTTCGCCGCGGCCCCGAGAAGGGCGGTGATTTGATTCTGCCGCGCGAGCGGAATGCCGGCATCCTGCGGCAGGAACAGCGGCTGGGTGGCGAGGACGTCGCTGGCGGGATCGCCGTCGGCGCGGGCTGCGGTGGCGGACGATCCCGCGACGAGTGCCAAGATGACCGTTGACGTGACGACTTGCGCCAGCAGGCGGGAGCGAGAGCGCCCGTTCGGGTTGTCCGTAGAGTCCGTCAACTGCGATGAGCCCGGAAGCAAGAGGACTTGGACCGTCAGTGGTCGGCCAAGCCGCGGCGAAGTCTAGGGGTAGGACGCGCGGGCGGATCGGGGGCGGGTGGCGCCGGCTTGTAGGGGTCGGCCGGCGTCTGTGCACGTCGGCGCTCGCACTCGCCGGGCTCGTGACGGGAGTCGCTGTTTATCCAGCCGCGGCGCAGGCTCACGGTCCGATCGCGCCGGCGGCGTCGAGCTATTTCGCCAAGGTGCTCGAGCTCCCCGCTGGTCTCGAGGCGAAGGTGGTCGACGGCGACCTGCGGATGTGGCTCAAGGTTCCGAGCAGCCAGACCGTGGTGATCCTGGACTACCGCGGCGCGCCCTATCTGCGGTTCTCGCCGAAAGGCGTGGAGGTCAACCACAACTCGTCGATGTACTACCTCAACGAGACACCGATCGCCCAGACTCCTCCGGCGAACCTGAGCCCGACCGCGCCACCGAGCTGGCAGCGAGTCACCGGCGGACGCGCCTACGAGTGGCACGACGGGCGCCTGCACGCACTCGCGGCGGTGTCCCTCACCCCGGGAGTCTCGTTCGTCGGCCGCTGGCGGATTCCGGTCAAGGTCGACGGTCAACTGGACTCGATCTCCGGCGGCATGTGGCATGCGGACGACCCGACGATCGTCTGGTTCTGGGGAATCGTCGTGCTCGTTGCCTGTGTCCTGGCAGCCTGGCGAGTGCGCCGTCAGACGCTCGATCAGCTGGTCGCCCGCGTGCTCGCGGTCACGGCTCTGGTCGCGGTCACGGTCGCGGCGCTCGGCCTGCAGCTGCACGGCCGCCCAACCATCTCGGTGTTCCAGTTCGTCGAGCTCGCGGTGATCCTCGCGTTCGTTGGGTGGGGCTTCTCCCACACGCTGTTCCGCAGTCCCGGTTACTTCACGTGCTTCCTGATCGGGGTCGCGGCGCTGTGGGCGGGTGGCGAGATGATCACGACGCTCCTCTACGGGTTCGTGTTGATATCGCTGCCCGCGTTCCTCGCACGCTTGGCGACGATTGTGTGCCTGGGCACCGGCGCCGGATTGCTCCTGCTCGTGTTCCGCCTGTCCGACTACAGCGACTCCGGCTTCCGGCCTCGCCGGTAGCCGTCGGGACGATGCGGCTTGGCCGGACCGCTTCCGCGGCGCTCGCGACATTGCTGCTCCCGACGGCCTGTGGGTCGACCACTCGGCCGCACGCCGCCGCGACGACCGCCAACGCGCCCGCGCCACCGGCCGCGCTCGTGGCGCAGGCGCGTCCAATCGGGCGAGGCGCGAGGTTTCAGCCGCCGGCGACCGGCCCCGTGGTCGGCTCGTGCGACCGGCGGCTCGGCTCGCGTGTCGGCGTCCACGTCGAGGTGTTCGCCGCCAACCGCGTGGTGCTCGTCCCCGCCGGAATCGGCGCGCGACCTCCGCGGAGCGTCTCGGCCGGGCGGATCTCGAGCGCCCGCTGCTACGGCAGGCTCGTTACGCTCGACCCGACTGGGCTCGTGCTCATACGCTCGGGGACGCACCCAGTGCTGGCCGACCTGTTCCGTGCGTGGGGCCAGCCCTTGTCGAGTCGGCGGCTCGCCTCGTTCTCGGCATCCTCGGGCGCGCGCGTGGCGGTGTTCGTCAACGGGCGGCGCTGGCGCGGAAGTCCCGGGCACGTGCCGCTGACACGCCACTCCGAGATCGTGCTCGAAGTCGGGCCCTACGTGCCTCCGCACCGGTCGTACACGTTCCCGCCAGGTACGTGACCGAGCGGTATCTTCCATGCAGGATGACGGTCCGTCCCCAGCGCGGCGTCGTGATCAGACGCCTCGCACCCGCGGCGTTGATGCCAGCCGGGGCATTCGCCGTCCACCAGCTGCGGTACTGGCTCACCTACGGCAACCGGGCCGGGGTCGAGCTCGCGGCGCAGGGGCACTCGTACCTGCATTCGGTCGTGCCCTGGATCGTGCTTCTGATCGCGCTCGCGGTCGGCACCTTCCTCCTCGCGCTGGGACGGGCGCTCGGCGCGGGCGGCTCGCTTCCCCGCTACACGCTCTCGTTCGCCGCGCTCTGGCTGCTGTGCGCCGCCTGCTTGGTCGCGGTGTACACCACGCAGGAGTTCCTCGAGGGCCTGTTCGCGACGGGGCATCCCGGGGGGCTGGCCGGCATCTTCGGCTACGGCGGCTGGTGGTCGATCCCCGCGGCGCTCGCGGTCGCACTCGTGCTCGCGGCCGTCTTCCACAGCGCCCGGCGGGTGCTGCACGCGGTCGCCGAGCGCCACGCGCGGCAAGTGGTCCTCGCTGGTCAGTCGCCCGTCCTCGCACGCACTCGCCTTGATGTGCTGCTGCCGGCGCTCGCGCCGCTGGCGGACGGCTGGTCAGGTCGCGGTCCTCCTCCATTGATCTAGTCAGCGCCGCATCCGCGGCGCAGTCCTGATCACTCAAGACAAGGAGGACAACCTTGCAGCTCAAGTGCCTCACGGGACGAGTCGCGCTTGTCGCATCGCTGGCGGTCGGCGCCGGGTTGTGGGTGCCGGCGGTCGCGTCGGCTCATGCCCGGATCAGCCCGGCCGTGTCGGTGTCGGGCAAGCTCCAGCTCTACAGCCTCGCGGTGCCGACCGAGAAGAGCGGCCTTACCACGACGAGCCTGTTGATGACCGTGCCCTCTGGGTTTGGCATCGACTCGTTCGTGCCGCCGTCGCCTCCGTGGCACGTCTCGCTGGCCCAGACAGGATCGGGCGATAACGCGGTGGTCACGAAGGTGACCTTGACCGGTGGCAATACGCCAACCGGAGAGGACACGCTGTTCCAGTTCCTGGCCCAACCGTCGTCGGCCAAGACGTACACCTTCGAGGTCCAGCAGACCTACTCGGACGGTTCGATCGTCAACTGGGCGGGATCCGAGTCATCGGCCTACCCGGCCCCGACGATCGAAGCCGCGAGCTCGCTCGGCGGGGGTGGTGTGTCGGTGCTGACGATCATCGCGCTCGTGGTGGGCGTGCTCGGACTGCTCGCGGGTGGCTTCGCGCTGATCGGCGGCTCGCGGGAGCGGGAGCTGGCGTGAGCCGGCGGGCGCGGACCGCGCTGGCACTGGTCACGGCCGCCGTGGCGGCGTGGCTTGCGCTGCCGGGCACCGCGTCCGCGCACGCCTACCTGGTCAAGACGGTCCCGGCGGCGAGCGTCGTGCTGAACGCGCCACCGCCGAACATCCAGCTGACGTACGACGAGGCGGTCGAGCCGCGGTTCGCGATCATCTCGGTGTCCGACGTCGACGGGCACCAGGAGACGACGGGGCCGGTACACCGATCTCCGTCAAACCCCGACACGCTGGTGGTGCCGCTGGGGCCGAACCTGCCCGAGGGGTGGTACCTGATCTACTGGCGGGCAATCTCGGTCGACGGTCACCCGGTCAACGGGTTCTTCACCTACGCGGTGGGACCGAATCCGGGACCGGCGCCCCAGTTCCGGATCCCCAACATCTCGGCGACCGCAACCACTCCCCAGCTGCTGATCACGCGGTGGGCGATGTTCGTGTTCGTGATGGGGGCGATCGGCCTGTTCGTCCTGCGGCTGCTCGTCGCGCGACCGGTCGTCCGGAGCGTAGAGGGGGTGAGGCTGAAGGCAGTGTCGGTCGCGTTCGGTATCGCGGCGGTCGTCGGTCTGATCGCGATCCCCGTCTATCTCGACGTTTCGACCGCGAACGACTCGCTTCGCTCCGTCTTCGATCTCACCGCGCTGGTGCCGCTGTACCGGGTGACCGCGTTCGGGCGGGCCATGGTCGATCTGGAGCTGTGCTTCGCGCTGTTCTGTGTCGCGGCGGGCATCGCGCTATGGGTCGACCGTCCCGATCGCCAGCGACGGTCCGTGGCTGAGTTGATCGCGTCATGCGGCGCACTCATTGCGGCGGCGGCGGTGCTGATCGTCCCGGGAGCGGCCGGTCATGCCGCGCAGACATCGCCGCGCGGGCTGACGCTGGTGTTCGATTGGCTGCACCTCGCATCGGGCTCGGTGTGGCTCGGCGGACTGATCGGCTTGCTCGTGCTGTGGTCGAGCGTGCCCTCGCACGAGCGCGTGCCGGCGCTCTCGGTGACGGTTCCCCGCTTCTCGAACGTGGCGCTCGTCTCGGTGCTGGTGCTCGGCGCGACCGGAATCGGGGAGGCAATCGAGCATACGCCGGCGGTCAACGCGCTGTGGGAGACCGGCTACGGACAGGCGATCCTGGTCAAGGCGGGGCTGCTCGGCGCCGCGATGCTGATCGCGTCAGGCAACCTGCTGCGATCGCGACCGCGGCTGATCGCAGCACAGCGACGCCCCGAGCTCGGCGAGCCCGCGGCACGTCTGCTGCGCGGGCTCATCAGCGGCGAGTTGGTCGTCGTCATCGGCATCGTGTTCGCCGCGGCCGTGCTTTCGAGCCTCGCGCCCCCTCCACCCGCGTTCGCGCTCGAGAACTCGGCACTCGCGAAGGTGGGCCCCGGCCGTGTGGTCCAGACGATCAACCACGCGGGTTACACGCTGCAGGTTCTGGTATCTCCGAACAAGGCCGCGGCACCTGACTCGTTCGCGCTGCGTATCACCAAGAGTGGACAGCCGGTGCGCGGAGCCAACGTGACGCTGCTGTTCAACCACCTCGAGATGCAGATGCCAACCCAGGAGTACCAGCTGACGGAAACCGCGCCCGGGGTCTACTCGCGCGCGGCGCCGGCGCTCGTGATGGTCGGCCGCTGGGGGCTGACGTTCCAGGTGACCCCGAAGCACGGTCTGCCGTTCACCGCGCTGATCGTCGACCAAGCCAACGGATGACACGTCGAGAAAGGAAGCGCTCGTGACCAACCGTAGCCTCCGGCTCACGTCCACGATGGCCGCGGCACTCGGCGCGGTCGTGGTAATCACAGGTTGCGGCGGCGCCGGCAGCGGCCTGACCGTGCCGACGGTGCAGCCGGCCCGGGTCTACACGCTCGGCGGCTTTCAGCCGACCGGGGCAGTCACCCCAGGCCACCCTGCCACCGTCACATTCACCGTGGTCCTTCCGAGCGGCAAACCACTCACCCACTACAAGACCGGACCCGGACCACACACCGGCGTGCACCTGATCATCGTTCGCGACGACCTCGCGTACATCATCCATCAGCATCCGCCGATCGGCCCGAACGGCCTTCTCCGACAGACCGTCACGTTCCCGGCGCCGGGCCCATACAAGGTGCTCGTCGACGTATATCCGAACATCCCCGGCGGGCAGGCCAACTTCCAGCTGTTCCGGACGATCGACGTCACGGGTAACTACCGCCCCCTGCCACTGCCGCCGTACAAGTCCGACCTAGTCGTCGACGGCTACCACTTCGACATGGCCCCCCATCCTCAAGTGCACGCGATCCAGGCACAGTTCCTGAATGTCGAAGTGACCGATTCGCACGGCCACAAGCCCACGTTCGTGCCGTGGTTCGGCGCGCTCGCACACGCGATCTTCTTCCGGGAGGGGACGCTCGACTACTTCCACACACACATCTGCGCCCCGAACGCCCCCAACTGCGGGGTCCTGCCGGGCGTGGCCTCCTCGCGAATCTCGGGAAGCTCGACGGCGCCCGGAAAGCTCACGATCGGGGTGCTGTTACCCGCGCCGGGCACCTGGCGGCTGTTCCTGCAGATGAAACTCGGCGGGCGGATCGTCACCGCCCCGTACACGCTCACGGTGGCGTCATGAAGTCCGCCCGGGTTCGCCTCCGGCTGTTCACCGCCGCCATCGCGCTCGGCGCCGGCGTCACCGCGGTGATCGTGGCGATCGTGCTCGTTCGGAACGCGCTCGGTTAGATCGATGACACTCAGGGAGCATTTATGAAAAGGGACACGGCGATCCGGTGGAGTGGGGTGGCGATGGCAGCGGCCACCGCGGTTGCATCGACACGATGCGGGAGCTCGCCAGCCGCATCCACGTTCGGATCCGCAGCTCCGTCGGCGACCGCGTCCGCCTCAGCCAGCGGCGGATCGGCCGAACCTGGCGCGATCATCAGCCGCCCGATGCCGGCCGGGCCGGTGAGCTGTCAGATCTTCCGCGCGATCGCGTGGATCACCGGGCTCGCGCTCGTCACCATGGTCCTCGCGCCCGCCGCCGCCCTATCCGACGGCGACCCCGCCAGCGACGAGCTGATCGGCGCGAACGTGTTCTACCCGTTCAGCCCGGCGGTCGACGCCCGCCTCGAGAAGGAGCTGAACGCAGAGACGACCGCCGCGGGCCTCGTCCACTTCCCGATCAAGGTCGCGCTGATCGACTCGCCGGCGGATCTCGGCGCAATCCCATCGCTGTTCACCAAGCCGCAGCAATACGCGGACTTTCTCGACCAGGAGATCAGCTTCGCCGGCACAAAGCAGCCTCTGTTGGTAGTTATGCCCAACGGCTACGGCGTTCGAGGACTGAACGATCGAGCAGCCGAGGCGGCCGCCAAGCTCAAACCGCCGGCGGGCTCCCGCAGCGACGATCTCGCCCGCGCTGCCATCGTGGCGGTGAGCAAACTCGCCGAAGCTGCCGGCCATCGAATCAGCGGAGCTCCCGGCGGCTCAGAAGCTGGCGACGGCGGTGGCCCCAGCCAGTTCGCCGTCGGCGCGATCGTGCTCGTAGCCGTCGCCGCGAGCGCCGGCGTAGTCTGGCTGCGCCGCCGGGTATGAGCCCGCCTCTTCGCTCGGTCTTGGTTCGTGCGCGGAGCGGCGTGCGTTCTCCCATGTCGAGGTCCTCCAGCGCTGTCACGACGGGGGCACGATCTGATCGCTGCATAACGCGACACCCGGCTGGAAAGCCTCGCCGTTCGCCGGCGGCTGCCACCGGGCTGATTGGCATGCATCGCTGGGGGCGGGATTTGGCCCGGGCTCTCGTCGCTGCCGCGCTGGTCGTCGCGGTGCTCACGCCTGTTGCCCGGGCAGACGGCGATCCCGGCAGCGATGTGCTCGTCTACCAGGACCTGTTCGCCGGCTCGGACGCCGGCCTGTCGGTCCAGCAGCAGCTCGAGCTCGGGAACTTGTTGAAGGCGACGGCGCGTGCGGGTGCTCCGGTCCGCGTCGCGATCATCGCCAGCCCGTTCGACCTGGGGGCGGTCACGGAGCTTTGGCGTAACCCTCGCTCATACGCCCGCTTCCTCGGGATCGAGCTGTCGCTGGTCTACAAGCAGCGACTGCTGGTGGTGATGCCTAACGGCTTTGGGTTCAACTGGCCCGGTCACTCGCCCGCGGCGGCGTACCGCGCGCTGGGCGCGATCCGGATCCGGCCTGGCGGCAGCGGGTTGTTCGAAGCCACCGAAGCGGCCGTGCGGAAGCTGGCGCTCGCCAGCGGCGTGAAGCTGCCTGCGGGCGCGCTCGCAACATCGGTCGCCCCGGCTGCGGTCAATAATGGCGCCGCGCAGCCATCCCGCCGCGGCGCGGACAACGTGCTCGGGATCGTCGCACTGACTCTCGTGGCGCTTGCCGCCATCGTCTTCGCTGGGCACCGGCTGATCCGCCGGCTGGGGTGGACGCGTCCTCGGCTCTCCGGGCGCTCGCGAGCGAGGCTGAGGTCGGCCGGCCGGCTGCTAGCGATTCCGGGCGCCGCGGTGTTGCTGGTCGTGGCGGCCGCGGCTGCGGTGATCGTGGTGCGGTCGAACGCCCCGGCGGAGTCACAGGCCGACGCGCTGGCGGCGAATCCATACCTTGATCCGGGCACGCCGGTGTCGGGCACGGCGCCCGATTTCACGCTCTCAGACCAGTTCGGCCAGCCCGCCTCGCTTCGCTCCTACCGCGGCAAGGTCGTGATCCTCGCGTTCAACGATTCCGAGTGCACAACCGTCTGCCCGCTGACAACGACGGCGATGGTCGACGCGAAGGCGATGCTGGGCAAGGCCGGCAGTCAAGTACAGCTGTTGGGGATCGACGCCAATCCGGCCGCGACTTCGCTCGAGGACGTCTGGTCCTATTCGGAGCTACACGGAATGCTTCACGCCTGGCGATTCCTCACCGGCTCTCTGCCGCAGCTCAAGCAGGTGTGGAGGCGTTACGGGATCGAGGCAGCGATCGAGCAAGGGGAGATAACCCACACGCCGGCATTGTTCGTTATCGATCGACACGGCCGATTCTCTCGCCTGTACATGACGCAGATGTCGTACACCGCGGTTCCTCAGCTAGGCCAGCTGTTGGCGCGGAGCGCCTCCGCACTATTGCCCGGCCGCCCTGCCGTGCACGCGGATCTGTCCTACTCGCGCATCCAGCCGACAACACCCAGCGAACCTGCGATCGTGCCGCGCGCCGGCGGCGGAACGGTCAAGCTCGGCCCCGACGCCTCGGCCAGACTGTTCCTGTTCTTCGCCACCTGGGATCGGGAGACGAGCGCGCTCGCCGGCCAGCTCGACGCGCTCAACCGCTACCAGGCGATCGCCGCTCGCTCCGGTCTCCCGCCGCTCACCGCCGTGGACGAGACGAGCGTCGAGCCAAGCTCGAGCACGCTGACGACCTTCCTGCGCGGCCTCCCCAAGGCGCTCTCTTATCCGGTTGCGATCGACCGCAGCGGCGAGCTGGCCGACGGTTACGAGGTTCTCGGCCTGCCCTGGTTCGTCCTTGTCTCGCCAACCGGCCAATTTCTCTACTACCGAGAAGTGTCGACGGCCGGCTGGCCGAGCACGAGCGTCCTCGTCCGGTACGTCAAAGCCGCGCTTGCCCGCGTTCCCAAGCCGGCCGGCGCCACCGCTGTCGACAAGGAGCTCGCCGGCTCACCACCACCCCTCGCCGCGCTGCACCAGCAAGCGAGCCAGCTGCTGGCCGGCGAGCCAGCGCTCGCCGCCCGCATCCGAACACTGCACGGTTACCCAATCGTGATCAACGCCTGGGCATCCTGGTGCGGACCGTGCCGCTCCGAGTTCGGCCTGTTCGCCTCTGCCTCTGCCCGCTACGGCCGACAGGTCGCGTTCCTCGGCGCCGACACGGACGACTCACCCGCCGACGCCCGCACGTTCCAGGCACAACACCCCGTCAGCTACCCCAGCTACCAGACGACCACGGCCAACCTCTCGTGGCTGGCCGCGATCGAAGGTCTCCCCACCACCGTCTACATCAGCCCCGCCGGCAAGGTCGTGTACGTGCACACGGGGCAATACGACTCACAAGGAACACTCGACCAAGACATAGCCAGCTACGCCCTCGGACACTGACGCGCCAGGCCGTTCGGGCGCGGTGTGTGGTGAGCGGCCCGCTCGCCGCTCAGCCGCCCCGGCATCTATACCGGCTCACGCCAGCGAATGGAGAGGCAAGCTCCTGCGGTGATGCTTCCGCTATGCCCGCGCCTGCGGCGCAGCGCGGTGTCTGCGAGAGGGGGTCGCCCGGCGGCCATCGGCGGCCGGCGGAATGGGCACGGTCGAGCGCTGCCCCGCGACGGCTACAAGGCCGCGGTCATGCCAGCGCACCCTCAGCCGGGGGCTGACCTACGGCCTCGCCGGGGCGGGGTGGCAAGCAACCGGCTCGCGCGATCGTCTTTCTCGATCACATTGGCGAGCTGCGATGCGACTTCAGCAAGCTCGGCGTAGGCCCGTCCGACGGCTCGCAGGCTCCGACCCTCACTTACACGGTCGAGCTCGGCGACCGCCTCGTCGAACCGCTGCCAAAGCTCCTCAGGGCCACGGCGCCCCGTGCCGGGCTGCAGCTCATAGGGCGGTGCCGCGCCGCCGCGCGCCGGCGGCCACTCGAACCCTTCCCTGTACGCGTCCTCGCAGGCCTCCGCCCGCTGACGTGCAGCCGCCGCCAAGTTCGCAATCCGCGCGCTAAAGCCCGCATCAGGAGGAGCGAGGACATGGTTCCGGAGGGCGGCTCGCCACGCAGTGCGAGCCGCGTCGAAAGCCTGTTCCGATCCCGAACTCATCCTCCCAGCAGCCGTCCTTTCGGATCGGTCTCTGGCTTCGCGGTCGCCGGGCGCCGGAGCGGCTCGACAGGCGCGTCGAGATCGAAGTCCCACGGGCTTTCCAGCTTCGACCCGCTCAGATCGCTACGCAGCCGGTCGACCTCCGCCCGCGGGACCAGGAACCGATTCCCGATCCGAACGCCTGTCAGTTGTTCGGCGCGGATCCAATTCCGGATCGTCTGAGTCGAGGCTCCCAGAGCGTCGGCAACCTGGGAAACGGTGAGGAGCTCAGAATGGTCCATGGCCCACGAACATAGCCCAAAAATGCAAAACCTGTGCGCTTGCAGAGCAGTTCCCCTATCGGCGCTTCGGGCACCCCACCCACCGTGGGGCGAGTGCCCCGCGGCCGGATCGAAATGTGCGGCACTTCGTTGGTGCGAGCGGCTGCAGCCTTCGCACGCTTGAACACCTGCAGCGGGCCGAAAGCCTGAGGATTTCGCACCCGCTGCAACTAGCGAAGACGGTGGGACTCAGCGGGACTCGCTCAGACCGGTAGCCAATGTGACCAGGTTTCCGCGCAAGGCAGGGAAGCTGGCGTCACGCCCGAGATACTCGTCGCATCCCCAGAGCAGGTCTCTCATGACCGACACTCGCTTTCCAGCGCGAGCGACCGGCGCTGCTGCTTGACGCCTGAAGGAGTCACCGGCAGCGGGGCTACCGCTTCGACCAGAACGGGGCGATCCGATCTGGACTCCCCCGTAGGTGGGTAGGGGGAGCTGGTCGGGCGGTCAGGTGGAGGGCGACCCGGCGGAGTCGATCTCGGCGGCGATGGTCAGCGCGAACGCGTCCGGTCGCGAGAGGAACGGGTGATGCCCGGCGTCAAACTCGACGACACGGGCGCCGGCTCTGACGCGTCGGCGCTGCATCTCGGCGGGGGTCGCGAGGTCCTCCGTGCAGACGAAGTATGTCGTCGGTTTTTGCTGCCAGGCGATCTGGCGAGGTGGCTGCGTGAAGGGCGTGAGCGATTGTCGCGTGAGGCGGTTTAGCGCCTGCTCGGTCGTCGACTCGTCGCAGTCCTGCAGGAAGAACTCCCGGATCATGTCGGGGTCGACGCCGACGGTGCCGTCGTCGCTCGGCGCCAGCCACGGCGCGGGCTCGGAGCCGATGAGATCGGCCTGGGACTGCCCGGCGTCGGGCATCACCGAGGTCACGTACAGCAGCTCGGTGACGCGGTCATCGACCCCGGCTTCGGTGATGATCACCCCGCCGTAGGAGTGGCCGCAAAGCACGACCGGCTCGTCGGCCTCGGCGATCGCCTGGCGGCACGCGTCGACATCGTCGTAAAGATCGCCGAGTGTCTCGCCCGCTTCGCCGCAGCTCGGGAGCGGCACGACGGCGGTAGCGATTCCGTGATCAGCCAGCGGCTCGGTCATTTTGCTCCACCACCACGCTGCGTCCCGAACGCAGGCACCGTGGACAAAGATCAATGTCGGCATCACGCCACCTTATCGCAACCTTGCGGTTGCACGAGCAGCCGGCGTACTTCCGCATCCCGAGGATCCGAAAGTCCACGCCGCCTCCCCCTCGTCGTCCATTCCACAAGCCCGGCGCCGGCTGCACGGCGTGCTCGCGTTGCTGGCAGAGCAAAAGAACCGCCATTAGCTCTCCGTGACCGATCGAGCTAACGCCGCCGTCACGATGCATGTGCAGCTCCGCGCCGACGACGGACGCGCGCGCGATCTCGGTGGCGCTCCCTTCGCCT
>Ga0116217_10003371_pt1 | contig 14515 bp, 13 predicted proteins | sample Sb_taG_6_FD_89697 | JGI IMG/M metagenome (GOLD analysis project Ga0116217, IMG submission 89697) | Peat soil microbial communities from Weissenstadt, Germany - Sb_50d_4_PS metaG | ecosystem: Environmental > Terrestrial > Soil > Wetlands > Peat | place: Germany: Weissenstadt | collected 2010-09-21 | reverse complement strand
GGGGGGTACTTAAAAACGGACGCCTGCAAGACCCCTTGACGCGTATATACACAAAATCTATTCTGTATATACATCAAAAGCGAGGAGAATATTATGGCTGGGACTATGACATCCATCCGCTTAGACACGCATCTGGCCGACGAGGCCAAGAAACTCCTCGGCGTAAAGTCCCGCACTGAAGCCGTCCATATTGCGCTTCGTGAGCTTGTCGCGCTGAAGCGATTCAAGGCCCTGATGAAGAAATATGAAGGCAAGCTCTCCTTCGCCGGCCTCGATGAGTGACGTCTTCATCCTCGACACGTCGGTTCTGGTCGACGACCTGCGCACGGGCCGCTATCGGCGGCGAATCGCGGCCTTGAATGGGATCATCCGCAACTCTGCCGTCGTAACGGCCGAACTGTGGCGTGGGGTTGTGAAACCGGCGGAACGGAAGTTTTTGCGGGCCCTCGGCAGGAATCATCCTACTCTGACTCCCACGGAAAAGAATTGGCTGGAGTCGGGAGAGATACTGGGAGAAATTCGCGCGGATCGCGGGTTTACCGCGGATAAGCTGCGCGATCTCCACTTCGACGTGCTCATCGCGCTCACGGCCCGCTCGCACGGTGCCTGCCTGATCACATCGAACCGCACCGATTTTGAAATGGTCGCGGTTTACCGTAAATTTCAGCTTGAGATATGGTAGTTGTAAAAGCACAATGTCCACCCTAGCCATCTCGCTCCCGCGCATCGCCCGCCACAATCCTTTGGCCGCTGTCGGGGTCGTGTTAGTGTCCATCTTCGTTATCGCGGCCGTCTTCGCGCCCTGGATCGCGCCGCAAGATCCCGCGCACATCGATCTCCCGAACCGCCTGCAATCACCCTCGGCGCAGCATTGGTGCGGCACCGATGAACTCGGACGCGACATCCTCTCCCGTCTGATCTGGGGAGCGCGAATCTCTTTGTTCGTCGGCAGCAGTGTGGTCGCGTGTTCGCTTCTGCTCGGCCTCATCATCGGCAGTTTCGCCGGATACTACGGCGGCGGCATCGACCGCTTTGTCAACGTCGTGCTGATGAATGCGTTTCTTTCCTTCCCCGGCATTCTCATCGCGATTGCCTTCGTGGCCTTCCGCGGCCCCGGCATTTTCAACCTCGTTCTCGCCTTGTCGCTCGGAGGATGGGTTGGCTACGCCCGCCTGGTGCGCGCGCAAGTGCTGGCCGTCCGCGAACGCGAATTCGTCGAAGCGGCGCGGGCGCTCGGCGCCGGAGATTTCCACATTGTTACGAGACACATTCTGCCTAACATTATTCAGCCGGTGATTGTGCAGGCGGCGATTGGCATGGCAGGCGCGGTTCTGGCCGAAGCGACCATGAGTTTCTTGGGATTAGGCGTCCCGCCGCCCACCGCAAGTTGGGGATCAATGCTGAACGACGCCCGCTCCCACCTCTTCGACGCTCCGCATCTGGTGCTCTTTCCGGCCGTGACGGTAATGTTCGCGGTGCTCGCCTTCAACTTCATCGGCGATGCCCTGCGCGACCTTCTCGATCCCAGATCCCGTATCGAGGCGGGGTTGTAAGCATCGCAACAGCACACCGGTAGAGACGGGGCTCGCCAGGTTTCTCTCTGCGATGGAGCCGAATTCACATATCTGTAACATTCAAATATGTGATCCCCGCCAACTGCTTTTCCGCGATTACTTTTCTCCTTCCAGCGCGTCCAATTCAAGGACACGAGATTGCGGAACTTTTTCCGAAGAAGGTTCGTATGAACAGACAGATGGAACTCAAATTTCAAGTCGAGTGCTTGCATGACGTAGCCGTCGTGAACTGCTCCGGACGCATGGTCCGCGGAGGAGCGCTCGACGAACTGCGGCGCCGGATCGAGCAACTCGAGCGTGTCCGCGTGCTGGTGCTGGATGTTTCCGAAGTCGACCAACTCGATGCGGGTGGTTTGGGAACTCTGCTGCTGGTGCGCCGCTGGGCAACGCAGAACTCGGCAAAGCTGAAGCTGGTGAACCCACCGGCCTTCTTCCGCCGAATGTTGGAAGCCACGCACCTGAACTCGGTGTTTGAGATTTCTTCGCTGCGAGAAGCAATCTCCATCTTGCGGTCGAACGAATGTCCACCGCGTTTCGCAGTAGCCTGAAGCAATCGGTCTCCTGGGCGCGATGCGATATAATTCGCGCCCATGAAGCCTCCCTCCTCTGTCACACGTAGGGACAGTCGCCTCGGCTGTCCAGCCGAGCACAGTTCGGCCGCGTCGACGTTCTCCTGATGACCCAACTCGCCCGCAAATTGCGCGTGACCGATTACTTCTCTCTCGGCTGGGGAACGATGGTCGGTGTCGGCTGGCTGGTCGTCATGGACGATTGGCTGCTGCGCGGTGGTCCGCTCGGCGGCATTCTCGGTTTCGCGATTGGCGGCATTCTTCTGCTGCCCATCGGCTATGTGTACGGCAAATGGGTGATGGCCATGCCCGACGCAGCGGGCGAGATCGCCTACACCGCAAGCGTTTTCCCGCGCCCGGTCAGCTTCTACACCGGATGGATGATGATGCTCGCCTACTTCATTGTCTGTCCGTGGGAAGCCGTGGCTGTCGGCCGCATCGCCGGTTACATCTTTCCCATGCTCGATTCCATCGAGTTATACCGCGTTGCGGGAAAACCGGTTTACCTGCCGCACCTGGCCATCGGGCTTGCGCTCACGGCACTGGTCACGCTTGTGAACTATCGCGGCATTCGGCTGAGCGCCACTTTTCAGAACTGGACCACCTTCGGAACGCTTGCTCTCTTCGTGATCTTCGTCGCCATTGGTGTTTCGCGAGGATCGCCAAGTAACTTCCCGCCTTTGTTTACGCATACTCCGTTTGTGTCCATCCTGCTGGTTCTGCAAATTGTCCCTTATTTCATGACGGGATTTGAATCGGTGACCAAGGCAGCCGAGGAAGCCAATCCGCAATTTCGTGCGCAAGGATTTTCTCGCGCTATCTTCGCGGCGATCATCGTCGGCGCGGTGTTCTACATTATCGTGATCGCGGCGGTAGGTTTCGTGGCGCCGTGGCGCTCGCTGACCAGCGCACCATTCATGACCGCGGTCGCTTTCGAGCATGCCGTCGGCTCGCGCTACATCGTGAGCATCATCCTGAGCGCCGCATTGCTTTCCTTGTTCAAAGTATTCAACGGAAATTTTATCGCCGCCAGCCGCTTGCTGTTCGCCATGGGACGGCGCGGGTTGGTGGATGCGCGACTGGGCAGCGTGCATCCGCGGAATCAAACTCCGGCTGCGGCTGTGGTTGGGGTTGGCGTGGCCACGGCTGCGTGCATGTTTCTCGGCAGTGCGATTCTGGTTCCGATCTCCGAGGTCGGTTCCGTCGCTTGCGCTACCGGATGGTTCGCGGTGTGCGCTGCCTACCTTTGGATGAGACCCCAAGGAATGAGTCCGCTAATCGCGGAACGCCTGATCGCTCTGCTGGGAGCATTGGTTGGTTTGGCGATGATACTGATGAAACTTGTGCCCTTTGTGCCCGGACACTTCTCCGGCTGGGAGTGGCTCGTGCTCGGTCTCTGGATTATCCTTGGCACACTGATTGGCCGCCCAAGGATTGGCCAACTACGCAGCGCAGAACTTGCCTCAGGAAAATCTGACCAGGAAAGAAACTAGAATCCTAATGACCCTAACTCGCCGCCTCGCGCTGGCCTTTTCGCTGATGTTCTCCACCGTCGCCTTTGCCGCCGACTCGCCCTTCGACCTCGTCATCATCAACGGACACATCGTCGACGGTACTGGTTCTCCCTGGTACTCAGGTGACATCGGAATCCGCGACGGCCGCATCGCCGCCATCGGCAACCTTTCCGCAGCTGCACGCAAGCACACGCTTGACGCCAAGGGCAAAGTCGTTGCTCCCGGTTTTGTGGATATGCTTGGCCAGTCGGAAATGACCATCCTGGTCGATTCGCGCCTGCCTTCGAAGATCTATCAGGGCATCACCACCGAGATCACCGGCGAGGGTAGCTCCATCGCTCCTCAAAACGACGCGCTCATCGCGGACGATCGCGTCGACTACGAACATTACAAGATCGATCCTGACTGGCGGACGTTCCGCCAGTATTTCTCGCGCCTCGAAAAGCAAGGCATGGGCATCAACCTCGCCAGCTATGTGGGCGCGACCCAGGTGCGGCGAATTGTACTCGGCGACGCCGACGTGCAGCCTACAGCCGAGCAACTTGAAAAAATGAAGGCTCTGGTTCGCGATGCCATGCGCGACGGCGCCGTCGGAGTTTCGACCTCGCTGGAGTATGCGCCCGCCCCCTACGCGAAGACGGAAGAGATTATTGCGCTCGCTTCGGAAGCTTCGAAGTTCGGTGGAATCTACGCAACCCACATGCGCAGCGAGGGCGACGGCGTGCTCGAGTCCATTGACGAGACGGTTCGCATCGGCCGCGAGGCGCACATTCCGGTCGAGATCTGGCATTTCAAAGTGGCCGGCAAAGCCAACTTTGGGCGCATGCCAGAACTGGTGGCGCGGGTGAACAAAGCGCGCGCGGAAGGCTTTGATGTTACGGCCGACACCTATGCTTATACTGCTTGGTCAAACGGCATGTCGGCCTTCGTTCCGCCGTGGGCGCACGACGGCGGCGACGCCAAGTTGATTGAGCGGCTCAAAGATCCCGCCACCCGTGCCCGCATTCGCAAGGACCTGGAGACGCCGTCTAGAGATTGGGACAATGAGTGGGACGAAATTACCGGTCCGCAGGACGTGATGATTACTGATGTCCAGAATCCCGCGCTGAGAAAGTTTCAGGGCAAACGGCTCACGGAAGTCGCCAAGGCCTTGAACAAAGACCCGATGGACGCGCTCTTCGATCTGCTGATCGAAGATAAAGCCTTCACCGGCTGCGCGGTATTCGGCATGTCGGAGCCTGACGTTGCGCTGGCCCTGCAACAGGCATGGGTTTCCGTCGACAACGATTCTTCCGGAACGTCGCCCGAAGGTATCCTTGGCGAAGAACACCCGCACCCCAGAGCTTACGGCACATTTCCGCGCATCCTGCGCAAATACGTCCGAGAAGAAAAGAAGCTGACACTGGAGGAGGCAATCCACAAGTTCACGGCGCTGCCCGCCCAGCGTATGCGGCTTACGGATCGCGGTGTGCTGAAGCAGGGGATGTGGGCCGATGTTGTGGTTTTTGATCCGGAGACGGTGCGCGACCTTGCAACTTTCGACGATCCGAATCGACTATCGGAAGGCATGGAGTATGTTCTCGTCAACGGCATTCCGGTGATCGAGAACGGAAAGATGACCGGAGCGTTGCCAGGAAAGGTGTTGCGAGGCGCGGGCTACGTGCCGTAGTTGCATCCCGCAAATGCAATTCTTACGGTTTAGCGCTCTTCACGTCCGTTTCCGTACGCTTGGCTACGGTTCGACTGCCGGGCGCGACGTGCGGCTTGACGAGCGTCCCGGTGAGCGTCCACGATTGCTCATCACCACGCGTCAACCTGAAGTCGAGGCCCGTGCTTGGGGAAGCGGTTCCGCTCACCTGATAAATGCCGTCGCGCGATTCCAGTCTACCCGCAGCGAGTTCCCAGGCGCCTTTTTTCAGACGCAACTCTCCAGCGAACCGGTGCACCGGCAAAGGCACGGGCGAGCCCGGAATTTCAATACGTTGCAGGCTGCCGTTCCGCATCACGAACTGCAACTGGCCGTCGGAGCGCGCCAGCAAATCGCGAAAGCTGTCTCCGGATCCCTCCACCTCAAATTTGCCGTCGGCGGTTCCGGCAATCCAGGCATCGTCGGTCGCATTGCTCATCGTATCGCTGAAGAACGCGGCCACCTGCGCGAGCGAAATGTCCTGCAACGTACCGGCGCCTCGGTACCGCAGAGTCTGACTGGATGTTTCCTGCGAGGACACGTCGTGAACGGAAGCGTCGCGATTCGAGAGATCAATGATCCAGTTGCCCTGGTGCGTACCCTGCAGTAGTTGCGCGCTCAGAGCAGTCAGTGTGATCTTGCCTCGGTCCACTTCCACTTGCGTCACCACCTGGGCAGCGACCACCTTTTTCAATTCGAACCGTCCCACATGCAAGTTGCCGCGTGCCTGAATCTTAAGCAGTGGCGAGGGGCCCTGCACTTCGCTTGAATTCAAGACGCGATACCAGGGACGTTTGGCGGGATGCGGTGTGAACCATTCGGCCAGGTCTCCGGTCGAAAGCTGGTCGGCCGTGAGATCAAACTGAAATACACAATTCGTAGCAACACCAGAAGCCGCGCCCGGAGCGGCGCAATGCCGTGGCGCCGTAGCCCCGCCGCTCCAATGAGTACTTCCTGCGCGCGCCGAAATTTTCTGCATCACCACCGCGTCCGGAGTGAGAAACATGGTCGCCGACCCAATCTCAAGCGGCGTATTCAGGCCGCGCATCTCGGCGCGCACGTTGCGTAGTTGAGCGCTTCCCAAGGCGGTCGGAGCCGCAAATCCCTGCCATAGCCCGGAGACGCTCACATCCAGCTTGGCTTCGCCTTCCGCCGCCGGACGCGCTACCGGCAAGGCCAGAATGTCCTCCAGCCGAAACAGGTCTTTCAATCCCATGTCGCCGCGCAGAAAGAAACGATAGCCGGAAGTGGAAATCCACCCGCCCGCATTCAGCGGCGCGGAGCCGTTCATCGCGAGTGTGGCGGGCCCGATCCGCAGGTGAGGCTCAGCAGGCTCCTGATCTTTTTCTTGTGTCTGCGGATGACCAGGCTTGGCTGCTGGCGAAGTCTCCCGCCCATTTGCTCCCACCAGGGCCAGTGGAATCGCACCCAGGACAACCTCGTCTTTCCCCGAGTTCCCGGCATTCGACGAGACGCGCACGTTGATCGCAGAGCCCGTACCGCTCCATTGCGGCAATAACCTGTATCGCGCGTCCTCGAACACGGGAGGTCCATTGCGGGTGGCGCGGAACTCCGCATTCAGCAGCCCACTTGCCGTGAGATCGCCGCGCACTTGCTTCTTCGCCTGTCGCAGCAATCGCACCACGGAGGTCACAGGCACCTTCTCGGCCGATAGCGTCAGATCGTAGGCCGGTACTTGGGTGGCCAGGGCCAAACCTCCCTTTAGGCGGAGCATCCCGCCCCCGACGGGCGATTCGCACAGCAGGTCGTCAAGCGAACTCGTGGACGCGCTGTATTTTCCCGAGCAACTGGCGGCCAGGCGCAAGCTCTCGCTGCCCACAATGTCGTAGCGATGGAAATCTTCGATCTCGGTCTGGCTCTCGATGCGCAGCGCTTCCGGGGTGCCCGATAGGTTCGCCGTGAAATTCACCCCGCCGCGCCATCCCCGGTCTTTTCCGCTAAGCAGTTGCGTGATCTGTCCGAGTTGTCCGTTCCGCCATTCCACGGTGAGTTGCATCGGAGTCAACCGCAAGCTCTGAGCCCGCTGCCACGTGGCGTTGATCTGGACGAGCCCGGTATCGGTGAGATTAAAGTCCGTACGCACGGGCTCGGCCTTTATCCGCGCGGCCCATGAATTCTCGGAATCCTGCCAGAGCGCCACGTCTGCATTCATGAGCGCGTAAGACTTCTTCGTCTGTCCCAGCTTGAAATTGACCCGAGCATTGCTGGCCTCGAGATAGGGGAACGCCGGGCGGCGTTCGGAGGCCGATTTTCCTGTCGGAGCCGCGGGAATTTGCGCGTTCCGCTCCAGCAGACTCGCCAGGTTCCACCGGCCTTCGTTATTGCGCACAAGGTTGACGCTGGGCTCGTTCGCGCTGAGGGTAGCGATCTCGAGTCGGCCGCGAAGCAGGGAACGAAACCGGATGGCGGCGGAAACTTCCTGCGCGCGGATCATGGGCTCCGCGCTAAATGCGGGATCGTCGTAAATGACGAGTCCCTCAAGATCAAAGCCCGGTCGCGGCAGGAAATGCAGGCTGACGTTGTCAATTACGACCCTGCGGCCGAGGGCGCTTCCGATGGAACCGGCAATACGAATTCGCAACTTGTACACGCCGGGCCGGAAGAGAAACAGAATCAGCAAGAGGGCCGCGATCGCAGCCACGCCGCGCCTGGATCTCAGAAAGCTCGGCCTCAGAAATTTGGACTGCAGAAGTCTCACCGCACGATCCTGAGCGTGCGCGACCAGCGCGTTTGATCAAAGAAGTGCCAGACGATGTTTTTAAGAAAATACCCCACCCGGTCGTCCCAGTCGCTTTTCTGGTACTGGTCCTCCGGGGTGACAAACGACCAGTAGATGAACATGGGACGGCCGATCAGGTTCTTGCGCGGGATAAAGCCCCAGAAGCGGCTGTCGTAACTCACGTCCCGGTTATCGCCCATGGCAAAGTAGCTGTCCGCGGGCACGACGATGTCGGCCCCCACGATATGCTTAGGCAATTCTTCCGCCCATTTCTCGTTCCTTACCCCGTATTCTTCCATTGGCGCTAAGGCAGGGAAATTATCTGTGTAGGGATTGTGGTCCTCCCGTTTGTGGCGGACGAATGGCTCAACCAGTTTCTCACCGTTGCGGTAGACGACATCATCGCGCAAGTGAATGTGGTCGCCGGGAACACCGATAATCCGTTTCACCAGGAATAGCCCGGGTTGCTCGGGCGACATGAACACCGCAATTTCATCGCGACGGACGTCGCGATAGGGCATCAGTGGCCCCATCCATCGCGTGGGCGCGGCGAACTGCTCCCGATTCACGAATAGGTGGTCCCCAATCAGCAGCGTGTCTTCCATCGAACTGGAGGGAATCTCAAACGCCTGCAGAATAAACGTGATGATGAATAGGCCGGTCACCAGCACTTCCGCCAGCGAGGCCAGGAATTCCACCGTCGTCTCGCGCGGTTTTTCGTCTACCGGTTTTTCCTTGGCGTTCTTGTCAACGTCTTTGTTAACTACGACTTTTTCTTTCGTCGGCACGTTTCGTATCCGTTCAAGAGGATTTCTTCTCGCGCACTTGCATCAGCCGGTCGTCATCAACGCATCTCCCTCGGTCGTTAGTCGTTAATCGTTCGCGAGCCTTTATTGCTAACGACCATCGACTTTCAATGCACCAGCCGGAAAGTACGTTCCCAGCGCGTGATCTGGAACACATGCGTGACCGCGTAAGCAAGGTGATAAAGTCTATCACCCACGGTTGGCGAACCGGGAAGATCGTTGTTCAAATTTCCCGACGACCAGTAAATCAAAAGCGGGCGTCCGATGATATTTTCGCGCGGCACGAATCCCCAGTACCGGCTGTCCTGGCTGTCATCGCGATTGTCGCCCATAACAAAATAGTGACCCTCGGGAATTATCAGCTGGTGGTTCTCCACCAGTTTCGGCATTTCTTTCCACCATTTCGCATCGACCGCGTAGTCGGGAGATTCGGTGCGCGGGAAGTCATCACGATAGGAGTTGCGCACCGCAGTGATGTACTGCGCAAAAGGCTCCTCGACCGGAGCGCCGTTAATGTAGACGCGTTTGTTGATGAGACGCAGCCGATCTCCGGGCAAAGCCACCACCCGCTTCACGAAGTCCTGCGCCGGATTCACCGGATAATGGAAGACCACAATGTCTCCGCGCCGGATCTTCCGATAGGGCATCAGCCGGTTCCACCCCGCGCCCCCGCCATAGCAAAACTTGTCCACCAGCAGGTAGTCACCGACCAGAAGCGTGTGCTCCATCGATCCCGAAGGAATGGTGAACGCCTGCAAGAGGAAGGTAACCACAAAAACGGCGGTTACAATCGCTCCCGCGACCGACTGAACGGCTGCGGGCCAATCGCCCCCGTAAACGTTTTCGCTCCACGACATAACTACGACATAACCTAACCAGATGCGGCAAACTCAGGTCTCGTATCAGGGCATCGTTCAGCGATGCCGAAACTCCTACGACATTGGATGCGCCTTTAGGGGCCGGAATCCTTTACACCATTCGGCTGCCGCGCACCCGGCAACCGTGCCAGATGCTCCAGCACTTGCCGCGCAGCTTCCTGTTCTGCCCGTTTCTTGGTCGCGCCCTGGGCGCGTCCCACGAATTGTCCCATCGCCAGTTCCGGCAGTCTCACCTCGACCGTGAAGGTCTTCTTGTGTTCAGGACCTTCCTCCTTCACCAGCGCGTAAACCGGCTGCGGTCCTCCTCTGGCCTGCAGCGCCTCCTGCAACGCGGACTTGAAATCCATCACCGGAATCGCGGTGGTTTCCAGCTTCATGTGAGCCAGCTCCGGATCCACGATCGCGCGCACGATAAAGTCTCGCGCTACCGCCCACCCGCCGTCGAGATAGAGCGCGGCCAAAATTGCTTCCAGTGCGTCCACCAGCAGACTTGCCTTGTTGCGGCCGCCGCTTTTTTCTTCGCCTCGGCCGAGGCGCATGTAATTGCCAATCTCAAGCTGCTCCGCCACCCGCAGCAGATGTCGTTGCCCGACCAGATGCGCGCGCAACTTCGAAAGATGCCCTTCCTGGAATCCGGGGAAGCGGTGGAACAGCGCTTCGCTGGTGACCAGCCCCAGCACAGCGTCTCCTAGAAACTCGAGATTTTCATTATCGCCGCTGGACGAACCGAAGCCGGACGAACCGCCGCCCGCCCCCAGCGCTTCCACTTCGCGCGCTTGCGAACTGTGGGTAAGTGCCTGCTCGATCAGCTCCCGGCGCTGGAAGTGGTAACCCAGGCTTTCTTCCAGCGCCATGATTTCGCGTGACTTCATTTTTACTTTTGTAGAGACCCGGACTGCCGCGTCTGAGACGAGGCAAGCCCCGTCTCTACCGTAACAGCGGTTAGTTCTTCGGAGGGGCCTGCGTTTGTGGGGCCGCTGCCGGGGCTGGGGCTGTGCCTCCGGTCAGCTGTTGCAGGCGATCGCGTTCCCGGCGCGCCGCGCTTCCGATCACGCTGGTTTCCTGCCCCTGCGTCAGTTCCACGGCGCGGGCCGCTACCTTCAGCGCCTCGGGATATTTTTGCTGCTTATCGAGCGCCAGCGCCAGACGGAGAATGACCACCGGGTCCGGTTGGCTCGGAAACGCATCGATCGACTTCTGCAGATCGTCCTGCGCTGCCGTGTAATTCTCTTTCTTGAACTCAATGGTGCCTATAATCGAATACGCGTTGGAGCGCAGCAGCCCCTTGTAAAGGTCGATCTTGTCCTGCGGCGTGCCCGCAGGCACTTGGACGTCGGTGTCCACAGTCTGCGTCGCTTTCTGCGCCATTGTCGTTGCTTCAGCGTAACGCTGATCCTTGTCGATATCCGTGTCGTGCGTTTTCTCGGCGATCACCTCGGCAACGATCACCAGAGCTTCGGGATCATCCGCGTCATAGCTCAGCACTTTGCGACCCATGGCCTCGCTCTTATCGGCGTTGTTGGCATTCTGGTAGAGGTGCATCGTGTTCTTATAGAGCAGCACGCGAACTTCGCTGTCCGGGAATTTGGTGGCAAAATCGTCCGCCGCCTTCTCCATCGTGGCCGCATCGGGGCTGGCTGCCGCCGCGGTGTAGGCATCCTGCTCCGGCTTCGTCTTCAGCTGCGGTGGACGCTTTGTCGCAGGCGCCTGCGCACCCGCCGCTGGTGCGGCTTGCCCCGCTGCCGGCGGGTTCTGCTGCGCCGGCGATCCGCCAGTTTGCGCCCCGGCCCATACCGCGACGCTCATTATTCCCATCCCTATCCCTAGACTCACTATTCCTAGAATGACTGCTGTTCGCTTCATGCTTGTCTCCCGAAATGCAAAATTTTGGACGTCAGATCTCATCACGTAGCGCCAGCCGCCCCGGCTGTCCTCCCTTATTCTGGCTGCTTCGCCACCGGAGGCTCATACGGCTGTTCCAGCCCCTTTTGCGCTGCCAACTTCGCTTCCGGAAGCGTTCCGTTGGCCGCATTCAATGCTGCCCGATACTGATCTACCGCGGCGAACCGATCCTCCCGCAGATCAAAAATGCGGCCCAGATAAATATGCGACCAGGCGATCACCTTCGGCTCATGGGCGGTTTGCAGCGCTTGTTCAAAGTACTTGCGCGCCCCTTCCATATCCCGATTCTGAGTCGCGACTTCCGCCAAAATGAAGAGCGCCCGGCCCGAATCTTCTTCCTGCCCATCGAGCGCCTGCTGCGCCAGTTTCTGCGCGGTTTCCGGGTCGCCCGCCGCCAGCCGCCGCTCCGCGTTCAGCAGTAGGTGCTCGTTCCTGCTACCCGCCTGGTGCAGTAGCTCCGGACTCGCCTCGCTCGCGTACTGGATCAACGATGCCCGCTTCATTTCCTTCCCCACTTCAATCGAGCCCACCAGTTCCGGGTAAGCATTGCGCATGCCCGCCGGCTCTCTTTCGAACTTGCCCAGCGCATCGTAGAAATAGGGCGTCAGGACGTACCCCTCCTTGTCCGCTTCGTCAAGGCTCTTGGCCCGCTCCGCGTCCGGGACTTTGGCCAGGCGCACTTCAATCGCCCGTATCAGGCATTCCGTCACCAGCAGCGAAATATTGCTTTTGAACGCGTCATCCATCGGAGCGTTCTCCACGATTCTGAGCAACGGTTCCAGCCGTTTGAACGAGTCGCCGTTTTTCAGCGCCAGCGGATCCAGAAGGTAATGCAGGTAAGTATGCCGGATCTGCTGCAGCTTGATCGCCGTCCCCGCGGTCGGTGAAATAACGACGTAGTAATCCGACGCATTGTTGCGCGCGTTCGTCTGCCCCGGCGCGCCCATCGCATCCAGATACACCGTGAACTGACGTCCCAGGTAGCCCGCCGATGGATACCGCAAATAGATCTCGGTGTCGAACGTCATCTTCGCCAGCGGATCGTGATAGACCTCGGTCAACTCCCGATAGCGTGCGCGATGCCGCTCCCAAATGGCATGCAACCCGATCTTTTCGTAGAAGGCCTGCATCAGCGGCGCCATGCCCGTCACCGTTTGCGCATCGGGCGGCATCTCTGCCAGCTTCACTTTGAGCGCGAAAGTCGGCGCCTCCTCGAGATAAAGCGCCAGCGACACATACTGCGACAGGTCGCGTGCCGGCTCGGAGGCCTGGTGTTGCCGGTAGAACAAGCACATCGGGGAGATCACTTCCTGAGCCCCGGCCGTATTCTCCACCTCCTTGGCAACTTCCGACCGGATCTGCGTGCGCAGCGGATCTGAAATACTCAGTTCCTGGTCATATCCGCACGTGTTGATCGTGGTCAGCACCGTAAAAAGCTTCTCGCTGGTCTCCAGGGAAACCTGCGGCCGGTCCTGCGCCCAGCCGGACGCCACACCCAGCCCCACCGCCAGGCTCACAGCGAACGCCGTTCGAACCAGTTGTGACAGGAATGTCCTTCTAATCTCAGGCATAGACGGAGGAGCTAGAAACAGTGTACGAACTGGTCAATTCGCGGTCAAACCGATAGTGCGCCGGTTTCCGAGGCACCGCCTGTGTGGTGGCGAGCGGAAACCGGTCCTTCCGCCGATATTTCCTGCTCCGTCCTCGAGTACGTCCATACGGTCATGTCCAGAAAGAAGGTCCCATGCGTTCTCTGACGGCGTCTGTCTTGTCTTTAGGGTGTAAAGGCCTAAAGGGCGGAGCCGATAGCTGTGTTCATAGGCGGTAGTGGCGTGCCTGAGGATGGCTGCGCGCCCTTCCATTCACTTTGCCAGCCCGTCATCACGATAGAAGGGGGGAGCCGACGATGAAGATGAAACTCATGCGTCAGGTCCTTCTCGCGGATGGCAACCCGGCCGACGCTATTCCCGCGCGGGAAGCGTTGACCGGGGGCAGGTTTCAGAACGGCAGAATGACGGGCGAAGGCCTCCCATCCTTTACTGGATCTTCGTTTACCGGATTTTCTGGATATTTGGGATGAATGTCGATATGGAAACCCAGCTTATCGAGGGCGAGCGGCCCGTACAGGACCTCGAGAAAACTCTGACGGAGAGGGAGCCGGCGACCGATCAATTGGCCGACCGCCAATCTGCACTGAAAGAACTGGCCGATCAGAAGTTCGCTCTGGATCAGCACGCCATCGTGGCGATCACCGACGTCCAGGGCACAATCACCTATGTCAACGACAAGTTCTGCGTCATCAGTCAATATTCCAGGGAGCAACTGATCGGACAGAATCACCGTATCCTCAACTCCGGCCACCACCCGAACGAGTTTTTCCAGCAGATGTATCACACCATCGCCAACGGGAAGGTCTGGCACGGCGAAATTAAGAACCGCGCCAAGGACGGCTCAATCTATTGGGTGGATACGACCATCGTTCCGTCCCTCACCGCTGAAGGCAAACCGCGTCAGTACGTGGCGATTCGTGCGGACATGACGGAACGGAAACGGGCGGAATCGGCACTGAAAGAAAGCCTCGCCACCAGTGATCGAGCACTCAAAGAGCTGGCCGATCAAAAGTTCGCTTTGGATCAACATGCGATCGTGGCGGTGACCGACGTCCAGGGGACAATTACTTACGTCAATGACAAGTTCTGCGTCATCAGCCAATATCCCAAAAGCTGGACGATGAACTCGAACGTAGGGTCGAAGAGCGGACAGCGCAGTTGGAAACGGCCAACAAAGAGCTGACCGACCACAAGTTTGCTCTGGATCAGCACGCCATCGTGGCGATGACCGACAT
>Ga0116217_10003358_pt1 | contig 14562 bp, 13 predicted proteins | sample Sb_taG_6_FD_89697 | JGI IMG/M metagenome (GOLD analysis project Ga0116217, IMG submission 89697) | Peat soil microbial communities from Weissenstadt, Germany - Sb_50d_4_PS metaG | ecosystem: Environmental > Terrestrial > Soil > Wetlands > Peat | place: Germany: Weissenstadt | collected 2010-09-21 | reverse complement strand
GTTCTGAGAAATTCACGCAAAACGCGGCGAAATAGATCGTACTTTTGAGGCAGTTTGTAATCGTAGACCGCATCCGTAGCCCGGTTGATAGTAGCAGCTAATGCCAAGGAAATCGCACAGAAGACTTACTTGCCTGAGAATTTAGGCGGTCTCTTTTCGAGGAAGGCCTGTAGGCCCTCTTTCAAATCATCACTGGCGGCTAAAACGCGAATCGCCTTTACTTCGTACTCCATAGCCTCCTTCAATGATGCAACCTGAATCCCTTCGTTTATTGCGATCTTAGCTTGAGAAACAGCGAGAGGGGAAACTTTAGCTGCTAACATCCGAATATAGTCAGTCGCAGCCCTTAGCTCCTCACCGTCCGGTACTATTTTGTTAACAAGCCCAATCCTGAAAGCTTCCTGTGCATTGATTATTTGCCCCGAGAAGATTAACTCCTTCGCCTTTCCTACACCGATCAATCTACTCATTCTCTGAGTGCCTCCCCATCCTGGTATGAGACCCAAGCCAACTTCAGGTTGGCCGAACCTCGCACGATCAGAAACAAATCTAATGTCGCATGACATCGCCAGTTCATTTCCTCCGCCAAGGGCAAGGCCATTCACGGCGGCAATCACAGGCTTTGAGGATTCTTCGACGTCAAAAAAAGTCCTGTGACCCGTCTGAACCATCCTTGCGGCCTCGTCAGGGCTGAACCCCGCCATCATCTTCAGATCGGCACCGGCGCAAAAGGCATTCGTACCGCTCCCGGTGATAATTACTCCACGAACTTCAGGATCCTCGTTCCCACTTTTGATCGCTCGTGAGATTTCACCGAGCATTTTCAGATTAAGGGCATTGACGGGAGGGCTGTCCAAAGTGATGATGAAAGCAGCTTCGTCCTTTTTTGTTTTGAGAAATTGAAAGTCTGAATCGGCCAACAAAAATCAGCTGTTCCTTGAAAAGTAACGGGTCGCTCTAAGTTGAATTTTGTGTATTTAGACTTGCCGTAAATTTCACTGAACTTTAGGAGTTACCGTAGGATTTTCGATCTCTTTTGGTAACAGATGCTCGTGGAAATGTTCTTCGAGATATCGCTCCAGATCAAGTGCCGCTTCAGAGCCAGATCCAGCTGCCGTAACTGCTTGACGATACCTAGGATCTTTCACGTCTCCGGCGGCAAACACTCCTTCGATATTTGTCCTTGTGTGATCATTGACAATTACATAACCCCGCGAGTCGGTATCAAGCTGACCCCTGAAAAGAATTGTACTCGGTTCATGTCCGATCGCAATGAACAGTCCATCTGCTTGAACTTTTCTGATCGAGCCGTCGACGACGTTGTGCAATTCGATGCCCGTCACCCGCTTATCACCAAGAACCTTCGTGACTTCAGAGTTCCAAATGAAGGATATCTTCGGATTCGACATCGCTCTCTTCTGCATTATTTTGGATGCTCGGAGAGTATCTCTTCTATGAATCACAGTAACGGTTTTCGCAAACTTCGAAAGGAAGTTAGCTTCCTCCATGGCCGTGTCTCCTCCTCCGACGACGAACACGTCTTTTCCCTTGAAAAAGAAAGCATCGCATGTCGCGCAAGCGGAGACTCCAAATCCCCTGAGTTTCAGCTCGCTCTCGAGACCGATCCACTTTGCATTTGCACCGGTCGCAATGATCAAACCGTCGGCAGTGTACATATGTTCGCCTGCCCGCACGACAAATGGCGTCTTCCTAAAATCAACTGCGGTTACATCGACATCTTGAATATGAGCGCCGAACTTTTCAGCCTGCTTTCGAAATCTCTCCATGAGTTCTGGCCCCTGGATTCCCTCTGGAAAGCCCGGATAATTTTCAACATCGGTAGTAACCATGAGCTGCCCTCCGGATTGGGTTCCAGCTAAAACTAGCGGACTAAGGTTGGCTCTTGCCGTGTATATTGCAGCGGTATAACCCGCCGGGCCAGAGCCAATGATGATGACTCTCTTGTGCATAGATTGTACATTAGTCTCGCTGGAATTTAAACGGTATCGCTTCATGAATCCAGTGATGCCGATGCGAGATTAGTCCTGAGCCGAGAGAATGTCTTCGCGTCATGATCGATTCAGTAATTGTAGAATCCTCTTCCGGTTTTCTTGCCAAATCGACCCGAGTAATACATCTTCTTGACAATCTGAGTTGGTCTTGGTGAAAGAAAGCTTCCCTCCATTCGCTTGATCGATTCTTCCACATGATACAGAACGTCAATACCAACTAGATCCGCTAGTTCGAACGGCCCCATGGGCATTCCAGCACCAGTCTTCATTGCTTGGTCAATGTCCCGCATCGACGCTACTCCCTCTTCGTAAAGAGCAAAAGCTTCGTTCCACATGGCCCCAAGAACTCGGTTTACGAGAAAGCCGGGCACTTCTTTGACCCTGATTGGTTGCATTGGATACCTAAAGTTTCGCAGTGAAGAAAGAAAGTCGATCACGTCCGTAACGGTATCCTCGCTGGTCTCGAGACCTGGAATTACCTCAACGAGTGGCAGTGTGATTGGAGGATTGAAAAAGTGAGTTCCGACTATTCGCTCTCTCCTTTTGGCGACAGATGCAATCTCAGTCACCGAAAGAGTGGACGTGTTTGTTGCGATGACTGCATCTTTAGCGACCTGATCAAGCTCGCGGAAAAGTTTCTTCTTTTCCTCGATCTCCTCAATAATCGCTTCAATCACAAGATCACAATCGCGAAAAGGATCAAAGCTTTCTGAGGTGTGTACCCTCGAATAGATTTCTGTTGCGCGTTTTTCATCGTAGGTGGGTTTCAGCTTTGCCCTAACCTTAGCATCTTGCTCTTCGCTCAGAGCAACTCCGTCCTGGTCTCGGATTCGCGCGATTTCCTTATCGGCTTTTGATTTGTGAAACGCGACGAGCTCATCAAGATTCCTCCTGATGTTTGACATACCCCTATCCAGGAATTCTTTTGAAACATCTTTCAGGTACACTTCGTAGCCATTCAGCGCCATGATTTCTGCGATCTGGCTGCCCATCGCCCCGGATCCAACGACGCCAACCTTTCTTACGTAGAGCATGTTTCTCGGCGACTCTTCCGGAAGATCGATGTAATAAGGCGTTTTTGCGAGAATCTAGTTCGACTTTTCGAAAACGATTCCGGGAAGGTAGGATTTCTTGAAAATTACTCTCTGACCTATGGGGAGATCGGAGGGCTTTGTGATGAACGGAATCCATCCGGTCACCTTTGGGCCTTCATCAAGCTGGATAATCGCCCACGCGTACGGGACCTCGTTCATGTACTGCTCAGGAGCTACAAATTGGATTGTGTAAGTAAGAACCGATCCGCTATTGGAAAATTCGACTTTTTCCAGCTTGGAATTATGACAGACAGGACAAAACTCCATGATGTCAATCCGCTTGTGACCGCAGTTGACGCATTTATACCCCTCAATCTTGCCATCGCGGATACCTTCCTGAAAATCCTTTATCGTCATTTCAGAAGAAACTTCCTTCTGGGCCTGTTCAGTCATGGAAATCTACTGCCCTCATCTAAGTTAACTCGAAGATGTGCACCCCGCAGCTTCCGCCGGTTGCGCCAACGTTGTGAGTAAGCCCGATCCTCGCGTCCTTTACCTGCCGCGAACCTGCCTGACCATGAAGCTGTTCGTAGATTTCGACGACCTGCCCCACTCCGGTCGCTCCCACTGGATGGCCCTTGGCTTTCAAGCCACCTGACGGATTTACCGGTAACTCACCACCGATTCTTGTATAGCCTTGCTGGGTTAGCTTTCCTGCTTCACCCCTTTGAGCGAAACCAAGGTCCTCCTCGGCGATTAACTCTGCAACCGTGAAACAGTCATGCACTTCTGCGAAATCGATGTCTTTTTGGGAAATCCCAGCCATTTTGAATGCCTCGCGTCCCGCCAAGACCGCCGCGTTCAAGGTAGTCAGATCGTCCCTCTGAAAAAGAGCCCCTGTCCCTCCAGCTCGACCCGAGCCTTTGATAAGCACCTGCTCCGAAGCACTCCTACTTTTCATTTTCAGGAAATCATCGCTACATAAAATGGCAGCTGCGGCTCCGTCCGAAAACGGACATGCATCGAAAAGTTTCAGCGGACTGGCGACAATCGGAGATTTCATCACGTCGTCAACTGTAATCTTCTTGTGAAGGTGCGCATTTGGATTTGATAGTGCGTTTTCGTGATTTTTTACAGCCACACTGGCTAGCTGCTCTTCGGTGGTTCCATACTTCGTCATGTGCGACCGAGCTATAGCTCCGTAAAGGCCAGGAAATGAGGCACCGCAGGCTCCCTCGAAAACAAAGTCGGAACCGAAGGAAAAGTAAGTCGTGGCGGTAATCGTATCCAGCTGGCTGATTTTCTCCACGCCAACAACCAGCATGCAATCATAGATCCCTGCCCCAATATTTACCCACGCTTCTCTTATCGCCGAAGCTCCACTGGCGCAAGCTGATTCAATTGTCGAAGCCGGTACGTCGGGTACGCCTAAACCAGACATTATGATTGGGCCGAGGTGGCCTTGTTTTTCAGAGAGTGAAAAAGCATTGGCAACAAATGCTGCCTGAATGTCAGAGGGCGAGATTCCTGCATCCAAGATCGCCTTCTTTGAGGCTTCAAGAGCTAGTTCTCTTGCGGAAAGAGGAGATTTTCCGAATTTCGTCATATCGGCGCTGAGAACGTAGACATTTCTCATTCTTGTTCCAGACTAAAGAGACGTTTCAAACTAATAAGAATTGATCAAAAAGTATACCTGCTTTCGCTACAGATCAATCGAAGAGAATAGCGCCTAAACATTTTGACTGAACAACCTGCCTGAATTCGCCAGATGAGTAGCAATGAATGTTAAAATAACACGGGGGACAATTTTGTTTTAGAATAAATGCAAAGCTCGGTTTTACCGAAGCCCTGGCTCAGATTCTATCCTGAGGGAGTAGCACCTAACGTCAATTTTCCCAGGGAACCTCTCTACTCAATATTGGTTAATACGGTAGAAAAGTATCCCAATTCTACAGCACTTGAATATCAGGGCTACAAATTAACATACAGGAAGCTGAACGAACTTTCAAATCAATTTGCTAATGGATTGATTTCGCTGGGACTAAAGAAGGGATCGAAAATCGCGATCAGTCTTCCCAATATCCCTCAATTTGTTTTTTGTTTCTGGGGTGCTCTAAAAGCCGGACTGACTGTTGTCCCATGCAATCCGCTTTATCGGGAGAGAGAAATAGAATTTCAGTTGAAGGATTCGGAGGTCGAAGCAATTGTCCTTCTGAACAACGTTTACAACCAGAATGATTTCTACTCTGGTTTCGAGAAGGCAAGACCAAGACTTTCCAATGTCAAACACGTGTTTGTGACTTCTCTGACGGACTATCTGCCTCCAATCAAAAAGCAACTTGCTGGAACCGTAAAAAAGATTCAGACCGTGAAGAAACCTGATACAATTGATCTCACATCTTTCCTGACCAACAAGCTAAGAAATGAACCTCCCGTACTGTCAATAAATCCAATGGAGGATCTTGCGGTAATTCAGTACACCGGAGGAACAACCGGAACTTCAAAGGGCGCGATGCTTACTCATTACAACCTTGTTTCCAACGCCATTGTTTTGACGATCTGGCAACATGGAAAGAATTCGAATCGCATGCTCGGGGTCACACCATTTTTCCACATCTATGGTCTCACCGTCTGTATGATCTCTCCGACGTACTCGGGGATGGAAATTGTTCTGCTTCCCTCGTTTCATGTTAAGGAAGTTCTTGAAGCAATCTCAAAGCACAAAATCACATCTTTTCCAGGGGTGTCCACAATGTATGTTGCACTCATCAACTATCCCGACCTTTCCCGTTATTCGATCAACTCGATTAGAGAGTGTGTTTCGGGAGCCGCTCCTCTACCAGTAGAGGTCCAAAGAAAATTCAATAAAATTACGGGAGGTAACCTGGTTGAAGGATACGGCCTGACTGAAGCAAGCCCTGTAACACACTGCAATCCGATTGGAAAGGGCGCGCTCGTAAAATCGGGCTCCATAGGAATCCCCATCCCTGAGACCGATGCTAAGATAGTTGACATGGAAACTGGTAATATGGATCTCGCGCTTGGCGAGTCTGGCGAACTGGCGGTCAAAGGCCCCCAGGTAATGAAGGGATACTGGCACCAGCCAGAGGAAACAGCCATGGTAATGAGGAATGGATGGTTGCTAACCGGTGATATTGCAAGGATGGACGAGGATGGTTACTTCTTCATCGTCGATAGAAAGAAAGACATGATTGATGCATCCGGATTCAAAGTTTGGCCCAGAGAGGTTGAGGAGGTCCTGTTTACACATCCGAACATCAAAGAGGCCGCGGTTGTGGGAGTAAGAGATGACTACCGCGGTGAGAGTGTGAAGGCGTTTATCGTACTGAAGGACAAAAATAACAACCCCGGCGCCGAAGCCATACGGGAGTTTTGTAAAAAGGAGCTTGCCCCATACAAAGCTCCAAGAGTTATCGAATTCAGGGATGAATTACCAAAAACTCTCGTTGGCAAGGTCCTCAGGCGAAAGTTGAGGGAAGAAAGTGCCGCCGTGTCACCTCAAAAGTAGCGATTCGGCGATTCTTACCTTCAGAACCTCGTTTGGCTCAATGTAGAGTTGCGTTGCTCGCGCGTCGCGGAGATACCTCTCAACCGGATAGTCTCTAACGAAGCCGTAGCCTCCATGTATTCGGATAGAATGCCTTGCGGATTGCACGGCGGCATTCGAGGCTGAAATTTTTGCGATGCAACTTCCCCGTACCTTTTCGTTGGTTTTCGACGGAGGAGCGGCGCTATAGGTTACAGATCGAGAAGTCTGGATGCAGATCTCATCCTGTGCAATGAAATCCTGAACAGCAAAAAATCTCCCGATCTTCGTGTTGAACTGTGAACGCTCGTTAGCATATCCGATTTCTTCATCAAGTGAGGCTTGTGCTATTCCGAGCGCTTGAGCAGCGACAAGTAACCTTGTTCTGGTAAGAAACACTTCCAGCGCCGAGGACGTCGCGTTCTCCTCAAAAACCGCGGATTGCTCTGAGAGCTTCAAACCGTGGAAGGAGATCTTGCACGTTCCGGTTCCCCGCATACCCATTAATTTCTTAGGTTCATCAACTTCAAAAGCACCTTGAGCGTCTGCGCGTTCTAAACAGACGAAGGTCTTTGAGCCATCCTTGGCTTTTGCCAGAACCAGAAAAAATTGTGCGGTATCAGCGTTCATTACATATTCCGATGATCCCTCAAGGGTCATGTTCCCATTTTCGCTCTTGAGTGTGATAGTCGATTTCGGATCGACGGAAAAAGCCGCGAGTGCACCGCCTACAAGTTTCGGCAGGAGGATGGATTTCAACTGCTCATTGGTGGAAGAGACAATCGTTTCACACACCGCATTGTGAAAAGAAACACGGGCCCCAACCGATCCTGAGACCTTGGACAATTCCTCGATTGCGAGAAGCAAGCTCAAGAAATCTGCGCCGGCTCCGCCAAACTCGGAAGGAACTGTAATACCGTACAATCCAAGACCAGGAAGCTTTTCGAATAGTTCGCGGGGTACTTTTGCTTCCGAATCGATCTTGGATGCGAGAGAGGATATCTCGCTCGCTGCGAATTCTCTGATAGTCCCCTGCAAAAGCTCCTGTTCTTGGGTCAACATTACGTTCACAGAATGTCAAGTCTTCCAATTCAGTTCGAGATCGATAAAAGAAAATTCTGAAACAATCATACTTCAAGTATCATCGACACTGCCTCCCCGCCCCCGAGACAGAGAGTAACAAGCCCGCGATGTAATTTTCTACTCTTTAGGGCATTGATTATGGTAACGACAAGACGAGCACCGGAACATCCGATTGGATGGCCCAGAGCAATAGCTCCCCCGTTGACATTGAACTTGCTCTCCGGAACTCCCAGTTCTTTCGCGACTACTATGCTGGCCGTAGCGTAAGCTTCGTTATGCTCGACAAGATCCATATCTCGAATTGATAGATCTGCTTTCTTCATGACCGCCTTGCAAGCCGGGATGGGAGCTTCCATCACAAGTTCTGGCTTTACGCCTGCCTGGCCGTATTCCACGATTCTCGCCAGGATTTCCAGATCACGAGATTTTGCTTTGGCTTCTGACATAACAACAACCGCAGCCGCTCCATCGCTGAGTTGCGAAGAGTTACCGGCAGTCAGCACGCCGTTCGGTTTGAAAACGGGCCTCAACGACTTCAATCCTTCAATAGTCGTTTCCGAGCGAACGCACTCGTCATTCTCAAACATTCCAACTAACCCGTTCGGCAGTTTCACTTCGACGGGAGTGATTTCATCTTTGAAAGCACCTCTTTCAATAGCATCGGAGGCCTTTCTGTACGATGAGAGAGCGAATTTGTCAGCATCCTCTCGAGAAACATGATGCCGTTCCGCAATTATCTCTCCGGTCATCCCCATATGAAAATCGTTGTAAACATCCCACAATCCGTCCAATAACATGGCGTCCTGAGTCTTCGAGTCTCCGAATTTTAGGCCCCATCGGAGATTTTTCTGAATGTAGGGGGCTTGACTCATGTTTTCCATACCACCGGCGATGATGCAACTTGCATCCCCAGCTTTGATCGCCTGCGATGCAAACATGATTGCTTTAAGGCCAGAGCCGCAGACCTTGTTTTCAGTTGTCGCACCTACAGAGGCCGGAAGACCTGCAAAAATTGAAGCCTGTCTCGCCGGGTTCTGGCCCAAGCCCGCTGAGATCACGTTTCCCATGATGACTTCATCAATTTCAGTTTCCTTCAAATCCCGCGCTCTTTTCAACGCCTCATTGACGACGATAGCTCCTAACTTGGGCGCGGGAAAGTCTTTGAGAGTTCTGCCAAACTTTCCAATCGGAGTTCTGACCGCACTTACGATGACGGGCGTGTTTTCTGGTGGAAATTTCAAACTCAAGAGCTCCTAAAAGTGAAGTTCACTGGACAGAACAGCGTGAAAAAAGTACCCTTTCCTAGATAAGCCTAATCCCAATCCAAATAGTTATCCCATTGAGATGGAGCAAGGTTTTCAAAAACTGATTAGATTTTTTCGAAATATTCGATGTCCGATAGTTCTCCTTTTCTACTATCACGCTTTTTGAAAACGGGCTTTACCTTCATGCCAATTCTTGGTTCCTCCCGCCCCGTCTTGAACCTACCCAAGAGCCCACCTTCAACACCCTCGAACTTTACTAAGACGATTAACCGGGACGAATCATCTTTTTTGTCAGTCGTTCTAACCTTGGTGAAGGAATAGATGAACCCGGAATCGTTAGGAACCTCTTTCCACTCTGTCAACTGGATGAAGCAATCTTTACAGAATATTTTGGGAGGAAGGAAACTCTTGTTGCAGGATCGACAAATCGCTGCCTGAATCTTCCCCTGTTTCAGAAGCTGCAAAAAGCGCTCTCCGGCGACCCCTGCAGTGTACTTCCAGTCGAGAGGGATGTGGTCGCGCCACGTCCTGATCTCGCTGTTGTTGGAGATTTTTTCCGTTGTCTATCCCATCCAAATCAGTTCTTGATCGGCTTGAAGTACTTGATGTCTAAAATAGACCCTACCCGGTCGTTTTCTGGTTTCCAGACTGCCTGGACCTTCATACCTATTTTGATCTCCTTCTCCTCAATTTCTCCAAGAAGGTGCAAAAAGCCCATCAACTCACTTGCACCGTCGATGTTGACAACGGCTACAAAGAGTGGCTCTGACAACCTGTGTGCATCGGTTCCGACGTGGGCAACCGAGTACGTGTTGATAGTTCCAGTGTCCTTGACATAGACCCATTCGTCAGTATTTCTGAAACAATTTTCGCAAAAGATCCTCGGAGGTATGAGAATCCTCTCGCACTTGTTGCATTTCCTCGCGATCAAGCGGCCATTTTTCAGTTCAGAAAGAAATCTACCAACGGCGACACCACTTGCCCACGAGTACTTCAGATCAGCGTTGTAGTGCGTAACTAGGAGTTCACCATCGTCCAGCGCCTCGGGACGAATTTCCTTTCCTGGAAAGTACTTCACTTTCTCGCTCATGGCTATCTCCTCTTCATTATGAATACAGAGCTGTACTGCATCAAATCGCCCCAAGCTTGAGCTAGCCCGGTGTGGACCTCTTTCTTCACCTGGCGCCTCCCCGCTTGATTTGTCAGCTGGAAATATAATTCGCAAACCTTCATCATGCCAGCCGCAGCGATTGGGTTTCCCACTCCGAGGAGCCCACCTGACGGGTTGATCGGAAGCTCGCCGCTTCTCTGGGTTATTCCAGCTGTAGTCATTTTAGGTGCCTCGCCCTTTTTGGCAAGCTGCAGGCCTTCCATGTGATGAAGCTCCTTGTAATCAAAAGGATCGTAGACCTCCGCAAAATCGATTTCAGTCCTGGGGTTTTTTATCCCGGCCATCTTGTATGCCATGTTTCCGGCATTCTCAAGATACTGCGGGTAGTACAGGTCTCTGTCTGTCCAGTACATGCTGTCGATATTCCAGCCACAACCTGCCACGTAAACTGGATCTTTGGTCATTTTTTTCGCGAACTCTTCCGAGCATAAGATAACCGCGGCGGCGCCGTCGCTCGGCGGGCTAACGTCAAGCCTCTTGACGGGCCACACCATCGGCTCGGATTTCATCACGTCTTCAACAGTAATGTTAGCTGCCAGCTGCGCGCACGGATGGTCAAGTGCATTTTTCTTGTTCTTTACCGCAACCTGGGCGATTTCCTCTTCCTTTATACCGTGGGCGTGCATATAGCGCCTCATTTCAAGTGCGAAAATCCAGAGGAGAGTTGTTCCGAGCGGCCTTTCGTAGTCGTGGTCGAAAATGCTCCAGAAGGCGTACTGGGGGTGCGGCTGAAGGGGAGACATCTTCTCCTCGGCGACGGCGAGACAAACATCGCTCAGCCCTGAAGCAACGTGCCACCATGCTGACACAGGGGTAAACACACCAGTAGCTCCTCCGACAAAAACGCGAGAATACTGTCTCCGGTAAGCTCCCGCGCCGTCCGAAAGATACTCTCCCTTCATATGGACTCCATCAAAAGCATCCGGCGCCGAACCTAGCACAACAGAGTCAACCTCTTTTCTTGAGATCCCAGCTGAATCAAGGGCCATCCTTGCCGCCTCGAAGGAGAGCTCCTTGCCAGTCTCTAGCAGTCTCCTCCTGAAGAGAGTCAAGCCAGCGCCGATTACACAGACTTTCCTTTTCTCAGCCAAATGTCTCGATTCACTTTTGTAAAACAGCCGTCACGCCGGACTGGGTTGGAATGCCTCTCCACGATTGAACGACGCATTTGGAAGCTTTTGCTAGTTGAGAGGGTCCCGCGTCGCCTCTCAACTGGAGGACCGATTCGTATGCCCTAACTAATCCACTCGCCTCTACAAAGTAGCCCATACCAATTGATCCTCCAGACGGATTCACTGGCAGGACGCCATCCAGATCTGCTTTTCCGCTTGAAACAAACTTGCCGGCTCTCTTTGCCAGTCCAATTGCTTCAATATGCTCCAACTCTTTGAACGAATAAGTATCATCCACTTCAGCAAAATCAAATTGTTCTGTTGGCTTTGTGATCCTTGCCATCTGAAAGGCCTTTTTTGAAGAATTCAACGCATAAACTGCTTGTCCCAGATCCATCTCCTCGACGTTCGGCGTATCGGAAAACCAGGAGATTCCCGAAATCCAGATTGGTGTGTCGGCGAGCCGCTTTGCGCGAGTTGCAGAGGCAAGAACCATCACGACAGAGCCGTCCGAAGGCCGACTCACATCCAATTTCTTCAACGGCGAAGCAATTTCCTCGCTTTCCAGAACATCCTCCAAAGAAAGCTCGCCGCCGTAAGAAGCCAGCGGATTCTTCAGAGCATTAGCCGAGTTTTTCACTACCACCGCAGCGCAGTCCTCGATGCTACTCCCGGATTCTTCGAGATACCTCCTCATTTCGAGTCCCGCCAGATACTTTGAATCAACTCCCGGAATTCGTGCAAATGTAGGATCGTAACCAAGTTCCTCAACTAGATCTTTGCTCTCGACATCGGAAAGTTTGCTGTGCGCTTCGACAACGACTATATCGGAAACTCCAGCCATTATGTGCATGTAGGCGTGGGCAAGACCAAGCAAGCCGTCGCCTGAAACAGTAAAGAGAGGTCGCAGCTTCGCGCCCAATTGATCTGGGGCGTACTCATCACTAATACTATTACCTTCCCAAAAGTCCTCAGCACAACAGATGAATGATCCAACGTCGTCTCGAACATCGATCCCTGAATCGGCATAGGCTTTTCTTGCCGCATCAAAAGTAAGTTCCTTGTACGACTGGGCAATGGTTGTAGAATCAAACTTCGAAGCGCCGATGCCGACAATAGCTACATCCCTGCCGGGCAACTTGAAGTCAGAAGAAAAGCCTCTGCGGGGTTCATTTAAGATTATGCATCTTTTTTTAGATCAGACAATTCATAGAATACTGCAATTCTGTGATACTGTCCCAACACTGCTTATAGGTGCATGAATTTCTCTGTCGAGCCAAACGACATGCTTCTCCCTAAAATCAAAAGCATCGCCCAATTTCAGGAGGACATCGATTCCGGAAAAATTGACGTAGCTGATGTTTTCGAGGACGAAATCCGAAACATAACCGAGTATGATGGTCGCCTTAACTCGTTTATCACGATTTTTGATGAAGATTCAGCCCGAGCGATTTCTCGTATCGGGATGCAAAAAGGGTCCAAGAAATTTCAAAGTAAGAATAAATTTGTTAGTCAATTTCCTAGCGGACAGAAAGACTTTTCGCTTTTCGGAGTTCCTCTGTCTGTAAAAGACAACATTTTCATTGCCGGGCATAGGACTACAGCAGGTTCAGCGGCCTTTCAGCAGTTTGTCCCGGCCGTCAATGCTGATGTAGTGGATACTTTCTTGTCAAGAGGATGTCTCCCTCTGGGCAAGACAAATCTTCATGAACTTGCAATGGGCGCGACCTCCTCAAGTTCTTTCTTCGGCCCCGTGCGAAATCCGGTAGATCCATCACGAATCTCGGGGGGCTCGAGCGGTGGTTCTGCAGTTTCGGTTGCGATGTCCAAGTATCCTATAGTAAGTTTGGGGACTGACACAGGTGGCTCAGTGAGGGTTCCCGCAGCCCTGTGCGGAGTTTGTGGTTTCAAGCCAACAATTGGTACAATCAGCACGGCAGGAATATTCCCGTTAAGTGCCACCCTCGATCATGTAGGGATCTTGACAAAGAATATGTCCGACATGAATTATGTTTTCCGATCTATCTCCGGAAATAAAAATGGATACTTGAAAAGGGCCGGGACATTTTCTAGCTCAAAAATCAAAATCGGAATCCCCGAAAGTTATTTCTTCGAGGATTGCGTTCCTGCGGTGGGAAAAGCATTCTGGCGCGTAGTCAACAAGCTGAGAGAGGCCCACTTTATCATCGTCGAGGATCTGAAAATCCCGGGCTATGAAAAAATAACCAGATCAAGACGAACGATACAAGTCAAAGAAGCAGCTTGGTTCTATCAAGATCTCATCGATAATCTGGAAAAGAGGAAGCTTGTTGCAAAGGACGTTATGGGTTTCTTTGATGCAGGGTCAAAAACGGGCATGATGGAATTCCTCGTCTCTTCGAAGGAGAGACTTTCCTTCATTGCAAATATTTCCAGAGTTTTCCGCGAAGTAGACTTCATCTCGATGCCAACCTGCCTGACAACGGCCCCCAAGTTGGAGGATATTATTGGTAAGGAGGCAGGAAGTATTCGAAAGCAGCTGGTGAGGAATACAGAGCCGTTCAATCTGTGCGGTTTCCCTTCGCTTAGCATACCTTCAAACGAATTACATTCTTCTTCACTGCCCACAGGATTCCAGATCTCTGGGCAACCCTTTGATGATCTTAGATTGCTTGACATGGGGGAAAGGATCTGGGAGTCGATTCATTAGTCCAGATTTGAAAGAACCGATAATACTTGGGCAGAAATGATTTCAATCCGGCTTTACATTCTATTCACACAAGACGCTATAATCATGAACTTCGTTACCCCGGAGCAAGAGAACATCATTCAAATGATGTATCCTGACGATTCCGACGATTATTCGAGTATTCTCGAATCTTTCGCGAGTTTTGTCGAAAAAGAGATCCTCCCTACTGCCAAACAGATCGACATGAGCGGTACTTTTCCGCGGGAAAACATGGACAAAATTTTCGCTCAGGGATTCACGAACATTCCCTATCCCGAGTCGTTAGGAGGTCTCGGATTGCCGTATCCTATGTACGTCGCCTGCATGGAGCTAGTCGCAAAAGCGTGCGCTAGCACCGCGATCTCGCTTGCAATTCACGGCACCGTTTGCGATGGCATCTTCCGATTCGGAAATTCAGATCAGCATGAAAAATATCTTCGACCACTGATCACCGGGAGGAAGCTCGCAGCGTTTGCGCTGACTGAACCAGGAGCTGGTAGTGATGCGAGGGCGATGACAACGACGGCCGAGCTCCGCGGGGGAGAGTGGCACATCAATGGTTCAAAAATGTACATCACGAACACTGGCAAAGCGGATTATTATTTTGTTTTTGCAAAAACTGCGAAGGGAC
>Ga0116217_10003355_pt1 | contig 14571 bp, 9 predicted proteins | sample Sb_taG_6_FD_89697 | JGI IMG/M metagenome (GOLD analysis project Ga0116217, IMG submission 89697) | Peat soil microbial communities from Weissenstadt, Germany - Sb_50d_4_PS metaG | ecosystem: Environmental > Terrestrial > Soil > Wetlands > Peat | place: Germany: Weissenstadt | collected 2010-09-21 | reverse complement strand
GCGGATGTTGACCCGCGCACGTTACTGCTGACGGCAGAGACCATCGCCCCCAGGATCACCCGCAGGACCCGCGCGATCATAGTCACCCACCTCTTTGGGAACCCTTGTGACATGGATGCCATCATGAGCCTGGCCAGGGAGCACGGGCTGATCGTCATCGAGGACTGCGCGCAGGCTTTCGACGCGAGTTGCCAAGGCAGGATGGTAGGCACTGTCGGCCATATCGGCTGCTTCAGCCTTCAACAGGGAAAGCACATTACCAGCGGCGAAGGCGGGCTCGTGGTTACGAACGATCCTCACTTTGGCCGGAGAATACGGCTGTTTCACGACAAGGCTTGGGGCTATGGAGATCCCAACCCGGATCACTATTTCCTGGCTCTTAATTACCGGATGACGGAGCTCCAGGGTGCGGTAGCTGTGGCGCAGTTGGAAAAACTGGAGTGGAGCGTTCGTCAACGGCAAAGAATGGCGCAGCGCTTGACGGCAGCCCTCGGCGGCATGCGCGGCGTGCATCTTCCACAAGCCGGGCCGGGGGCCACGCACGTCTACTGGAAATACTGTCTCAGCTTCGACACCGCCAGCGTGGGCGAGCTGGCACGCCTGTTGCGCGAAGAGTACGAGATCGCCTCGGCGCCCCGCTACATCCAGAAGCCGGCGTTCGAGTGCCAGGTTCTTCGGGATCGCTGCACCTTCGGCAAGAGCCACTGGCCTTACGACGGCGACTGCCGGGCCGGCGATCCGCCCGTCGATTATGATCCCGCGCATTTTCCGGGCGCCGTGCGGGGACTGGCCAGCATATTGGTTTTGCCCTGGAATGAGCGTTACACGGAGGAACACGTGGACTACATCGCGGCCGCGGTCAAGGATGCGATCACTCGCGTTGACGGAAGAGAGGCAAATCACCATGGATAGGATCCGAGTCGCCATCGTGGGCTGTGGCCGGGTTGCAGCTACCCACCTGCAGGCCCTGCAGGCAATCGAGGAAGCGCAGGTTGTGGCGGTTGCCGACGTCGACAGCGCGGCCGCGAAACGGCTGGCCGCTGCCGCCGGGTGTCCGCCTTACTCCAATCACCGGGACATGCTGGAACGGGAGTCCCCGGAGATCGTGTGCGTTTGCACGCCCCCGGCCGATCATCCCGAGGTCGCGATCGCGTGCTTGCGGAACCGCGCCCATGTGTTATGCGAGAAGCCTTTCTCGATTGATACCTCGTCGGCCACGCGCATGGTTGATGCTGCCGAACGCGCTGGCCGCTTCCTGACCATGGCCTCAAAGTTTCGATTCGTGGAAGACGTGAGGAAAGCCAAGGAACTGATGGAGGCAGGGGCGGTGGGCAAGATCGTTCTCTGTGAGATCGCCTTCTGCGGCCGGGCGGAGATGCGCAACCGCTGGCAAAGCGATCCCCGGCGCTCCGGGGGAGGGGTGCTGATCGATAACGGCAGCCATGCGGTCGACATTATCCGTTATCTCCTGGGACCGATCAACCGGGTGCAGGCCCAGCACTGCCGCAAGATTCAAGGATTGCCCGTGGAAGACACCTCGATGATCTTCGTGGAAACGGTCGACGGGGTGTGGGGGCGGATTGACCTCAGTTGGTCGCTCGAAAAAGATCACGATGCCTACATCACCATCCACGGTAGCGAAGGAATGATGACGCTGGGATGGAAATCCTCGCGCTACCGGCGGTACAGCGACGGACAGTGGGTGGTGTTCGGCCACGGCTACGACAAGCTGAGGGCGTTTACCGACCAGCACCGGAATTTCATCGATTGTGTCCGCGGACGCGCGCCGGCCGTCATCAATGCCGAAGACAGCCTGGAATCGGTGCGCGTCATCGAGGTGGCGTATTGGTCTTCCCGATCCAATAAGTGGCTGGAGGTGGAAGAGTGTCTGACAAGATGATCCATCCCACCGCCCTCATCGAGGCCGAGGTCGAGATCGGCGCCGGCAGCCAGATCTGGGACAATGTCCATATCCGGCAGGGAGCCCGCATTGGCCGTAACTGCATCGTGGGAGAAAAGACCTACATCGCCGGCCAGGTTCAGATCGGGAACCATGTGAAGGTCAATGCGTGTGTTTACATCTGCGCGCTGGTAACCATCGAAGACCTGGTAATGATCTCGGCGCACACCGTCTTCACCAACGACAAGCTTCCGCGCGCCTTCTCGCCCGATCTTTCCGGGCTGGCCACTTCGGCGGTGACGGAGGAAACGCTGCCGACGGTGGTCCGCCAGGGTGCGACCATCGGAGCCAACGCCACCATCGGTTGCGGGATCGAGATCGGACGCTTCGCCATGGTGGGGATGGGATCGGTGGTGACCAGGAGTGTGCCCGATCATGCGCTGGTCTTTGGCAATCCGGCGCGGCAGCGAGGCTACGTGTGTGTTTGTGGCCAGCCGCTCGGAGACGTGCGCCGGTTGGAGCGGGGAGCGGTTGCATGCAGTCGTTGCAGCCGGCGCTATTCGCTCGCAGACGGCAGAGTCATCGCGGCCAGCCTTGTGGCCTGATGGCGAGTAAGGAGATATGCCACGCCGCCCCGTTCTGTTCTGCATGGTGATCCTGAGCGGACTGTTCCTCGCCTATTCAACCCGCCCCCCAGCCTCCCTCCGCTTCGCTGACCAGTTCCCCTCCCTGCAAGCCGCAATCGACGACGCTTACGCTGCCGGCGGTGGCGACGTGTGGCTGTCTCCCAGTGCGGCCCCGCACCCGCTGGATCATCAGCTCAAGATGAAGAACGGCGTGCGCCTGCGGTGCATGGGACCCACCGACTACGGCAGTGCGGCGCGCCCCTGCACCCTTCAACCCGTGGCGGGATTCCCCGATCCCTCCGCGATCAAGATTGACCCTGCGAACGTGGGCAAGGATCCCTTCATCTCCGGTGTCGAATTGGAAGACATCGCCATCGACATGGCGAATGTTGCAACCTCGCGCAAGATCGCCTTGGAACTGCGCAGCGTCTCCAACACCGGGCCTTTCCGAAATCTCACGGTACTCAACCAGGACAACGGGCAGTACCTGTTCATCGGCACCTCCTCCAACGCGGGAGCGTTCGTATCCGAGGGCTTGACGTTCGAGGATTTCTTCGCCTTGAGCAAGACCACGGACCCAAGGAATGCCGACCCCAGCGTGATCATCGAAGAAGCCAACGAGATCGACTTCATCGGCGGGCGCACCAAGATCATGCGCCGCAGCACGACCGGCGGATTCGCGGCCGGTTCCGTCGGGGTTCTGGTGCGCTCCCAGAACCTCGGCGCCAATCACATCAACTTTGAGGGCATCTCCATCGCCAGCTATGAGACCGCGCTGAAAGTTGCGCGCGTGGCCGGCATCGCTCCGCGCTGGGTGCGGCTGCTCGATTCCACCATCGAAAACTTCCGTTACGGCATGCACGTGGACGGGGATAGCGTGAGCAGCCCGCAGTTTTTCATCGGCCGGGGCAACCGCTTTATCACTCCGCGCGGTTCCAACCCCCGCAACTATGTGCTCGATCACGCCCAGCACGGCAGCATTGAGGCTGATGAGTATGCTGAGCAGAGCTGCATCCCCGGTTGTATGAGTTCGCTGGCTGTCGAGTTGACCGCCAACAGCATGAGCAACAAGATCTATGCCATGCCGGCCGAAGTCTCCGATGCCGGCAAGTACAACATCTTGCTGGGACGCTCCGGCGCTATCGGAAGCACAGGCGCCTTGTGGAGCATTGGCACCGGCCAGCAGATCAGTGTCGGGCTGGCGATTAACAGCGCCAGTAGCGGCAACCCACAATTGCTTTTGCAACGCGACGGCAAAAGCCAGGGCATTCTCCGTCTGAACAGCGCCTTTATTCAAAATGGCATTGACATACTCGATGGCACAGGGCAGGGGATCACCCTCAACGGCTCAAGCCTGGTGCCTACGGCGAATGGATCGGCCCTGGGAGTGGGCGGTAAGGCTTGGGCGGGAACCTTTACTGCCATAGACACCGCTACCCTGCAGCTTACCAGCCACGCCCGCCCGGCCTGCGATGTTGCTCATCGCGGCCTGCTGAATTACCTGGCCGGCGGTACAGGCGTCCAAGACACGCTCGAGATATGCCTAAAAGATGCGGCCGAGGCTTACTCCTGGAAAGCGATCTACTGAAACCTAACGGCAGGGCAACTGACCCACTCCCAGGTTTTAGCTCCGCACCCAAGTTTTTTTCTTTGAGCCGAGACACGAGTGGGCTATGCTGTGGAGCCACCCCCAGTAACTGCTAATCACCTCTGGCCGTAGGGCTCCAATGGTTGGCGACCACCCCCAGGAGGCGCCATGGCTCGTAGGACCCTTGGGAGATTTTTCCTGCCAGTTCGAGGCGAACGCCGCGAAGCAACCCACTGTTACTGCATTTCAGTTGGCCTGCAACCTCTGGAGGATATCGCGATGCCCGCGGCGCACCCTGCTCGTACACTTGCTACTCGTTTGTTTCTCCTTGCCCTTGGCGCACTTATGTTAGTCGTTAACGCTCCGTCGGCGGCGGCACAAGCCACGGATCGCGTGATCGCGCCCGTTAATCCCAGGGAATTAGTGGCACTGGGTGGCCATCACCCGGCCTGGGCCAGTTCGCAGACTGACGTCGGCGCCGTTCCCGGCGATCTGCGGCTTCAGCACCTCACGCTGCTGCTGGCCCGCCCGCCGCAGGTGCAGCAGGCCCTCGACCAGTTTCTGCAAAACCAGCAGGATCCCGCGTCGCCCGACTACCACCACTGGCTCACGTCCTTCGAGTTCGGCCAGCGGTTCGGTGTCTCCCAGCATGACATCGCCGCCATCAACCAGTGGCTGCAATCGCAGAATCTCCAGGTTGATTCCGTTTCCGACAGTCGCGTCCGCATCAACTTCAGCGGCTCCGCCTCAGCCGTGGCCAGCGCCTTCGGCGCGGAGATGCACTATTTCACGGTGAGCGGCGAAAAGCGTATCTCCATCACGGCTGAACCGCAGATCCCGGCCGCGCTGGCGCCGGTGATTCAATCCATCCACGGCCTCTACACCCTCATCAACCGGCCCATGCACCGGATCAGTGAACAGCCGGGACGGCTGGTCATGTCGCCCTCCGGCAAGCTGGCGCCCGAGTTTAATTTATCGAATGGTTCGCACGCGATCGTGCCCGGGGACTTCGCCGTCATTTACGACGTAAATGCCGCCTATACGGCGGGCGTCTTTGGTTTCGGCCAAACCATCGGCATCATCGGCCGCTCGCGTGTCAACAACGCGGACATTGAGAATTTTCAAGCTCTCACCCTGCTTCCCATACAGGATCCGGTGACGATTATCCCGCCCGGCGGCCTGGATCCCGGGCCGGCGCAGACGGCCCCACCTGCCCTCGGCATTAGCCCTTCGGGTGACCAGGGGGAAGCGACGCTGGACGTGACCCGCTCCGGCAGTATCGCCCTGGGCGCGACCGTAGCGTTGGTAGTCAGCGCTTCCAGCGCCACCACCGACGGAATTGATCTTGCTATGCAGTATGCCGTCGACGCCAATCCGGTTCCAGCCCACATCATGAGCATCAGTTTCGGATCCTGCGAAGCTCATGCGGGCGCGGCGGTGGTTCATTTTTACGACAGCCTGTTCAGCCAGGGTGCGGCAGAAGGCATCTCGATATTTGTCTCTTCGGGCGACTCCGCCGCTGCCGGCTGTGATCTGGCTTTCCAGCCGCCTCCCGCTTCCGGCCAAATCCAGAGCCCCAATGTCATCTGCTCCTCCAGTTACGCCACGTGCGTAGGCGGAACCGAGTTCGCTGACTTCACGAATCCCAGTCTGTACTGGTCCGGCAGCAACGGGAGCGACGGGACCTCCGCTCTCAGCTACATCCCCGAAGGCGCCTGGAACGAGCCCCAGAACTCGTCGGCAGCCTTCCAAGTGGCCGGCACCGGAGGTGGAGTCAGTACCATCATTCCGACGCCTCCCTGGCAGACCGGCACCGGAGTTCCCGCCGGACGGACGGGCCGTTATACCCCGGACGTTGCCTTCAGCGCCTCCGGTCATGACGGCTACTTTGCCTGTCTGGCCAACTCCGGCGCCGATTGCTCCACTGGTGCTTTCACGATCTTTTCCGGCACCTCGGCTGCCGCTCCCGACATGGCAGGCATTACCGCCCTGCTGGCCCAGAGAGTAGGGACGCTCGGCAACCTGAATCCCACGCTGTACCGGCTTGCCGCCACGCCCGCCAACGGGGTCTTCCATGACGTAACCGTGGCCACCAGCGGGGTAAGCGGTTGCAGCATAAATATACCCAGCATGTGCAACAACAGCACGCCCTCTCCCACCGGTCTGATGGGCGGCCTCGCAGGTTTCCTGGTCGGGACAGGCTATGACGAAGCCACCGGCCTGGGCTCCATCGACGTCAACAAGCTGCTCAGCGGCTGGGGCTCGGTCTCAGCCCTGGGGGCGACCTCTACCACTCTGAGCGCCAGCGCAAATCCCGCGCTGGCAAGCACGGCGGTCAAGTTCACGGCTACGGTGACGCCGACCACAGGCCCGACCCCGACCGGCTCGGTGAATTTCCTGGACAGCGGAATCCTCTTGGGAAGCGGGGCGCTGAGCGCGGGAGTGGCAACCTTTACCACTACGGCCGGCAGCCTGGCGGCGGGTGCTCACACCATCACGGCGGTTTACGGCGGCGATGGCAGCAATACCGGGAGCATTTCGGCGCCTCTGACCGAGACCATCACGACCTCGTATCCAGGTCCCATCCTGCTTTCGCTGTCCCCGTCCAGCGCCAACGCCGGAGGCGGTTCGTTCGTTCTGACCGTGCAAGGGTCGAACTTCTTTCCTGCCTCGACGGTCCAATGGAATGGCAGCAGCAGCGGTCTCGTCCCAACCTACGTGAACGGTACTGAGCTTCAGGTGACCATCCCCTTGGCCGACATCGCCTCACCCGGCGTCGCCACGGTGACCGTGACCAATCCCGCGCCCGGTGGCGTCTCCAGCCCGCTCACCTTCAGCGTGCTGGAAGCATTCTCCGGCACGGGCGGCTTCCTGAGCATGTTCGTAAACGGCACCAACCTGGGGAACTCGGCGCTGTTCCAGAGCGGCGGATTGATCGGTGTAGGCACCACCAGTCCCATACGGACCCTGGATGTGAACGGGGAGATTCAAGCCCGTGGCGGCAATCTATTCTTGCAGCGGAACTTGACCGATCTGGCGGGACGGCGGAACTGGGCCTGGGGCACGGAGACCTTCAACGTGGGGGACATGTCGTTCTTCGTAAGTACGTCGAATTCGAACTTCCCTTCCGTGTCCGTCCTGACTCTTCTCAGCAACGGCAGCGCGGGCATCGGGGGAGTTCCAACGCCGGCCACCGCGCTGCAGGTGAAGGGCGATATCCGGGTGGGCACTTCCGGCACCAACGGCTGCCTGCAGAACTTTGCTGGAACCGCGTTGACCGGCACCTGCTCCTCGGATGCACGGCTGAAGACCAACATCCTGCCCTTCGCCCCCATCCTGGACAAGCTGGTGAAGCTGCAACCAGTGCACTTCGACTGGAACACCGAGCAGTACCCGGATTACCACTTCGGGGCCGGCCGCAGCTCGGGATTGCTGGCGCAGGACGTGGAGACGGTGTTTCCGGAGATGGTGTCGGCGGACGCGCACGGCTTCAAGATGGTGAACTACAGCGAATTGCCGTACCTGACGCTGGCCGCCATCCGCGAGCTGAAAACGGAGAACGACGCGCTGCGCTCCCAACTGGCCGAGCGGCAGCGGGAACTGGAGAACTTGCGGCAGCAAGTGGTCGCGGTGGAAGCGCGGCTGGCACGGCTGGAGAAGCCACAATCCCGCACGGTGAAGAAAAAGAAGGCTGTCCAGCCCAAGCCAGCAGCGGGGGCGAAAGCTCAACACTAACGGTGCGCGGAGGACAGGGCGGCTTGCTAGGTGGGTGTGGGCGCCCGCGAGCTTTTCCTGCAGTAGAGACCCGGCATGCTGCGTCGCTGCATTGGTCGGCTTAAGGAGAGACTTACGAAGACGCTCCCGCCGGCACGGCGGGGGCGGCCAAGGCGGCACGGGCTTCTCCCACGCCGGCCTGGATGTTGGCCTCAAGGTCGAGGTGCGGGATCGGCGATTTCGCCACCTGCTCGTAGTACTTCATGGCATCCTGCGGCCGGTTTAGGCGTTTGAGGCAGATCCTGGCAGCGCCCAGGCCGGCCAGCAGCGACTGCCGTTCCGTGGGATAAGCAGCCGCCAGTTTGTCGTACTCGCTGAGGGCCCGGTCGAAGGCGCCCTCCTCTTCGGGGACGCGGCAGAGATCGAGCCAGGTCTGCGCCGGCAGCTTGTTGCCGCCCTGTTGCAGGAATTCCTCATAGTCCTGCCACGCCGCCTCCGGCTGGCGCGACGCCAAGTGCAGGCTGCAGAGCCGCGTCGTGTACGCGAGATAGAGCGGGATATCGGTCTTCCGCCAATGGACCTCGCGCAGCAGGCTGCAGGCATCCACCGAGTCGGGCTTCCTCGCCAGGTAATCCTTCAGGATAGGCAGGGCCTCATCGAGCTGTCCGGCGTCTACCATGTCGGAAGCCTGGACGATCTCGGGATCGTTCTGCCAGCTCACCTGCTCTTCGATGGCCTGATTCATTTTGCGCTCAAGCCCGGAGTAGCGCAGCCCGCAGGCCGCGATGGCGCCAAACAGAAAGCCGCCCACGTGCGCCCAGTGCGCGGTGCCGGAGGTGTGGCCGAATAGCGTGCCATAGAGAACCTCCATTAGCAGCCACAGGGGCAGAAGCGTATAGGCCGGCGCCTTGAAGGTATAGCGACGAAACAGGAAGATCCACATCATCTCGATCTTCATCTTCGGAAAGCTCACCAGGAAGGCCCCCATGAGCGCGGCCACGGCGCCGGAGGCTCCCAGCGTAGGCACGATGCTGCCGGCGTTGGCCCAAGCGTGGAACTGCAAAGCAGCCGCCCCGGCGACGAGATAGAAGACCGAATACACTCCGCGGCCCCAGGCGTCCTCCAGCACGAAGCCTGCCAGCCACAGGAACCACATGTTGCCGATCAGGTGCAGCCAGCCGCCGTGCAGGAAGTTCGCCGTGAGATAGGTGATCGCCCTGGGATGCGCGGGAACGAACGCATACTGCTCGGCCAGCGAATCCGTGCTCAGCTTGGCGTATTGGTCGGAGAGCGAATCCATCTCCTGCTGCAGTTGGTAGGGCTCGTCCACCAAGCGGATGTGAGCATCCCAGGGGTCGACGATCTTGTGGTTCGGGTCCTGGAACATCGCCCATGCGTTGGGATTACTTTTCTTGAAACCGGAGACTAGCTGCTGCGCTTCGGGCGCGAGGGTCAACTCGGGGTGGGTGGCGGCCAGGATCAGGATGTGAACTTTCGCCTTGCCCAGTTCCGGGGCCTGGCGGGTGAGCGCGTCGTGGGTGGCCACAAAGACGATGATGTTGATGGCGATCAGCGCCAAGGTCACCACCGGCCAGCGCCGCGCCGACATGTTGTCATGCCGGATAGGGATCAGCATTCCGTCTACCTTCTCTTCTTGCTCGAAGATGCAGCTAGCTTAGGGGAGTCCTCACCCGGTTACCAGATGACCAGCGGTGGGGGGACGGAAGTAACGTGGGCGAACCGGTGCGGGGGACTTGCAGCGGCGCTTCACGCCGGGCCTCATCCAGAGACAGTATCGAACTCCTTCAGGTGGGCAATCAGAAGCTGCAGGGTGCGCCGGTCGGCATTGCTCAGGAAGGTAAACTCCAACCCCATGGCTGCGCCAGGGTAGCAGGTACGGACGACGGCCGTCGCATTGAACTGGTTGTGCGCGACCTTGATAGCGAGCAAGGTGCTGCGGCCCACTTCCAGGGGATCACTGGTCTGCAGGTAGCAGCCGGTGAGGCTGATGTCGCTCAGCCTGGCCCGCCGGCCAGCGTCGGCGCCCTGGTTTTTCACGTACGCTTCGCCGGAAACCGGAAAGCGCGTGTGCGCGCGGCGGCCCTCCTGCGAACTGGGCCCTTGGCGATCAAGCGCCGATTGGATGAAGGGATCGGGCCCTTCCGTGGGCGTATCCACCGGCCAGAGTTCTTTTTCCGGCTGCAGGCATTCCAGCCCGACACGGTTCCCCTGCCCATCGTTGGCGGGAGCCACCCAGGCCACGCGGAAGCGGGCCTGGCGGTTGCGGTATTGCACTCCCACGGCGTCGCCCGGCGACAAAGCGGCGCGCACGCCCGCCAGGCTCGCGCCCTTGTTGCTGATGTCGATGGTGCAGACGTGCTCGGCGAACGGCTTGCTCTCGTGGTCGACTCCCCAGATTCGCACCGGTAGGATGCCCTTCACCCGCGGCTGGATACGTCGTCCCATATCTGTTCTTGTGTACCGCAGGTCCGCGCCTCATGCAAGGTGTCTGCGGTAACTGTTATTTGCAGGCGGGATGCCTGCCGCCGTAATCCCGAAACCGGACTGGCGCGCCCGCCGCTGCCCGGCCTACTTCGGCTGCAGCTTGAGCGAAGCCGAGTTGACGCAGTAGCGCAGCCCCGTGGGGCGAGGACCATCAGGAAAGATATGGCCGAGGTGGGAATCGCAGCGGGAGCAGGTGACCTCGACCCGCCGCATCCCGTGGCTCGAATCTTCGTGGCTCTCGACGCAGCCTTGCCCGATGGGCTGAAAGAAGCTGGGCCAGCCGCTGCCGGATTCGAATTTCGCGTCCGACGCAAATAACTCCTGTCCACAGCCGGCGCAGCGATACACCCCTGCCGTCTTGCTGTGGGCATACTCGCCCGTGAACGCACGCTCCGTGCCTTTCTGCCGCAGGATGTGGAACTGCTCCGGCGTCAGCTCCCGCCGCCATTCGTCTTCCGGTTTGCTGATCTTTTCGGTCATGCAGGATTGGATTGCGCAAGGGCGGAATAGGGTGCGGGATTAACGGGGGATGGCGACAGCGACAACCATTCGCGGTTGGTGTAGTATCCGGTCGGTCGCAAACGCCAGAAGAAAATCCCTGTTCGACGGAGGGCAATCATGAGCGAGAGCGTCTACAAAGTCATCGAGTTGGTAGGCACTAGTCCGGAATCGTGGGAGCGGGCCGCGGCGGCTGCCGTTGCGACCGCGGCCAAGTCCCTGCGCGATCTGCGCGTGGCCGAAGTCACCAAGTTCGACATGCACCTGGAGAATGGGAAGGTGCTGTTGTACCGCGCGAAGGTGAGTGTTTCCTTCAAGTATCAGCCGGAATAGGGCGAGACAAGGAGATCTTCGAGAAGGGTGCCCCGCCCTTGTGTCTCGGTTTTGGAGGCACAGGGCGGGGCACCCGCGGCTGTTATAATTCTTGATGTCGCGCGCCCTTAGCTCAGTTGGATAGAGCGTCTGGCTACGAACCAGAAGGTCGGGAGTTCGAATCTCTCAGGGCGCGCCAGAAAGTTCGCGCAAATCGCACGTAACACAGAGCCCCGCAACCGGCCTGAAAGCCGCCTCCAGCGGGGCTTTTGACGTCTTCTCTGATCCACTCGGACTTCGAAAGTTTCGTCGGAGAAGTCGGCGTCTCGTCGGAGGCGTCGGGCGGAATCGGGTATCAACCGGTATCAAATCTTGCAGCAGAGATTTTCGGTCAAATCCCGTGGAGGCCGAATCGACCGCTCTCTTTCTGCCTTGCAGATGAACACTGCACGAGCTTCTGTTGCCCTGTACTTCGCCCGCTGAAAGCCTTCTGGAGCAACGGAGAAAACGCCCTGTGAGAGCCTCGCCTCACTTAGCCGGAGAGGCCAGCGGTTTGCCCTTCTCGACGACGAACATGACCAGCACCTTGCAGGGCGTCTTCCCCGCACATTCTGCCCAATGAACCGTTTCAGCCGGGACGAAATAGGCCTCGCCCGGTTTCACCGTCACAGTCGGCGTGCCCTCTTGGTTTTGGATAATAGTACCCTCCTGTAAATAGGCGAAGAGTTCACCGGGATGGGTGTGCCTCGCTTCTCGGGCGCCCGGCGCTAATTCCACCATGACCAGAATGCCTTCGCGGCCCGGGGCACTGAGATCCTGCTTCGTCAGCACGTTGCGTTTGATCTCGCCAACCTGCTGAGCATGCAGGGTAAGAACAGACGACAACGCTAGGAAAGTGGCGAACACGACCGCTACCATAACTGGAATCAGTTTCGAGCGCTTCATAACCGCCTCCTTGCAGTTCGAATTCCTTGGCACCGCCGCTAACCGGGAGGACCCTGGCTGCAGCAACGAACAGCATCGGGTGCCGGGAAGGTTTGGACTTCGAAAACGGTGGGCATTGTACAGCGGCTGATCGTTAACCGCCGAACTTTCTGTTGCCGTCGTCTCCACGGACGACTGGCGGGCACCCGGTCGCGATCCTCACCGGCTCTGCGCGGTGCTGCGAGATCCTGATCGGCGAGATCAATGCTCGATGTCTGGATGCTCGTTCGAATCTCTCAGGGCGCGCCATTCCTTCCCCGGATCCCTCGCTGCGCTCGGGATTTCGGCCTCCGCGGCTCAGCTTTGAGCTTGCCCTGAGCAACTGCGCGAAAGCGAAGTTGCCGAATGGGCCGCGGAAAGCGCCTCAAGATTGACTTGTCCGTGATTGCCGACTAACATCCGCGCCCATCAGCAGCGGGGCCTACGCGGTGATCGGCCAGACCATCTCGCATTATCGAATCCTCGAAAAGCTGGGCGGCGGCGGCATGGGCATGGTGTATAAGGCCGAGGATACCCGCCTGCGACGCTTTGTGGCGCTGAAGTTTCTGCCCGATGAGGTCGCCAAGGACCCGCAGGCTCTGGCCCGGTTTCAGCGCGAGGCGCAGGCGGCCTCCGCGCTCAACCACCCCAATGTCTGCACCATTTACGATATTGGTGAGGCCGACGGCCAGGCCTTCATCGCCATGGAGTTCCTCGACGGCGAGACCCTGAAGCATCGCATCCAAGGCCGCCCCATCGACACCGAAACGCTGCTGGCGCTGGCCAGCGACATCGCCGATGGACTGGATGCCGCACACGCGCAGGGCATCATTCACCGCGATATCAAGCCGGCAAACATCTTTGTCACCAAGCGCGGCCACGCCAAGATTCTCGACTTTGGTCTGGCCAAACTCTCCCCCGCGGCAAGCAAGCCGCCGGCCGCGCCGGCCGGGGTGGGCGAGGAACATCTGACCAGTCCCGGCAGCACCCTGGGCACCGTCGCCTATATGTCGCCCGAGCAGGTGAGAGGCAAAGACTTGGATGGGCGCACCGACCTGTTTTCGTTCGGGGTCGTGCTCTACGAGATGGCCACCGGGACCTTGCCCTTTCGCGGCGATACTTCCGGAGTAATCTTCCACGCGATTCTGGAGCGTGCCGTCGCTTCACCTACCCGGCTCAATCCTGACCTGCCACCCGAACTGGGGCGGATCATCAACAAGGCGCTGGAGAAGAACCGGGAACTGCGCTACCAGAGTGCGTCGGACCTCCATACCGACCTCAAGCGGCTCAAGCGGGATACGGAATCTCACCGCGCCGTGGGCAGCGTTGAATGGGCAAGCTCCGGCCGCACCCTGGAGATCGCGCACGTGCTGTTCATGGATATCGTCGGATACTCGCGCCTTCCCATGGATCAGCAGGAAAAAGCGCTGCAGCGGCTCCAGGAGCTGGTGCGCAGCACGGGTGAGTTCGGGAGCGCCCAATCCGCCGACGAACTCATCGTCCTGCCCACGGGCGACGGCATGGCGCTGGTCTTCTTCGGCGATGCGGAGCGCCCGGTCCGCTGCGCGCTCGAGTTGAGCGGCGCCCTGCGCCGCGAGCCGGCTTTTCAGTTGCGGATCGGCATTCACACCGGTCCCGTATACCGGGTCTCGGATATCAACGCCAATCGCAACGTAGCCGGCGGCGGGATCAACACCGCGCAGCGCGTGATGGATTGTGGCGACGCCGGCCACATCCTGGTCTCCAAGTCAGTAGCCGACACGCTGGAACAGGTGAGTACCTGGAGCCGGGCCCTGCACGGCCTGGGCGAGGCCGAGGTGAAGCACGGCGTTCGCATTCAACTTTTTAACCTGTACACCCCTGAGTTGGGCAACCCAGAAATCCCCAGCAAGATGCGCTCGTCCACCGGACCTTCGTCTGTCCTGGCCGCCCCGCCCAAACCGTTGCCCTCGCGCCGCCGCTGGTGGTTCGCCGGCGCGCTTGGCCTCGCGCTCATCGCCTTGGGCGTGGTGCTTTGGGTCCAGTTCTTGCGGTTCCGGCAGTCACGATCTTCTGTGGGGCAATCGTCCTCTGGCTTGAGCGCAACCGCCAGCCCAGTCCCGCCGCCCGCGGTCCCGAGGGCTACAAAAGAAAACCACGACAAGCGATCCGGCGGCCGAACTGGTACTCCGATAGGGCCGCCCCCGCCGGAGAACGCAAAAGCATCGCCATCCCCGGTGAATGCGTTGGCCAGCCTCTCGCCGGCAACGGCTGGTAACCAGCCCCTGCTTGATCTCCACACCAAGCACGGCGCGCGATGCGAGGAGCAAACCAAGGAGGCCATCGAGCACCTGGCCAAAACTTACAACCTGGCGAAGTACACCATCACCCGCGACATCATGATCGAGCAGGGCGCCACGCCACACTCCTATCCAGAGATGACCATGAACTGCCGGTTCCTGAGCGACGATGACCTGCTGCTGGCG
>Ga0116217_10003353_pt1 | contig 14583 bp, 14 predicted proteins | sample Sb_taG_6_FD_89697 | JGI IMG/M metagenome (GOLD analysis project Ga0116217, IMG submission 89697) | Peat soil microbial communities from Weissenstadt, Germany - Sb_50d_4_PS metaG | ecosystem: Environmental > Terrestrial > Soil > Wetlands > Peat | place: Germany: Weissenstadt | collected 2010-09-21 | reverse complement strand
CGCCCGAGGAGATCGAGCGGCGCTGCGGCGCGAGCGCCCACCAGGGCATCTGCGCTGATGCGGGCCCCTATCGCTATGCCCACGTTGACGAGCTGCTCGGGCACCAGGCCCCGTTGCTTGTGGCGCTGGACCAGGTGCAGGATCCCCAGAACCTGGGCTCGATCTGCCGCACGGCCGAGTGCGCGGGGGCGGCCGGGGTGGTCATTCCCGAACGCCGCGCCGCGGAGGTGACAGCGGCCGTCTGCAAGGCCTCGGCCGGCGCCGTCGAGCACCTCGCGATCGCGCGCGTGCGCAACATGGCCGACTTCCTCGCCGACGCGCGCCGGGCCGGCTGCTGGTGCTATGGCGCGAGCGCCCACAGCGTCGCCGGCAAGCGCGAGCCGCTGCCCTACGACTCGCCCGACTACGCAGGTGCGGGCGTGGTGCTCGTGTTGGGCAGCGAGGGCAGCGGCCTACGCCCGCGGGTCGCCGCAACGTGTGATGAGCTGATCTGCCTGCCCATGCAGGGGCGCGTGGGGTCGTTGGGGGTGAGCGCTGCGGCCGCCGCTCTGCTGTATGAGATCTTGCAAAACCGGTCCGCGAGCCTTGACAAGGGGTCATAACTATGCAAGGCTCGCGCCAACATAACGCTGAACCTAAGGTTGAGAACACCTTAGGGGACGCTCTACATAGCGTTGGCGCCAGGGGAGGAGTGCGCCACTGAGCAATTTGTGGGGGCCGCGGTCGACGCGACCCCGAGAAAGGATCTGCTCGTGGCCCGAATCTCCCAAAACAGTCACCCTGAACCTAAGGTTGAGGATCTCTTCCTGATCGCCCTTGCCAAGCAGGGCGACCGCAACGCATACGACCGACTGGTCAGGCGCTATCACGGCTTCGTGCGCCTGAAGGCGTCTTCGTACTTCCTCGCCGGTGGAGACTCCGACGATCTCATCCAGGAGGGCCTGGTGGGTCTGTACAAGGCGATCCGCGACTTCCGCACCGACCGTGAGTCGAGTTTTCGCAACTTCGCCGAGCTGTGCATCACCCGCCAGATCATCACCGCGGTAAAGACCGCCACCCGCAACAAGCACACGCCGCTGAACCAGTATGTGTCGTTCTCCTCCGCTCCCGCAGGCGCCGGCGAGGAGGTGCCCACGCTCGACCAGATGCTGCCCGGCCCCACCGTCCACGACCCCGTCAACCAGGTCATCTCCTCTGAGGAGCTGCGCTCGCTGGTGGGATGCCTGTCGAGCGCCCTGTCAGAGCTCGAGAGCCGCGTGCTGTCGCTGTATCTCGACGGCTTCTCCTACGAGCAGGTCGGCGAGCGGCTGCTGTGCGATACCAAGACCGTAGACAATGCGCTGCAGCGCGTAAAGCGCAAGGTGGGCGCGCACCTGCAGTCCCGCGCCGTGGCTGCCTGAGACTCAATACCGCGCGAATGTGGCCGCCTGGGCTGGCGGCCACACTCTGCGGTTGGGCGTCCCCCCCGGGGACTACACCTTGCCTTCGCTGGGCAACGGGCTCGCCGGCGCCGGGCGCAGCAGCGGAAGCGGGGCGGGTGTCACTTCGATGCTGAACGACGCGGTTGCCGTCGCCTGGTTGGCCGGGTTGCCGGGCACCTTGATGCGCAGGGTCTGCTTACCGACCCCGATGAACGTGTGAGAGATCGAATACGTTCCTTTGCTCACGCTGCCCAGGGCTACGACGTGAAAGCCGCTGCCGAACAGGTTCGCGCGCTCAAGGTACACGGGCTGGCCTTCCTGTGACGGGCTGACGGTCCCCGTGAACACGACCATTTCTCCCTGTTTGATCGTGCTTGGCGGGGGATTGGGGGTGAGCACCGATTTGACGCCCTCGAACAGGACCGCCGAGCGCACCGGGCCAGGGCCGCTCACCTGGTAGAAGGTGTTTTCCTTGGGCGTCTGCGAGAAAGCATATGCCCCTTCGCCCGTGGTGGTCGTTTCTTCCACTTTGGTAAAGCCCGCATGCCCGCGCGGGTGCGAGAACAGCACGACTTTCTGTCCCGACCCAGCGGCCAGCTTGCCGGTGATTTCGATTTTTTCTCCCGACACGATCGAGTCGTGTGTCGTGTGAATCGTCAGCGCAGGGTTTTGCGCCTGGGAGATCTGGTAGGAGATTGGCGTGGACGTTCCGCGGACGGTGAACTTTCCGTGCGGGCGTACGAGGACGCGGATGTCCGCATCGCCGGGGACCACAAATGTGTGCATGAACGCGAATTTGCCTCCCGCCCCGACGAAGATGTTGTGCTGGATCTCGTTCCAGTTTTCTGTGCCGACAGAGTTCTCGCGCTGCATCACCACTTCTGCGCCCAGGTCTTCCGGGGTGACTTTGCCGGCGAAGGCGACCGCGTGACGCTTGCCCGTCAGCAGTTCGGAGCCTTCGGGGGGCGATGGCGCTTCCAGTTCGATCGTGGGTGCGACCTTGACCTTGGTGCTGGCGCTGCGTACGCCGAGCGCGCTTGCGTAAAAAGTGGTGTCGCTGGTCACGCTCGAATCCACGAACGAGTAGAAGCCGTGTTCGCCTTCCTTGGTCGTCGTCGTTGCCAGCGTCTGGAAGGTGGGGCTTCCAGCGATGCGCTCGAACAGCGTGACGGTCTGGTTTTCAGCCCTCGTGGGCACTTGGCAGCGCAACTGTCCGAACAGCTGCACCGTTTCGCTCGTGACCGTGTGCGGTTCGGCAAAGATGTTTATGCGGCAGCGTCCCGAGCCGGCAACGGGCGCGTTGAGGCCGGGACGCCCGCCCGCGTGAAGGCGTGGATGCCTTGGGGCGCCCGACGCGGCGGCCACGGGCAGCGCCAGCAGGGCAGCGGCCACGAGGACCTGGATCGTCAGCTTGCGTGAACGCATCTGTACCTCTCCTTTTGAGGGGTCGAGTGGTGGTGCGTGAGGGTCTGTGTGGTGCGTCGGGTCTATTACCCGAAGGTCTGTCTGAGAACCCCAACCCACGCGCGGGTCATTTGATGCGGTGCCCTGCGCAGGGGTATGATCGAGCAGGCTTGGCGGTCCGGCTGGGGCCGCGTAGGGCGCTACAGATCATGGGGAGTGACGAGCAAGGGAGCAGGAGATGGAGATGGGGACCACACAGGTCATGACGCCCAGGCGTCCCGCGCAGGATGCAGCGACGCTTGCGCACGCGTTTCGCATCACCGCCGCCGAACGTGCGGGCGACGTGGCGATCCGCACCAAGCAGGACGCGTTTACGATCACCTGGGGAGAGCTGCGCGAACGCGTCGACGCGCTCGCCGGCGGGCTTGCCAGGCTGGGTGTGCAGCGGGGCGACACCGTCGCGCTGATGCTGTCCAACCGACCCGAGTTCCACCTCTGCGACCTCGCGGCGATGATGCTCGGGGCCACCCCGTTCTCGATCTACAACACTTACGCGCCTGAGCAGATCAGGTTCCTGATCGAGGACGCGGGCGCCAAGGTGCTGATCTGCGAGCAGCAGTACCTACCGCAGGTGATCGAGGCGCGCAAGGGTCTTGAGCAGCTGGACTACGTGATTGTCATCGACGGCCAGCCGCGGCTGGGCACGCTGGCGCTCGCAGATGTGGAGGGCAGCAATCCCGACTTCGACGTCGACGCGGCCGTCGCGCAGACACGGTCTGAGGACGTGCTCACGTTGATTTACACCTCTGGCACCACCGGGCCCCCCAAGGGCGTCCAGCTGATCCACCGCAACCTGATGGCCGCGGTCGAGGGCCTGGAGAGCCTGATCAGCTTTCCGCGCGACGGCCGTGTGATCTCCTGGTTGCCAAGCGCCCACGTGGCCGAGCGCAACGCCCACCACTACCTGCCGATTGTGTTCGGGCTGCAGATCACCTGCTGCGACGATCCCCGCCAGGTCCTGTCTTACCTGCCCGAAGTGCGCCCGAGCTGGTTCTTCGCCGTGCCGCGCATCTGGGAGAAGCTGAAGGCGGGCCTGGAGACGATGATCGCCAGCGAGCCCGACGAGCGCCAGCAGCAGATCACGGCGGCGATCGAGGCGAGCCTGCGCAAGGTGCGCATGGAGCAGCGCGGAGAGCCGGTGCCGGCGCAGCTGGTCGAGCAGGTCGCCAGGGCCGACGCGGAGATATTCGCGCCCTGGCGCGAGATGCTCGGGCTCGACCAGGTCGAGGCGATCAACGTGGGCGCCGCGCCCACGCCGCTGGAGGTGCTGGAGTTCTTCCACGCGATCGGCCTGCCCTTGGCGGAGCTGTGGGGTATGAGCGAGACCTGTGGCGCGGGCTCGGTCAACCCGCCCGACAAGATCAAGCTCGGAACGGTCGGCCCGCCCGGTCCGGGCGTGCAGATCAAGCTCGACAGCGACGGCGAGGTGCTGGTCAAGTCCGATGTGGTCATGCTCGGCTACCGCAACCAGCCCGAGAAGACGGCCGAGACGTTCACCGACGACGGCTGGCTGCGAACGGGCGACATCGGCGCCTTTGACGAGGACGGCTACCTGAAGATCGTCGACCGCAAGAAGGAGCTGATCATCAGCGCTGCCGGCAAGAACATGTCGCCGGCCAACATCGAGGCGACCGTCAAGAGCGCCTCTCCGCTGATTGGCCAGGCGTGCTGCATCGGCGATGGGCGGCCCTACAACACCGCGCTGATCGTGCTCGACGCGGACTTCGCCCCCGTATGGGCCGCGCAGCGGGGCATCGCCGACACCGCCCTGGAGTCGCTTGCCGGCGACGAGCGCGTGCGGGCAGCCGTCGCAGACGCGATCGACGCGGCCAACGCAAAGCTCGCGCGCGTCGAACAGATCAAGAAGTTCACGATCGTTGCGGGTGACTGGCTCCCGGGCGCCGACGAGCTCACGCCCACGATGAAGCTCAAGCGCAAGCCCATCGCCGAGAAGTACGCGCCTGACATCGAGGCGATGTACGCCGGCTAGCGAGGCGTGGGGCCTGCAGCCCGCGCGCTCAAGTCGCGCGCACGGGCTGCCGAAGCCCTACACATGCCCGCCAGTCGCAGGGGCGCATGCGCCCTGGCAGTACTCGCGCTCCTGTGCGCGCCGCTGCTGTCGGGCTGCGCGAGCGGCGAAACGCAGCCCGCATCAGCGCAAGCCCACAGCGGCATCCTCGGCGGCTTCATCGCCCAGCTCAAACGCGAAGACGACGAAAACGAAATCCGGGAACTGGCAGAACACCAGCCTGAAACTAAGGAAGAACGCGAAGAAGCCCGTGAACAGGCCGAACAGCAGGAAACAGAAGCTGCGCAGGCCCAGGAAGCCGAACAGCAGCCAGCGGCGCTAGAAGGGCAGGAAAGCTAGGGCCGGCAAGCCGAGGGCCGGCAAGCCGAGGGCCGGCAAGCCGAGTGTGGCGACCGCGCCCGCCGGCTGGCGGACATAGCCGGACGGACTTGCTTGGCCGCCCAAGATCATCGTCGCCGCCGTGCGCGCGCGGGGGACGCCGCCCCGGTCGCCGCCTGGCACGTACAGGGCCGTGTCCGCCTGCGCGGGGTTGCACGGCGGGGGCCGGTCCTCGCCGTAGAGCAACTCGAAGTAGAAGACGTGCGCCGGGCGCGTGTTGGGCATCAGCAGATGAGTCAGCCAGTATGCGTCCGCTTCCTGGCGTTCTTCGCCGGCCTGTTCGAGCTTGGCGCCATAGTCCGAGCAGTAGTAGGCGCCAACCTCGGTGAACCAGACGGCGATCCCTGCTCCCCCGGCTGGAAGGCTTGCCTTGAATGCGTCAACCGTCGCTTCGCTTAGCTGCCTGACCGCGTAGTACGGATGGATGCCCCAGTCGATCGGCGCGGGTGGATCGAGATAGCGCTCATAGCGGCGCTCGTAGGCGACCTCGTTGGAGCTGTCCAACAGGTCGCCCACGATCACCGTGCAGGTGCGGCGCGCCCTACAGATCGCCTCGGCGGCGTTGGCCAGCAGCGCCGACGATCGCGGCGCGAGGTAGGGGGAGCCGTTGGGCTCGTTCCAGGCCTCCACGTAGGCCACCCCCGGAAGGGCATCCAGCAGCCCGTCGAGCTGTTCGCCGTATTGGGCAGCGTCATGCGGCGTCGATCCGTCATAGCTGGTCAGGGCGACGTCGAGCGTCAGGCCCAGGCTCGACGCGTCCACGTACCACGCTTCCAGCCTTTCGCGGTAGTCGCCGCTGGGATTTGCCCCCGCCGTGGGCTCCTGCATGACGTCCCACTGGACGACGTAGCGCGCGTAGGCGATGTGGCCGTTGGCCACCCACCGGTCGGCGAAGTACGCGGCGAAGCGACCGTCAGCGAAGCCCGAATCCCACAGCGCCATGCTCTGGTCGGAGATGCCGTCCACGTATGGGGTTCCGGCGGATGCGGACGTGGGAGCGACGCTGAAGCTGGCAAGGGCAGCTACGCACACGAGCAGTGCGACGGATCTGCGCTTACCCGTTAGAGATGCGCGCAAACCGGAAAATGCGCGCAAACGGACCAGAAACTCCCGCAATTTGCGATCTTTTTGCTTCCTTTTGCTGCTTGTCCTGTGGTATTCAATTCTTACATACGCCGCGCGGGGGGCTGATTCCTGGAGGGATGGGCTATCTCGTTTGTTGCTTGCGAGTACCGGAGCAGGGGGCGTACAAACGTAATCCACTGGAGGAAAAGTCATGGAAAGACGCAGTCTTTTGGCGGGCCTCGCGGTTCTGGTCGTGTGTCTGGCCTCATTGGCTGGCACGGCCTCGGCACGCACGGCCGGCAAAAAAGCGGCGGGGACAGAAAACCCGACGTGCATCATCACCTCGCTGCCTTCGTTCGTCGACCAGGGCGAGTTCACGACGTCATCGAGCGTGGCTGACATCGTGGAAGTCTCGTGCAACCCCGAATTCGGCTTCCAGACGGTCAAACTGAGCGACGAGGAGCTGTTCAGCCGCTGCAGAGGCAACATGAGCTGGTCGGAAGCGCCGGTGTTTGAACCCACTGAGGGTCCCACCACCACAATCAAACTCGACGGCGGTGGCAATGGTTCCGCGGTCGTGTGGGCCGGGCCCGGTTGCGCATCTGGCGAGACGCTCGTCTCGGCTCACCTCCAGGTCGCGCCGTTTACCACGGTGACGACCAACTTCGAAGTGCTGCCGCCGAAAGTGACCACGCCGGGTGTCTCCGTGCTCCCGCCGACCTCGGTCGAGGACAACGTCGAGAGCAGCGTCGCGACGATCGTCGAGGTGGAGTTCCCGTCCGTCTACGCCGAGCAGTTCGTCAACGTCAGCGCCGAACAGTTGTTCGCGCGCTGTGGTCTGGCGCCCAAAGTCGAGTGGATCGGCCCGGATGAGAACCTGATCTCACCCGCGCCCGGCGGGGGCGAGCCAGTCGAGGACCCGATCGGAGCGGAAAGCGTCTCGGTGCAGCTCGACAACGACGGCAACGCCTTCGTGGTCCTGTTCGGCGGCCCGTCGTGCGCCAGCGGTGACAGCGCGATCGAAGCCAGCCTGGAAAAGGCTCCATACACAACGTACACGACCGAATTCACGGTCAAGGCTCCCGAAGCAGGCCTATAGGGAGCTCGACACCGTGAGACTGGTCGGGATAAAAGGCGGAACGGATCCCGCCTCCTCCAGTAGATGACAGCGACGTCTGGAGCGGCTCCCTCGGGGGCCGCTCCAGACTCGTTGCGCCGGCCCGTCGCAGTTGCCCCGCCGGCGCCTCGCCTCAAACCGCCGGCGTGACGTTATCCATGCGCCGCGCCCGCACAAGCACTCGCGGCTGACTACACAAGCCGGAGACGGGACTCGAACCCGTGACCCCCTGTTTACAAGACAGGTGCTCTACCAGCTGAGCTACTCCGGCACGACGCGCGCACGCGCGCTCGGCCCACTGTAACGGCGTCCTCGCGCGCGGTGTATGGATGGCATGGCCCATTCGCGCACAGAGCCCCACCTCGAGTCCGGCCCCGCGCCCGCCGAGCGCGCCCGGTCGCGCGCGGGCCAGGCGCTGGCGCGGCCCGGCGAGGTGGCAGCCTCCAGTTCGCCGGTGAGCCTGGACGGCTTTCGCCAACGCTCGCTGCAGCGCGGCGTCAACCCGCTGTTCTACTTGCTGATACGCGCGTTGTTCGTGCCGTTCTTCCTCGTGTACTTCCGCCTGCAGCGGATCGGCCGCGAGCACCTGCCGCGCAGCGGGCCGCTGCTGCTGGCGTCCAACCACCGCAGCTTCCTGGACCCGTTCGTGATCGGCACGCTGGTGCGTCGCCCGGTCTACTACATGGCCAAGCGCGAGCTGTTCGAGAAGCGCTGGCAGGCCGTGCTGCTGAACGCCCTGGGCGCCTTCCCGGTCGACCGCGGCGCCGGCGACAGCGACGCGATGGACACCGCTCGTGCGATCCTCGCGCGCGGAGACTGCGTGGTGGTCTTCCCCGAGGGCACGCGCGTGCGCCCCGGGCCGCTGGGCCAGCCGCGCCGGGGTGTGGGTCGCCTGGCGCTGGAAACCGGCGCGCCGGTGGTGCCCGTGGCGGTCATCGGCAGCGACGCCGTGCGCAGGGGCTGGCGCATCCGCCCGCGCAAGGTCCGCCTGCGGGTGGGACGTCCACTGCGCTTCCCCACCGTCGAGCAGTGCTCGCCGACGCTTGCCGCTGCGGTTACCGATCGCATCTGGGCGTGCGTGAGCCTGCAGTGGCAGTGGCTGGGTGGCGCCGAGGCGCCACCCGCCGCGCTGCCCGAGGGGCCCGGCGCCCGTGAGATCTCGCGCGCGGCCTAGGCTGCAAGCGGTCGCGAGGGTAGGGTGCAATGAGTGAGCGAACAGGTCAGCGAGCAAGCCGACGCGCAGGTTCAGCGCAAGCCCAAGGCGCAGCTGGACGCGGAGTTTTCAGAGCTCTACCGCGCGCATCTGCGCGACGTGTACAGCTATGCGTACTACCGCGTGGGCGATCACCACGACGCGGAGGACCTGACCGAGCAGACCTTCCTGCAGGCCTACCGCCACTTCGAGCGCGCCCAGCGCGAATCGCGCGGCCGGCCGCTGCGCCCGTGGCTGATCCGCATCGCCCACAACCTGGCCGCCAACCTGTACCGCGACCGCTCGCGCAAGCCCGCATCGCCGATCGACGAGACGACCACGCTGGCCGCGCTGCACACCACCGAGCAGCTGGTCGAGGGACGCGAGGAGCTCAGCAGGGTGCTCGACGGGGTGCGCCTGCTGCCCGACGACCGCCGCGAGGCGCTGATCATGCGCTTTGCCCTCGGCATGGACAACCGCGAGATCGCCCGTGCGCTGGGGCGCTCGGACGGCGCCACCAAGGTGCTCATCCATCGCGCGATCAAACAGCTGGAGGAGATCGTCCATGAGTGAGGCAGCCTCCCACCTCGAGGGTCTGCTGCGCGAAGCGCTCGCGCCGGTCGAGCCGCCCGAGGACCTGGCCGAGCGCCTGGAGAGCACGCTCACGAGCATCACCGAGATGGCCGCCGACGAGCTCGAAGCGTGGGAGCTGTCGGCGATGCGCGACCCGCGCAACTGGGTGCGCCCGGCGGCCGCGCTGATGGCCGGCAGCGCCGCAGGCGCCGCGCTGGTGCTGCTGCGCGCACGCAGGCGCGCGCACGGCTCCTCGACCGTGAGCATCGACGCCGCGCGCGACGTCGCCGAGCGCGCCATCCGCGACCTCTCGCGCGAGACGCGCAGGCTGCTGGGCGACCGCTAGGTGGCCACCTGCTATCGCCACCCCGGGCGCGAGACCGGCGTCTCCTGTTCTAACTGCGGGCGGCCGATCTGTCCTGACTGCATGACCAGCACGCCGGTGGGTATGCGCTGCCCGGAGTGCGCCAAACAGCGCACCAAGGTGGTGCGCATGCGCGAGCTGGCGACCGTGCCGCAGGTCACCTACGCCCTGATCGTCATCAACGTGGCCGCCTTCCTGGCCGAGGGCAACTTCTCCTTCGGCGGCCAGCCCACCAGCAGCATCTATGAAAAAGGCGCGCTGCTGGGCAGCGAAGTCAGGCTGCCCGGCCAGGGGGTCGCGCACGGTCAGCTGTGGCGGATCATCACCAGCGGGTTTCTGCACGAGAACCTGGTGCACATCGGCTTCAACATGTACGTCCTGTATATCCTGGGCCTGCAACTGGAGCCAGTGCTCGGGCGCGTCAAGTTCGGCACGATCTACGCGGTGTCGCTGCTGACCGGCTCCTTCGGCGCGCTGCTGGTGTCGCCGCACGCGATCACCGTGGGCGCGTCGGGCGCCGTGTTCGGCATCATGGGCGCGTTCGCCGTCGAGCTTCGCGTCCGCCAACTGCCGCTCATGCGCGGCGGCCTGGGCGGCATCGGCGGCCTGATCCTGATCAACCTGGTCATCAGCTTCACCCTGCCGGGCATCTCCTGGGGCGGGCACGTGGGCGGGCTGATCGGCGGAACGCTGGCCGCCCTGGCGATCCGCCTGGGCGACCGGGTGCGTGCGCCCGCGCTCGCCCTGACCGCGTGCACGGCCATCGCGGCCGCCGCGGTTGTGGGCTCGATCGTGACCGCCAAAGCCAGCGAAGTCGAATCGGTGAACGTCCCGGCGACCGTTGTGGGCCCCGAAGAACCCTGAGAACGTGTTCTGAGTCGCCAGCAGGCGTGCTCAGGAGCGCTGGAGCGCAGGCGCGAGCTCGACCGCCAGCGCCCGTGCGGGCGCCTCGGGCACGCACTGAGGGTGCAGGATGTGCGCCATCAGCTCCAGCCCGTCGACCAGTCGCGGGCCCGGCCGCGAGAAGTAGGCCGACGCGTCCACGGCCACGATCGTCGACGCGTTCAGGGTGGCGAGCCGGCCGGCGTGGGCCAGCGCCTCGGCGCGCGCCCGCGGTGCGTCATAGCCGCACGGCATGACCACGACGACCTCCGGCTCGGCCGCTGCGATCGCCTCCCAGGAGAACTCCTGCGAGGGCTCGGCGGGGAAGCCGAGCACGTCCTGACCGCCCGCCAGCTCGATCAGCTGGGGCGTCCAGTGGCCGGCGACGAAGGGCGGGTCCAGCCACTCCAGCGCGGCCACCAGCGGTCGGCGCCGGCCGCGCACGGCCAGACGCACCCGATCGATCCGTGCGGACGTGCGCGCGATCAGCGCCACGCCCTGTTCGCGCCGTCCGGTGGCTCGGGCGATCGTGCGCACGTCGCCGAGCGTCTCGCCAAGCGTCTTGGGGTCGAGCGCGATCACCCGCGGACGCGAGGGCAACTCGCGCGCGAACGCTGCCACGTCCTCATAGGAGACCGCGCACACCGGGCACAGCGCCTGCGTGACGATCAGGTCGGGCTCCAGCGCTGCCAGGGCGTCGCGGTCAAGCTCATAGATCGATTCGCCGCGCAATGTGCGCTCGCGCACGGCAGCGTCGATCTCGCCCGCGCTCAGCCCGCCGGGGAGCGCATCGCGCGTGACCCGAGCAAGCTCGCGCGGGCCGATCGGAAAGTCGCACTCGTGGGTCACGCCGAGCACCTGCTCGCCCAGTCCGAGCGCGAACAGCAGCTCGGTCGCATGGGGGACGAGGCTGACGATGCGCATGCGCAGACTGTAGGGCTAATCTGCCTGTGGATGGCCCTTATCAGCGATGCGGAGATCGAGCAGCGGCTGGCGGCCGTGGACGAGTGGCGCCGGGGCGAGGGCAGCCCCCCCTCCGGCGACGATGCGATCGTGCGCGACCTGAAGTTCGCCGACTTCGCCGCTGCGATCGCGTTCGTCAACGACGTGGCGCAGGCGGCCGAGGCTGCCGACCATCACCCCGACATCCTGGTGCACGGCTGGAACAAGGTGCGCCTGACGCTGTCCACGCACTCGCAGGGCGGCCTGACCGACGCCGACTTCCAGCTGGCCGGCCAGATCGACCGTCTCGCCTAGGCCGCCCGGCGGGACCGCATCGCATAGGCGACCAGCGAGCTTGCTACCGTTGGGGCCGTCCGAGTACGCGATGAACGACGACGAAGAACTTCCTCGAAGTAGCGTCGCCCAAGCGCCTGGCGCGTGAACGGCCTGAAGCTGATCCTGGCGGCGCTTCTGGTCGCGATCAACGCGTTCTTCGTGATCGCCGAGTACGCGCTCGTGCGCTCGCGCCGATCAACGCTTGAAGTGATGCGCGACGAAGGCGCCCGCGGCGCCACGCTGGCGCTCACACAGCTGGCGCGGGTCAACGAGTACATCTCCGCGGTGCAGATCGGCGTGACGCTGTGCTCGATCGGTATCGGCGCACTGGGCGAGCCTGCGCTGGCGGCGATCCTCAAGGGCGCGCTCGGAAACACGCTCGGCCACGGCGTATCGGTGGCGATCGCGGTGGTGGTGGCGTTCGTGCTGATCTCCTCGGCCCAGCTGGTGGCCGGCGAGATGGTGCCGAAGTTCTACGCGATCGATCGCGCCGAGGCGGTCGCCCGGCGGGTCGCGCGCCCGCTGCAGGCGTTCAGCGCGCTGTTCCATCCGTTCATCCTCGCCTTGACCGCGGTCGCCGACAGAATCCTGCGGCTGCTGGGGGTCGACATGAGCCTCGAGCGCCGGGGCGGCTCCTCGGACGAGCTCAAGCGCCTGATCGCCGAGTCAGAGGCGGGCGGGCAGATCGACGAGGGCGAGGCGGGCATGCTCACGGGCGTCTTTCACCTGCACGAGCAGGAGGCGCGCCAGGTGATGACGCCGATCCCCGCCGTGGTCACCATCGACGTCTCCCAGGACGTGCAGACAGCCCTGCAGCTGTGCGTGTCCAGCGGCCACACGCGTCTGCTGGTCACCGAAGAGGAAGACCGCGACCGCGTGCGCGGCCTCGTGCACGTGTCAGAGCTCGCCCGCCTGCTGATGCAGGACGGGCCGCACACCCCGGTCGCGTCGGTGGTGCACGACGCGCTGATCGTGCCCGAGACCAAGCCCCTGGACGACCTGCTCGCCGACCTGCAGCGCCAGCGCGCGTCGATGGCGGTCGTCGTGGACGAGTACGGTCGCGTGGTCGGCGTGATCACGGTCGAGGACATCATCGAGGAGGTCGTCGGCGAGATCGCCGATGAGACCGACCCAGCTGCCGGCGAGATCCGCAGGCTGGCCGACGGCGATTGGTTCGTGCGCGGGCACGTGGCGGTCACCGACCTGGCCGACTACGGCCTGCACCTGCCGGTCGACAGCGACGCCTACAACTCGGTCGGCGGCTTCGTGTTCGCCGAGCTCGGGCGGCTGCCGCGGCGTGGGGACACGGTGTCGGCCAACGGCTTCTCGATTCGCGTGGAGTCCGTGCGCGACAATCGCATCGAGGCCGTGCGCATCCGCGAGCGGCGTCCCGTGCCGCCGCGCGAACCGGAGGCTTAAACACGTCCGGCCCGCGGGGGGAGCGGACCGGATCGTGTGCACTGGGAGGAGGCGGGTGTGCGATGCGACATTGACGTCGCATAACAAGTATCTCCAGCTTGTTCAACCGCAGCTAAAAGGTGGCTCAGACTTCCTAAATCCTGCGGAGGCTCTACTTGTTGTAGTCGTGAAAGCCGCGCTTGGTCTTGCGTCCGAGCGCGCCCTCGGCGATCAGCGCGTCCACGCGCGGGGGGATCGTCTCGCCGATCGTCTCGCCGATGGCCTTGGAGACATCCAGCCCAACCAGGTCGAGCAGGGCGAGCGGCCCCATCGGATGCCCGGCGCCGAGTTGCATGCAGGTATCCACGTCGGTCGGGTCCATGCCGGTCTCTTCGATCAGGCGCACAGCGCTGAACAGGTAGGGGAACAGCAAGCGATTGACCACGAAGCCGGGCACGTCTGGAACCTCGACGGGGGTCTTCTCCAACTTCTCGCACAGCTCCAGGGCGTGCCTGCGTGTGTCGGCGCCGGCCGCCGCGGGGAAGACCAGCTCGACGAGCTGCATCTTGGTCACTGGGTTGAACACGTGCAGGCCCAAGAAGCGGTCGGGGCGCCCGCTGGCCTTGGCCAGGCGCTCGACCGACAGCGACGAGGTGGTGCTCGCGAGGATCGCGTCGGCGCCCAGCAGGGCGTCCATTTTGCCGAGCAGCGGCTCCTTGACGGCGTAGTCCTCGACGACCGCCTCGACCACGAAGCTCAGGCCTGCGAGCGCGTCGGGATCGGTGACGATCTGCACGTGCTCGGGGTCCACCTCGGCTTCCAGGCGGCTGAGCGTCTTTTCGACGGTTGCGCGCGCGCGGTCGGCCGAGCTGGTGGAGCGAGCCAGCAGCAACACCGGCCCGTGGTGGGCGGCGGTGGCCGCGAAACCGCAGGCGATGGCGCCGCTGCCGACTATGCCCAGGCTTGTGGTCACTGGTCTCCTCTGCTCCTCTGGATCGTTGACGGCCGGGTGCGGCGGGATCCTGGTTGACTGACCAGTCAATCTAGGAGCCGTGAAGCGGTAGACTAAGGGATGCAGGGTCCGGGCAATCTCCCAGCAGCGCTTCCACCCCCTTGGAGTGCCCGGGAATCCTCTCCATCAACACCAGGCGACAGTCTTAGGAGGACTCCTGAAATGAGGCAACCAGAGGGCCGCGAAGTTGTGATCGTGGAGGCGGTGCGCACGCCGATCGGCCGTGGCCACCGCGAAAAGGGCTACTACAAGGACACCCACCCGAACACGCTGTTGGGGACCACCTACAGCGAGGTGATCAAGCGCGCGGGCATCGACGCGAGCGAGGTCGAGGACGTGATCGCGGGCTGCGTATCGCAGTTCGGCGAGCAGGGTCTGAACGTGGCGCGCAACGCGTGGCTGCAGGAGGG
>Ga0116217_10003343_pt1 | contig 14607 bp, 2 predicted proteins | sample Sb_taG_6_FD_89697 | JGI IMG/M metagenome (GOLD analysis project Ga0116217, IMG submission 89697) | Peat soil microbial communities from Weissenstadt, Germany - Sb_50d_4_PS metaG | ecosystem: Environmental > Terrestrial > Soil > Wetlands > Peat | place: Germany: Weissenstadt | collected 2010-09-21 | reverse complement strand
GGCCCTCTGCCCGGCGGCGAAAGCCCGGTGACTACGCTGCCCGCCAGGACACCCGACCAGAGCCCTCAAATTCCCGCCCATGATCGTTACTGAAAGCGAAAGCCCACCGTCCGAACAATAGAACATTCGGCGCCGATTTTGTGCGACACTCCCAGCCTGGGTGTGAGCGCGGATCCGAGCGCAGATAAGCCAATTCGGGACAAGATCTTCAGTATGTAGCGTGCTCTGGGCATGCCTGACGATTTCCGCAGCGACGCAGCCCGCGTAACCCGCCCTCGGTGTCTCCGGCGGCGCTTACGTAACGTCGGCATGGATAGGTACCTCCTCAGCCACCGATGGCCGCGACAGTACATGGTGTATGCCCGTCCCTCGTCTTGCGCCGCCAGCACAGAGCGGACGGAACTACGCGGCGCCCGTTGACCCCGTTCCGGCACACATCCCTTGGGAGGGAAGCGACAGAAGTACGTATATCGCTTAATATCTGCTCGCCGTTGGCGGCAGCTTGACGGCTTGCGCTGTATAAATGCAGATCACGCATTCCCGGCGTCTGCGCAGGCTAATCTGGGGACATTATGGCGAGATTAGCTGCATCGATCTGAGCAACATTTGGGATGACGGGTGCTCTGGCGGCGGGAGTGTTTTTGGTTGTTCCGTGGCTGGGGCTGGGGTGGCCTGGTGGGAGTGCATGGTGGGTGTCATTGAGGTGGCGATCAGCGTGGTTACGCAGGTGCGCATCCGTATTGCCGATGGCCACGGTGAACGTCGTCATCGCCGCGAGCCTGCGCAATTCGGCTGTCCGATCCCCGGCATGGGAAGCGAGCACCTCGGCGAGATGCCGGTATGTATGACGCGATCCGGTCCAGCGCCTGGCACTTGACGGGGCCGGATGGATCCACGCCAAGGTCCTGGCAGCCGTCCTCTTGATGGACGCGGACTAGCGTGCCATCCTTCATTTCGCGGTCGAAGCGCGTGACGACAAGGACCATCCTGCTGCTGAGCTTGTCCAGCTGCACTTCGGCTGCCGGCAGAGCCGCGAGTGCAGCGGCCCGCTGCCGAACGCCTCGCTCACCGCCAAGCCCGGAAATCCCGGGGGATCGGGCTTGAGGGTGTAAGTGCTCGGCACCGTCGTCGCCGGGCGTGCCCACCCTTCAGGGGTCTGCATGAGCAGGAGCCTCGATTGTGCAGTGTCGCCTAAATCCGTGTATCAAGCAAGTTCTCGGTAGCTCCGTACCCGTGAGGGCCGGGCGCGAGACGCCGCCGTGATCGATAACCAGGAGGAGTCATGACGGGGCCTGGTTCTGGCTGAGTATCCCGCTCGCAGCGATGTTATTCCTCGCCGTTAGCGGGGCCCGCTGTGGCTTGGGCTCAGGCTTCCGGACGCCAGACCCGGCAGCGAAACCAGGGCGGCTTGAGACCACATCGCAGCGGGATTGACAAGCCCTTGGGCCTCAGCCGACGCTAGCGATATCAACGGGGGGGATGGAGCCGATGCCCATTGGCCGGGATGCAGAGGCTGCGAGGATCGGCGGATTTCTTGGTGAAGTTCCCCGCTGGCCGCGTGTCCTGCTGATCGAGGGGGAAGCAGGGATCGGGAAGACAACCCTGCTGAAAGAAGGCCTTGACACGGCGGTACAGCTTGGGCTCACGGTCCTGTCCGCTTATCCGGTTGAGTCCGAGGTGCCGCTAGAGTTCGCGGGGCTGGCTGACCTGCTGGAAACGGTCCCGGCCGTCCTGATTGACGGGCTGCCGGGTCCGCAGCGACAGGCAGTCCGTCAGGCGGTTCTCCGCACTGAGTCGGTGCAACGGCCCGCGGATCTGCGGACCGCGGCGACAGCTGTGCTTACCTTGCTGCGCAACCTGTCTGGGATGCACCCGGTGTTAGTAGTTGTTGATGACCTGGCGTGGCTTGATACCGCCTCCGCTCGCGCCCTGTCGTTCGCGCTGCGCCGCCTGCGGCTTGAGCCGGTGGGCATGCTGGCGGCGGTGCGGACGGACTGGTCGGGAATCCCGCCTCCGCTGGCCGCCGATAGCATCCCGGCCGGAAGAGTCGATCGCCTGCGGCTCGGGCCGCTCAGCCTCGGGGCGATCCGGGAGCTGCTGGCCACCCGGACGACGCTGTCCCCTGGCCGGTCGCTTCTGCTGCGCCTCCACGAGGCCTCGGGGGGAAATCCCCGGTTCGCGCTGGAGCTGGCCGCGCGGGCGCACGCCGGGATCCCGCCAGCTCTGCACGATACGCTCGATGTGCCTGACTCGCTGCGGCGGCTGGTGCTCGGACGGATCACCGGCCTGGCCCCCGGGCCGCGCGACGTGCTGCTGGTCAGCTCGCTTTCGGCCGAACCGGCGCTGCCGGTCATCTGCGCCGCCGCCCGCGATCCGGCCACCGCGCATGCTGATCTGGAGGCAGGCATCCGGGCGGGCCTGCTGGCTATGACCGACGGCGGTATCGCTTTCGTTCATCCGCTGATGCGCTCGGCGATCGCTGAGCAGGCGCCCGCAGCCGATCGCCGCGCCGCCCACTGTCGGCTGGCCGCCGCGGTGTGCGGCACCGGGGCTCGGGCCCGTCACCTGGCGCTGGGCGCCGCCGGCCCGGACGAGGCGGTGGCGGGCGAGGTGGAGACCGCGGCCCGGATGGCCGCCCGTCGTGGGGCCTGCGGCACGGCCGGGGACCTGGCCGAGCTCGCCGTCACCCTCACGCCGCTGGCCCAGGCCGACAGTCAGCGGCGGCGGACCGTCCTGGCGGCCGAGGAGCGGTTCGAGGCGTCCGATCCGGCCCGCGCCTGTTGCCTGCTCGAGGACGTTATCGATGCGGTGCCGACCGGTTCTGCCCGCGCGGAGCTGTTGCGGCGCGCGGCCCGGTATCGAGCTTCCCGCGGTGAGCCGATGGCCGCCTGGGCCGCCGCGCTGAGACATGCGCTCGATGAGGCTGGGGACGACACGGCCCTGCGCGCCGTCATCATGATGGACCAGGCCGTAGCGGCAAGCGACGCGGGCAACCTCCGGGAGGCGATCCGGATCGCCGAGCTGATCTTGGAGCTGGCAGGCCGGCCCGGGGATCGGGCACTGGAGGCGCAGTGCTGCGCGGGCCTGGCGCTCTGGACGTTCGCGCTCGGCAACGGCCTGCGGCCGGACCTGGTCAGCCGCGCCCTGGCCGGCCCGCAGCAGTCACGCAGGCTGAGCATGGACCTTCGCCCGAACCTCGCGGTCGGTCACCTCCTGCACTGGACCGGCGATCTCGACGGCGCCCGGATCCTGTACGAGCGGGAGTACGTCCGGGCGGTTGAGGACGGCGCCGAGACGGCGCTTCCGTTCCTGTTGTGGGCCATGGCCGAGAACGAGGGCTGGGCCGGGAACTGGCCGCACGCCGAGCATCTGGCCGCGGAAGGCTACCGCCTGGCCGAGGATTCCGGCAGCCCGGCGGCGATCGCGTTCATGTCCGCGGCGCGCGGGCTGCTGCACGCCTACCGCGGCCGGATCGACGCTGGCCTGCGCGACGCGGCGCACGCGGTGGAACTCGCCGGGCAACTCGGCATGCCGCTGCCCGCCGCCATGGCCGCGCAGGCCTTCGGCATCGCGGCCCTGTCGACGGGCGACGCCGCCGACGCCCACGCGCGGCTCGGCCCGTTCGCGGAAACCACGCTCGCCGACGGCATGGCGGAACCAGCGTTGTGCCGTTTTGTTCCCGACGAGATCGAGGCGCTCACCCGGCTGGGCGAGCTTGGGACCGCGGAGGCCCTGCTCGGCCCGTTCGAGGCCCGGTCGGCCCAGCTGGGCCGGGGGTGGGGCATCGGCGCCGCCGGCCGGTGCCGGGGGCTGCTGCTGGCCGCCCGCGGCGACCTCGGCGCCGCCGGGGCAGTCCTGGAAACAGCACTTCAGGCGCACCAGTGCCTGGCGATGCCGTTCGAGGAAGCACGGACGCTTCTTGCCGCCGGGGAGGTCCAGCGGCGGGCGCGGCGCAAGCAGCAGGCGCTGGATTTCCTGCGGGCCGCGCTGGTGATCTTCGAACGGCTCGGCGCCGCTCGGTGGCAGGACCGCGTCCTCGGCGAGTTGGCCCGGGTGGGGACACGCGCCATGCCACGCGGAGCCGGGTCGGTCCTGACCGCCGCCGAGCAGCGCGTGGCCGACCTGGCCGCCGCGGGCCACACCAACGCTGAGGTCGCCGCCGGGCTGTTCATGGGGCAGCGCACGGTTGAAGCCCACCTGTCCCGGGTGTACCGCAAGCTCAGCGTCCGGTCCCGGAAAGAGCTCAGCCAGATGCTGATCCCGGCCGCTCCGCGTTCTACCTGACATCTCTTCGCAGGAAAACATGCGGGGCTCCACGGATTCATCCCGGCACCGCCCGTCCATACCGTTGCCCTTGTGAACTGGCCGGGACAACCCCAGCCGGGCCGGGCGGTACCTGGCCGGGCGGCACCTGCCTGCCCCAACCCGCGCAGCCACGGCGTCCCAGGTCGGCCGCGACCGCACCGCAGCGCACCGTGTCCATCCGCCACATCCAGGCGACCCACTCCCCTCCTGTGCCAGCGATCCGCCCTGTGCCTGCTGCGAGGTAACTCCAATACCGGGCAGATGGCCAGAACCGACAAAAGAATTTCCTTGCACATCCCGATGATGAGGAACCGGACATCTTCACCTTCAGGAGCTGAAGATCTGCTGCCAGTCCCTCGCCAGGAAAGTTATAGTCGGCCTGTCGGCCGATCGACAGCAAAAAGGGACGCTAAAAAATGGCCAGTCAATCTTATATCGTAGTTCGCCTCGTTCCAGAGTCGCCCGTGACCGGGCCCACATTTGGCACTTATCTGAATGGGCTGGCACTCCAGGTAATTGACGCAAACCTTGACGCAAATGGTACGCAACACGCGCTCAGTGATCCCGTAAATTTTTCCCCGCTGAATATATTTCAGTTGCCTAACCTTCCTGGATATCTTTCCATTGTGTCCGCGCTAACATCAGCGTCGACGACATACGATTCAGGTGCGGGCAATTATGGCAAGTTTCTGACGTTTAACTCGACGGATGGAATCTCCTACGGTTCACAGGTCTGCAGCTCGGATCTGACGACGATCCCGCCAAGTGCCAATCTGACAGTCAGTGAAGTAACGGCGTCCGGTACGGTTCAACTAAATGGGACCCTACCTAACTATGTGCCTGCAGGTACGGTCGTGTCCTTCTTTGGCCAGACCCCCTCGGGTAATGAGAACACGCCAGTGTTTTCTTTCACGCTGCCCACCGACTCGCCGGCCACCACCACAGACGGCCAGCTCAACGTTTTGCATTTCAAAGACGCCAGCGGTGTCACGCCTGGCATGACGGTTGCGGGGACTTCAATCGCCGATGGTACGACTGTCGCGGCGGCCACTTCGACGACTGTAACAGTTTCGCAGCCTTTGCTGGACTCCAGCTTCCCCTCGTCGGTCAGCTTCACACTGAACCCTCCATACGCCTCTTTTCAGCTGACGCCATTGTCAGGCGATCCGCCCCCGCCCGCCAATCCGATCAAACTGAATTTCAAAAAGGATGGGACAGCCGGAGTTGCCGTCGGCATGACGCTAAATCCGCTAAATCCGATATCAGGCCTCATTGCGCCTGGGACGATGGTCACCAGGGTGACCTCAACGACGGTTGAGCTCTCCACGAACCTTCTAGCGCCCTTGCCGTCCTTCCCGGCCGTCACGTTCACCTTCCCGCTAAGTTCGGGCATAATACAGCACGTTGAATCTCTGGCAGAAATTCTCCCGTCTGGGACCAGCATTCCCGGCGTCGATCTTCAAGATATATTCATTTCCGCCGCGGTGGCCACGGCCGTTATTCCGCTGAATCCGGGACCGTCGCCCAAGACCGCTACGACCACCGTGGATTGTCAATCGGGCACCACGCTCCTGACCTTCGGGCCGGGAGGGACTGACGGAATCAGCGTCGGAATGTCGGTTTCTGGCACAGCGGCCGCCCCGGGCACGATCACCCCGTACACGACCGTGCTGAGCGTGACAGCCACGACGGTCACGCTCAGCACGGGCGTCTCGGCCGATGTCCCGGTTAACTCGGCCATTACATTCACGATAAACTCCGATTACCTCGATATCAACATCAGCGCGACGCGTGGCTCAGAGATTATTCCCATCAGCAATACGTTTTACAACGTGCTCGTTAATCCAGACATCCCGTCCGATCCTGCTCAGTACCCTGCCATTTCAGATAGCGATACCAGCCTTTACATTTCCCTTCCGCCTCAGCCCGGTGCTAATCCAATTACCCTCACAATCCCGGGCGACGGCTCGGCGCCACCATTTGACCCGCTCTTGACGGCAATACAGAAGGCTCTGGCGAACGACACAATCCTGGACGCGACGGTTGCCTCGCTGGGCGGATCCCCCGCGGACTGCACGCGGGTCGCCTACGACATCGTATGGAGCTTCCAGAGCACCCTCCCGGCGCCACCTGATCCCCTGGAAACGCTTTACACGAACCCTCCCAACCCGGGAGGAGGAGGTAACACAAGCACCAGCAGCGGTGGTGGTGGTACCAATAATTTCGAGCAGGACCGGCAGAAATTCGAGGGGACGCTCAGCAGCTTTTACTCGTCCCGCAACGCCAATGCCGAGCGGCTTGCCAAATTCGTCGCAGCGGCATCGGCCGCGGTGTTCTGCGAGCAGGCCAGCCTGAATTCCACGGCCGCGCTACTGGAATTCCCGGTCGATCCATCATCCGATTTCGCCACGGCCGTCGACAGCGAGGTCCTGCTCGAAGGGCTGGGCGTCACCGGCCCAAGCGGCCTCAACTTCGGCGTTCCGGCTGCATTTTTTTATGCGCTGGGCGCAAACCTGGATAAAACCACGACCGCCGCGCAGCGTTTCCAGATGGCCACCGGTGATGCCATCGAACGGCTCCTGCAGCAGTTCAGCACCGCCGCAAGCCCATCCTCGCCCGGCCAGGTGCCGGTGATTAATGATTCCGAAGCCTTTGCAGACACAGCCCTCGGCTTGCCGAAGACGAAAATTAGTTCCTTCCAGGCAGCGCGCCGGCTTGTCGCGCTCGGAGTTTCGGCGGCATCCAGCAGCCCGTCGGTGACGGTACTGGCCGGAAGCCCTCTTGCATCCCTCATCAAAGACTGGCTGTCCGCGGGTGATCCCGCGGCAACAGCGCCCCAGAACCCGCCGCTGACCTATCAGAACACCGACTTCAACATCTGGACGCAGCAGCTCGCCATCACCGACTCTCAGGGCTATGTCGATCTCGATCTGGACGCGGTGACGCAGGGGTACATCATTCCTCCGTTTGCGGCCAGTCCCAGCAGCAGTGCCGATTCGGGATCGACGCAATTGGTGTTCGCGCCCGGGACCGGAATTGGCGTCGGGATGCCGGTCGGCGGGCCCAATATCGCTCCCGGCACGACGGTCAGCAGCGTTACCACCACGGCCACGACCACGACGGTCACGCTGAGCCCCCCCGTCCCGGGGAGCCCGCCCGTCCAGGGGAGCGGCGTATCGACGACCACCGTACTTGTCTTCAACTACACGATCTCACCTGTCCTGGCTGCCACCACTGCGGATTGCCCGCTGGGCGGCACGGCGCTCACCTTTGGCGGGACAGGCGGAACCATCGGAATCAGCGCCGGAATGCCGGTATTCGGGGCGAACATCATTCCGGGCACGACCGTGCAGAGTGTGACCGCCACGACGGTCACGCTCAGCCCGGGCGTCTCGGCCGATGTTCCGAGCGGCGCGGTCATCATGTTCGCGCTGATCCCCAGCCCGCCTGCCGCTCCGGTCACGGCTACGACCACTCAGAAGTGCCCGGCAGGCACCAGCTTGCTGACCTTTGGCGGGACCAGCGGGACCAGCGGGATCAGCACCGGAATGTCGGTCTCCGGCACGAATATCCCGCCGGGCGCGACCGTGCAGAGTGTGACGGCCACGACGGCCACGTTCAAGGGCAAGGGCGCCTCGGGTGATGTTCCAAGCGGCTCGGTCATCACGTTCGCGGTAATTCCCAGCCCGCCTGCCGCTCCCGTCACGGCTACGACTAGTGCGGAGTGCCGATCGGGCAACACGCTGACCTTTGGGGCGGGCGGGACCATCGGAATCAGCGCCGGAATGGCGGTCTCCGGCACGACCCTCGTTCCCGGCACGATCGCCCCGGGCACCACCGTGCTGAGCGTGACGGCCACGACGGTCACGCTCAGCACCGACGTTTCGGGCGATGTTCCGAGCGGCTCGCCCATTGTTCCGAGCGGCTCGCCCATCACGTTCGCGCTGATCCCCAGCCCACCTGCCGCTCCCGTCACGGCTACGACCACTAAGGATTGCCAATCGGGTAACACGCTGACCTTTGGCGGGGCCGGCGGGACTGCCGGAATCAGCGCCGGAATGGCGGCCTCCGGGACGAACATCCCGCCGGGCACGACCGTGCAGAGTTTGACGGCCACGACGGTCGAGATCAGCGGCATGGGCGTCTCGGGCGATGTTCCGCCCGGCTCGCCCATCACGTTCATCATGACCCCGAGCACGCTGGCAGACCAGATCGCGGCCTGGCTGCCGTCCACGACATCACCATCGACCCCGCAGCCGACCGTCGCCACACTGAAGCAGGTCACGGCGGCGCAATGGACCAGCTTCTTTACGGTGACGGGAAACGCGCAGTGGCTGCCGCCGTTCACCCAGCCGGTCGCTCCCGGCGCCCCGGCCAGCCAGACCACGCAGAAGGCCGGCTACATTGCCGCGCGCATTCGCGCGTTCGTCCGGGCCGTGCAGCAGTTCTTTACCGTGTCGTCCGTCGCCACGTCGGCCCAGCTGCCAGCCGCCGGCGCGCCGCCGACCTTCGATCTGCCCTCTCCCGACCTGATCACTGAGGCTGTTGACGAGCTTACGGCTGCTTCGGGCGGTTCGGGGGCTTCGGGCGGTTCGGTCGGTTTCCGATTCGGCAGCACCTTGTCGAGCACGGAGCTGGCCACCGCGGTGCAGAACGTGCCCAGCAACATCGACCCGGCCGCACAGGCGTGGCTTATCCAGGCGATGACCACGGTCAATGACCTCTGGGAAATTGCGAGCCCGAGCATCGTTCCGGATCCACGCTTGCGGTTTTCGGTGATGGAGGCGCTCTATGCTCGCGGCTTTCGAAGCGCGGCGGATATTACGAACCTTTCCGCTACCGACTTCCAGCAGGCCCTGACGGGCACCGTCGCGTACGACTTCGCCAACTCAGGCACCCCGTCGCTGTACCAGCAGGCGGAGAACCTCGCTCCGAAGACGTCGGCCGGCGGCCAGGCCGGCGGAGCGTTCCAGCCGATCAATCCGGACGGCTCGCTGGTCAACTGCGTCCCGCCGCCGTGCCTGTCGCCGACCGGGCCGATCGCCTACCTGCAGGAAATGCTCAAGCTCTCGCCGGCGTCATCATGCGACGACCCGTTCGCGGAGCCCGCGGCTGGGCAGACGACGCTCGGCGCGGCCGTGACGGCCCGGCGCGGGCCACTCGGCGCCCTGCTAGCCAGCGGCGCAAATCTGGACACCCCGCTGCCTCTGATCGACATCGTCAATGAGTGCCTGGAGTATCTGGGCGCCACCCAACCCCCTCCCGCTGGCTCGAACCAGGCCGCCCCCAGCGGCAAGGTCTACGACACCTCCGCTGATCAACTGGCCGGGCACGCACTATGCAAAGAACAGGATTGCCCTGACGGGGAAGATCGCGCATGTCATGACCCAGCCGCCATCTTCGCGGCGATGCCCGAATATTCAACCCCGGCGACACCGGTCCGCGGGAAGAACGACTCGGTCGAGCCGCTGGTGTACAAGAACCTGAAAGCCGATTTTTCGGCCTGCCAGCTGCCTTATTCGCAGGCACTGGATGTGTCGCGGACCTACCTGCGGCAGATCGGAAGTTCCCGCTTCGAAGAACTGCGGGCCTTCCGCAAATGCATCACCGAGTTCGCGCTGTACCCGGCAAACCCGCCTGCGGGCTTTCAATCGTACCTCTGGCGCTACCCGGTGCGGATCGACACGGCGATCGAATACCTGGGCATTACCCCGGAGGAGTACATCCTACTATTCCAAGGAACGCCGTCCCAGCCTTGCGGGAGTTCCCAGCGAATTCCCGACGAGCAGCCCGCCGCAGCAGTGCCGGTCTCGGAACTGTACGGGTTCCCCGCGTCCGGCGAGGACCAGTCATGGGCCAACGACGTGACCGTCCTCTCCGAATTCCTGAGCCGCACCTGCCTGACATACTGCGAATTCCTCGAATTGTCAGAGGCCGTATTCCCGCAGCGTGAAAGCGGGAACGAGCAGGATTCAGAGACGGTATTCGCTCAGGGTGGGAGCGGCAATGACCAGGATAGGGGAAACGCCGGCTACCCCGAGTGTGAACCTTGCTGCCTGGAAGACTACCGGCTGCAGCTTCCGGACGGCGATGCAGAGCAGGAGCTTCTTCAGCTAGCTATCTTCATTCGCCTCTGGCGTAAATTGAGGGACGCACCCGGCGGCGGATACACGTTCCAGCAGCTCTACGACATTTGCACCGTCCTGAAGCTGTTCAACGGCACGGCCGTCAACATGGCCGTCAATCAGGAGTTCATCCGGCAACTCGCCGCGTTCCAGATGCTGCGCAATGACTTCGACCTGCCGCTGGCCGATGACTCGGACCAGGCCACGGGAACGACAGGAGCCGATCGTACCCACCTGCTCGCCCTCTGGGCCGGCAGTGGCAGCAGGAAATGGAACTGGGCGATTGACCGTCTCCTGGAAGGAATCGAATCCTACGCCAGGCGGCACTACGGCAGCGCGCATCCGCGCGGTGACGGCGATGCGCACATGGCTGATAACCTTGACGGCCTTTCCCGTCTCGCCGGTTTCAATCCGCCGACGACGGCCAATCCATCGACCGACACCTGGAACAGCAATCCCGGTTGCACGCTCCGGTTCGCGGAAGTGCTGGCTAAAATCAGCGCGTCGAGTTTCCGGGTCGGAGAGCTGCTTTATCTGTTCAACGCGACGGATCCCCAGGAGGGCGAAGACCCATTTCCGCTCCAGGATCCGGACGACGCGCTGAATTACCCGCTCGAGCTGCCGGAGGATGCCGGGAAGTTCTCGCTGTGGAAACTCCGCGAGGCACTCCTGGCGGTTGAGGTCCGTGAGGAGGAAGTGCGCGAACTGACGTGGCCTCGGGTGGTGACCGAGTTCCGCCACGCGTTCGGCTACGCGCCGCCGAGCGGGCAGGACCCGCTGCTCTCGATCGGCCAGCATCTGTTCCCGGGCGTACTCGAAGCGGCGGGCTTCTCAGTGAACCGCAGGCAGCGGCAGTACCGGACGGCGCTCACCTCGAGCACGGCATGGAACTCACCGCCGGGAGGCCCCTTCCAATACGATGCCGGCTCAGCGGAACCGGCGGAACCGGCGGAACTGTGGGTGCAGTTGCCGCTGCGCGACGAGGCGGTGGCCGCCCAGCTCAGCCAGCTGCCCGAGCTGAATAGTGCCGAACAGGCCGCCGTGCAGGACCTCTATTTCGCGCCGCGGACCGACCTGGCGTTCGCCGCGTTTTTGTTCCCGGACTGGCAGAGCGCGGAGATACGCCTCATCCAGGAGCGAGACGAGGCGGAGCGCTGGTCCTGGTTCCGGTACCACTTCGCGCTCGCCAACGCTCGACGCAAGGTGATCGCCGATCACCTGGCCGGGCACGTCGCGCACCGGACCGGCTGCCGTCACGAAGACCTGGATCAGGTGGCCGGGCTTGTGCTGAGCCGGTTGTTCTCCGACGAGAACGCGGGAACCCCCTGGGAGTCAGATTCCGGCGTGACACCGGCAGTCACGTGGAAGCCACCGCCTTCGGGCGGCGCGATCGCGGCACTGCTCGGCCTGGCCGGGACGGGGCTGCTGGGCGAGTACGAAATCGCTGCGCCACGGGCCGAGGAAGACACTGCCACCCAGGACACTCCCGGGGCGCCCGGCGGAGCGGCGGCCTCGTATCAGGTTGCCTGGCGGGAGGTGCGCGGTCCGCTGGAGGCCTTCGGGCACGAATGCGCCCTCACCAACAGCCCGGTCCCGACGATTGTGCCGGCACTCGGCCTTTCGGCTGCCACCAGCCCGGTCGTGACCGTGAACAATGGCTACGCCGTCAGGAACAGCGACGGGCTGCGACTGGGCGGCGCGGCGGCAATCCGGGTCCGCTGGTCGGGAGTGCTCCTGGTCGAGGGTGAGGGTGAGTATGCGTTCGACGCCGGGGCTCCCGTCCCGGAAGGCGAAAGGCCTGACGCCAGGCGGGCCGAGAAATCCCAGTGGCGCGTGACCCTGCAACGCGGCCAGCGGACCTGGGTCGTGGTCAACCACCAATGGCCCGGCGAGACGGACCACGGACGGGAAGTGACCCGTCTGTGGCGCGGCGCCTACCATATCGTGATCGAATTCAGCCAGCCCGCACCCGATTTCACAGCCGCAGACAGCCATCCCCAGCACACCGGCTTCGAGGTTAAGTACGCCGGACCGGATACGGCCGACTGCCTGATCGCACTTCCCGTCAGGCACTTGTACCGCGATTTCCAGGATCAGACCCTCGATCAGGGAATCCCGCTCCTCCAGGACAGCAAGGCAAAAGTGTTCCTGAAAACATTCTACAGGAGCACGCTCCGCGATGTCCGGCGCACGTATCAGCGGGCGTTCAAAGCGGTCCTGTTCGCCGGAAAGCTCGGTCTCTCCGCGCGGCCGTACGATCAAGACGGCCAGTCCGAGCTAGGTTACATGCTGGCGAATCCGGCAAATTTCGCCGGCCATGCGTACTTCCGGACCAGCAGCACCGCGTTTAAACAGCACCTGGCCAACTTCGACTTTAATTTCCTGCCCTTGCAAGACAATTACTATGCGGCCACTCCGGTGCTCGGAGACCGTTCGGACCCGTCTCTGCAGCGGACCCAGGCGATGTTCGACTGGTGGGAACGGCTCTTCGACTACGACCAGGTGCGCAGGCAAGTAAAACAGCGCCGCAAAGGCGATTTGTGGCGCCTTTTCCAGGAAGCCCTGGTGACACAGCCGGCCGACCCGGCCCAGCTCCTCCGGCACATCGGCGCCGACCCGGAGTACTGGGCCATCGACCTGCGCTTCTACCAGGATCAGACCACCGCGATCTACTCCGTCACCAGCACAGACCTGGAAGATGACCGCTGGCTGTCGCGGGTGTGGCACACGAACCGGTGGGTCCGCGGCGTGCTGGATCGCTTCCACCCGAAAGATATCTCCACAGCGCGGCCGGATCTGTGGGCCGCGCAGGACCCCAGCGCAGGGATGCCTGCCTTTAGTGTACCAGAAACCGGGAATGCGAATCTTTCCGCTTTTCTCGCGGACGGCTGCTGCGAAAACGGCGAGCCACGCCGCTACCTTGATCTCAGGCGGCTGAATGACGGGCTTCGCGAGCGGGGCCGCGATGCGCTGATTTCTTATTTGTGCCGCCTGAACAGGGTTGCGCTTACCTGGCTGCCGGCCTCCACGTTCGCCACGGCACCTGGGGACCTCAGCGATCTTCTCCTGCTTGACGTCGAGACCGGCATCTGCGAAAAGGCAAGCCGAATCGACGAGGCCATCACGGCAGTCCAGTCGCTCGTCCGCCGGAGCCAGCTTGGACTGGAGTCGGGCTGGAAAGTGACCCGTGAATTCGCGCGGCTCTGGGACAGCCGCTTCGAAACCTACCGGACTTGGGAGCTGCGCAAGCGCAGGGAACTTTACCGTGAGAACTGGATCGAGTGGGCCGAATTGGGCGAGGCCCGCCGCATCGAGGCCTTCCGGTTCCTGGAATCTCAGCTGCGCACGTCGACCCTCGCCCTGGCCGCACCCGGCGGTTGGGACTGGTGGGCCGGCGGCGAGGCATCTCTGGAACATGCGCCCAGGCTCCTTCAACGGCGCATTCCGTCCGAACTCCGTCCGCTGTCAGCGCCCCCTCAATCGACGTCCCCGCCCGCTGAATCGGCCACCCGAGAGGGACTCGCGACACTCGGCAGTCCCGAGTACGCCGCTCAGCCGACATGGCTGGCTGCGGTACCGCAGGCCAGCGCCCCCACCGCCCCCACCATTTCGACTGAAGCCACCGCACCTGCCCCTGCCGCGTCAGCGGGCCCGGCGCCCAGCCCTGTAACTTCGGAAACGGCCCAGTCGCTCGTGCAGGCGATAGCAGTCGGCAGCACCCAGCCGCAGTCGCTGCCACTGTGGATGGAGTCGGCGACGAAGCTGGGAACACGGTTCGTCCGTGTCGCGGCGGCGGGAGTCCCAGAAGCGGCGCTCGGATTCGTCCCGCATGGGGACGAGTCCCGCACCGCCTGCTGCGGTGAGTGCGGTCGTGACCACCCCGTCCTGGTGGATGAGTACTACTTCTGGCTCATCAGCACGCAATTTTATGCTTATACCGATGACACGGACGCCCAAGACAGTGGCGACGCCAGCTTCAGCGGCAGCTACCAGTTCGGCTTCCAGGATTCATTTTACGATCAGGTCCAGCAGCAGTCGGCTGAGTGGAACGACGAAGACCAGGTACCGTCGCTGCTGGCGAAATGGCAGCCGGGCCCGGCCGTCCGTCTCGCGTGGTGCCGCGTCCACAACGGCGAATTCGGGCAGCCCAGGAGATCCGAAGAATATGTCGCGATCG